>Ga0207671_10003428_pt1 | contig 15826 bp, 14 predicted proteins | sample KBSC24metaG_FD_184352 | JGI IMG/M metagenome (GOLD analysis project Ga0207671, IMG submission 184352) | Corn rhizosphere microbial communities from Kellogg Biological Station, Michigan, USA - KBS C2-4 metaG (SPAdes) (version 2) | ecosystem: Host-associated > Plants > Roots > Rhizosphere > Soil... | reverse complement strand
GGACTGGCACAGTCCGGAGCGGATGTTGTGGCCAGTTCGCGGCGTTCGGAGCAGGTTGAGAAAGTTGCTGGCGAGATTGAGGGACTCGGACGCAAGACTCTGCGGATGACGAGCGATGTGCTCGACCGGAGTTCTCTGGAGAAGCTGCATGACGAGGTGATGAAGCGTTTTGGAAAGGTTGACATCCTGGTGAACGCCGCGGGAGTCACACATAAATCGCCCACCCTGGAAGAGACGGAAGCCGAGTGGTCGCGGGTGATGGAGACGAATCTGACGGGAACGCTGCGGGCATGCCAGATCTTCGGGAAGACAATGGTGAAGGCGGGGTACGGCAGAATCGTCAACATTGCTTCGCTGACGACCTTTGTCGCTTTTTACCAGGTTGGCGCTTACGCGGCGTCGAAAGCGGCGGTGGGTTCGCTGACGAAGATGCTGGCCGTGGAACTAGCGAAGACGGGCGTGAATGTAAACGCGATCGCGCCCGGGATGTTTCCCACGGAGTTGAATGCCAAGCTGATCACGGGAACACCGCGGGGCGAGGAACTAAGGATGCGCGTTCCGATGGATCGATGGGGAAAGGCGAGCGAATTGGCCGGTGCGGCCATATTTCTTGCCTCCGAGGCGGCCTCATACGTGACGGGAGAGATCATCGCGGTGGACGGCGGGTTCCTGGCGAGCGGAGTGAACCAGTAAAAGGCTGTGAGCAGGGAACCAGTGAGTAGCAAGCGATAGGCCGGGACGAGCTGAGGGGTTGGGGATTGTTTCCGGGATAGGAACGCGGCGTGAAGATAACGAATGCCTACGTCAATATCACTTCGCCGGGACGGAATTTCGTAACGCTGAAGATCGAGACCGACGAGGGGATATACGGGCTGGGCGATGGGACGCTGAACGGCCGTGAGCTGGCAGTCGCGAGCTATCTGACCGAGCATGTGATTCCATGCATCGTGGGACGCGATCCGTTTCAGACCGAGGACGTATGGCAATACCTGTATCGGGGAGCGTACTGGCGACGCGGGCCTGTGACGATGACGGCGATTGCGGCTGTCGATGTGGCTCTGTGGGACATCAAGGGAAAGGCGCTGAATACACCGGTGTACAACCTGCTCGGCGGAAAGAGCCGGGATGGTGTGCTGGTGTATGCGCACGCGAACGGGACTGATATCGATGCTGCTGTTGAGGATGTGGCCAGGCACAAGGAACTTGGATACAAAGCCATTCGCGTGCAGAGTGGGATTCCGGGATTGAAGAGTACTTATGGAGTTCCGAAGGGTGCGGGACGCTATGAGCCTGCGGAACGAGGGCTTCCGCACGAGTACGAATGGTCGACTGAGCTGTATTTGAGGCATGTGCCGAATCTGTTTGCGCGGGTGCGCGAGGAATTTGGAGAGGAACTTCACCTGCTGCACGACTGTCATCATCGGCTGAGCCCCATCGAAGCGGGGCGATTGGGGAAGGAACTGGAGCCATTTCATCTCTTCTGGATGGAGGACCCTGCGCCGGCAGAGCTGCAGGAGGGGTTCAGGGTCATTCGGGAGCATACGACAACCCCAATTGCAGTGGGCGAGGTGTTCAACTCAGTGTGGGACGCGCATGAGCTGATTCGCAATCAGTGGATCGATTATTTGCGGATGACGGTGGTTCATGGCGGCGGACTGACTCATTTGAAGAAGACGGCGGACTTCGCCGCGATGTATCACGTGCGAACGGGCTTTCATGGAGCGACCGATCTGTCGCCGGTAACGATGGCGGCGGCGCTCCATTTCGATCTGGCGATTCACAATTTCGGAATCCAGGAGCACATGCCGCACACTGAGGAGACGGATGCTGTGTTCCCGCACAGCTATACGTACAAGGATGGGATGATGTATCCGGGAGATAAATCCGGATTGGGCGTAGATCTCGACGAGAAGCTTGCTGCGAGGTATGAATACCAGCGAGCCTATTTGCCGGTAAACCGAAAACTGGACGGCACCCTGACAGACTGGTAGGACAATGGCGAATCCGGCAAAACCTGTGAACGAGCGCGAAGAGATTATCGACGTTGTCGACGAAGTGCCCGCGCTACAGGGGCGATGGACCATCTGTGCCATGTTGTTTGTGGCGACGACGATCAACTATGTCGATCGGCAGGTGTTGTCGATTCTGAAGCCGATCCTGCATGGGCAGACGATCCATCTGCAGCCACTGTTCTCGGGTTGGCCCTCCATCGAAACAACGATCAATGTTACGGATCGCGAGTACGGGTATGTGCTTGCGGCATTCCAGATCGCGTATGCGCTGGGCGTTGTATTTGCGGGACGGCTGGTGGACCGGCTCGGGTGCCGCAGAGGGTATCCGCTGGTCACCGGACTGTGGAGCCTGGCTGCCATGGCACATGCTCTCGTTCGCTCGGTGACGGGTTTTGGAATTGCGCGATTCTTCCTTGGACTTGGAGAGAGTGGGAACTTCCCGGCCGCGATCAAGGCGACGGCTGAATGGTTTCCTCCAAAGGAACGAGCTCTGGCAACCGGCATTTTTAATTCCGGTGCGGGCGTGGGTGCGATTATTGCTCCGCTGGTGGTGCCGTGGGTGGCGCTGCACTTTGGGTGGCGGGCGTCGTTTCTGGTGACCGGCATCTTCTCGGTGATGTGGATTGTGTGGTGGTCGATCCGGTATCGCAAGCCTCAGGAGTCAATGGATTGGACTCGCGGCCAAGTTGTGGTGGCTCCGGGAGCAGGATCCTTCTCCTGGTGGCGGCTGCTTCAGTACCGGCAGGCATGGGCGTTCATGGTCGGCAAGTTCATGACGGATGCGGTCTGGTGGTTCTTTCTCTTCTGGCTACCTCAGTATTTCCACTCGCGATTCGGGCTTGATCTGACCCACATTGGGCCACCACTGGTTGCGGTGTACGTGGTGTCGACGTTCGGCAGTGTATTTGGAGGATGGCTTCCAAAGGGCTATACGCGTCTGGGAATGAATCTGAAGAAGGCGCGTCTCGCGGCCATGCTGACTTGCGCTTGTTGCGTACTTCCCGTGGTGACAGTGGGCAGCCTTGACTCCGAGTGGCTTGCGGTGGGTCTGCTTTCGCTGGCGGCGGCAGCGCATCAAGGGTGGTCAGCCAACATCTTTACGACCGCATCGGACATGTTCCCGTCGGAACATGTCGGCACGGTGGTGAGCTTCGGGCAGGTCGCCGGCGCGCTCGGAGGAGCCATTTTCCAACCGATTGCCGGATCCGTCTTGCAGAGAGCGCAGGAGTTGCACACGCAGTCCGGGTTCGTGCCTTTGTTCATCTACTCGGGTTGCGCGTACCTGATTGCGCTGTTGCTGCTGCGAACGCTGGCACCAGGACTGAAGCGGGCGGAGCTGACTACGAATTGACGACGATCTTCGGAGACAAGAACTTCGAAGATTGTCTATCCTTCGGCTTTTGATTTACTCCCGGCTTCGATGGCCTGCTCGGATGCCGCATCCTGATCTGCCGCTGCTCCACTCTCCGCCGCGCCAAGTCCGAGGATCTTGCGATTCTTCTCCGCGTCCGCTCCCGATCCGGCGAAATCATCAAACGCTTTTTCCGTTACCTTGATGATCCACTCCTTGATCAGTTGCGCGCCTTCTGAGGCTCCAACCTTCGGGTGCTTGATGCAGCACTCCCACTCGAGCACTGCCCAGCCGGGATAGTCGTACTGCGCCATCTTGCTGAAGATCGCTTTGAAATCGATCTGGCCATCACCCAGGGAACGGAACCGTCCCGGCCGATCGATCCATGCCTGATACCCGCCGTAGACCCCCGCTTTGCCATTGGGGCGGAACTCCGCATCTTTCACGTGGAACGCGCGAATCCGGTCGTGGTAGAAGTCGATGAACTCGAGGTAGTCGAGCTGTTGCAGAATCATGTGGCTCGGGTCGTAGAGGATGTTGGCCCGCTTGTGATTGTTCACCGCGGCAAGGAAGCGTTCGAACGTCACGCCGTCGTGCAGGTCTTCTCCGGGATGCAGTTCGAAGCAGACGTCCACGCCAGCTTCATCAAAGAGATCGAGAATCGGCGTCCATCGTCTCCCCAATTCATCAAACGCCTCTTCGACCAATCCTGCCGGTCTTTGCGGCCAGGGGTAGAAGTAGGGCCACGCAAGCGCGCCGGAGAACGTGGCATGGGCATTCAGTCCGAGGTTGTTGCTCGCCTCGGCAGCCCATTTGAGTTGCTGCACCGCCCAGGCCTGCTGCTCCTTCGGCCGGCCCGCCATCTGTGCAGGCGCAAATCCGTCCAGAAGCGCATCGTACGCTGGATTGCTCGCCACGAGCTGCCCCTGAAGATGCGTCGACAACTCCGTCAGCTTCAGTCCCGCTGCGTCCAGGATCCCCAATACCTCTTCGCAATAATCCCGGCTCTCTGCCGCGAGTTTCAGGTTGAACAAGCGGCTGTCCCACGAAGGAATCTGAACGCCCACAAATCCCAATTGCGCAGCCCAACGCGCGATTCCGTCGAGTGAGTTGAATGGCGCCTGATCGTCCGCAAACTGGGCGAGGAATATCGCCGGTCCCAATATCGTTTTCATGATGTCGCTCCTATGAATCGCGTCTAGAACTCAACCCAGCTCTGCTTCTTGCTGCTCTCAACTGCTCTGTCGATGAAGCGCATTCCCCGCACGCCTGCTTCAATTCCCGGCAGGGTCGCGGGCAGCTTCACGGCCTGCTTCTGCTGTGATGCATTGAGCGCATCCGCAAACTCGCGGTATAGCACAGCGAAGGCCTCCAGATATCCCTCAGGATGTCCGCCCGGCAGCCGCGTTACCGCCCGCGCATCCTCACTCAGGTATCCGCCCGAAGCATGGCGGATCTCCTCCGGGGCATCGAGCCATTTCACGCTCAGCCGGTTGGGATCTTCCTGGTGCCATTCCAGCGATCCCTTCTCGCCATAGACTCGCAGGCGCATGTCGTTCCTCTCGCCGGCGGCGATCTGGGAGGTCATCAGTACATTTTGTGCGCCGTTATCCATGCGCAGGAGAGCTGTACAGTCGTCATCCAGCTTGCGCCCTGGGACCACCGACAGGAGCGAGGCGTTCACGCCCACCACTTTGAGCCCGGTGACGTATTCACTCAGGTGGAACGCATGTGTGCCGATGTCTCCGATGCACCCGCCTGCGCCGCTCTGTGCAGGATCCGAACGCCACGAGGCCTGCTTCTGCCCGCTCGTTTCAATTGGGTTTGAAAGCCACCCCTGGAGGTACTCGACAGCGATCTTGCGTATCTTGCCCAGCTTCCCGCTCGCACATATCTGCCGCATCTCGCGAACCATGGAGTATCCGGCGTAGGTGTGTGTCAATCCGTACGGCAGCCCACTCTTCGCAACGGCCTTTTCAAGTTCAACCGCCTCCGCGTAGGTCGCAGTTGCCGGCTTGTCGCTCATGACAGGGAAGCCTGCTTCCAGAGCAGCCTTCGCCACCGGGAAGTGCAGATGATTCGGAGTTACGATCGCGACGAAGTCGATTGCGTCTTCGCGTTTTTTCTCAGCGTCGATCATCGCTTTGTAGTCGGGATAGGCGCGCGACGGATCGATCTTGTACATCTCGCCGGCTTCACGCGAGCGCTCAGGCGATTGCGAGAATGCCCCTGCTACAAGCTCGATCTTGCCGTCCAGTTCTGCCGCGATCCGGTGCACCGGCCCGATGAAAGCGCCCGGTCCACCTCCGACCATTCCCATGCGCAACTTGCGCTGACCCGCCATCGAAGTTCCTCACCTTTCTTTTGTTGTCACAGAGCAGTCTCAGCCCCGCGGCGAGGCTGCGTCAAATCCCGGATCTCAGAAGGGAGATGTTTCCCATCTCACCCCGCAGAGCATCGGAGAGCTTTGGAGTTTTCCGTTCCCACCCTAACCACGATGAAGCCGTGGTTAGGATGGGGCACCCACGTTGTGATCGGGACAGGTTCCTTCTTCACGAGTTGATGCCGGCGGCCTTGTAGATCTGGGCGATGTATTGCATGTCGCGAAGACCTTCTTCGCCGGGAGACTGCGGCTCGAGATTGTTCTGGATGCAATGAGAAAAATGTTCGGCCTCGGCCTGAAACTGCGATGGGTCTTTGGAGGGGTTGGGCTCGTCGATTTCTTTGCCGGAAAGGTTGGCGTGCAGGTGGAGGCCTTGGTAGACGAAGGCGTTCTCCACATGGATATAGCCCTTCGAGCCGTAGACGTGGAAGTAGCCCGGCATGTTGGCGCCGTAGGTGGTGCTGCAACTGGCCACGATGCCTGAGGGAAAGTGCATGGTCCACGAGACGTTCTCTTCCACTTCGTTGAAGCGGCCATCGTGATCGATGGTGGAGGCGTAGGCAGCGATGTGATCCGGCTCTTCGCCGGTGAGGTAACGACAGGCGTTGAGCGAGTAGATGCCGACGTCATAGAGCGGACCGCCACCGGCGAGCGCTTTGCTGCAACGCCACTCGCCTTTGCCGATGTTGAAGCCGAAGGCGCTCTGGATGGTCTGCACCTGGCCGATGGCGCCGTCGCGAATGAGCTTGATGGCGCGGAGATTTGTCGGCTCGTAGTGGCAGCGATAGGCGATCATCAACTTTATGTTCGCGGCTTTGCAGGCGGCGATCATCTTCTCGCAGTCTTCGACGCTGGTGGCCATCGGCTTTTCGCAGAGGACATGCTTTCCGGCCTTGGCGGCGCGGATGGTGTACTCGGCGTGCATGGAGTTGGGGAGCGCAACATAGACGGCGTCGACGGCTGGGTTCTTCGCGATCTCGTCGAAGTTCTCGTAGCTGTAGATCGAGCCTGCGGGAATGTTGTACTGGGCGGCGATCTTCTCGGCCTTGTCGCGATGACCGCTCACGAGTGCGGTAATTTGCGAGTTGGTGGTGTTGCGCGTGCCGGGCATGAAGTGGCCGGCGATGCGGCCCAGGCCGATAACGGCGTAGCCGATTTTCTTCTGGTCGGACTGCGCGCGAACAGATGAGGGAACGAGCTGGGATGCGGCGCCGAGTGCGGCAAGGCGGGAAAAGTCTCTGCGGGTGAGGGTCATGTTGCCTCTTGGTGGTACGGGGATCTTGAGTACATAGCGATTGTAGGGGCGAGAGCTGACACGGTCCTTCGGAAACCCGCTGATCTCGAAAATTACCCTCCGATTCGACTCTTGATCAGTCCTCCATCGTTGATGATCAAATTTCGTCAAGCGGGGTTCAAGCTCCGCGACTCCTAACCGCCTCATTCCATTCCGAAAATTGTCCCTGTGTGTTTTGCAGTTTTCGAGGCCTCTTCGGCGCACACTTATCTTGTAGCTAAATTCTCATCTTCCCCGCGACATTTTTTTGGCTCAGTCACGTCCGCGCTAACGGCGAACGTGCGCGCAGGCGCACCGGATTCCGTTCGCATTGCCTTTTCACGAACCACAAAGCCACACAGGGGCACGGTTGTTCCTTTATCACCTTGTCCCCGTCGACAGGAGTCTTCATGTTCACGTCATGCACGCACACTCTCGAGTCCGGCAAAACCTGCCAGTCACCCGCCATCCATGGCACGGATCTGTGTTTTCACCACACTCCGCACGAAGAGATAAAACGTCACTTCCCCCACGAGAGCGAACCCTTCGAGCTGCCCAAAATGCATTCCAAATCTCAACTCGTGATCGCCATCTCCGAGGTCCTCGAACGCATGTCACTCCGCCGTATCAAGCGTTCCGACGCCAGAGTCTTTCTCCACGGTTTTGGTCTCTCCTTCCGCGTCATGACCGAGCTCGATCGGGAAGTTGCTGCGATGGCAGCACAGTCCGATCCGTTCGCAGAGTCAGAATCCGAGTCCGAAGCCATTCAGCAGACGCTCGATGAAATCGCCGCAGGCCTTGGCGTTGAAATGCCCACCCTCAAAGAAATGCAGAAACTTCAGGCCTCCATGCCCAACGGAACTCCTCAGAAGGCTCTCGACCACTGGATTTCGACCGGCAGAATTCGCCCCCGGCGGCCAGACAGCGTCAGCTCTCGCGCAAAGATGGCAGAGCATCACCCTGGCCGCGAGTGCCCGCATGCCGCCGCCTCAGCTGCTTCGTCATCGGTCCAGCCGATCCGGAACTAACTCCAGACCCGAGAGGAAATCGAAAAAACACGCGAGCAATTCGGCTTTCCTGTCGAGGAAAAGAAGGGCCTGCAGGCCTCTGAGTGAAGCCGGCTGCAATCGAAAAAATCGGCGTCATCCGCAGCGACAAACATCCGATCAGGAGATCCCTGCCGCGACCGGAAACTCATCACAATGGACGACGGTCTCGCTCTGCGCCGAGACGCTTTTCCGCGAACTTGCGAGTCGATCTCGCCTCTCAGCCGGCGTTGACTTGCTGTTTTTGTCAAAGAGACAGAGCGGCGATCACACATTACCTCAGAAAAAGACGAGATCCACCGCTAACTCCCCTCGCTGCAGGATTCTGCAAAAAATCATCGGTGCCGGCTGCGCTTCTTGCTCACGCTCGTCAGCTTGCCCAGTACATTCAGCCTGCGGTTCTCCACCGGTGAAGAGAGAACCAGACTGGTGACGGGATTGCCATAGGGAAGAAGCGCTTCGATCAGGGCCTCCAGGTCGGCCAGGTTGGTGGTGGTGACTTTGAGAAGAAAGTCGTCGCCGCCGGTGAGGTGGTGGCACTCGCGAACTTCTTCGAGCGACTGCACGTAGTCGAGGAAGCGATGGTAGTTCTGGCCGGGGCAGCTCATCCGGATGAAGGCGAGAACTTCTAGGCCGAGGGCTTCGCGATCGATCTCGATGGTGCAGCCGCGAAGGATGCCCGTCTCTTCCATCTGTTTGAGGCGTTCGCCGGTGGCGGTGGGAGAGAGGCCGATGCGGCGGGCCAATTCAGCCAGGCTGAGGCGGGCGTTGGACTGCAGTTCGTATAGCAGCTTTCGCCCGTGGATATCGAGAAGAGCCGTGGAATCCATTGCCATAGATCATAATCATAGTTGATTCAGCACTGCAGAGCGCGATCGTGTTGCGAAACCGGCTTCATCTTCAGGCTTCTCGCAGTTAAGATCGGCAGCATGGAAAAGCTTGTCTTGAATGGGCAGCCGCTGACGCTGGGAGAAATCGACGAAGTCGCAATGGCCGGAAAGCCGGTGAAGGTTGCTGCCGACGCTTTGCGGCGCGTCGGGGAGAGCCGCGGACTGATTGAAGAGATTCTCGCCGCGGGTCAGACGGTATACGGGGTGAACACCGGGTTCGGCAAGCTGGCGGATGTGCACGTCGCCGAGAACAAGCTTGCGGAGTTGCAGATCAATCTGGTGCGGAGCCATGCGGGCGGGGTGGGGCAGCCGCTGAGCGAGGCTGAAGCGCGGGCGATGTTGCTGCTGCGCGCGAATGTGCTGGCGAAGGGATTCAGCGGGGTGCGGCCAGAGCTGCTGGAGTTGCTGGTGGCAATGGTGAATGCGGGCGTGCATCCGGTGATTCCAGAGAAGGGGTCGGTGGGGGCGAGCGGCGATCTGGCTCCGCTGGCGCACCTGGCGTTGGTCACGGTTGGAGAGGGCGAGGCGTTCTATCGCGGTGAGCGGATCGCAGGGGGAGAGGCGCTGCGCAGGGCCGGGCTGAAGCCGGTGCAGTTGACGGCGAAGGAGGGGCTGGCGCTGCTGAATGGGACGCAGGCGATGACGGCAGTGGGCGCGCTGGCGGTGGAGCGGGCGCGGCGGGTTGTGGAGTTGTGCGACCTGGCAGGGGCGATGTCGCTGGATGCGTTGAAGGGGACTCCGGCGGCGTTCGATCCAAGGATTCAGAAGGCGAGGCCGCACGCGGGACAGATTGCAGCGGCGGAGCACCTGGTTCGATTGCTGGATGGTTCGCAGATTCGGGAGTCGCATCGAGAGGGTGACACGCGAGTGCAGGATGCGTATTGTCTGCGATGCATGCCGCAGGTGCATGGGGCTGTACGCGGCGCACTGGAGCATGTGGCGGGCGTGCTGGAGACGGAGGCGGGATCGGCTACGGATAATCCGCTGGTGTTTCCCGGGGCGGATGCTGCGGTGATTTCTGGCGGGAATTTTCATGGTGCGCCGCTGTCGTATGCGTTCGACTATGCGGCGATTGCGATGACAGATCTGGCGGGGATTACGGAGCGGCGCATTGACCGGCTGCTGAATCCGGACATCAACGAAGGGCTGCCGGCGTTTCTGGCTATGGATCCGGGATTGTCGTCGGGGTTCATGATTGCGCAGATTGTGGCGGCGGCGCTGATTAACGAGTGCCAGGTGCTGGCGCATCCCTCGTCGACGGGGAGTATTCCCACGGATGGCGGCAAGGAAGATCACGTGTCGATGGGGATGACAGGAGCGATCAAACTGCGGCAGATTGTGGAGCACGTGGAGCGGGTGTTGGGGATTGAGCTGATGTGCGCGGCGCAGGCACTGGAGTTCAGGCGGCCGCTGAAGTCGAGCAGGCGGATAGAGGAGGCGCATGCGGTGATTCGCGGAGTGGTGCCGCGGCTGGAGCGGGATCGGGTGCTGTCGGGGGATATTGAGTCGATGGCGGAGGCGATTCGGGGCGGGAAGCTGGATGAGTGGAGGAGATAGGTTTTTCGGATAGGGCTTTGTCGTTTCCCACCCTACCCGACGATGAGGCTGGCACCCGAGTGTGGAGTAAATGGCATGCGATCCCAGGTCTCAGAATCGAGACCTGGGGCACCCAGTTTTGATTGTGACGCGATCTCGCCAATGTAGGATGGAAGCGAATCAGTGGAGGGATCGTGAGACTGTTTCGCACTACGGGTGGAGTGTTTGTTGAAGAGGAAGAAGAGCACTATCTGATCGCGGATCAGAGCTGGGATTCGCTGCTGTCGCGGGATGATCTGCCGGAGTTTCTGGCGGAGTTCGTGGCGCGCGGCAAGTCGTTTGGACGATTCCATGAGGGGGAAGTGCTGGCGCCGATCGATGGACAGGAGGTCTGGGCTGCGGGGGTGACGTATTACCGGAGCCGCGGGGCGCGCATGGAGGAGTCGAAGGATGCGGGCGGTGGAGATTTCTACGACCGCGTCTATTCGGCGGAGCGGCCGGAACTCTTTTTTAAATCGATGGCGAGCAGGACCGTCGGTGCGGGCGGGACGGTGCGGATACGCACGGATGCGAAGTGGTCGGTGCCGGAGCCGGAGCTGACGCTGGTGGTGAGCCCGAGCGGACGGATCGTGGGATACACGATTGGGAACGACATGAGCTCGCGCGATATTGAGGGGGAGAATCCGCTCTATCTGCCGCAGGCGAAGGTCTACAGCGGGAGCTGCGCGCTGGGGCCGGGGATTCTGGTGACGGGAGATCCGCTGGCGAAGTCAACGGAGATCAAGCTGGAGATTTTACGGGATGATCGGATTGAGTTTGAGGGATCCGTGGCCCTGACGGAGTTGAAGCGCGATCCGAAGACGCTGGTGGAATTTCTGTTCCGGGATAACAGCTTTCCGGCTGGGGTTTTTCTGATGACGGGAACGGGGATTGTGCCGCCGAGTACGTTCACGCTGGAGAGGGGAGATCGGGTGAGGATTACGATCGAGCCGATCGGGGTGCTGGAGAATGTGGTGGGGTGAGGTCGAGTTCCCACTCATTTCGCGAAGAAGCTGCGAAATGAATGGGCACGGTTGGGGGACAGATTGAGGAAGAACTGCGAGTCCCTCGGCTCCCTGCGGTCGCTCGGGATGACAGTCGGCACTGAGCTGTGAAGCCTTATCGAGAAATTGGACAAGTTTGCGATCAGTGAGTTGCGGTCTGTTCTTTAAAAAATAGATCAACGTCGGCGCGGGTGGGCATGGAGGCCTGTGCGCCGCGGCGCGTGACGGAGATGGCGGAGGCTGCGCAGGCGAAGCGGGCGGCGTCGAGCGGGTCTTTTCCTTCGAGGAGTGCGACGGCGAAGGCGCCATTGAAGCAATCACCGGCGGCGACGGTGTCGATGGCTTCGACGGAATATGGTTTGGCCCAGCCGGAATTGCCCTCGGATGTGGCGATGTATGCGCCTTCGGAGCCCCGCTTTAGGACGATGGCGGTAAGGCCTCGATCGAGGAGATGTTTTGCGACGGACTCGGGCGCGGAGTTGTCGTCGAGGTAGAACCCTGCTTCCGTTTCGTTGGGCGTGAACCAAGCCACCTGTTTCCAGATCGAGTCGGGAAGTGCGGCGGCTGGCGCGGGATCGAGCATGACAGGAACGCCGAGCCCGGCACAGAGGGCGATGGTGTGCTCGGTGGTGCGCATGGGGAGCTCGAGCTGGCAGAGAACCATGCCGGCGTTGCGGATGACTTCGATGTGCTGGTCGATGTAGTCGGGTTCGACTTTGCCGTTGGCACCCGGGACAACGACGATGGCGTTCTGGCCGTCTTCAGCGAGGAAGATGGGAGCAAGGCCGGAGGAGCCGGAGACGGGTGTCAGTGATGAAGTGTCGACGCCGGCATTTCTGAGGTTCTGGATGAGGTTCGGGCCGTAGACATCGTCGCCTACATGACCTATGAACTGTACCGGGTATCCGAGACGGGCGGCGGCGACGGCCTGGTTAGCTCCTTTGCCGCCGGGAGTGGTGGAGAAGCTGGTGCCGATGACGGTCTGTCCGGTACGGGGGATCTGGGGTGTGCAGGTGACCATGTCCATGGTGACGCTGCCGACGACGACGATGGGTTTGCGGGATTCTGGCATGAGCTTGTCAGTAAAGTGGTGCAACAGCAACTGCAGTAAGGCCTAACAGGAAAAAGATAAACATAAAGACGAGGAGTTGGCGGGCGGCGCGTGGGGCTCCGGCGAACTCGTGCCAGATGAAGACGCCCCAGGCTGCGGAGATCATGGTCGCGCCCTGGCCGATGGAGTAGGAGACGGCCGGGCCGACGAGGTGCGCACCTGATGCTACGAAGTTGGCGATCGCGCCGAGGCACCAGATCGCTCCGCCGAGTATACCGGCGATGTGCCAGCCGATAGGGGCGCGGAAATATCCGGAGCCTTCAACGGGAGGTTTTCCGTCGAGGGGTTTAGCCATGAGCAGGAGGTTGGCGGGGATGGTGGAGATGAGAACTCCGATGGCGAAGAAGAAAGCGATGGCGTAAGGGCCGGGGGAGCCACCGGGCTCGACCGGACCGCGCATTGCGCGTGCGACGAGCGGATAAAAACTGCCCATGAGGAGGCCAGCAATCAGGCTGAGGACGATACCTCTGGTTGTGGTGGCTCGAGCGGTGCTTTCGCGTTTGCGGTAGGCGAGGGCGTCGAGGATGATGGCAATGGTGACGAGAGCGACTCCGGCGAAGAGGAGGAAGGGATTGGCAGCGGGGCTGACGAGATAGCTGGAAACGGCTCCGACAACGAGGGCGAGGCCGATGCCGACGGGGAAGGCTACGGCGAGGCCAGCGACGTCGATTGCGGCGACGAGGAGGAGGTTGGCGATGTTGAAGATGACTCCGCCGCAGAAGGCCCACAGGATGCGCTCTCGCGAGGTTTCAACGAGGGCGGCAATGAATGAGGGGCCGGTGTGGCCAGCGCTTCCGGCGGTGAGGCCGAGAAGAATCGATGCGAGGAGGAGACCGAAGGAGTAGTCCCAGTAGAAGAGTTGGAAGCGGTAGTTGGGGCAGAGCTTGAGAGTGTTGGCCCAAGATCCCCAGCACAGCATGCTGAGGATCATGAGGGCGAGGGTGAGTTGGTATGTTTCGGGCAGAAACATTGAAGGTGTCCGTAAGGATGTTTTGGTGCAACTGGGAACGATACGCGGAGGGGGTGGGGAGAGGCAAATGGTGTTGGATGGTCCCACTCATTTCGCGATGAAGCTGCGAAATGAATGGGGAACGGCTGTGCGATTCGGACGCCGTCGCTAACTCCCGGCTGTGAAAGGTATCGAGTCTCCCATGTCTCCTAAAGAAGGAGACATGGGACACCCGGAGTTGTGATTTGGGAAGACTACTGCCGTGCGGATTTGATGGCTTCGGTCAGGGCGGGAACTACTTCGAAGAGGTCGCCTACGATGCCGTAGTCGGCTACTTCGAAGATGGGGGCTTCGGCATCTTTGTTGATGGCGACGATGCACTGCGAGCCCTTCATCCCGACGAGATGCTGGATGGCTCCGGAGATTCCGACGGCGAGGTAGAGCTTGGGAGCTACTGTCTGGCCTGAGGATCCGACCTGACGTTCGATGGGGAGCCAGCCGTTGTCGCAAATGGGACGGGAGGCGGCGATCTCTGCGCCGAGGGATGCAGCGAGGTCCTGGACGAGCGAGAGATTGCTTTCTTCCTTAATACCGCGACCGACGGCGAGATCATGGGGGCTGGCCCGAGGTCCACGGTTTGCGCCGTGCCGCGGAACGGCTCGCCAGGTTTGGTGCGGATCTGCGCAGCTTCGAGGGTCGGGGTGAAGGTGGTGATTTCGGCGGGGCTGGATTGGGCTTCTTCTGCGCGGAATGCTCCGGACTGAACGGAGATGAGCGTGGGAGTGCCGGCGGATTGGTAGGAGCCGCTGAGACGGCCTTGCATCAGAGAGCGCACGAAGACGGGGCCGTCGGCGATTTGCGTGACGTCGCCGATGAGGACGCGGCCGAGACGCGCTGCGAGTGCGGGTGCGTAGTCGCGGACCTGGTAGGTGTGCGGAAAGACGATGGTGTCGGGCGACTCGGCGGCGATGAATTGCTGAAGTGCCGCGGTGTAGCCGTCGGAAGTGTACGGCACGAGAAGCGGGTGCTCGATGCGAACGACTTTGCCGACGTTCCTAGTTGCGGCTTCGGTGGCGAGGGATTCCGTTTGCGCGCCGATGACGATGGCGGTGGGCTTTGAGCCGGATTGCGCGGCGACAATGTTGGCTGCCGCGATGGCTTCAAAGCTGATGCGTCCGAAGCGGCCGTTGCGATCTTCAAGAACTACGTAGACGCCGCTCATATGACTCGCACCTCGAATTTCAGTTTTTCGACCAGAGTGGCCGCGGCTTCTTTGGGAGAGCCGGGGATGATCTGGGTGGATTTTTGTTTCTGCGGCTGCGTGATTTTTTCCAGCGCTGCGGAAGGCGCGGAGGATTGTCCGAGATCGGCAGCGGAGACTTTCCGGAGTTCTTTGGTCTTCGCTTTCTTGATGCCCATGAGCGTGGCGTAGCGAAGTTTGGTGCCGCCGGACTGAATCATGAGAACGGCGGGGAGAGGAAGTTCGATGTTCTGGAACCAGCCTTCTTCGAGTTCGCGCTTCACGGTGATGCCGGAGTCAGTTTTCTCAACGTTGAGGATGAGCGAGGCCTGTGGGAGCCCCATGAGCTCGGCCATGATGACGCCGGTCTGGCCGTAGCCGAGATCATCGGACTGGAGACCGGTTAGGACGAGGTCGGGGCTTTCCTGTTTTGCGGCAGAGGCGAGGAGCTGGGCTACGCCGAGTGCGTCGAGTGTGTTGAGATTGTCGGATTCGACCTGGATGGCGCGATCGGCGCCTTTGGCGAGAGCTTCGCGAATGGTGGTTCCGGCGCGCTCGGGTCCGGCGGAGAGGACGACAACTTCGCCGCCGTGTTTTTCTTTCAGCTGAAGAGCTTCTTCGAGTGCGTAGGCGTCGGACTCGTTCATGGCGAACTGGATGTCGGATTCTTCGATCCATTTGCCGGAGCTATCGATGCGGACTTGAGCATCACGCTCCGGGACTTGTTTGATGCAGACGATGATTTTCATGATTGGATGCTCCGGTATTGATGCGAGAACTCAGGAGGAACTGCGGGTCCTTCGACTTCGCCGATCCTGACGGATTGGCTTCGCTCAGGATGACAGTCTTTGGTCATTGCTCAGGATGAGAGTCCTTAATCATTGCTCATAATGACAGTCTCTGTTGGTTGTCACGGCTTGTTGTCTAGCACGGGCAGGTTGCGGGCGGTGAGTTGGGCGATGTCTAGTAATTGCGGTGCGGCTTCGCCTTTT
>Ga0207671_10003420_pt1 | contig 15852 bp, 17 predicted proteins | sample KBSC24metaG_FD_184352 | JGI IMG/M metagenome (GOLD analysis project Ga0207671, IMG submission 184352) | Corn rhizosphere microbial communities from Kellogg Biological Station, Michigan, USA - KBS C2-4 metaG (SPAdes) (version 2) | ecosystem: Host-associated > Plants > Roots > Rhizosphere > Soil... | reverse complement strand
GTGGCCTACACCTTCCTCGACCAGAAGTCGTCGGGGCTGGACGTGGGAAACTCGAGTCTCGGCGGCGATGCGTACAACCCATTCCAGCCAGACAGCGACTACGGTCCGGACTCGTTCGTCTCCCGCCACCGTGTGGTTGCATATGGCATCTTTGATCTTCCATTCGGACATGGAAGGCAGTTTTTGGCCAAGTCGTCGAGAGTGGTTGACGCAGCATTTGGCGGATGGCAGGCCACGACCAATATGTTCTTCAAGACCGGCACGGGTTTCACTCCGTTTTTTGATTGCGGTGATTGCGATCCTGTTACTCCGGGGAACGTGGCATCGGGCACGCTGGACGCCGTCGGCGACTTCAATGCCACGTCGGTGCGGGCGGTCATCAAGGGTGGTACCAGAAGCAATGTGCCGTCTGGATTTTTCTGGAATCCGGATGCATTTACTCTGCCCAGTATGGGTGCCTCACTCTACACGCAACCGGGAGTGGCGGTCCGCAACGCCCTTTATGGACCCTCTACCTATGGAGTGAACCTCGGAGTGCATAAGTCGTTTGCTTTCGGCGAACGAGTCGCACTGCAAATTGGAGCCGATATCAATAACGTCTTCAACCATCCCATGCTCTCGCCCGATATATCGGACGGAGGCGGTTGCGAGGGATGCTTTGCCAACGTCGGGACGTTCTATCTGACCGTTGATCAGTCGACGCCAGGAACACCGGGGCATGCGCCGAAGGTGAATCCAGTCGACATGACCGATCCAGACCAGTACTCTCCGAATCCGGACTTCGGCCATCTGTTCCGCAGTTACGACCAGGAAGGAATTACAAGTAACCGGGAGATTCGCCTGCGCGGCCGAATAACGTTCTGAGCTCAGAATGCCGTGGCTACTTCGTCCCTACGGAGAACCTCAACAAAAATGCCCGGTCTATGCCGGGCATTTTTGTTGCTTGCGGATCACCTGGAAAATCTTTGCGCAATTAGCGATTCTTCACTAGTTCAAGCTCGCCGAAACGTTCCGGTGTGTGGAATGTTTCGGTCATGGGGGCTTTCCACGCCAGGGAATGTTGGCGTTCGGGAGGTCCTTGAGAGCGAAACAAATTTACACGGAACTTGTTTCCCGCTGCCGGCGGACGCTGATCGAGTGCAGAAAACGGAATCCGCATTGTTCCGTACCAGATCTTTGCCTTGCGATCGATTCGGGCTGCTACTTTGAATCCCGAATTCCAGGTCCATCCTACTTCGTGGTGCGGTAAAGCCAGATCGATGTCAAGGTCGATCCACTCTCCCTGGGGAGAAACCTCGAATTCTTTATACCGGCGGATATTTTTGAAGTCTGATCCGATGAAAATCTCAGCAACATCCCACTTCCAAAGCTCATTCGTCTCCGCAACGGTATTCGGATCGGGCTTCAGATGGAGCTCTTCGTAGGGACACTCGAAGAACACGTAGAGGTTCTCGTCTGTCCAGCGGGAGCGTGCGGCTGACCGATAGCGCGGTTGAGCGTTGCCATGGGAGTCAACACTGATGTAGACGGGCCTTGCTTCACGCCAGAACTTCGATTGTGGGTCGGTATCTAGCGGCGCATCGTGAGCGGCGTAGAGGCTTTTGAACATTGCTGAGCCTGGGTTCTGCGAATGAGCGATATCTGTCACGGCCAGCAGGCAACACGCTGCAAGTGGGATGACGAATTTCATTTCGGCCTACCCGATCACAGAATTGAAATCAAACCGTAATGTGCAATTCGCGCGCGGCATTACTGTTGTAGACCTTTCGCAGAATCGACTCTGGAAGGTTAATTCCGTATATCTGCCAACGTCCCTGGGGCGGCGTCTTCGCCGGGGCGTAGTCAAAGTACTCATCGTCGGTCTCTAGAAATCGATAGTAAATCTCGTAGAGCTTATCGTTGAAAACTTGTTGCGGAAACTCGTCGCCGTGCGGGGTGGCGTCAGTGCCGAAGAGGATCCTGTCCTGATATTTTTCGAAGAAAGCGCGCGACGTCCTTGGTTGCCGTCCCAATTCGCCAATGCGCGCGGCGATGTCGACATGCATGTTAGGGAAGCGATCCAGGTTCTCGGAAACGTTGGCAAGATCTTCTGCGAAATTCCCAACGTGCAGCACAATGAACTGTGTTTTAGGATGGCGAGCGATTACGCGGTTCCGCGCCTCAAGAAGCTCCGCATTGCTGGGGAAGTCGGCTCCATAGAAGGACCAGTCCGGATGATTGCTCAACTCCTCATATCGCTCGTTGAACCGATCCGTCGGCTTGAAGAAGGCAATGGGGTCTGATACATGAATGGCAACCGGCATGTTGAGCTGGCCGCACGTGTCCCACATCGGATCGAACCGGGGGTCGTCGACCTTGATGAGCTTTCCTGAGGTGATGTTTTCTCTTAGATAGAGTCCCAGAGTTTTAAGGATCTTGAGACCGCGCGCTCCGTCCTTCTGAGCCTGTTCAATTGCCTGGGCTTGCAGCTTTGGATAATCCGGCTTGAGGAATTCGGAGTAAGAAGGCTCCGCAAAGGTATAGAAACGGTCCGGAAAGGCGCGATCGTATTTCTTGACCGTTTCCGCCAAGCCCGACCCATAGCCGCCGGTCAGATTGATCATGGAGCGGATATTCTTTCGATCCATCACCCCAATCATTTCCTCGGCCGTTCCGAGGTACTGTCGCTCGGGAGCGAGTGAGACACCATTTTCTTCCTTCGCCGACACGGTGATGTGTGCGTGAATGTCAATCACCGGGAACCGGGCTTTATCAATGTGTGTCTCTCGAACCTGAAGCATGCTCTTCGGCTCGTAATCAGCTAGGCTCAATGACATCGGTTGGTCCTTAGGAGTGGTTGCGGCGGAGGCAGAGAGGGCGACGGCTTGGCTCATCGCGCCTCCTACTAAACCAAGTCCCGTAGTGCGCAACAGTTGACGCCGATTCATTGAGATGCGAGCTCCTTGAGGGAAGTGAGTCTGATGGTGTTGCCGGGACTTGCCGAACTCGGGCGTCCTTGCATTAAGACTTACATTATCACTGCGGGCTCTCCATTCGAGTGCTTTTTATTTCGTTTTTATTCCATGTTGTGGAAGGGAAAGCCGAGTAGGTCGTCGGTCAGGTTTACGTAGCTGATTCAATGACATACGTAGCTAATGAATCACGCTTAACGCTGGAAACGCAGGCGCCTTGGCTGCATCACGGTTAAATTTCAGTCGCCAATTTGCCATTTCTGAGGTAGAACCGAAACAAGAGATAATAAACAGTAAGAATCAATTCAGGATAAGTTCATTGGCAGAGACGGTTGCGGGATCTCCAGATACGCCTCGGCTTCAGCGGTCTCTGAAGCTGTGGCACCTCATCGTCTACGGCATCATCATCATTCAGCCCACGGCGCCGATGGGAATTTACGGCGTCGTCAGCAACATAGCCAGAGGACACGTTGTCACCACGATCCTGATTGCGATGGTGGCAATGCTCTTCACTGCGATCAGCTACGGCCGCATGGCTCGCGTCTATCCCCGAGCCGGTTCAGCGTTCAGCTATGTGTCTGAGGAGCTTAATCCCAAACTTGGCTACGTGGTCGGCTGGGCGATGCTGATGGATTATCTCCTCAATCCGATCATCTGCGTGATCTGGTGCAGTCAAGCTGCGCGGAATATCGTGCCCGGAGTGCCGTTTGCGTTCTGGGCGATTGCATTCGCTCTGCTCTCTACCTACCTCAACACGCGGGGTATTCAAACTTCCGGCCGGGTAAATGCTGTTTTGTCGATCGCGATGAGCCTTGTGGTGGTCCTCTTCTTAGGCGAAGGGGTTCGCTATATTCTCTCCGCGGTACGTCCCACCGCGCATGACCTTCTTCGGCCTTTCTACGATCCGGCGACCTTTTCGACGGCCACGGTCTTCAAAGGCACATCGGTAGCGGTTCTCACCTACATTGGGTTCGACGGTATCTCCACGATGGCCGAAGAGGTGGAGAATCCGCGACGCAACATCCAGCTTGCCACGGTCCTGACCTGCCTGATCATTGGGATTCTTTCCATGATGCAGGTGTACGTAGCGCAGCTGGCTTGGCCCGCTGATCAACCGTTTGCTGCTTCGATGGTGGACACGGCATTTGTTCATGTAGCCGCACGGGTAGGGGGAACCTTTCTCTTCCAGTTCCTGAATGCAACGCTGCTGGTTGCGAACATGGGATCTGCCATCGCCGCGCAGTTTGGCGCGTCGCGGCTGATGTACAGCATGGGGAGAGACAACTCGCTGCCGCGCAAGCCATTTGGCCTGATCCATCCTCGGCATCATGTGCCGCGGAATAATGTCTTGATCGTCGGTGCGATCGCGTTGCTGGGCGCGTTCCTTCTTACATACGAGCAAGGAGCTGAATTGCTCAATTTCGGCGCGTTCATCGCGTTCATTGGCGTCAACGCTGCCGCGCTGGTGCACTACAAGTTTCGTTCGCCGGAAAAGGTTGTGTTTCCGATGCTCATCCCTGCGTTGGGGATTCTGGTGTGCGCGTTTATCTGGATCCACCTGAGCCACAACGCCCAAATCCTTGGCGTCCTCTGGATCGGCGTCGGCGTGATCGTCGCCTGGTACATGCGAAAGAGCAAGGCCTCGGCCCTGGGACCGCAGTAGCTTTCAGCTCCTGAAACGTCCCGGTCAGGAGACGGGCTTGCTTCGAAGCTTTGCGACTGTCTCCCACTGCGCTCTTTGACAACGCTGTGGAGGCAAGCCCTTCAATACTTGCTCCAGATCATCCACAACCATTTGCCCCATCCACGGCCATACCTCCGGTATATTCCCGGCACGGTGTGCCTGCAGCAGCGTGTTAGGGGTGGAGCGCGCGCGATGATCGGCAGCAATCGGCTCGTCGGGCCACACATCGATTGCGGCTCGAATCCGTCCTGATGCGGCTGCGTCCAGCAAGTCATCGAAATTGACAATGCCCGCCCGGCTCACCAACACGACGATGCTGCCCTGCGGCATCAGGTTGAAGAAGGAGCGGTCGATCTTCCCTGCGTTCTCGGTTGTTGTGGCGGCCAGCAGGAAGACCACGGTGGACCGCCGGAAGCATTCATCGAGCGCAACCGGCCTCACTCCGGCTTCACGCAGAACGGATGGATGGATCCATGGATCGTGAACGAGCACGTCTCCGCCGAACGCCTTTACCAGTGGCAGGAGGGCGCGGCCCAGATTGCCAAAGCCCACGAGACTGACCGTTTTGCCTGAGAGGAGGAAGGAGTCATGGTTATCCGCTTCTCCGTACAGGGACTCTGTTCCTGCCCGGATAGCGGCATCGGCCTCATGGATTCTGCGGGATGAGGCGAGGGCCATTCCCAACGCCATTTCTGCAACCGGTTTGGCAAAGACAGGTGCGGTTGAAAGCACTGGAATGCCACGACGATGGCATTCGACGTAGTCGACGTTGGGCAGGAAGTTGCTTTCGACATTGAACACTGCCTTCAATTTTGGAGCGCGATCCAGCCGCTCCTTCGGCAATGCAGACTGGCCGATTAAGGCAACTGCCTCTGGCAGATATCGATCGATATGCGAATCGTCAGCCGGCGAGCCTTCGTGCCACACAACCTCACCTAGTTGTTCGAGTCGTGCCTTGGTTGGCGCGTCGAAGATGAGGTCGATGGGGCGAGGATGTGGATCAAGCAAAATCAGTGGTCGAGAAGTCGAGTTCATGGGTGAGTTGGAAAGCCCTTCCACCTTCCCGCGACGCTTTGTTTCAATTCGCTACCGAGTGCAGGCCAGACACGCCCGACTATAAGGGCCCAGCACCGCGCGAACATTCGAAAGCACGATCGCCTTGGGATCACTCCGCAATGTGCCGGCGCGGATCTCATCATATTGACGAGGACAGTACTGGCTCAGAAGTGTTTCTGGGATACCTGACTGCTTCAAGTTCTGCACGAGCCGGGTGACAGCGGCCTCAGGTTCGGGAAGTTTCCAGTAATAGCGGATGCGGTCGCTATAGCTGTAAATGCGAAGCAGCTTCCGCTGTTCAGCGCTGCCGTGGTAATACTTCTGCCAATCGGCTGGATGAGCCAGCATCACTGCTTCCATGGTTTCCATCAAATTGGACCGCGCGGCTTCCGGTAGCAGCTCACGTTCAAGAGCGGCAAGGGAGTAAAGCGTCTCTCTAAGCGCAAAGGTCAGTGCGGGCCCAACCTTCAGGATGCTGAACCCATCCCGGATGAGTTCTTGATAAGCGCAAGGCACCTGGTAGTCGCTGGAATGTGCTTCCAGGACCAACTCCGGATGATGTTGAAGAAAGCTTTGCAGATGATGAGCCTTCGCAGCATCGTAGTTGACGACCGAGTCGTGATCGAATTCGACGCCCGGCTGCACCACCACACCGATAACGCGTTCCCATGCTGCATCCAGTCCGGCACGATGAAAAGCCGCTCGATGCACCTCAACCGTGTGTTCCACTGCTTCAGTGGAAGTTACTTGAAGCACATCGAGAGAATGGTTAGCCCCGCCCGGTGTAGGGACTTCTGTCCCGATGATATAGAGGATCGGACCTGAACCGGGTTCACGCTGTGCAGTCTCTGCGGCGCTGCACAATGCGACCGCTCGTTCGGCCATCACGTCATCGGGAAGAATCGCAGGGTCATCCGCACAGCGCATGCTTGCATCCAGATGGATTTTGGTAAACCCTGCTTCGGCGTACAACCTCACCATCTCCACAGCCTGATGCATCGCGGTCTTTGAATTCAAATGCTTCCAGGGATTAGGCCCGAGATGATCTCCACCCAGTATCAAGCGGCTTGTATCGAAGCTTAGTTCGCGAGCAATGTCGTACACAAAATCGCGAAACATTGCTGGAGTCAAACCTGTGTATCCACCATCCTGATTGACCTGATTGCAGGTGGCCTCCAACAGGAGATGCGTTCCGTCTTCCTGCGCCTGAATCATTGCGGCTTCAATCACCCAGGCGTGCGCCGAACATACCGAGGTGACTCCTCGCTGACCTCTTGAGGCGCGTAGAAAATCCTTCAAGTACTGGGACACAGCAATACCTCTTGTCGTTGAGCCGGATTGCCTTCAGGCGTAGATGGCAAACTTCTCGACTACCCGGCTGATGACCCCATTGGGACTTGGGGAGTCTGGCTGCAACCCAAGTTCGATTGAAGAGAAGAGCCCGACCATCTGACTGAAGATCACGTCGACCGCGGGACGGTATGCGTCATCCAGCATTCCGAACGCTTCGCAGTAGAGGCTCGAGTCGCTTGTTGAACCTGGATGCCCGATCGCCACGATCGTACGCACCACGCTCTTGGCGCGAATCTCATTCAACAGATCGAGGTCGTAGCGACGCCTTCTGCCATCTCTTGAGACAAAGCTGACGAAGAGGGTTTCGGTGTTCAGAGATGACATGGGCCCGTGCCGCAGTCCAAGCGTGGTTTCGTTCATGGTCTGGATGTTTCCGGCTGTCAGTTCCAGTATCTTCAATGCTGATTCGCGCGTCGTGCCCGCCAGGGCACCGGAACCGACGAAGCAGGCTCTTCGATAGCCCTGTTTTGCAAGCTGCTGCGCCAGCGAAGCACCCTCATCCAGCATGTAATTTGCTGCCTGCGTCATGTGCTGCAACGTCTCGTCAAAGTTCTGCCCGTCCCAGAGGTGAGCGAGTTCCATGCCGAACAAAACCATGTTCGTGAATGAACTGGTCATAGCCAGGCTGCGATCATTCACAACATCGTCGAGCACCATCGCAAAACAGCTTGAATTCTGCGAGGCCAATTCCACCATGCGACCATTGCGATTGCAGCTCACGACGAGATGCTTCACGTTCGGACTTGCCGCGAGCGCCTGCTCGAGGACAGAAACGCCTTCGGGGCTGTCACCCGACCGCGAAAACGAAATCCATAGATACTTTTGATCCGGAATGACGAGATCTTCTCGATTCGTAAGCAGATCTGTACTGGCGACAACGCACACTTCGCAATTCCATCGCTTACGCAACAGATGCGCGACCGAGTGGCCAATGTAATCTGAAGAACCTGCGCCGACGAGATAAACGGTCCATCTTTCGTTTTTCGCCTGCTGCAGGTAGTTTTTCAATTCAGTTTTCTTTTCATTGAAGAGCCGATGGGTGATCTGCCATGTCGCGGGCTGCTGAGCAATCTCCGCCGGGGTGTAGAGGAGTCCAAGTTCGATCTTCTGCTGTTTCGAACGAGACAAGAGTTCTGAGAGTGGATTCACCGGATCAGCTCCCGCTACATAGTGCGATAAAAGGAAATAATACGAAGCTAAAGTAAACTATTAACAGGCGATTTTGCAAGTAGAAAGAACGGAAATACTTACCGGATGTGGAGCCTTACAGACCCCAGAAGGAGAGTTTCGGGATATCTGGATCTGCATCTTGAGCAAAGTGAGCTGTTTACGAGCTCATGTGTTCGGACGATGGACGAAGCCACAAAACGAAGGCTAAAGTAATCACACGGGAACTGAATGACTAAACGTTTCGACATCAGCATCGCCGGGGAACTCAATCTCGACCTGATCCTCTATGGTCTACCGACCAACATGCAGACAGAGAGAGAGTTACTAGCAACGGATTTCCGGGCCACCTTGGGCAGTTCATCCGCAATCGTTGCTCACAATGCGGCAGCGCTGGGCTCGCGCGTGGCATTTACAACGCTGATAGGACGGGACGCCTTCGGACAATTGGCCCTCGACCACCTGCGTGCCGCTGGGGTTGATGTCTCCCGCACACAGAGACACGACTCCATCGCCACAGGGATCACGCTTCTTCTGCCCCACGGGGTTGAACGCCATATCCTCACGTTTCCGGGAACGATCGCCGAGTTGACTGTTGCGGATCTTGACTTCGATTTCCTGACGCAGTCTCGTCACTTTCATCTTTCTTCTTTGTATCTACAGCGGGGGTTGCATGAGGGTCTTCCCGGTCTTTTGCGGCGGCTCAAGGAGGCAGGTCTCACGATCTCGATGGATACGAACGATGACCCGAGTAATAGTTGGGGTGCGCCTCTGCTTGATGTGTTGCCATACGTGGACATCTTTCTACCCAACGAAGATGAAATTTGCCGGATGACGCGATCGTCGAACCTTGATGAAGCTGTGCGGATCCTTCCTGTAAAGCCGCTTGCGATTGTCGTAAAACGTGGAAGCAGGGGTGCACGAGTCTACGAGCGCGGGCAGGGAACGGATGTCGCCCCGCTTACCGTTGAGCCAAAAGACACAATCGGAGCGGGCGACAGCTTTGACGCAGGGTTTCTCCATGCTTTTCTGTCGAATCTGGACACGGTCACCTGCGCGCGTGCTGGCAACATTACCGGGGCTCTGTCTACACAGGCATCCGGAGGAATCGAAGCGTTTCGCGATTCAGCGCTGAGCGATTCATTTCTGAAAAAACATCAGTGGGCTGAACTATTCCAGAACGTCGAGAAGCAGAGCTAGCTGCAAAGCTAGAAATCAATCATTTCCCCACACTCGACTCCGCCATGTTGAGGAAGACGCGAGTCATCGTTTCGGCGCCATCATCGGCGCGCTGGATCAGCATGATCGAGACAAGTTGATTCGTGGGATCGATCCACCCCTGAGTTCCAAAGGCTCCGCCGTGTCCGTAGCTGCCAACGGTGTGGCCGGCCAGTTCTCCCATTGGGTCAGTGACAACTTCCCAGGCGAGGCCGTAGTCCGAACCTCGCATCCAGCCCACCGGGCGGATATCGGAGGTGTGGGATTCGGTCATCAAGTGAACCGAGAACGGCGAAAGATAGCGATGGTTCTCATAGATCCCGCCGTTGAGCATCATCCGATAGAGATGCAGGAGGTCTTCGGCAGTTGAATAAAGTCCCCAGCCGGGGGCTGGGAAAACTGACCCAGCGCGATGCCTGGCGGGATCTCCGCCGAGAATAGTTCCGGGTGCGCGCACCAGTTTTCCATCTTTGCCAACGTAGACCATTGCGATTCGGTCGACCTTGTCAGGTGGAGGGAAGAAGAAAGAGTCCTTCATCCCCAGCGGGTGCAGAATGCGATCGGAAATGAAGTCCTCATACTTCTGTCCAGAACAGACCTCGATGATGCGGCCGAGGATCTCGATTCCTGCACTGGAGTAGCTCCATGCCGTTCCGGGCTGGAACAGCAGGCGCTCTTTGGCAAGCTGACGCACCACTTCGTCGAGGGGAACATTCATTGCGTGCTGATAATTGCTGATTGCAGCTGGGGCAGCATCCGTCATGCCCGCAGTGTGGGTGAGCAGGTCGCGGATGGTGATGGCGTGGTCTGGTTCACTCAGCCGCGCTGCATCGGGCCCGGTGGTGGCAGCGACCTTGAGATTCTTGAATTCAGGCAGATATTGATCGACAGGATCGCGCAGAGAGAGCTTACCTTCTTCGGCCAGCATCATGATTCCGATCGCGGTGACCGGCTTGGTCATGGACATGATCTGGAAGATGGTGTCCTTCCGCATCGGGCGGTTGGATTCGGCGTCGGCCATGCCCTGCGCGTCGAACTCGATGACCTCATTGCCTTGAGCGACGAGGGTCACGACGCCAGCAACTGTCTTTTCATCGACGAAGTGGCGCATGCGCTCAGGGATTTTTGCCGCGAGGTCTCGATTCATGCCGCTTGCGGTTGTGGGCTGAGCAACGCAAAACGAGTAGCTCACGATCAGCAATGCGGGCACGGCAAGGATGTTGCGGAAACGTGGCATGAAGTGGGACTCCTATGAATGAAAGAGCGATCAGAAACGGATGCCGGAAGAGGCACGCAGAAGGCACTTCTATGTGGGGGACTTAAGGGAGGGAGATTCTGCAGCTTTTCTGGCGGAGAGAGGGGGATTCGAACCCCCGATAGAGCTTTTGACCCTATAACGGTTTAGCAAACCGCCGCCTTCAGCCACTCGGCCATCTCTCCGGACTCAGTCTGGATTATAGCGGAAGTCGGAGTGTGGCCGCCGGACAATGGAAAAGGCCGCTTATCCAGCGCGGCCTTTGATCGTCAACCTTCCGTGTTTCTATTTCGCAGCTACCTTCTGCTTGACGGCCACGGGCTTGAGCTTGGCCTCGTCGTTCTTGTGCGCCTCTTCAAAGAGCTTGGCTGCGCGGACTACGCGATCGCGCGCGTAAGCGGCGTCGTGCCAGCCTTTGATCTCTACGCGCTTACCTTCAAGGTCCTTATATATGGAGAAGAAGTGCGTGATCTCCTTGAGCATGTGCGGGTAGATGTCCGTGTAGTTCCAGACATTGGTATAGCGGGGGTTGTTCTTACCAACGGCGAGGACCTTTTCGTCGAGTGTGCCCTGGTCGAGCATCTCGAGGAGGCCGATGGGGCGGACCTCATGGACGCAGCCTGGAAAGGTGGAGTGAGGGACCAGGACCAGGACGTCGAGCGGGTCGCCGTCGTCGCTAAGAGTAGAGGGGATGAAGCCGTAATCGCCGGGGTAGTGGACGGGTGAGTGCAGGTTGCGGTCGAGCTTGAAGACGTGCAGTTGCTTGTCGTACTCGAACTTGTTGGTACCGTCTTTAGGAATTTCGATGACGGCCCGGAAGACTTCGGGCGAGCGATCACCGATGGGGAGCTCCAAATAATTAACCATTCTGTTTCTACATCCTCTCGGGGTTAGGTTCGGCGGGTAGAGGGAACCGGAATCTCTTTAGATGCTCATCGCATGAAGCGCTTTGTGTGTCTCGAGGGGAACCATGAGGGCGCCGTGATGGAGGCCGAAGATGATCTTTTCATCGTAGTCGGCGAGGCACTTACCGGGCACCACCTGAACTACTATAGTAGCGGATTGTAGTGTCCATCACAGCTAAACCCCGCGTGGATTGCGACGATTGTAACCATGGCTAGGTGTCCAGCGGTGACCGCCGCTTTCTGTGGGCTTTAGCTACACTTCCACACGTAAGGACACTTCGCTCCATGTTCGAAAAGCAAGGAAAGTTCTACGCAGACTGGCGCGACCGCACAGGCCGCCGTCTTCGTAAGTCATTCAACAGCAAGCGCGCCGCTCTCCAGTTTGAATCCGAGCAAAAGGAGCTCGCCCACCCAAAAACAGCGGCGAGAGGCCCACGGCTGCCTCACTCCTACTCGCCGCAGTCCAGGGGCGAAACCACAGGTCTCCGGCTTATCAAGCCGCCAAGCTCCTCATTGCGCATTTCGGTACCGCCACCGCCGCCCAGCTCTCCTCGGCCCACGTTATCGAAATCAACGAGGCCATCCGCCGCGCGCGTTACGCCCATTCGACGCTCACCAACAAAGTAAGCGCCGTCCGCCGTCTCCTCCGCTTGCTCTGGGAGTACCACGGAGCTCCGCGCCTCGACCACCTGGTCGAGAAGTATCCCGGCCTGCGCCCCCGCAACGTCACCGCCACCGACGAAGAACGCGCCGACCTCATCGCCGCCGCGCCGCCCTACCTCCGCCTCTGGATAAGTCTTTGCGCAGATCTCGCCATCCGCTCCACCACCGCCGCGCTGCTCGGCCCTGAGAACTACAACCCTGCCCGCCGCGAGCTCCGCTTTCGCACCAAATGCGGCGAACGCCTCACACTCCCGGTCACTGAAGCCGTGCGCGTCCTCATCGACCAATGCCAGATGAGCGACCCCATGCCCTTCGTTCACCAGCTCTGGCTCCGCGAGCACCATTACGGCCCGCGCCCCAAAGTCCTCCTCGACGCCGGATCACTCCGCCACAAATTCCTTGAGCTCCGCCGCTCCATCGGAATCACGCGCAAGCTCACTCTCCACGACCTCCGCCGCACCACCGCAGTCGCCATGTATCGCTACACGCGAAACATCCGCTCCGTCCAAGCGCTCCTCGGACACCGCAACATGCAATCGACCATCTGGTACCTCGACCACGATCTCGAACCCATCGCCGTCGATACGCTCGAAACCATCAAAAAGCCCTTCATCATTCACCGTTCGGAGAACAAACCAGCATGAGAACCGCCCTCCTCGCTCGACCTCTCATCATTCACGCGCACGCCATGCCGCCCACCGACCGCACCACCCTCGCCGCCCGCGCCGTCACCAAGTGCCAGGACGAATACCACCACGCCTACGCCATCGCGAAAGAGAAAGGCCTGGCCCAGCCCAAAGCGCTCCGCATGGCCTCCGTCGCATACAAGCTCGCAATGCCGCGCATGGAATCTTTAAACGCGATCCGCGCCGCTATTGCCTGCATCGCGCAGGGCATCGCTTTAGAAGTCTTCGACGGTCGCGACGGCTCGCAACTCCTCTACGCCGCACAAGTTGCCATGTCCACACTCAAAGCCAAAGGAGCCAAAAAGAAGTGACCACCCCCACCCCCGCGACCAAATCCGCCCCGCCCTCCGCCGCCGAAGTGTGCGCCCGAGTCCAACACGCCCTGGCAGAACAGCGCCGCTTGGTTCCAGGTCCGCTGGTGCGACAGCCGGCCAACGCCGCACGCCTCGCCGCAATCCTTCACATGGCTGCGATGGATTTGTGGGACGTAGCCACCGAGCAGGACGAAGCCCAAATGTGGGAAGAGGCCCGCGCCATCGCCAGCCGCATCCTCGCCGCCTGCGCGAGCAGCTAACACCAGGTGCGACTTCCCCCGCACCCGCTTTCAGGCTCCAGCATCTAATCATTCGTGCAATTACTTTGACGCAAGGGAAACTCCCTGCTATGGTTGCTGCTGCCCCTCCCCTACCAGCAGGCCCATTCAAATCCATAGGAGTCTCGTCATGCCCACGCCCTATGCCAGCACTGTCATCGGTGTGCTTAAAGCCGCCATGCGTCTAGTGGAGAGCTGCTGTCATCTTCCCGAGACCAGCCCGGCGCTACACAAACTGCGTGAAGCCGTCAACGAGGTCACTGCCGAACTAGAAGTAATCGCCAGCAAAGAACCGCACTGGGAGTTTTCCTCTCCTGGTGCCGACTTCTACGAGAAGGAGGGCTAACCGCTTTTGCTCGACACTCTCTCGATCCTCTCGGGGGCGCGTCATTTTCCACCAGCCCAAACTTCAGCCTCGCCTCGTTGACTCTGGCGCAATCAACTGCGTCACCCTAGTCAAAACCCCAGTTGTGGCGCTCCCTCCTTGATGCCACTCTGCCCATATGAACATCCGCATCGTCTTGTACGTCGTCGATGGGGATCTCTTGCTCTTCACCGGGCCACCCGAGCAGTGTCCGCCGATTCCCAGAGCGGGCGATGACATCATTCACAACCAACGCCGGATGCGTTTAGAAGGCATCCGTTACCACTACCAGGCCGACGACTTGGAGATCGGGCTGTTGGCCTGACTTAGGGAAAAATACCACGGGTTGTGGTCTATCGTCTCAGACACCACAACCTGTGGTATTCTCTCCTGTGCATCCGCTCGTAGAGTCCGACCCCGCCGAACGCACCCCCGCCCGAGAAGAGACCTCCCCCGCCGAAGCCGTCGCGTGGCTCGAAGATCCCCAGCCGCCCCCACCGCCAGAATCCATTCAGCAGTACATGGTGCGCCAACTCGCCGAGGCCATTGGCTGGCGACCCGAACGCATGCAGGAGGCCGTTACAGAACTCATGGAATACGACCCCGAAAAACGAAGAAAGGCCCGTGGGGTCCCCGCCGACCCCGTCGGTGGGGTGTAAAAGTGCCTGGTATCACACCAATCCCGTCAGACCAAGTCATGGCCATCATGCGACTCAAACAGTGGGCATTCGACCGCCTCCAGCTCCGCCACGGACGAACCTGCAAGCCCGAACACTCCGGCTACAAAGAGCGTCGCCGACGCGAAGCCGACAGCCGACACGTTCGCGTCGTAGACTTCGAGCTCGCCCTCGCCCGCCTCGATCCCGACGAACAACAAGTCCTGGTGCTCACCTATCGCGACAGAATCAGCCGCGAAGATATCGCCGCCGTTCTAGGTTGCAGCGTCCGCAAAATCTACTACCTTCTCCCCACCGCCCGCCGCCGATTAACCGACATCCTAGACCGCCTCGACCTATTGTGACCTCTTACAAACCAAAACTGCGCGCTATGCATCGAACAACTCGAAGGTAGCCCTTACAAATGTCCATCAATCCTCCGCGCGAGACCCTAGAGTCGTTGCGTATTACTGTCGCGCGGTTGGAGCAATCGACCGATCTCTCCACCGATCCCCAAGAAGCTTCTGAGCTCAAACGTATTCTGCTGGCGCGCATTGCCGACCTCGAAGTGCTGGCTGCCCTCGAAGCTCAATCGCCCCTGTCCACCTCCACGACTGATGATGCCCCCGTAAACTCGGTCGCCGCCCTTCCGCCACTAGAGATCTTGGTAGCAGAAGAGCCCGCCAACGAAGCCGGCGAAACAACCACGCCTGCCATCTCGCCGTCCGACTTAGAGTGAGCACCCGACCTGAAATAAACCCCTCCGATGAGCAATGCGAGACAGCGTTTCTCCCGCACAGAGCCTAGGATTCGATTAGAAATCAGGTTCACAAGTGGACGATCGCAGGTCATCAGAGGCTCTCATTTCCATTCTGCGCAGCACATCATATCTGCTGGAACACTACGGCTACGCCGGACACGACCCTTCTCTGAGCGAAGTACAGCGCACTCTCCTGCGCGCGATCGGCAACCTCCAGCCCGAAGCGGGAGCCGACGCTATCGCGGCCAAACGCTTTAATGGACACGCCCCCGCCGATAAGAAACCATAGATACAACCCAACCAGTCCTGCAACCAATCCGGATGCACGCCGCATCTCATCAAAGGGTCCAGTCTCCGGGCAGAAGGTCGTCATCTGATCAGCCGAAGTAAGGCGAAGGTCCTCGTGATCGATGACGAAACTATAGTCGCCGATACCCTTGCCATGGTTCTCAACTCCAGCGGGTTCGACGCGGTCGCCGCCTATAGCGGTGAGAGTGCTCTGGAACTCGCCCGCCAGTCATCCTTCGATCACCTGGTGACCG
>Ga0207671_10003416_pt1 | contig 15871 bp, 9 predicted proteins | sample KBSC24metaG_FD_184352 | JGI IMG/M metagenome (GOLD analysis project Ga0207671, IMG submission 184352) | Corn rhizosphere microbial communities from Kellogg Biological Station, Michigan, USA - KBS C2-4 metaG (SPAdes) (version 2) | ecosystem: Host-associated > Plants > Roots > Rhizosphere > Soil... | reverse complement strand
CTTAGATCCGCCGCAAGCTTACCAGGACTACCCCATGGCGTCTGACATCCGCCGCAAATTCGTTCTCGAACGTACCCAGGTCTTTTTGCCGCCACAGATCGCGGACGATGTATTTCCCGGTGATGCCCAGATCGGACCAGCGGACGACCACTTTTTGTATCGCGGTACTATCCCCCGGATAAAAAAGTCCGACGGCCTTGCTGCCATCTTCCAGATCTTTTGCCATTACACCCGCCTCTCCCTGGCGTGCAACGACGGTAGCCTGTTTACCCAGGGGATCCTGGTTCAGCGCCAGCACTTCGTCATTGGTGAGCAGGCCAAGGGTAAACGCATCCAATCTGGTCATATCGCATCCCAGCAATAACGGAACGGACATCAGGCACCAGGCGCTGACATGGGTATATTGTTCATCTGGTGTCAGCAGCGTAGGCCGCGGGCCTTTGCCCCAACCCACATAACCCACGATCATCATGTCGGGGTCATTCCAATGCCCGGGACCGCCATAGGGCGCCCATTTGTCCTGGGTGAAGAGCCGGCTGCTGAGACTTTTCCAGTTGTCGCGGATATCCCCACCCGTACGCCAGGCGTTGGACCATACGGCCCAGTCGGCTGCTCCGGCAAAAGGAGCGCTATTGGACAGACTGAGCACCACATCCCTTCCGCTGTTGCGCAAGGCTTCATACATGGCCTTTGTCTCGGGGACTTCAATGGGATTCCAGTCATATTTCAGATAGTCGAAGCCCCAGGTGGTAAACTGTTTGACGTCGTTGGTGAGGAATGAATAAGTGCCTATAGCATAAGGCAGCTGTTTTTTGTTGCGGGGGATATTTTCTTTTGTCTTTTCGAACAGCCCTTCCTGGGTCATGGCGGATCCGCCGATATGATGCCCATAGGATTCTACCCAGGGGGTAGAATAAATGCCGATCTTCAGTCCCATACCATGCACCTGATCACAGAGCGCCTGCATATTGGGGAAGATGGAAGAGTCGGGCAGGATAGCGTGAAAGGCTCCGCCGCGGGCGCCCTGCCAGCAATCATCGATATTGAGATAGGTCCAGCCATGGTCGATGAGACCGCTGCTGACCATTGCCTGTGCGTTGGCGGCTACCAGATCCTGCGTGATCTTTGTGGCATAGATATTCCAGCTGTTCCAGCCCATGGGCGGAGTGAGGGCAATTTTGTCGCCTACGACGATACGGAAGGGGCGGTCGGCCTTTCCGGTCTTATTGCGAACATGCAACTGTACGGTATACTCGCCAGCGGCGGCGATGGCGCCGGAAAGACGGCCTGTGGATCTGTCGAGGGTTACGCCCGGTGGCAGATGATCCGCTGTGAATTGGAGCGGTCTTGTACCTGTGACGGGAATGGTAAAGAGGATGGGGTGGCCGGGTCGTACCCCGAACACTTTTGGTCCGTTGATACGCGGGGCCGGGCCGGGCTGCGGCGTCAAAATAATTGCTGAGTCGCTGGCGGGTGCCGTGGGCGCCGGATTACTGGTCTGAGCTTTCAGAGACCCGACCGTTGTCAGGCACAGAATTAGAAAAGATAATATTCGCATGTAAAAGAAATTTTCAAAAAATTCGGGTCTCCGGGAACGCCCCCGGCGGCTTGCCGTCCTTACCATCCTGGATTTTGTACCAGGTTGGCATTGATGCCCAGATCGGAAACGCTGATGGGCATCAGGTAATAGGACGGTGTATTGAAAATACGCGGTTCCACCAGCGTTGGCTGATAGAAATCAGCGGCTGTAGCCCCTTTGATATTCATACCATATACGGGTACGTTGAACGTCCCGTCTCCCATTTTCCAGCGCCGGATGTCCCAGAAACGATGTCCTTCAAAAGCCAGCTCGATCATTCTTTCCCGGCGGATGAGGGTACGCATCTCGTCCTGTGAAAAACTGCTCTTGCCCACCAGCGCCCAAGAGGTAAGAACGCCCGGTATGCCGCTCCGGGTACGGATGGCATCGAGATATCGGATCACGGTGCTTTGCTGGTCGACACCTGCATATTCGTTCAACGCCTCTGCATAGTCGAGGTACAATTCGCCCAGCCGGAAGATGGGCCAGGGATATTTTACCGCCGTCTGCGAAGCGCTGGTGAGCACTGATGCAGGATGCACGCCCTTTTGCTGCAGGTAGCCGCCGGGGCTGAAGTCGCTTTGCGAGGCGGACCAGCCATGTGCTTCCCCGCTGCGCATCAGCAGCTGGATATTGGTGCTGTTGACGGCATAATTGCCCCGGTCGTACCCGATGGATGCATAAAAGCGCGGTTCGCGGTTCTGATGCAATTTAATGGTTGTTCCGTTGATCTTATAACGGTTAGCATAATCATAGGCCGGGTCTACATCGATGGGTAATCCATTTTTGGTATAATAGGCTTCCACCATTTTGAGGGTCGGGCATTCACCGTTATAGGTTTTGCCCTGTATCCTGGGGGTCGTCAGGCGGTACAGCTCAATGGCGTCGGTCTGCGGATCGGTAAATCCCCAAAGCAGCTCGCTGTTCCAGGGATCGACCATGGTATACCGGTAGTTGTTGACGGCTGCCTGGAAGGGGTCGGACGTGGTAATGGTGCTGGTATATAGTTTGGCGCCTGCCGACAGGGCCGAGTTTAAGGCATCGAGACAGGCGTCGGCGGCCAATTTCCATTTGTTGGGGTCATAGGTAAGGTTCATCAGTTGCCTGCCGTCATGGTTTTTAAAATCGCTGTAAAATTCTCCATTGCCATTGAAAAGAGGGCTGGCTGCATAGAGCAACATCCGTGCTTTTATGGCTTTACACACCACCGATGTGGCGCGGCCCAGTTCGGCCGAGGAGATGGTAGCGGGCAACATCGACGCCGCCTTATCCAGCAGATTGGTGATAAAACGTACGCAGCTGTCATAAGGCTGGCGGGAAGGATAATAGGTATCGCCGGTGGCTTCCAGGTTGACAGCGTCCGGGATGATCACGATGGGGCCGTATTCCCTCAACAATACGAAATGAAAGTAGCCGATCAGGAAAATCGCTTCGCCCTTCATTCGTTGCAGATCGGCAGGGGCGATCTCCGGTGTCTTGTCGATATTGTTCAGAAAAGTATAACACTGCCGGATACCGTCGTACATACCGGCGCCGGGATTTCCTCCCGCGGTGCCCCAGTAGTTCCAATAAGGGGTAGAGGAGTTCAGCTGGCCGCGGATGTATCCTTTGGCGGTGTGATTGTTCCAGTTGGGAATGCATATTTCATCGGTGGTCTCCAGCTCGGGTGTGGCGCCAACATTGTCCAGGCGTGGGATAAAGTCGTATAAAGAATAGAAGAAGTTCAGCGCGGCATTGGAGTTGTTGAACGCACTTTCCAGGGTCGCCGTCGCGGGCGGCACTACGTTGAGATATTTCTTACAGGCCGGGGCAATGCCGGCGAGGGTCAGAAAAAGAAGGAATAACCATTTCGTTGTTATGCTCGGTTTCATACTTGTTGGTTAAATTCATTAATTATTTCAGGGTTACCTGGACACCTATATTGACCACTCTTTGAGGCGGGTAGTCAAGGCCGTTATTGCTGAAATTGTTGGCAGACAGTTCAGGGTCCCATAACTTGAATTTGGAGAAGGTCAGCAGATTGAACCCATTGAGATAGACGCGGGTGAATGCATTGGGCGAATACCCGATCTCAGCGCTTTTCAGACGCATGAAAGCGCCGCTGCGCAGCCACCAGCTGGATCCCTGGTAATCATTGGGGCCCGCCAGGTCGGACAGGCGGGGAAAAAAGGCATGAGGATTGGGATTGCTTTGCGACCAGTGGTCATCCGCAATGGCCTTTAGCAGGTTGCTTTGCAAAGTACCAAAAGGAGTGATGCTATTGGTGCTGACAAAGGAGGTGCCTACCGAGCCGTTGATGAAGAAAGAGTTGTTGGCGATGCCCTGGAAAAAGGTCTTGACATCCCAGCGTTTGTATACTATGTTGAAACCGAAACCGTAAGTGATCTCGGGAACGCTGGGATGACCCATCGGAACTTTGTCATTGTCATCTATCAGTGGATTTTTGTCATAGGCAGAAGATACGTCTTTATACTTGATGTCGCCGGGAAAAACTGTACCATATTGGATGGGGCTCTTGGCTATCTCCGCCGAATCCGCAAACAGGTGTTCCGCGACGAGCCCTCTCAACTGGTTGAGAGGATGTCCAACGGCTGACAGATAGGGGTAGGCATATTTTGGTTCATCGATGACCAGTACTTTATTGCGGGCATAGGTGAATGTGCCTCGTGCTGTGATGAGCAGGTCTTTGTTCATCCGATAAGAATAGGCTAGGGCGAGATCGATACCCTTGTTCTCTACTTTTTCGATGTTGGCAAAAGGCACGGCCGAGCCGATGCCCAGCGTTGAAGGGATCACTCTTTTCTGGAAGATATTGGATCGGACCTCTTTAAAGGCATCGACGGTGAGGGTCAGCTGGTGCCATAATTCCAGGTCGAGACCAATATTCGTTTTGTCAGCGCGTTCCCAGGTAATACCGGGGTTGGGATACCGGGAGATCAGCACTCCGGCGCGGGTATTATTGAAACTTTGCCCGAAGGTATAGCCGTTGCCAGTATTGGTGCCATTGTTGATATTGACGACGCTGGTATAGGGGAAACGGGTGTCGGTGATCTGGTCATTGCCCGCCAGCCCCTTGGATGCCCTGATCTTCAGATTGGTGATCTGGTTATGCAAGCGATCGAAAAATCTTTCGTTGGAGATCAGATAGCCAATGCCGACAGAGGGAAAAAAACCGAATTTATGTCCCGGGGCAAAGTTCTCAGAGCCGGTATAGCCGAAATTCCCTTCGATGAAATAGCGGCTGTCATAGGCATAGGTGATGCGGCCGCTGACACCCTGGTTACGGTGGGGCAGGGTTGCAACGATGTCGTTGGTTATCTGGTTGAGCGAAAACTCTTTCTGCTGGTACACCACCAGTCCGCTGACGGCATGCCGTCCAAAGTTGCGTTCATAGTTGACCAGCCCCTGCAGATAGATGGTCCGGTTGCCATCATTTTTGTTTTTCTGAGTGAGCGCGATCTGGCCGTTTGCATCATGCTGCTGGATGTCATAATTGTATTTTCCTGCGGCCGGATCATAGCTGTACGAATTGAGGATATAGGTAAAGGGCGAATAGTAACGGAGAATAGAGCTGAACGAATAATTCTTGAAAGAGACCAGTCCGTTGACGGATAATCCCTTCGTGATAAAATCCAGTTTCTGATTGACCTTCAGAGTGGATAAGGTGGTAGAGGTAAAGTTTTGCGTATACCCTTTGACGAGGTCGGCGTAGGGGTTGGGGAAGCCTGCAGAGAAACCGCCGCTGGCATTGCCGAAATACAGGTGGCCGGCCGAGTCCGGTGCGGGGAATAACACCGGGAAGTGTACGGGATTGCTGTTCATCACTTCCACGAAGATGTCGGAGGCGGAAGTGTAAGGACCGTTGTAGGGATTAAAATCCGCGCTGATGCTAAGCTCCGCCTCGGTGGTCTTTGTTACGTCCACGGTGAGGTTATTGATAAAATTAAAGCGCTGGTCGGTGATATTGCTGTTAAAACCGCTGCCGGACTGATTTTTCAGGATGCCTTCGTCCCGGTAATAGGATACGCCCATGTAATAACGGGCATTACGGCTTCCGCCGCGGATGTTGATATTGGCGTGCTGGCGGAGGGAGAAATCCCTGAACAGGGTTTTGTACCAGTTGACATTGGGATAAACTATCGGGTCCAGTCCCTTCATGGTGCCATTTATCTTATCCTGGCTGTATTGCGGCGTCTGGTTGGGATTGTCATTGAATTTGGCTTCGTTGTAATCATTCATGAAGGTGATGGCGTCGGCGAATTTCGGCAGCCGGGTGGGTTGCACGAAGGAGTTCTCCACCAGCGTGGTGATGATGGGTTTTGCCAGATTGCGCCCCCTTTTTGTGGCGATGAGGATCACGCCGTTGGCGCCACGGGCGCCATACAGTGCTGTGGCGGAAGCGTCTTTCAACACAGAGAAATTCTCAATGTTGACTGGGTCGATATTGTTGAGGTCATCGATGGATATTTCTACACCATCGAGGAAAACCAATGGATTGGTATTTCCGGGAGTGGCAACTCCCCGGATCCAGAATGAGGCGGCATTTTTTCCCGGTTCGCCGGAAGTTTGCACCGCGACGATACCCGAGATCTGGCCGGCAAACCCTTGTGATAACTGGCTGCCGGGTATTTGCAGGTCTTCCGCCTTGACCGTGCTGACTGCTCCTACTACGCTGGCTTTCTTTTGTTTGCCATAGCCTACGACCACCACTTCGGCGATGGCCACCTGTATCGGTTTCAGATTGACCTCCAGGACGTCGCCTTTTTGTGGCACTTTTATCCGTTGTGGCTCGTAGCCTACGAAGGAAAAGACGAGGGTGTCCGTCTCTGTCGCGCGGACGCGGAAGTAGCCTTTCTCATCGGTGACACTACCGCGGTCGCGTCCGGCAATCATCACCGAAGCGTTGACGATGCCCTCGCCTTTCTCATTGACCACACGGCCAAAGATATCCTTGGGCGGGCCATTTGCTTCTCCGGCGGGAGGGGCGGGTGTTTTTCTTTCTTCGATGAAAACAACCTTCTCTTCATCCCGGATGGAATAGTCGTAGGGCAGGTTGTGCAGACAGGCCGAAAGCGCCTCGGGTAAGGTTGTGTTTTTTAGCGCAAGATGGATGTGTGCGACCTTGTCGAGGATCTGTTGGTTGCAGAGGAAAGAATAACCGGTCTGCTGGCGGAGCACGCGCAGTACTTTTTCCAGGCTGATGTCCCGGGATGCCAGGGTTACGCGTTGCGAGTAACCGTGTGCGGAGATCTGTAACGTTGCGGCGAGTAAAAGAATAGCCGTCATCCTCATAATCAGCATCGTTTTTTTCAGACGGTGCAAACCCTCTTTTTTTAAGAGGGTATTGCACAGAACAGTTAGTTCCATACTTTTGTGTAGTTGGGTTTAATGTAAGATCACGTTTTGAAAGAAGCCGGTTTTGCAGGGTGACCCAATATATGGCCGGAAGTGTGGACAAGACATTTCCGGTTTTTTCGTTTTGGGCGGCCTGCGGTGTGGGAAGTAGTTAAGTAGGGGGTTGAATTATCTTCATAATGGCTGAGTTTAGATTTGACAATCGTTATTAATTAATTAAGGAGCTATGATCAATGTCCGGCCTTCTTGTTTGATATGGATGTTGTTGTGCTCAAAGAATTCCAGGATGGTCGGGAGGTAGACATTCCGGCTGACGATGCCAAAGAACCGGGCTTTTGGCACGGCTCCGGTGTAGCGGATATCGACGTTGTACCAGCGGGATATCTGCCGCATGATGCAGGAGAAATCCGGGTTCATAAAAGAGATCTGGCCGTTCTTCCAGGCAAGTACCTCTTCGGTATCCGCGTTATCTGTGAGTGTCTCTTCTTCTTCGGCCTGCCAGTGTGCCTGCTGGCCCGGGCGTAACGTAAGGTTCTTTTTGCCTATGACCTTTGCGGCCCCTTCGATGAGCGTGACTTTTGCCGAGGGCTCATCGCTGTAGGCATTGATGTTGAAAGAGGTGCCGATATCTTCGACAGATCGTTGTCCTGTCTGTACGCGGAAAGGCATGCCGGGAATATGTTTTACTTCAAAGTAGGCTTCTCCTGTCAGTTCGACGCGCCGATCGCTGCCGGTGAAGGAGATGGGGAATCGCAGGCTGGTGGCGGCGTTCAGCCAGACCTTCGTGCCGTCGGGCAGGATCAGTTGATATTGGGGTGACGATAGTGTTATAAAGAAGCTGGCCGGCTTCGGGGTGTCCGGCGGCGGCGGCCGTGGGATGATAGGCCAGTACACCGCTGTCCAGTTTGATGATCCTTGTGCCACCTTGGGTAGTAACGTCGCCTTTTTTGACATCTTCCAGTATCACCCGCTGACCATTGGCCAGCAGCAGCCAGGCTTTAATACTGCCCGGCGGCATCGGCCGGGCAGGGTTAGCTACAACAGGTACTGGTTTTTCATTTCGGGTATATAATAGGGAGATTGCGATAGCTACAAAGAGCACGGCTGCGGCCGCGGCTGTCCGGCGTAACCAGCGGAGGGGTCCCCCTGGACGGGCGGGCTCGGTGTAGACCGGTTCGGTCGGGATGGGTTCGGTCCGGACCTTTATCTTTTCCCATACTTCCTCCTCTTTCTCGGCATTCCATAAGGGGTGTCTTTCCGAATTTTCAAAGACATTCCTTATGTCTTCTTCGAGGATGTCCCTGTGCCGGCCTGCGGCCAGTTCCGCCCGCAGGGCCGTCCATTCCGCATCGGAAAGACAACCATCCTTATATTTTTGGATCAATTCCCGGAATTGTTCTGGCGTCATGTGAATAGGCTTACACATCTAAAGACCCGGGAAAAAGCACAGCGGCGTAAGGAGAAGTAAAAAAAATATTACAGCAGGGAAAGACAGGCGAAGATCAGCATGGGAAGCAGCGGGGAAGGGCGGTCCTGTAAATGCCGGCTGACATACTCCCGGATGGCTTTGCGGGCCAGCTCCATATGTTTTTTGGCGGTGAACCGGGATATCTGCATGCGCCGGGCAATATCGTCATAGCTGAGGGCTTCTCCGTCGGCCATACGGTACACCTGTTTTTGCCGGTCGGGCAACTGACGGATAGCTCTTTCTACCAGGTGTTCGTATTGTTTTTGCAGGATGGGGTAGTCCGCTGTCTCTACTGTATGCTCAGACGTTTGCATTTTTAAATTCCGGACCAGGCGGGCCTGTCTGGAAAGACCATTAAAATAATTGAATACGGTGTTGCGGACGAGGATGAAAAAATAATCGGGGAAATGGGTGACGGCAGTCAGGGAAGCCCGGCGTTCCCATAGTTTGACAAAGACCTGTTGGACGATCTCTTCGGCCTCCGGTGCGTCCTTCACATAGACCATTACCGTATTGTATACTTGTCCGCTGTAAAGATGGTAGAGCCGCGCAAAAGCGTTCGTATCTCCTTCAGCGATCAATGGAAGAAGGGCAGGCTCGTTATGAGGATCCAGGTGCGGCAAAAGGCAGCGTCTTTGGTTTATCGATTAAAGTTAATAAAAATTCTCTCCGGCGAAAGAGGATGCCAAAATTGCTGAATAATTTGCCAAAAGAGTAAAGTTCCAATTCTGGAATAATTCTTTTATTGCAGGTTATATCTGAAAATCCTTACATCTTCGTTGTGATCTCGTTCCAAAAATTCCACACCGCCGTCTTGCTTTTACTACTCAGTGTTTCCAGTGTCCGGGCCCAACAGACCGTACGTCTCACCGACCATTGGGAATTCATCCGCTGTGACCTGGGCGGGATATGGGAGGCTGTTCGTCCTGTCGCCAAAGGTGACCCGGGCAGCGTTCCGTCCTGGCAGTCCGTCTCCCTGCCGCATTGTGTCAATGCAAGGGACGCCGTTGACCCGGATGTCAATTATTATCAGGGGCCGGCCTGGTACCGCACACAACTCGCTATCCAGAATCCTTACCAGCGAGGTCGTACCCTTTTGCATTTTGAAGGGGCCGGTCAAAAAACGGATGTCTACATCTATACCACTAAGGTGGGTTCACATACCGGCGGCTATGACGAGTGGACCGTGGATATCACCGATGCTGTCGCGGCCTTTGAGCGGGATCCGGCCTTTCGCGGCCAGTTCAGGGGGCTGATCCCTTTGTCGATCCGCTGTGACAACTCGCGCGATGTGGAGCGGATACCTTCTGCGATGTCGGACTTTACTGTTTATGGTGGTCTGTATCGTTATCTCAACCTGGTGTATGTTCCGCCTGTGTCCGTTGCAGGAGTCTTTACCGATGCGGTGCTGGAACCCTCCGGCAGGGAAGGGCGTCTGAAGATAAGGGCGACGCTGTATGCGCCTACGGGGGAGAAGCCGGCAGGTGTTTTTTTCCAGTTGAATGATCCGGCAGGAAAAGGGATATGGTCGTCGGCCGTTGCTGCTGCGGCAGGTGACACGCTTACCCTTGCGGATGTACCGGTGCATGCGCCTCAGGCCTGGTCTACAGATCATCCTGCGCTGTATACGCTGAATGTTACGGTCAAGGGGGCTGACGGGGCTGCGTATAAGCAGTCGGTGAAGATAGGTTTCCGGAATTTTACCTTTACTGACCATGGGCCTTTTTTACTCAATGGCCAGCGACTGTTGATCCGCGGGACGCATCGTCATGAAGACCATGCCGGCCTGGGAGCGGCGATGACCGAAGATGGGATGCGCAGCGAGATGATCCTGATGAAAGAAATGGGTGTCAATTATATCCGTCTTGCGCACTATCAGCAGTCGCCAATCATCCTTCATCTCTGCGACAGCCTGGGCATTCTCGTCTGGGAAGAAATACCGTGGTGCAGGGGCGGGCTGGGCGGCCCCGTCTATCAGGAGCAGGCGCGGCGGATGCTGACCAATATGATCGGTCAGCACTATGACCATCCGGCGGTTATCATCTGGGGGCTTGGTAATGAAAATGACTGGCCGGGCGATTTCCCTGAATTCGACAAACAAAAGATAAGAGCCTTCATGAGCTCCCTGAATGATCTTGCGCATCGTCTTGACCCATCCCGTAAAACGGCTATCCGGCGCTGTGATTTTTGCAGCGATATTCCCGATATCTATTCGCCTTCCATCTGGGCGGGATGGTACCGGGGCATTTTTACGGAATATAGATCCTCGACGGAAGAAGAGTTTAAAAAAGTACCCCACTTCCTGCATATGGAATGGGGGGGAGACAGCCATGCCCATCGTCACTCGGAAAACCCTGACCAGGCACTGATGAATATACATAGCGGCCTGGGTACAGACGAGCGTACCGGCGATGCTTCGCTATACGGAGGGGCTGCGCGGGTGTCCAAGGACGGGGATTGGAGTGAAACCTATATCTGCAATCTGATCGACTGGCATTTGAAGGAGCAGGAGACAATGCCGTGGCTGACAGGGGCTGCGCAATGGGTTTTCAAAGATTTTGCTACGCCCTTGCGTCCGGATAATCCCGTACCTTTCGTCAACCAGAAAGGAGTTGTGGAACGGGATGGTACTAAAAAAGAAGCGTATTATGTCTTCCAGTCTTATTGGACGACAAAATTGATGGCGCATATCTACGGGCACACCTGGCCGGTACGATGGGGCAGGGAAGGAGAACAAAAAATGGTTAAGGTATACTCCAATGCTGATGTCATGGAGCTTTTCCTCAACGGGAAGAGTGCCGGTATTCACCAGCGTAATCCGCAGGATTTTCCTGCCGCGGGGTTTCGCTGGAATCTTGTTTTTCAGAAAGGGGAGAATAGCGTTCGGGTAGTGGGACGGAAGGGGAAGGAGAAAGCCGAAGATTCTGTTCGGTTTGTTTATCAGACGGATACATGGGGTAAGCCCGCCCGTTTGCAGATAGATACGGCCGATCCTGCGCCCGGCGGAGTTCCTGCTGATACTGTAACGATCCATGTCCGTCTGGTGGACGAGAAAGGCGTACCCTGTCTCAATGCCGCCAATTGGATACGTTGGGGCCTCACCGGCGACGGACAGCTGGTCGACGACCTTGGCACTTCCACAGGGAGCCGTTATGTACAGGCATTTAATGGAGAGGGGGTGATCCGTGTCAGCACCCGTCATGGTCATTCTGTAATAAGTGCGGCAACTGCCGGGCTGCCTACTGTATTCTTAAATCTTTAAAGACATACTATGCGTTCTGCCATCCTATTTTTGTTGATCGCCGCTACCGCTGGTTCGGGTATTGCGGGGCCTTCACCTTTCGACCAGCAAATCACAGCCACATTAAAGAAGTCTGTTCTTGCCGAGGCGGCCTGGGCGCTAAAGCAGGCGCCCCTCACTGTTACGGCAAGTCACTCGCCGCGCAGCGCCGGCGGGCTTCATGATTTTTTCTCGGAGGCCGACTACTGGTGGCCGAACCCGGTGTCCCCGGACAGTCCTTATATCCAGAAAGACGGCCAGACCAATCCCGCGAATTTTACCGCGCACCGCAAAGCGATGATCCGTCTGAGCCGTATCATTGGCTCGCTGGCTTCCGCCTATAAGCTCACGGGGGACAAAAAATATGTACAACAGGCGTTGGCGCATGTCCGTGCCTGGTTCGTCGACACGACCACTATGATGAATCCCGATCTGCGATACGCGCAGGCGATCAATGGCCGGGCTACGGGCCGGGGCATCGGGATCATCGATACCATTCAACTGATGGAAGTGGTGCAGGGGCTGGAGGCCATGATCGGTTCCGAGGCCATGGATGCGGCGTTGCTGGACAAGGTGCGGGCCTGGTTCTCGAAATACCTGGTATGGCTGACGACGCACCCATATGGGCATGATGAGATGAATGCGGCCAACAACCACGGCACTTGCTGGGTCATGCAGGTGGCTGCTTTCGCCAGGTTCACGGGCAATGTGTCGCTGATGAATTTTTGTAGTGAGCGATACAAGACCGTGTTATTGCCCAATCAAATGGCGGCTAATGGCAGTTTTCCACAGGAGTTAAGACGGACCAAACCTTATGGTTATTCGCTGTTCAACCTGGATGCGCTGGCCACTATCTGTCAATTACTATCTACACCGGATAATGATCTCTGGCATTATCAGACGTCCGATGGGCGTACCATTGAAAAAGGGATATTGTGGATGTATCCTTATATCGAGGATAAAAATAAGTGGCCTTATGTGCATGATGTCATGCATTGGGAAGGATGGCCGGTGGCGCAGCCGGCGTTGGTATTCGGGGCTGTTGAGTTTGAGCATAAAGACTGGCTGGACACCTGGACGCGTCTTGACCATCAACCTTCCGATACCGAGGTGATCCGGAATCTGCCGGTTCGCCATCCATTGATCTGGATGGGGGCCGGCGGGGCGGGGGCTGGTGCTGGCGGGGGTGGCGATGCAGGAGCTGCCGTGGGCGGGGGGCGTTCCGGTGCAGGGGGAAGGACGGGTTCGCCGGTGAATGTCGGCCAGGTAATGGATGCTGCCGCGCAGCAAACGAAGATATTGATCGACAGCGTGGGGCGGGCTGCGGCTGCTGCGGGCGGGGGCGCGGGTGCTTTTTCACCCCGCACAATTGATAGCGGCAGGCTCAAGCTGGTGGCATCGCGAGACTGGACCAGCGGGTTTTTTCCCGGCGAGCTTTGGATGCTGTATGGGTTTACGCATGATGAAGAGTGGAAGAAGTACGCGATGTCCTATACGGCCGCTATGGAAAGAGAAAAGACCAATGCTACGACGCATGACATGGGTTTCAAGATATTTTGCAGTTATGGCACCGGCTACCGGCTTACCCATGACCCTGCCTACCGGGATCTCATCATTCAGTCGGCCCGTACCCTGACTACGCGTTTTAATCCTAAAATAGGCTGTATCCGCAGTTGGGATCATCACCGTAATCTCTGGGACTTTCCGGTCATCATCGATAATATGATGAATCTCGAATTGCTGTTCGAGGCAACACGTTTTACAGGGGACTCTTCCTTTTACCGGATCGCTGTCAGTCATGCCAATACGACGATGAAAAATCATTACCGGCCTGATCACAGTTCTTATCATGTGGTCGACTATGATACGGTGACGGGGCAGGTGCGGCGTAGGATGACCTGGCAGGGCGCCAATGATTCATCCGCCTGGGCGCGCGGGCAGGCCTGGGGGTTATATGCGTATACGATGTGTTACCGGTACACGCGGGATCCGCGTTATTTAAAACAGGCTGAATATATCGCAGCGTTCATCCTTCATCATCCGAATCTGCCGGCGGATAAAGTGCCGTACTGGGATTTCAATGCGCCGGGGATACCGCGGGGCGCGGGTGGAGAGGGGGGGAGCGCTGAAATCCGCGATGGGCGGGGCGGGGGGCAGGGCGCAGGGGGGAGCGCCGGCGTTGAGCCTCGCGACGCGTCTGCCGCTGCTGTCATCGCTGCTGGTCTTTACGAACTCAGCACCTACAGCAAAGAAGGCAAGAAATGGCATGCCGCTGCGGATGCCATCCTGGTCAGCCTGACAGACCACTACCGGGCGCCTGTCGGTACCAGCAAAGGATTTATTCTGCTGCATAGCACCGGCGGAAAACCTTCCAACAGCGAGGTGGACGTTCCGATCAATTACGCCGACTATTATTACCTGGAAGCATTGTTACGGTCGCAGTCGCCTGCTGCCCTGCCAAAATAGTTGAATAAAAGGCAAGCCGCGCAAAACCACCGGGTTGAAATAATGGGTTAGTTGCAGCCGTAGAAATATCCTATATTCAGTAACTAATTTGTCCTTGCATATGAAGAAACTAGCTTTTATACTGTTGTTGACTCTTTCTTTACCGGCGTTGGTGCCGGCCCAGCCGTTGCTAAAAAATGGCGGGACGCCGGCGGCGGCTAGCGCTGCTGCGGATGACCGTATGGCCTGGTGGCGCGAGGCTCGTTTCGGTCTTTTTATCCACTGGGGCGTATACGCTGTCCTGGGAGGCGTCTATGATGGCCGGCCTATCAACAAAGCCGGCGAGTGGATCATGAATCGCGGCAAGATACCCGTCGCTGAATACCATCAGGTGGCCAACCGGTTCAACCCGGTGAAATATGATCCCGAATCCTGGGTGAAAATGGCCAAAGACGCCGGCATGAAATACATCGTCATCACGGCGAAACATCACGATGGTTTTGCGTTGTTCGGCAGCAAAGCCAGCCGGTGGAACGTCGTCGACGCCACTCCTTATGGCCGCGATCTGCTCAAACCTCTGGCCGAAGCCTGCCGCAAATACGGCATGAAGCTCGGCTTCTATTATTCCCAGGCGCAGGACTGGAACAACCCCGGCGGCGCGGCTTCCCGCAAGGTGACGTCTGAAGGCTGGGCCAACCCGGACTCTGCCCGCATCGACGCCTACACGGCAGCACATGAAGGTCACTGGGACCCTGCCCAAACGACAGAGACGATGGGTAGTTATATTGACAAAGTAGCGGTCCCCGAGGTGAAGGAATTACTGACCCAATATGGTGATGTGGCTGTTCTTTGGTGGGACACGCCTACCGGCATGACCGATGAATACGCAGAAAAATTAAAAGCGTTGCTGAGTCTTCAGCCAAATATCATTACGAACGATCGCCTGAAACGCCCCAATTTTCCCGGTGATTACAAAACACCGGAGCAGAAGATACCTAACCTCAGTGAATTGGATGGAAAGGACTGGGAGACCTGTATGACGATGAATGGCACCTGGGGTTTTAAAACGAATGATCATAACTGGAAGACGCCAACGACGCTCCTGCACAACCTGATAGACATCGCTTCCAAAGGAGGCAACTATCTGTTGAATGTCGGTCCTACGCCAGAAGGGGAAATTCCTCAGCCCAGCATTGACGCGCTGAAAACCGTTGGTGTATGGATGAAGGCCAATGGGGAAGCCATCTATGGCACCAAGGCCAGCCCGCTGCCCCCTTTGTCCTGGGGCCGCTGCACTCAAAAGACGGAAGGCAATGCCACCATCCTCTATCTGTCTGTATTCGACTGGCCTGCCGATGGAAAATTGACAGTGCCCGGTGTAAAAGGCAAAGTGCGTAAAACGACGGTATTGGTTGGCGGGAAAAAATTGGATACGGAGACGACGGCTGACGGACTGGTCATTCATGTTCCCCCGCAGGCCATCGATCCGATAGCGAGTGTTATCAAAGTAGAGGTAAAATAGTTCATTCCGGTAGTTTATAGTTATACGGCGTCTCCACAGCGGTGGGGACGCATTTTTTTTGGGCCAGTATGCCAAAATAGTTGAATAAATGGCAATTTCCGTCACATGAAAAACACTAAATTTTAGCGTAGTTGCAGGTAAGATAACGGATTGCACTTACTCAACTAAAACTGCTAATATGAAAAGTCTACGGTATGCTGGCATACTCTGTACTTTATTTTT
>Ga0207671_10003413_pt1 | contig 15880 bp, 12 predicted proteins | sample KBSC24metaG_FD_184352 | JGI IMG/M metagenome (GOLD analysis project Ga0207671, IMG submission 184352) | Corn rhizosphere microbial communities from Kellogg Biological Station, Michigan, USA - KBS C2-4 metaG (SPAdes) (version 2) | ecosystem: Host-associated > Plants > Roots > Rhizosphere > Soil... | reverse complement strand
TTATGTCTGATAATATCGATAACCAAATTCCCCCTTCAGGGGGCAAGGGGGCACACGTTTGCCTTACCCCGGCATTGCTGCCGCTTTATAATGTAGAAGAGTACATTGTAGTGGTTATTGATATTTTTAGGGCAACATCATCTATATGTTATGGTATTGAAAACGGTGCTGAGGCTATTATCCCGGTATCACAGGTTGAGGAGTGTTCCGCGTATAGAGAGAAAGGGTTGGATTACCTTCTGGCAGCAGAACGTGATGGAAAAGTAGTAGACGGTTTTGATTTTGGCAACTCGCCATTCTCCTACACTGCCGAAAAAGTGGCCGGTAAAACGATAGTGCTCACTACTACCAATGGCACCCACGCGCTGCATTTATCGCGCAGCGCCAAACGCATTGTTATCGGTTCATTCTTAAACCTTACGGCGCTAAGTAACTGGTTAAAAACGCAACACGAAAATATATTACTGGTATGTGCCGGCTGGAAAAACAATTTTAACCTGGAAGACACCTTATTTGCCGGCGCTGTAATTGAACAGCTAAAAACCGAAAATTTTGTATTGGATGATGCCGCCCTTGCAGCCAATGATCTTTTTCAACTGGGTAAAGATGATATTAACCTTTATCTCAAAAAAACATCGCACGGAGAACGGCTTAAGAAATTAGGCATCGAAAAGGATATTGAATTTTGCCTGCAGGTTGATATTACAACCGCAATCCCCGTGTTAGAGGGAGAGCGGTTGGTGAGGTTGGTTTAGGTAAGGTTCTGCTTTAGTATAGTACAAATACCTCGCAATGACGCGCGGGAGGTGGTAAAAGCGATTACGCCGCTTGTTTAACCCTTCTTCTCTTTCTCCACCCCTTAAACATCCAGTAAATAATCCCTGCAATTATCAGCAGAGGCCATATCGAAATTATTCCAAAAAATAGGTCTTTTAAAAAGTCCCATCCAGCAGTAACGGATGTTTTAAATTTATTGGTAAACCGGTCATCAACATTCTGAGTGGTTGCTTTGGTATAAAAAGTAATATCTAAGGAGCTGTAGGCGATTTGCTTATTAAGGTAGTTCAATTGTCCCTGGGCCGATTCAATATCGCTGCGGATCTCGGTTAGCTTATTCTCGATCTCCAACAGGTCCGAGATCTTTGTCCCTTTTTTGAGCAGTTCGAGATACCGGTTCTCCAGGATCTTTTTATTATCCAGCCGGGTTTTCATATCGATGTACCGGGTAGTAACATCGGTTACAGAAATGTTCTTAGTATCGATCTTGTCGGCCGATGCCGACACCGAATCAACCAGAAAATCAAAATACTTAGCCGGGATACTTATTTTTAAATTATACTCCTTACGGTTTATATCGCTGTTGGTGGTCTGATTATCCTCGTCCACATAGCCCCCATATTTTTTGAGCGATTGCAGGATCTTTTTACGGGCAGCATTAATGTTGCCGACCTCAAACTGAATAGTGCCGGTTTTAATGATCTTTTTTGTGGTATCACGAACCTGATCAGTAGAACTATTAGAATAATGATCCCCACTATTTCCGGCTTCTTTGTCGGTTGCGGCAATATCCTGAGCTATGGGCGCTTTTTCAAGCACTTCATTATCTGGTTTTGCAGCGGATGCGGGTAGAGTAACGCCCTCTCCGCCTTTGTGGTGGCTGGGGCCGCAGGAAGACAGGGTAACTAATAATGTAATCGAAATAAGATAAGCTTTCATAACAAGGCTAATTAATGGGTTACCATAAATTCTGATCAGCCTTATAAAGTTACATAAAAACAGAATTAAATTCCAAATATTTTTATATTTCAAAATTTAATTCTGTTTTTATGCTTTATTTCAGCTTTTCATTGTTCTTATGCCGGTCGGCATCACGGATGCTTTTCTTTTCCATATTTTTCTCCAGCGCATCCGTGAGGTCAATTCCGGTTTGGTTAGCCAGGCATATCAATACAAACAACACATCTGCCATTTCATCCGCCAGGTTAACCTCTGTATCCGATTTCTTAAATGATTGCTCACCATATTGCCTCGCCATAATGCGGGCCACCTCACCTACCTCTTCCATCAAAATGGCTGTATTGGTAAGCTCATTAAAATACCTGATACCGGTGGTTTTTATCCACTTATCTACAAGATGCTGCGCTTCTTTAATTTCCATAATTTTTTTTCACTAATTACACGAATTTTGTCGAATTACACGAATTGGCTGGTGTACAGCCTGATTGTTAAAAGATTACTCTTTGATAATTTAAGGATGGTGCACCGAAATTTATTACCATACCTAATCTTAAGCCTGATGCTTTTAAATAGTTTAGCGTTTGTTTAATGTGCGGTTCACCGATGACGTTGCTGATCTTTATTTCGAGGATGATATTATCATATACCACAAAATCGGCAACGAAGAAGTGTTTAAGTTTTTGTTCTTTATAAATAATAGTGTAAGGCTTTTCCCTGACGAAAGGAATCCCTGATCTGATAAATTCAAATTCCAACGCATCTTTATAAACAGCTTCTTTAAATCCATGTCCCAGTATTTTATGCACCTCAAAGCAGGCACCAATAATTTTATAGGACTCTTCCTTAAATAACAGATCAGCCATAATAATAAATTGACACTAATTTCACCAATTTGATCGAATTACACTAATTAAAGAGACACAGATTTCACTAATTAAGAACCAATTGCACAAATAAAAAATCAGTGTAATTAGACCCAATTCGTGAAATTAGTGGCCATCTTTATCCTTTGTATCCATGATTACGGTGACCGGTCCGTCGTTCACCAGGCTGATCTTCATATCAGCTCCAAAAATGCCGGTAGCTATCTTTTTACCAGTAAGCGTTTCCAATGCTTTGATCATTTGCTCATACATGGGTATGGCTTTATCTGGCCTGGCAGCCTTGATAAAGGATGGTCGGTTACCCTTTTTTGTCTGGGCAAATAGGGTGAATTGTGAGATAAGCAGGATCTCTCCGTCGACATCAGCCAGCGCTTTGTTCATCAATCCGTTTTCATCGCCAAAAACGCGCATGCCTGTAATTTTATTGGCCAGCCAATTCAAATCATCGTCAGTATCAGCCTCTTCAATGCCCAACAAAACCAGGAAACCCAGTTTGATCTCACCTGTGATCTTGCCTTCAACCTTGCAGCTGGCCTCAGTAACGCGTTGTAATACTGCCCTCATTGTTTAAAATTTTAATGCAGCAAGTTAATAAGAGTCAAGAATCATGAGGTAAGAAACAGGATTTTTTTATTTAATTCATAGCTTTTTCTTGTCTTTTGATTCTCATATCCTGTTTCTTATGCAACAAAACCGTTATTTTTTGCTCAAAAAAAACTAAGTTCGCAACCGCTATTATGTTTTTTAATTAATAGGTACAAAATGACAACAAAAAGAGGCTTTACTACCACCATTTTACACGCCGACCGCTTAGGTAAACCAGAGCATGGCTCATTGCACAAACCCATACATACTTCGGTAACTTATGGACATGAGGATGTGCAGGACCTGGTTGATATTTTCCAGAACAAGAAAAAAGGATACGCTTATTCGCGTCAGGGTAACCCTACTGTTACCGCTTTGGAGCATAAGGTTACCAATATGGAGAGGGGATTATCCTCTATCGCTTTTTCAACCGGTATGGCAGCAATTTCGGCAACGGTAATGGCCCTTATAAAACATGGCGATCATATTGTTGCCAGTTCATTTCTGTTTGGTAACACCCGCAGTATCTTTCAAACTTATATTGATATGGGTTTGGATATTTCTTTTGTGGATGCTACCGATGTTGAAAATGTACGCAGCGAAGTTAAAGCCAGCACCAAAATGGTGTTTGTTGAAACCATTGCTAACCCAGCTACACAGGTAGCCGACCTGGAAGCTATTGGTGAGCTTTGCGCGCAAAAAGGGATCATATATGTTGTGGATAACACCATGACCTCGCCTTACCTGTTTAACCCTATTGATGTTAAAGCAAGTTTGGTGATCAACTCCTTAACTAAATATATTGGCGGCCATGGCGATGCCCTGGGCGGCTGTGTTACAGATACCGGATTATTTAACTGGACTACCTATCCTAATATTTTTGAGACCTTTAAAAAGCAGGTAAAACCTGAAACATTGGGTCTTACCCAGATCCGTAAAAAAGGACTACGCGATTCTGGTGGTACCTTATCGCCCGAGGCTGCGCATACTATTTCTGTTGGGGCCGAAACACTGGCCCTGCGTTTAGAGCGTGCTTGTAACAACGCGTTGGCATTGGCGCAGTATTTTGAGGAGCACCCTAAAATTAAAAAAGTATTTTACCCGGGTGTTGCAAGCCATCCCCAACATGAGCGTGCAGGCAAATTATTCAAAAAATTTGGTGGCCTGATGAGCATCGAGCTGGATGAAAGCATTGATTGCCTGGCCTTTTTAAATAAGCTGAAACTGGTTGTAAAATCAAGCAACCTGGGTGATACCCGTACGTTGTCTATCCCGGTTGCCCAAACCATATTTTTTGAATTAGGTGCCGATAAACGCGCTGAAATGGGCATCCCCGAAACCATGATCCGCCTGTCGATAGGTATCGAAGACCTGGAAGACCTGATGGCTGATTTTAAAGAAGCCCTGGGATAGGGGATAGAACCAAGATATAAGAGTCAGGAATCGAGACAAGATGCGGGATGAGATCGTTACAAAAAACTTTAGTCCTTTTTCTTACTGTCTTGATTCTTGAATCTTGCGTCTCCTCCTGCCATCGGCACAACCGGGTTGTCAACACCTCTTTTTATTTTTGGAAAACGGTTTATAAAACCAATAAGACCGAATCCGGCTATCTGAACAGGCTGCATAGCCACAAGCTGTATGTGCGCATTATGGATGTGGATATGGACGAGAGTGGCATCAATCCGGCCCCGGTATCGCCCATAACATTTCAAAACAAGCTTCCGGATACGGTGGAGATGGTGCCCGTAATATTCATCGTTAACAATGTCCTAAAAACTACGACTCGTCCACAGCTTGATGCCCTGGCTGGTAACATTGTTCGCTTCGTAAATGGCAAAGCGCAACAGGCCGGCAAAACCTCTTTTACCGAATTACAGATAGATTGCGATTGGACGGCCTCAACCCGTGAAAACTATTTTTACCTGCTTGGACAGTTGCGCCAGGTTAAAGAACTGAAAGCAAAAACTATTTCGGCTACGCTGCGGCTGCATCAGCTAAAAAATCAAAAAGGGAGCGGAATCCCACCTGTAAGCCGGGTAATGCTGATGTGTTATAACATGGGTAATCTGCGCAAGTACGGGGAGCAAAACTCCATTTTAGAAATAAGTGAATTAAAAAAATACCTGGGCGATAATGTGACCGCTTATCCCATGCCTGTTGATATCGGTTTACCTCTGTTCAGCTGGGCCGTAGCTTTCCGGAATAAGGAATATATCGGTATAGCTAAAAGGATCTCATCCGATGATCTGAATAATAAAAATCAATTTATATTTATAAAAAATAACATTTACCGGGCTAAAACCAATTTACCAGATTACGGTTTAAAAACAAATGACGAGCTGCGCTGGGAAAATGTATCGGCCGATACTTTGCAGGCCACAGCCATTTATTTATCGCCGCTTTTAAAAGCGGATACGGTAAACGTTATTTATTTTCACCTGGATGAAGCTACTATAAAAACCTATACCTATGACGACCTCGAAAAAACTACTCATCTGTTCCGTTAGTTTGATCATTTGCTTTTTTGCCGAAATTGCTATTAATATTGCCTGCGGTCCGGAGGCCGACCCTTACGATTATTATATCTCGTTTTTCCACAACAACCTGCAGCGTACGCAGGAATACGAACCATTTTATTTTACTGGCTACAAATTTCTGTATGACGACGATGAACAGGTAAGCGAGGCCGAAATCAATTCCCGCGAATGGGCCGCGTATTTAGGCAGCAGTGTTAAAGCTGCGGATGTGCAGAAAGCCATGTACAAACTAAAAGGCAGCGCCGATACCGCTTTATATACAGGGTACTTAGATGGAAAAGGCAGCCTGCCCGATAGCTTGAAGAATAACACCTTTTTGCAGGCGCTCCCCTCAAATAAAAGCGCGTTGAAATATTACCGGTTTGCCAAAAGCGTAGAGCCGATAGCGAATGTAAAATCTGATTACTGGGATCCAAAACCTAAAGACACGGCAAGCCTGGAAGCCGCCGGTAAAGAGGCTATGCAGTATGCGCTTGCAGAAAAAGACGCGTTTATCAAGCTCCGGTTCCTGTACCAGGCGCAGCGCCTGTTGCATTATGGCGGGAATGATAAAGATGCGGTTAATGTGTACGATAAATACATAGCCGATTATAAATCCAAAAGTAATGTAAAAGGATGGTCGCTGGCATTAAAAGCGGGTGAAGAGCGCTGGCTTAAGGATACCGTACAAGCCGCTTACCTGTTTTCGAAGGTATTTGCACAATATCCTGAAAGACGCGTGCAGGCCTATCGTAATTATAACTATATCCGTGTAAAAAGCTCGCAGGTTTTGGCTTTAACTACCAGTAAAAGCGAGAAAGCAGTGATCATGGCTATTGATGGTTTCAGTAATTCTGAGTTAGATAGCCGCTCCTTAAAAGAGGTTTATCAGTATGAGCCAACATCTGATATGGTGGGTGTATTGCTGGTGCGCGAGATCAATAAACTGGAAGAAGAGTACCTTACCCCAACTGTGGCAGGTAATCCCATTCTGCTAAACTCCTATTACAACAAACTGGCCGATAGCAGCAAACTTCGCGCGCAAAACCATATGAAACAGCTTAACGCTTTTTGCGAACAGCTATCGTCAGAAAAAAAATATCCGGAGTATGGCCTGGGTAAACTGGCACAAGCCTACATGGCCTGGATGCAAAAAGATACCAAAGGCGGTATGGCCTACCTGGACGCGCTGAAAGGCGAAAAACTGAGCGAAAAATTTAATGATCAAAAACAGATCATCCAGCTATTACTTACCGCTCAAAGCATGCAGCAATATAATGATGTGAACGAAGCGGCCTTATTGCCATCGCTTAAATGGCTCAACGAAAAAGTGGCCCATGAGATTAAAGCCAACGTCTCAAGCCAGGATTGGGGTTTTTACGGCCAGTATCCTTTTGCTGCAACAGCCCGCAATTTTTATCAGAACATTATGGCCCCTGCATATCTCAAACAACGTGATACCAGCAAAGCCGCTTTGGCCATGCTGCAGGGAGATGCTACCGTGAAAAAAGTGACAGAGCCAAGTTATCAAACCATCAGCTTTTGGCAAAATTACCTGCACTCATCAGCTATCAATAAAATAGTGGGCTGGAAAAAAAGCTCGCCGGCACCTCCGTATCTTAATTTCCTGACAAAGAAATTGGTTACGTATAAAAGTGATGACTTGTATGAGTTGCTAGGTACAGCTTATCTGCGCGAGCATAAATATCCCGAGGCGGTCGCTGCTTTAAACCAGGTTAATGAAAAAGCTTTAAATAAATTCCCGACCAATTTTTACGATGAAAAAGCAACCGGTGCCGATCCCTTTATCAACCAGATGCCCGATTATCCTAAATTGTTGTTGAATAAAAACGGGAAAGGCTATAATAAGCGGCAATTTGCGCAAGCCATGGTGGCATTTCAAAAACAGGTGAAAGCCGACCCGAAAAATGCTTCGGCCTATTATTTTGCCATGGCTACGGCGTTATACAATACCTCAACTTATGGTAATGCCTGGTATTTGATCAGCTATGATTGGTCGTCCACAGATTATGGCCGCAAGCCACGGTATTACTATGATGCCGATTATGTAAAAACAACCAATGCCGAAAAGCTGTTTTTGCAGGCCAGACAATTGAGCGCCAGTGCTGAGTTTAAGGCCAAATGTACCTTCATGGCCGCCAAATGCCGCCAGAAACAGATCAAGCTGCCATCCTACTCGGATTTTCCGGATTACAACTATACTAAGCTGCAAACCGCCGAAAAGAGTTATGACCTTGCAGTACGACGCAATCCATACTTTGCCGAGCTACAAAAAAGCTATGGCAAAACAGCCTACTATAAACTGGCGGTAAATGATTGCAGTTATTTGAGAGATTTTCTAAGAAGCAGTAAAAAATAATTTAAGGCGAAGTCATGTCGAACTTGTTGCGGCATCCTACATTCGGGGACGCTAAATAGTTAGTGGTTTTGGGGGGGGAAATGATAAGATGATGTTCTGGTAAAATAATGTTTAATTACCGGCAAATTAATTTGGATACATTTGCGGCGTTAAACCAAGCCCTGTCTTCTGATGAAAACAAAAAGCCGTATTTATTTTGTCCTTCTTATTGTATTATTTGCGATCTCGGCTTGCAAAAAGGATAAGCCTTCAACTCCTATCTCTAAAAGTGATGTCGATGTATATATTGCCGGTGTTTCTGTAACGGCGAATGCTACCGGCGTGGCAACTTACTGGAAAAATGGCGTTCCCGTAAAGTTAACCGACAGTTCCGGTTATTCGGAAGCAAAGGCTATAATTATCAAAGGAAGTGATATATACGTTGCCGGGTTTATTGGTGATAACAAGGGAGTTTCTACAGCTGTTTATTGGAAAAACGGCATCATTACAAAACTAACCGATGGTTTATCATCCGCCAAAGCTTATGGAATAGCGCTTCAGGGCAACAACCTGTATGTTGTTGGTGCTAAATTTATAGATCCAACTCCACAGAACCCTGTAATAACTCCGATTGCTACATATTGGAAAAATAATGTAGCCACACAACTTCCGGATAAGTTAAAATATGTATCAGAGTTTCCGGGATGTATTACCGTTAATGGAGATGATGTATATATTTCGGGCAACCATATATCAATTCCCGATGGTAAGGATGTAATATCTTATTGGAAAAATGGAGTAACAACAGTAGCTACCGATAGTACCTCCAATGCTTTTGCAACGGCGATGGCGCTGAGCGGAACAGATATTTATTTTGCAGGTAATAGCAGGTCAGATACCTACCGCTTTGGTCGGGCGGCATACTGGAAAAATGGAAAAAAGACCGATCTTTTTTTCAATAGCCCAAACAGCACGATAATTTCCCAGGCAAATGCCATAGCCATAGTTGGGAATGATGTATATACCGTGGGCTCCAGTTTGGGCAATGGAGGTACGCTTACAGCCATTTATTGGAAAAATGATGTAGGAACAGCGCTTTCAGCGCCTGGTTCTTCATCTTCCGGTTCTGCAGGCTCTGCTGTTGTTGTATCAGGAAAAGACGTTTATATAGCGGGCACTGGTTCAAGAGGAGGAGTATACTGGAAAAATGGGGCGGTTAATTACTTAACCGGAGCTCTTCACGCTTATGATATTAAAGTTGTACCGCACCAATAGGGAGTATTTACCTGTTGGTGTGCTATGGAAGAATGTGATGACATTATAGCATCAAATTTAGAAAGGTCGGTTTTTGTCTTAATTCTTGACTCTCACGTCTTGATTCTAAAAACTACGCCCTTGTATCATTCCCATGATAAATACTCAGGTAGCTTTCATACCGGGATAGTTCGATCTCGCCGTTTTCCAGGGCTTCCAGTACAGCACAGCCGGGCTCGTTAATGTGGCGGCAGTTGTTAAAGCGGCATTCATTCATGCGCTCACGCATCTCGGGGAAAAAGTGGCCAAGCTCCTGTTTTTCGATATCAATGACGCCTAACTCGCGGATGCCAGGGGTATCAATAATAAAACCACCCTGAGGTAGTTCAAACATTTCGGCAAAGGTGGTGGTGTGCATACCCTTGTCGCTCCATTCCGATACCATGTGCGTACGAAGATCAAGGCTGGGCAGCAAGCTGTTGATCAGGCTCGATTTGCCCACACCGGAATGGCCGGAGAACAACGTCACCTTATCCTTCAACAATTCCTGCACCTGGTCAATATTGGTACCATCCAATGCTGATACCTCAAAGCAAGGGTAGCCTATATTTTCGTATATCGCTTTATAGTCGGCCAGTATTTCAAGCCCCTCGTCACTAAATAGATCAAGTTTATTAAAGATAAGTCGCGCCGGAATATCATAAGCCTCGGCGGTCACCAGGAAACGGTCGATAAAACCCAGCGAGGTACGCGGAGAGGCCAGGGTAACTACCAGGAGGGCTTGATCAAGATTAGCAGCAATGATCTGCGCCTGTTTGCTCAGGTTGATAGCCTTGCGAATGATATAGTTTTTACGTTGATGCAGGTTGGTGATCACACCGTTTTCACTATCGGGTTCCATTTCAAAATCAACTATATCGCCAACAGCTACCGGGTTGGTGGTGGTGATGCCCTTCATCCTGAATTTACCCTTAATGCGGCAATCTAAACGTTGCCCATCGGGTGTTTGTACCTGGTACCAGCTTCCGGTTGATTTGGTGATTAATCCCTGCATATTATAACCCCAAAAGTAATAATTAATTTGCCATCGCTTTATTTTAGGATATAATGCTCAAAAATTACGGCAAAAGCAGGTGATTTGTATCCGCTTTTTTATCATTCAAGCAATTATATGATACAAATCAGTCTTTTTATTCGCTTTTTCATAAAAAATAAAATAATCCTTGCTATTTAAAGATTAATCTACTTACTTTACGGACATTATATATGACACTTAACAACACCATTATTACCATTATTATTACCACCGGCATAAACCTCGGAGGAAGATAATCGTATGGTGTAAAACATAAAAAAAGAAACCAAATGAAAGCCTTCCTCCGCAAAGAGGAAGGCTTTTTTGTTTAAATATTATTGACACTAAACCATAAATGAAAGTTCTAAAATTTGGCGGTACATCCGTAGGATCAATAGCAAGTATCCAAACTCTTTTAAACATCCTGAGCGATGAATTTAAAAACCCGGAAAAACCGGTAGTGGTACTATCAGCCATGGGCGGGGTAACTAACCTGCTGGCATCAATGGCAGAAGATGCCTCCGAGGGCAAGGAATTTACCGCGGCACTGGCCGAATTGGAAAAACGCCATTTTGATGTGGTGAAAAGCCTGCTCGATGTGCAAAACCAAAACCCTGCTTTTACCCGTTTAAAAATTCATTTTAACCAGCTGGAAGAGTTGCTGCAAGGCGTACTGACCCTTAGGGAATTGACCCCCAAAACCCGCGACCAGATATTAAGCTACGGCGAGCGCTGTTCCACCATTATGGTCAGCAAAATAGCCGCGCAGCATTTTAAAGATGTACTTTTTGTTGATGCTGCCGAGGTGATTAAAACCGATAGCGCTTTTGGGAATGCCAAAGTGAATACCGAGCTGTCTGAAATGCTGATCCGTAACCTGTACGAAGCCAATAAAGATAAAATGCTCATCGTAACCGGCTTTATAGCAGGCAACGATGTGGGGCAAACCACTACCCTGGGCCGGGGCGGCAGCGATTATACCGCGGCTATATTTGGCTCAGCACTCAATGCCAAAGAGATACAGATCTGGACAGATGTTAACGGCATGATGACCGCCGACCCGCGGATGGTGAAGAAGGCCTTCTCGTTAACAGAACTTACTTATACCGAGGCGATGGAGCTTTCCTACTTCGGGGCCAAGGTGATCTATCCGCCAACCATGATCCCGGCATTCCTGAAAAAGATCCCTATCGTGATCAAAAATACTTTTGAACCTGAGTTTGAAGGTACTGTGATCCGTCATGATTGCAAGGCATCAAGCTTACCTATCAAAGGCATCTCTTCTATCAATAACATCAGCATCCTGAACCTGGAAGGCAGCGGTATGGTAGGTAAATCGGGCTTCAGCGGCCGCTTGTTCTCGTTGCTGGCCCGTGAGCAAATCAACGTGATCCTCATCACCCAGTCGTCATCAGAGCATAGCATCACCTTCGCGGTACAGCCACAGGATACCGAACGAGCCAAACAGGTTATAGAACAGGAATTTGAACTGGAGCTGCTGGCCAAAAAACTGGAGCACCTGGTGATCGAAAAGAACCTGGCCATATTAGCTATCGTGGGCGAAAATATGAAACAAACCCCGGGGATGTCGGGCAAATTGTTCCATGCACTGGGCCGTAATGGTGTTAACGTAAGGGCCATTGCACAGGGATCGTCAGAATATAATATCTCGGTGATCATTTCGGCAAACGATCTTTCTAAAGCATTGAATGCCGTTCACGATGCCTTTTTTGTGCAGCTCACCAAAACGCTGCATGCCTTTTGCCTGGGTACGGGAAATATCGGTAAAACCCTGTTTAACCAACTGAATGCCCACAGCCAGTATCTGAAAGATAACAATGGCATACAGGTAAAAATAGCGGGCATCAGCAATACCCGTAAAATGACTTTCAACAGCGATGGAGTATCGCTGGATACCTGGCAGGATGATCTGCAGGCTTCACCTTATGAGGCCGATCTGCAAAGCTTCATCAGCAAAATGAAGGAGATGAACCTGCCCAACTGCGTATTTATTGATAACACCGCCAGCCCGGTGCCGATAGGTTTTTATGAGCAGGTTTTTAAAGCCAATATCTCGGTGATCACCTGTAATAAAATAGGTAACTCGGGCAGCTATCAGCAATACAAAACGTTTAAAGATACCGCGCGCCGTCATGGGGTCGACTTTTTCTACGAGACCAACGTAGGTGCGGGTCTGCCGATCATCAACACCCTGAAAAACCTGATGAACAGCGGCGACCGGGTACAACGCATCGAGGCTATTTTGTCGGGCACCATATCGTTCATCTTTAATAACTTTAAGGGCGATGCTAATTTCCACGATGTGGTGAAGGAAGCACAGGAAAAAGGTTATACCGAACCCGATCCGCGCGATGACCTGAGCGGCAAGGATTTTATGCGCAAAATGCTGATCCTGGCCCGTGATGCCGGCTACGCCATGGAAGAAGCTGATGTAGAGATTGAAAGCGTACTGCCAAAAGCCAGCCTGGAAGCAAAATCTGTAGAAGATTTTTACGCCACACTAAAAACAGAGGACGCCCATTTTGCCAAACTGAAAGACCAGGCTGCAAAAGATGGCAAAGTATTGCGTTATATAGGCAAATTGGAGAATGGTAAAGTAACTATCACCCTGCAAATGGTTGATGAAAATCATCCTTTCTACATGCTATCGGGCAGTGATAATATCATCTCCTTCACTACCGACAGGTACAAGGAACGCCCGCTGGTGGTAAAAGGCCCTGGCGCGGGTGCGGAAGTTACTGCAGCCGGTGTATTTGCCGATCTGATAAATTTGGGTGCTAATTAGGTTCTGGCCCATAAGCCCCTAACCCCGAAGGGGGAACTATAGTTTGATAATATTAAAATGGAAAATAAAATAGAAGAATTAAAAGACCCCTCGCAGATAGCCCCCCCTTCAGGGGGCAGGGGGGTTCACGTTTTTGCCCCAGCCACTGTAGCCAACGTGGTTTGCGGTTTTGATGTACTGGGTTTTGCCGTTAATGAACCCGGTGACGAAGTGATTATGCGCATGACCGACAATCCGGGCATCACCATCAGCAAAATTACGGGTGATGACGGTCGCTTACCGCTTGATCCGGCCAAAAATACAGTGAGTGTTAGCGTGCTGCATTATTTGCAGAGCATTGGTCGTACCGATGTTGGGTTGGATATAGAACTGCACAAAAAAATGCCGATAGGCAGCGGATTAGGTTCCAGCTCTGCCAGTACAGTTGCGGGCTTATTCGCTATTAAAACTTTATTGGGAGATAAATCTGATCCGATAAATTTGCTGCCCTTTGCCATGAAAGGTGAGGAAATGGCTTGCGGTCAGGGCCATGCGGATAACGTTGCCCCTGCTTTGTTTGGTGGTTTTGTATTGATCCGTAGCTACGAACCGTTGGATGTGGTAAGGCTGCCACACCCTAAGAATCTTTACTGCGCCATCGTATTCCCCGATGTGGACGTGCCCACAAGGGAGGCCCGCCAGATCATCCGCAAGAATATACAGATGAAAGACGCGGTGACCCAATGGGGCAACATTGCCGGCCTGGTAAGTGGTTTATTTATGCAAGATATTGACCTGATTGGTCGCAGTATGAAAGATGTGCTGGTAGAGCCCGTACGTTCCATGCTGATCCCCGATTTTTATAAAATGCGCGAAATAGCCATGAGCATGGGCGCGGTAAGCTTCGGTATCTCTGGTTCTGGTCCCTCGGTTTTCGCATTCACAAAGGACGAAGAAACGGCCAATCTTATCACTCAAAAATTACAGCAACATTTAACCGGATTGAAAATTGGCTCGAATACTTATGTATCCACGATTAATGATGCCGGACCGAAGGTAATGGCGAGGTTTTAAGTTTTAAGTCAAAAGTGAAAATTCAAAAGTCAAAAAAATAGCCCAACCGTCATTGCGAGGTACGAAGCAATCTCTAAGCTTTACAGAGCGAATCTGCATAGTCGGGGATTGCTTCGTACCTCGCAATGACGTGAGGATAAGAAAATCAAAATGAAACTCTACAGTACCAACAACACTTTATCAGAAGTATCTTTTAAAGACGCGGTTTTTAACAGCATGCCGCAGGATAAAGGTTTATATATGCCTTATAGCATCCCTCGTTTAGATGCGGATTTTATCAATAATCTGGATAAATATTCCCTGCCCGAGATCGCGTTTAAGGTAGCGCAAAATTTACTTGGCGATTCTATCCCGGAAGCTGATCTGAAAGCACTGATCGATGATGCGATCAACTTCCCGGCCCCTGTGGTAAAACTGGATGATAACGTGCATGTACTGGAGCTTTTCCATGGCCCATCACTGGCTTTTAAAGATTTTGGCGCCCGTTTCATGAGCCGGGTGATGAGCTACTTTTTGGAGGCTGGCGAAAAACAACTGGATGTACTGGTAGCTACCAGCGGCGATACCGGAGGTGCAGTAGCTTTGGGTTTTTTGGGCGTACCCAATACCAGGGTAACCATATTATATCCTCAAGGCAAGGTAAGCGGCGTGCAAGAGCAACAGTTAACCACCAACGGGCAAAACATCCGTGCGCTGGAAGTTGACGGTACTTTTGACGATTGCCAGGCATTGGTAAAACAGGCGTTTACCGATACGGAGTTGAATGCGAAATTCCGTTTAACATCAGCCAATTCTATCAATATAGCGCGTTTGGTACCGCAAACTTTTTACTATTTTAATGCTTATGCACAGTTGTTAAGACAGGGTATTAAAAAAGTGATCTTCTCGGTGCCGAGCGGAAACTTTGGTAACATAGGCGCGGGTTTACTGGCCTGGAAAATGGGTTTGCCTGTCGAAAAATTCATCGCGGCAACCAACGCTAATGATACCGTTCCGGAGTTTTTAAAAACAGGTGTTTATGAACCAAAACCATCGGTGGCTACCCTATCCAATGCTATGGATGTGGGCAACCCAAGCAACTGGGTACGCATTGCCGATCTGTTTAAAGATGACATGGACGAGTTGAAAAAACTGGTTGTTGGCTTTAAATATAACGACGAAGAAACCCTAAAAGCCATTAACTGGGTGTTTGATACTTATGGCTATGTGGTTTGCCCGCATACAGCCATAGCCTGGCAGGCACTAACCGATTATCAACAAGATCACGCCAGCGTGGATACCGCCGGCGTATTTTTGTCGACTGCTCACCCCTGCAAGTTCCCGGATGTTTTCAGCGAAGCCATAACCGCTAAGATCGAAATACCAGAGCAGGTAAAAGAGCTGCAATCCAAAACCAAGCTGGCTGTGCCGTTGAGTAAGAATTTTGCGGATTTTAAGGCGTACTTGCTGGGGGCTGAATAAGTAAAGAAGCAAAAATGTCATCTCGAACGAGGCACGAGGAGAGATCTTTTGCGCCAGCCTAAACAATGTAAAAGATTTCTCACTCGTTCCTCGTATCGAAATGACAAATAAGATGAAGAATGACAAAGTTGTTATTGAATAGCTTCT
>Ga0207671_10003405_pt1 | contig 15902 bp, 16 predicted proteins | sample KBSC24metaG_FD_184352 | JGI IMG/M metagenome (GOLD analysis project Ga0207671, IMG submission 184352) | Corn rhizosphere microbial communities from Kellogg Biological Station, Michigan, USA - KBS C2-4 metaG (SPAdes) (version 2) | ecosystem: Host-associated > Plants > Roots > Rhizosphere > Soil... | reverse complement strand
CCAAAATTCTGGGGCCATAATAAATAACCGCGTTGATGCCACATACTTGTGACAAGAAAGGCAACAATAAGCCTATCCACAAAGCCCTACGATAAACCGGGGTGAATAGTTCTTTGATAGAGCCTTCATTATTATCGCTATCCAGTGTTTTAAAGGCATCTATTTCCTTGTGTACCGCTTCCGTACCATCAATTTTAATCAAAATAGCTTTTGCTTTTTGCTCCTGGCCTTTTAACAATAACCACCGTGGTGATTCAGGAACTAAAAACAGGCAGATCAAAAATATACCAGCGGGTAATGCGCCCAAACCCAGCATGCCCCGCCAAACCTCGGCCGAAAATATTTTACTGATATCAGCATTGTTAAATACAGCTGTTGTATGACTTGCCAGATATGCGTTTGAAAAATAAGCCAGTACAATACCAATGGTTAAGGCGAGTTGGTATAACGATACCATCATTCCGCGGAAACGTGATGGTGAGAATTCAGAAATATATAGGGGCGACACCATAGAAGCTACGCCAATACCCAAACCGCCTATTAACCGAAATACAATTAAAGTAGTAAATGAATTTGACAACATGCAACCCAAAGCGGATGCCAGAAAAAGCACTGCCGAAATGATCAACACAATCTTACGGCCATATTTATCACTCAATTTGCCAGAGAGGCTAACGCCTATGATACAACCTAATAATGCACAGCTTACAAACCAGCCTTCGCTAACCGCATTTAAATTAAAATCGTGTTTAACCAGGCTTACCGTCCCTGAAATTACAGCGGTGTCAAAACCAAATAAAAATCCGCCGAGAGCGGCCACAAGACATACGAGATACAAGTAAGTGCTATTTTGTTTTACTGTCATGCGGCTAATGTTTATTTTAAAAAGGCTTTGATAACTTTTGCACGATTTTTACCCAGGTTGGTTAATGTATAGGATTGTGCTGCCGCCGGTATCACAAAAGTTTCGGCGTAAGCAAAAGTTTGTTCTGTTCCGTTGGCTGTTTTTATAGTAATGGCTGATCCTTCAACCAGCATCATTACATGGCATTGGTTATTGGTTTCAACGGAGATCTCTTTGTCAAATTCCATCCGGTGAACATCATAAAAATGCTCCTGATGTGTGGGTACATGCACCAGTTGCCAGTCTTCGCCCCGCTGGATAACCTCTTGTTTGGAAATAAGCTCCGCCCGAACTTTTTCGCCTTTACGCTCAAAATCAAGGTTATTAAAAGCGTGTTCAATGTTAATGGGGCGAGGGTTACCGTCAAGGTCAAGTCTTAACCAATCGTACATCTTAAAGGTGAAGATATAAGGGGTTGCACTGATCTCGAGTACCAGGTTATTAGCTCCGGCACTGTGCACAGTACCATTTGGGATCAGGAACAGATCGTGTTTTTTGGCTGCGTGCGCCTGGACATAATTTGTGATCTCTATTTCCTGATTTTCTCGCTGACTGGTTTCTAATACTGATCTGAACTCTTCGGGTTGAATGTTGTCTTGAAAACCAAGATAAACCTCAGCCTTATCCTTACAATCCAGTATATAATAGGTCTCGTCCTGGGTTATGGTTTCCCCAAAGTTATCTTGTATATATTTTAGTGAAGGATGGCATTGAATAGATAAGTTACCACCATCATAAGTATCCAGAAAATCAAAACGAATAGGAAACTCATCACCAAACTTTTGCGCGTGAACACCCAGCACCTCTTGTTGGTTATTAAACATCAGGAAATCAAAAGATACCTCGAGCAAATAACCGTCGCTTTCAAACACCAATCCATTTTCCGGTACAATCAGCTCAAAAGACCAGGCGTAGTTAACCACATCCTTATTGATATTTTTGATATGCTCACGTATCCAATGACCACCCCATGCCCCCGGTTCAAACCAGGGCCTAACCCTGATCACCGACTGGCTAAGCTGATTTAGACCATCTATAAGATCGGCTTTGTACATCCAGTTAATATCATTTGCCCATTGCCCATCAGCTATAATGGCTATTTTATCAAGTATTTGTTTTTTATAATTATTGAATAAAACCCAGTCGACAAAATAAAAACGTTTGTACATGTAAAATGGTTCATTAATCCCATTGGCACCCAGGTTGGTTATAACTCCCGCTCTCATCCTGAACTGTAATTCATTTTTGGGCAGATCGATATAAATTACCGGAACATCCCATCCACTCAACGCAGCTCCCGGACCCATCACTATGTTAAGATCTGTGGCTTCATTTGGTAATTGCTCTGTTAACTTATCCAGCTCATACAAATCATGAAGAGACAAGGTACATTTAGTTCCCCAAACAGCATCCGGAGCCCCTAAAAATGGTTGGATCAATGTCTCAAGTACTTGCGCAGGTTTCAAATATGCTGAAGTTTCTATCCAATTAACCGTTAATCCATCGGCTATAAAATATTCATTTAAGGATGTCTTTATTGTATCCCATAAAACTCCTGCATAACCATCAATGATCACTGTTTTTTTTCCGATGATGTATTGGGCCAATGAATGATAGCCGTTAAAAATTTTCCCTCCTCCTAATGAACGAACTGGGTAAACATTATATTCATCCTGTGTAATATTATTTCTATTTAATCTTACAGGCATTAAAAATTGCGAAGTTCTTCGAATTTGTTCGGAGGTCATTTTGTGCAAGGCTGGGGTATTTGTATGGCTTAGATTAGTATTCATTTATTTGTAATAATGTATATACATATTTATTTATGTCTGAAAAAATCCCTGGATAATTTTTTCCATAAATAAACATTCATTACTGGTCGGATTATTATTTATTATGTACAAACATATAAATAAATTCATCGTACAAGTAATTTCTAATTAATTTATTTTTGTACTTAAAATATATGGTTGCCCAATACTAAAAACTGTTTCGACACGTCTTTATGTAGCAACAAATAAACTTGTTGAATAAAATGGTTATTATTGTAATTTACACTAATAAATGAAATACGCTATAGATCATAAAAGTCCTATTCCTTTACACGTACAGGCCGAAGCCCTTTTAAGAACGTTGATAGCAGAAGAAGAGTACCAGGAAGGCAAACTTTTGCCCAATGAGGTTGACCTTGCCAAAAAGCTGGCTATATCACGTACAACTTTAAGACAAGCAATTAACAAACTGGTTTTTGAAGGATTACTGGTGCGCAAAAAAAGGTTCGGAACCAAAGTTGCCCAGGCTGCAGTTAGCTCAAAGTCAAACAACTGGTTAAGCTTTTCGCAGGAAATGGCGTTAAGAGGTATCCCGATCAAGAACTTTGAACTGCACGTTACCTGGGTATTCCCGGATGAGACCCTGGCAAAATTCTTTGAAATAAAAACCGACCGTAAAATATTAAAAATGGAACGGGTAAGAGGCCGTACCGATGAGCCATTTGTTTATTTTGCTTCCTATTTTCACCCCCGTGTTGGCCTTACAGGTGATGAAGATTTTAAGAGACCATTATACGAAATGTTGGAGCAGGATCATTCCGTTATCGCCACCTTATCAAAAGAAGAGATCAGTGCAAAATCAGCCAATACTTCAATTGCAGAGAAATTGCGGATAGCCGTCGGCAGCCCGGTACTATTCAGAAAAAGGTTTGTTTTTGACCAGGGAGAAAGGCCAATTGAGTACAATTTAGGATATTATAAAGCAGATAGCTTTGTGTATACTGTAGAGAGCACCCGGTAATATCTAACCTATCATTATATTTAATTTGATGCCTGACTCATCAAATTAAATTTCCACCATCCCTTCCTTTATTTTTTATAACCCGCTGCATCTGGCGAATAGCTGGTTACACTATTACTTTATACTAAGTACGTGGCCTCTTAGGATTAAATGCTACTAAATAGGTTAGTTCCTCATTCACCCCATTACGCGTTCCTTCTTTGCGGTCTTCCTGATAACCCGGCTGATCAAGCCTTGATTTAATTGTATGAAAAACCTGTAATAATATTTCCGGGAATATCCTGGCTGCGATGGTTGGATAGTAATCCTTCTGAATTTTTATTCGTTCGGTATCCGTAGCCATACTTAATTCCCAGTTATCTTCTCCTTTAAAACCATGTTCCTTGGCTGTATTCAACAAATCGAACATGTACATACGGGTTTGCTTTTCTATTGCTTGTTTGTCAACTATCATTATTTCTTTGCTTTACTTGTTTGCAACAGCAACGACAATTCATGATACAATAACATTGTTTTTAAACAAGGTAAACAAATGCTTTGCTCATTTTGGCGGTGATGCTGGTATTGTTTTATTAGCTAAAACTTAATTATCACCGTGTCAGAAAATGGCAATGCCTAAGAATTTATTTAGTGGTATGAAAGGAATTGCTTAAAGATAAGCATATTTTATTGTATCAGCGGTTTTAATTTAGCTGGTGCTATAAAAACAAAATGCGCTCCGGGTTTTACCCCGGAACACATTTGTTTTCCAAAAACTATAACCGCTTATAGTGGAAATCTTTAACCGACCTAATTAATATAATTGCGGCGGCACCAACTAAATGGTTTTTACAGGTGTAAAATTAACACGTATTCCGTCATAATTAGTATATTTTTAAAAAAATTTACTCCTTACGTTATTAACGAATCAGTACCTTTTGGTTTGTTGGGTTTCGGCTGAGGGAAGAAACTATACCGAAGATCTTCGGTTATTTGCCTGCTTGCTTTTGATAAGTATAATTCCGGATTTTTGCGCTTGTTTCATACCATGCCCAGAAACAGGAAAGAAAGAAACCTGTAAAACCATCTCTGTATCCCCTTGCAGAGATAAAACTGTTACGGAATGACCGAAAAGGCTGCAATGCTATTTCACGGGGTGTACTCCTTATCCCGTTTTTAAAGCGGGCCTCCCCTTCGTTTCGCAGATACCTGGAATGTTTTTCAAAAAGTTTCCCGAAACCTATCATCCAGTAATGATGAATAAAATTTTTGCCCCTAAAAACAATATCGTAAGTGGTGTATCCTTCTTTTACTTTTCGCCCCAGGTGAATAAGCTCCCGGAATTCAAAGCGATTATGATTCACCAATAGTATCCTCCGGTTTATGCCGCCCCAGTTAGTGCCGTAAAGCCTTTTCCCTTTAAAATAAAAGATCCAGGGCGAGCTTATCGCTCCAACATTTTCAAGTGGTATCCCACCATTAAAAATATGATGAATTTCGGTGACCAACTCTTCGCTCAGTACCTCATCCGGATCAGTGATCAGCACCCACTCGTGTTTTGTTGATCCGGAATATTTGGCATGTATCCATTCGCAGCTATCCACCCGGGCATGATCAATTACTTTCGCGCCGAATCGCAGCGCTATTTCTTTAGAATCATCCGCAGAGCCCAGGTCAAAGTATAAGATCTCATCACAGAACGACAATGGTTTTAAAGCTTCTTCCAATAATCGGGCTTCATTGTACCCTACAATAATGGCGGAAACAGGTAGTTTATTGATCATAGTTAAGCCAGTGATAGCGAACTAAAGTAAATAATTTATACATTAGTTCGCTATTAAATCTATGTCAGATAAGCCTTTCTTTTCCATTATAATACCGGTTTTTAATGGTGCAGCCACACTATCAAATGCTTTAGGCAGCATTCTGAACCAAACATTCGTTAACTATGAGGTCATTATAATCGATGGTTTGTCCACAGACAATACCATGTCCGTCATCAATAGCTACGTCAAAGAGTTACCTCTTAAATATCTATCTGAACCAGATAAAGGCATTTATGACGCCATGAACAAGGGTATAAAATTAGCCGAAGGTGATTGGTTATATTTTATGGGCAGTGATGATACATTGTATGATACAAAGGTATTATCGGCTATACATCAGGAATTAAGCAACAAACCATGCCACCTGATATATGGTAATGTTATTGGTCAGTTATCAAACACAAAATATGCTTACGATACAGTGGACAAAGTTTTAACAGCAGGTATGCATCACCAAAGCGCATTCTATAAAAGAACCCTTTTTAACGAGTTAGGCGTCTACGATGACTCCTTTAAAATAGCAGCTGATTATCATTTTACTTTAAAGGCATTTGTCAGCAAATTATACAGAACACAATATGTAAATATTGATACCTGCCTCTATGGTGAAAGTGGTTATAGTTCACAAAACTATGATTATAAATTTTATAGCTATCACTACAGGTTCTTGTCAATAAACAATGCAGTAAAACAAACCGGGGCATATCAAAAGTGCCTGGACGATTCGGTGTACTGCTGTTTATATTTAGCTATGCACAAAACAGACCTGTTATTTGCCTGGCAAAACCTGCTGTTTTACCTGTTTCAAAAAAACACCTTCACTTTTAAATACAGAATAAAAAAAGGGCTCCAAATGCTCCGGTGGAGTATAGTAGGCAAAAGTAAAGTTTAGCTCCGTTTACGATCTCCGAACACATCCAAACTCTTCCTTTCCGCAAAAAGCCAAAATCATAACATTAAAGGATAGTTTCGGTCAATTTTATTGAACCTTGTTTAAATATCTTTGTTAAAAATATTCGCGGCTAAGGCTGCTTGTATGATCATCTATTATAAACATCTGTCATGGCTAACCCATTTAAAGAAACCAGTGTCGACGAAATAAACCAGGTAATGCAGCGCTCCTATGCCGCGTTCGGGATCTACAGAAAAAAAAGCATTGAAGAAAAGAGCACCTTCCTGGATACCATAGCCCAGGAGATTGAAGCGCTGGGCGATGTCTTGCTTCAAAAAGCATCCGAAGAAACCAATCTGCCCATAGGCCGCCTTACTGGCGAACGCGCCCGCACTACGGGACAGCTGCGCATGTTTGCCACCATGCTGCGTGAGGGTAGCTGGGTAGAGGCTACCATTGATACCGCACAACCCGAACGCACACCACTACCCAAACCCGATTTGCGTAAAATGCTGATCCCACTGGGACCGGTAGTAGTTTTTGGGGCCAGTAATTTCCCCTTCGCTTATTCTACCGCTGGCGGCGATACCGCAAGTGCACTGGCCGCAGGTTGCCCGGTTGTAGTAAAAGCCCATCCGGCTCATGCCGAAACTTCCGAAATGGTATATGAGGCTATAAAAAAGGCCATAGCGATCTGCAATATGCCTGTGAATGTTTTTCAGCATGTACATGGTACTTCGTTTGAAAGCGGCAAAGCTTTGGTACAGGCTGAGCATACCGCGGCGGTAGGTTTCACCGGCTCAACTGCGGGCGGTAAAGCACTGTTTGATTATTCGGCGCAAAGAGCAAACCCGATACCCGTATTTTCCGAAATGGGCAGCATCAACCCGGTGATCTTTTTACCGGATTCCCTCCAAAAAAACACCGCCGACCTTGCCGCGCAATACACCAGCTCTATTACACTGGGCATGGGGCAGTTTTGCACCAATCCTGGTTTAATGCTGGCAGTGGAAAGCCCGGCCTTACATGATTTCCTGAAACATTTAAGCACCGGCATCAAAGCGGTACAACCCGCCAAAATGCTGCATGCGGGTATCCACTCGGCTTATCAGAAAAAAAGCAACGCGGCGCTTAAACAGGATGGCGTAGCCCTGGTTGAACAGTCCGAAGATACAGCGCATGATATAGAGGCATTACCTATTATAGCCAAAGTAAGCGGCGAAACATTTTTGCAGAACCCACTATTGCATGAGGAAGTTTTTGGCCCGTACTCGCTCATGGTAAGCTGCCGCGATGAGCAGGAACTGATAGCGGTTTTAAGATCGGTATCTGGCCAGCTCACCACCACCATCATGGGTACCGAAAAAGACCTGACCGACCATCCGGAATTGATCGATCTGTTGCCATCCATCGCCGGCAGAATATTGTTCAATGGTGTACCAACAGGGGTTGAGGTTTGCGCCAGTATGGTACATGGGGGCCCTTCGCCTGCTACTACCGATAGCCGCTTTACCGCCGTAGGTATTAACGCGGTAAAACGCTGGGTTCGCCCGGTATGTTACCAAAACTGGCCCGATAGTCAACTGCCACCTGCCCTGCAAAATGCCAATCCGCTCGGCATTTGGCGCATGGTTGATAACGAGTGGAAGAAGTAGGAGTCTCCTGAGGGGACGAAAAAGTGGGTTTACATGGTTTACACTTTTCATAGTTAACATTTACTTATATAATTGACAATCAATTATATAAGTAAATTTATAAGAAAAAAAGTGGGTTTACATGTAAACCATAATTAGTTGGGTTTACATTAGTCAACTTTATAGCATTTTGGTCTTCCCAACATTTGTAGCTCCAAAGACGCATTAAATACGTCTACCTATTTTACGCCATTTCCTTTATAAAAATTTCCTTAATGCTTTCTATCTCCTTGGCATAGATGGTTTTCTTACGCATGGAAAAATACAAGGTATTCTCCACCTTTTGCTTGCCTTCCCATATCAGTTTTACATCACCATTTTCTATTTCCCGTTTACATAAAAAATTGGGGATCACCGCCAAACCTGTACCACTGCTCAGGCAACGTACAATGGAGTTTAAATTAGGCACAATAAAGTTGGGCTTAAAGTTTGGGCGCCGGTGAAAGTTGTTATACCAAAAACGCAGCCAGTGCTCCATATCGCCGGTGGTACCATACCAGCGCTGCGCGCTAAGCCATTGTTCTAAACCAGCCATATCGTCCTGTGCCAGCAGTCTGTCAAATTCGGCACAGTCAATATTTTTGCCAGCCACCAGCACAATGGTTTCCTTGGAAAAAGGGATGTATTCGATGCTTTTATTACTGCCTTTTTCGGGAGTGATGATGAGGTCGAGAATGCCGTTATCCAGGTCGGCCAGCATCTGCGGGTATTCGCCAAACTTAATGATCACGTTAAAGGGCAACGTAGCCAGGTAAGGCTCCAGCGTGATCTGAAAGGTCTCGAAACACATACCTATACTGATGGTGGGTGTATCCTTTTCGGTACTGCGGTGAAAATGCTTTTCGGCCGATTCCAGCTTTTCCAGCGCTTCCTGGATGTAGTTATACAGGATCTTGCCCCGCTCTGTAGAAACCATTTTTCGCGAGGTACGATCAAACAGTTTATAGCCCACATAAGCCTCTAACGAACCCAGGTGCAAGCTCACCCCGGGTTGCGATACATAAAGGGATTCAGCCGCGCCGGTAAGGGTGCCGGTTTCATATATCGCTTTAAAAGTTCTGTACCACTCTAAATTTACCATAACTATTATAATTATGATACAAATGTATGATTTAAATTATTTTAATAGTAGATAGATCTGACATAATTTTGTGCTATCAAAATTTAAGATAGCAACATGAAAAAAATATTTGTAATAAACGGAGGACAAAAATTTGGTCATTCCGGTGGCAAGTTCAACAAAACCATCAGCGATGCCAGCGTTGAATTCTTTAGCAATCAACCTGGTTATGAAGTAAAATATACCGATGTTAATGATGATTATGATCCAGCCGAAGAAGTTGAAAAATATGTTTGGGCCGATGTAGTGATCTATCATATCCCTATCTGGTGGTTCCAGGTGCCGCATGCCCTTAAACAATATATCGACGTGGTGTTTACCGAAGGACATGCCAAAGGCATTTACCACAGTGATGGCCGTTCATCGGCCAATCCGGCTATCAATTATGGCACAGGTGGCATGCTGCATGGCAGGCAATATATGTTAACTTCATCATGGAACGCCCCGCGCGAAGCCTTTACACTGCCCAATGAATTTTTTAATGAAACCAGTGTGGATGATGGTGTACTGTTCGGTTTTCACCGGATGAATGCCTTTACCGGGATGACGCCTTTAAAAAGTCTGCATTTTCACGATGTAGAAAAAAATGCCAATATTGAACGCGACCTGCCTATGTATATCGATCACCTTACTGAAAATTTCATCACCAACACAAAAACACAAGAACATGAGCATTTACTTAACTGCAATAGTTAAAAGCATCCCCGGCGAGGCCGAATCTTTAAAAACCCATTTACTGGAATTGGTAAGCCATTCCACCAAAGAAACCGCCTGTCTGCAATATGATCTGCACCAGGCCGAAGATGAGAACACCTTCATCTTTCATGAAGAATGGAGCGATGCCGCCGGTTTGGATTTACATAACAGTCAGCCACACATCCAGCGTTTTATTAGCAACACCACCCATCTGCGCGATGGCGATATTTTGATTTACAAAACACAGCCGGTAAAATAATTGCCGGCAACACAAAAAATGGAATACAGAAAATTAGGAAATACAAACCTGCAGTTATCAGCCATTACATACGGTGCATTTGCCATTGGCGGTAATATGTGGGGCGGCAACGAAGAACAGGAATCGATCAAAGCCGTACAGGCATCTATCGATCACGGCGTTACCACGATTGATACCGCGCCGTTTTATGGCTTTGGTTTAAGCGAAGAATTGATAGGCAAGGCCGTGGCCGGATACGATCGCAGTAAAATACAATTGCTTACCAAATTTGGCCTGGTATGGGATCAAAGTAACAATGGCAAAGGCGAGTTCTTTTTTGACGCCGCCGATAATGATGGGAATAAGCTAACGGTTTATAAATATGCTGCTAAAGACAGTATCATCCGCGAGGTAGAAGCCAGCCTGAAACGCCTGGGGACTGACTATATCGACCTGCTACAGATTCACTGGCCCGATGCCACCACGCCCATAGCCGAAACTATGGACACGCTCGAACTGCTGATCAAGCAAGGCAAGATAAGGGCGGCAGGTGTGAGCAATTACAGTCTTCAGCAAATGGAAACCGCGCAGCAAAGCATCCAGCTGGCATCAAACCAGGTACCTTACAGCATGCTTAACCGTACTATTGAACAGGATGTAGTGCCTTATGCCTTGCAAAACCATATCGGCATTATCGCTTACAGTCCGCTGGAGCGTGGCCTGCTGACCGGCAAATACAAACCCGATTTTAAACTGAGTGATGATGATCACCGCAACGGTTACTTTAACCAGTTTTCGATAGGTAAAGTAAACCTGTTTTTAGAAGCTATCCGTCCCCTGGCCAAGGAAAAAGGCGCGAGCCTGTCGCAACTGGTATTGCGTTGGACAACCCTGCAGCCCGGTATTACCGTGGTACTGGCAGGAGCCCGCAACGCCACCCAGGCCATTGACAATGCCAAAGCGGTTGATTTTACACTTTCGGCAGAGGAACTGGCCTTTATTAACAACACATTTAATGGAGTGTTTGCGTAAGACCTCACCCCAACCCTATCCAAAGGAGAGGGAGCTAAAAGATGTGCAAATCTAAGTCCTCTCCTTCGGAGAGGATTTAGGAGAGGTCCCGCGGTCTATATTTCCCCACGGCGGTCTTCTTAAACTCCTCCACCTCCTCAACAGCATGTTCATTGGCCCAGGTTTCCAGCGCGGATAGTGCGGGACCCAGGGCCTTGCCTTTTTCTGATATCCGGTAGCTTACCTCAGGCGGAAAGCCGTGTTTTTCTTCGCGGATGATGAGGCCGTCGGCTTCCATTTGTTTTAAATGATCAAGCAATACCTTTTTGGCCACCTTGGGAATGATGCGCCAAAGCTCGGTAAAACGCATCTCAGCATTATGAAACAAATGATACAGAATAATGGGTTTCCACTTGCCCGAAAGTATGTTTAAGGTAACATTAAGACCGCAATGTCTGAACTGATTATAACTCATGGTAACCAAATAGTGAACTGGTTACTAAAAGGTAACCTTCTTGGGCTTGCCAAAGGATAAGCGGACCTTTGAAGCATCAAATTTAAATGCTTTACCATGAACTTGCAATTATTGCGCCATGCTACCCAGATATTATCTGTCAATGGCAAAACTATTCTCATTGATCCTATGCTGGCCCCCAAAGGCAGCTATGATCCAATTCCAAATACCGGTAATACTTTAAGAAACCCGTTGGTTGATCTCCCTGTTGACGAAAACGAATTGAAACAATTGATTGACCGTGTAGATGCCGTATTCGTTACCCATGCACAACACTTTGACCACTGGGACGCTACCGCCCGCGAACTGCTGCCTAAAAACATCACGCTGTTTTGCCAGCCTGCCGATACCGAAACGATCCGTGAAGCGGGCTTTACAAATGTTGTCCCTGTTAATGATGAATTGGTTTGGGAAGGTATCCGTATCAATCGTACCGGCGGTCATCACGGCACAGGTGAAATAGGTGAACGCATGGGCACCGTTTCGGGTTATGTGATCAACTATGCCGGCGACAGCATCTATATTGCAGGGGATACCGTTTGGTGTGCTGAAGTGCAGGACGCATTGGACAAATACCAGCCTGCACACATCGTATTGAATGGCGGTGCGGCTCGTTTTTTAGCCGGAGGCCCTATTGTGATGGATATTAATGATATCCTAACCGTTTGTAACTACGCCCCCCAAGCCAGCGTTTATGTGGTTCACCTGGAAACCGCCAATCACTGTACCGAAAACCGTGCAGATATCAAAGCGGCTTTAGCGGCACATAACCTTGCACAGCGCTGCCATGTACCTGATAACGGGGAGCGGTTTATATAATCACCCCCTTCATTTTATATTGATTTTTTTCCTCCTGTTCAATTACATGCAATTTGCCTTACGCCCAAGCGTACCCTTTAAAGGTCATTAAGTAACTTTTTCTGTATGTGGCGTAAGGGTAAAAGCTCATGTTGTTGTCACAACCTCAAACAACAACATGGAAAGAGTCCGCGAAACAATTATTGCTTTACTGATGATCTTTTTATTGATAGGAACATTGGTCGTCATTTACAGTTTATTGATCTGGCAGGAACTGCCTAAAATACTGACACTGATTTTACTTTTTTCACTGGTATTACTAAAAAGCAGTATTGCTCATCTGCATCGTGATCAAACCACCCAGGAATTAACTTACACTGATGTCAGGGTCATTAAATTCTTTTTACTGAGCATACTGAGTGCCTTTTGTGTGGTGATATTTATTTCGTACTTGCTTAACAGTCAGCAGCAGCCAGCCGAACTGGCCTTTGGAACAAGTTTACTGACTATAAAAAAAGCGCTCGACTTTTTGCCTTCCGACTAATCCCCTGTACACAATTTTTTTTATTGCTCAAACTTTTTCATCAAATCGGGTGTCATTAGGGGTAGTTTAATTTTATAGCGATAGCCACCATCAAAGCTATCCTCTTCCCTTAAAAATTCATGACCTTTTTTGCTTATCCAATAGGTTTCGGTATAGTGCTTGCCCTGGTATTCGCTTTCGGTAAAAAGTTTCCAGCAGTCAACTTTATCGTTATTGAGGGTGCTTAGTACCTCGCTGCCTGTTACTTTATAAGTTACATACTCGGGCGGTGCCAACCCCGCATCATAAAAGTTGATAACAAAGGTTTTGCCAGCGGCTAGGGGCAGCATTTCAAAAGTTTCGATATCCAGGTTCCAGTTAAAATTGGGCTGTTTAAATGCCAGCGAGAAGTTTTTAGCTGTATTATCTTTTACGCTGTCGGCTCCGGTAATTTTATCCACGCCCCAGTTATAAGCCTTTGTTTTATTGTTAATGGTTTCTGCATGGTAAAGCGGTGCAAAATCAGCTGTTCTGTTAACCGAATATACTGAGCGATAGGCAAGGGTGTCACTGCCAAACCAGTGCTGGTTTATGGTAAATACCTTTTCACCGTTCCGGCTTTCGATAGCGGTATTACGTATCCAGTACCAGAAACGCAAACTTTTCTTGTTTTTCAGCATTTGAAAATACACCAGGTATTGCCGATTCCCCGGTTGCAACACCTGTGTCATCAGTCGTTTATCAGCCAGGCGTATGGTATCTGTTTGTGCCCATACTGGTTTCAAATTACCCATTAGCGCCCATAGCAAGGCCAAAGTGGTAATAATAAATTTAAAGATGGAGCAGTCAGTTCTCATGATAGTTAATTGTTAAGGTTATTATTATTTAATGATCAAAGCTGTTGTTTATTGATTGTCACTAAAAATCATTTCAACTGGTGTAGGCCTATTTTTAACCACAAGGGGTATACTTTCAACCAAGCTACTATAGACCAAGTAGTTGATTCTTAGAGCCCGTTAGTTGAATAAAGCTGGGTAAGCGTTGAAAAAAAAACAGAACCCCAAAAAACCTTTGTAATTTTAGGCATGATGCAAGTGTTTAAGGGTAAGGCTACAATTACCCAACTCCAGTGGCTGGTCTGGATCTCTGTTTATATTATACTTTTCCTGTCCTTCACCTCCATGGATGGCATTAAGGAAAGTGTGTTTTATACCAACATGTACATTGTTTATTATGTATTGATCATATACGGCAATATCCGCTTTCTGTATCCCCGTTTTTACGAAACCCGCAGGTATGTTTTGTATGCACTGCTATCCCTGCTTCTGTTATTTGTTGCAGGCATAGGCAGGGGTTATTTGAGCACCTATTTTTATAACACCTATTTTGCCAAGCCCGGACAAGCCGAGCCGATAACATTTCCCGCCTTATTGAAATTTGTTTTGGGTGGGGGACTAATATTCGCACTCAGCTTTATATTCCGTATCGCTATTGCTTACTTTAAATTAAAGCAGCAAACCGAAGAGATCATGGTGCAAAAAAGCCAGGCGGAGCTCAACCTACTCAAGTCGCAGGTGCAACCTCATTTTTTGTTCAATACGCTTAACAATATTTATTATGAGGCTTACCGCGAAGCTCCCCGAACGGCGGCGCTGATAGAGCGCTTATCAGACATTATGCGCTATTTTTTAGATGAAAGCCCGTTGGATGAGGTTTCCATTAACACCGAAGTTAAGTTTTTGGAGAATTACCTGGAGCTGGAAAAGATCCGCATCCGTCATGAAGTGCAGCTCACCTTCACAAAACAATTTAATACCGACCTGCGTATCCCGCCTATGCTGCTGATGACTTTTGTTGAGAATATTTTTAAGCATGGCATCGATAAATCAAGCCTGGATAATTGCATTAAAATTTCGCTGGTTCAGGAGGATAATTACCTGATGTTTGAAACTGTTAACCGGATCTATGACAAACCAAAGCAAAACGGCAGCAATGGTTTTGGTATCACTAATTTGCGTAAAAGACTTACCTTGCTTTATCAAAACAATTTTGAACTGGATACCCATAAAAACGAACAATCATTTACGGCTTTTTTAAAGATCCCTTTAGCGTGAATTTAAGTTGTATTATTATTGACGATGAACCCAATGCGGTAAAACTGCTGGAAATGCTGATTGGCCAAACCACGCAATGGCAGCTTTTAACCAAGTGCTACAACGGCCTGGAGGCGCTTGCTTTTTTAAAGGAGAACAAAAACAAGGTTGATTTTATATTTTTAGATATCAACATGCCCCACCTGAGCGGGATGGAACTTGCTGCCCTGTTACCAGCTGATACAAAGATCATTTTCACTACAGCCTACTCTGAGTTTGCGGCCGAAAGTTATACTTTTAAAACCATCGACTATCTGCTGAAACCTATTACTCTGAAACGCTTCCTGGCGGCGCAGCAAAAAATAGAATCATACTTTGGTAAGGCCCCGGCAGCGGTCGCCATGCCAGTACAAGCCGACCAGGAATACTTTTTTGTAAAATCGGGCAAGGTGCTGCGCAAGATCCTGCTGGAACATATACTTTACTTTGAAGGCGAAAAAGAATATGTGCGGGTAGTTACCCATACCGATCAACTATTGATCTATCGCCGGTTAAAGGATATTGAGGAACAGCTTACCGTACCATTTGTACGGGTACACAATTCTTACATCGTCAACACCAAACAACTCAACAAGATCCAGGATAACCACATCTACATTGGCGATAAGCACATTCCCGTAAGCGAAAAGTTTAAAGATGGCTTTATGGCAGTTATTAATCAAAGGATATTTTGACATTAAGAATTACATCATTGCGAGGTACGAAGCAATCTCTATACCGTACAGAGCAAACATACTCGGTTGACCTGCCTGTGTAGAGAT
>Ga0207671_10003399_pt1 | contig 15916 bp, 16 predicted proteins | sample KBSC24metaG_FD_184352 | JGI IMG/M metagenome (GOLD analysis project Ga0207671, IMG submission 184352) | Corn rhizosphere microbial communities from Kellogg Biological Station, Michigan, USA - KBS C2-4 metaG (SPAdes) (version 2) | ecosystem: Host-associated > Plants > Roots > Rhizosphere > Soil... | reverse complement strand
GGAGAGGCGGTCCTCCAGAGATAGCTGGGACATCTCCGTGGCATCGAGCCACAATTCGTCTCCGGCGCCGCCGGTGAATTGCTTGACCGAAAGGGGGCGTCCGCGGGCATAGGCTTTCCAATCGACATGACGCAGCGATTCGCCGGGCCCGTAGGGCCTCACCCCGGCGAAATCGTCCCCGGGACGCGTACTGGTGGGAGATCCATCCTCCCCGCCAGGGCGGAGTGGGGGCCAGGTACCAAGTCCCTCCGCCCGGGGATAGATGTAATAGTCAATCTCCACCGGCACGCGAAAACTGGCCCAGAAGAGACCGAACGGATACGACGTCCGCACCAGCAATGTCTCGAGCCGGTAAACCCCGCGCCGGACCGCAGGGAAAGTCACCTCGGCGACGCGGGTATCCCCAGGATCGACTCGTGCCCCACCCCCGCCACGCAAACGAAGCGGCGTGCTGTACCACCGCGTATACCAGCGAGGCAACCCGGTATCCTCCCCGCGCCGTGCGAAGTAGATTCCGTAAACGGGAACCGTGCCGGGATTGCGCAGGTGAACTTCGATCGTCACGTCCTCCCCAGCGAAGGCGGGGCGGACCCGGATGTACTCGACCTCCAACGAGGCGAGGTTGCGCCAGGTGTGGAAGATCGAGATGAAGCTCAGCGACGCGACGAGATAGAGGACGGCGTAGACGAGGTTGTTGGAGTAATTGACCGCCGCGAGCCACATGCACCCGAGGATCGGCCCGAAAAGAACCCACAGGCCGGTCGGGCGCACGCGGATCTTTTCGCGCTTCATCGCACCGGCACCATCCGGATGATTTTTTCCGTCAGGGAAAGTCCCGCATCTTCCAGTCCGCCGCTGGCTGAGCCGAGCCGGTGGGCGATAACGCTCGGCGCAACCGCCTGCACGTCCTCTGGCAGCACCATGTCGCGCGCCGCCGCGAAAGCCCATGCCTGGGCGCACCGCTGGAGTGCCAGTCCCGCGCGCGGGGAAAGCCCGGCCCCCGCGCCCTCGATCTGACGGCTTTTATCAAGCAGGTCGAGGATGTAGTCGCGCACCGCGTCGGAGATGTGAAGGTTGCGCACCTTGTCCTGCCATGCGAGCAATTGCTCCACCGAAACCAGCGGCTGTAAGTGACGGATCAAGTCACGACGGTCCTGCCCCGCCAGCATCTCTTTTTCCGCGACACGTCCGGGAAATCCGAGTTGGAGCCGCATGAGAAAGCGGTCCAGCTGGGATTCGGGCAATGGGTAGGTACCGATCTGCCGTTGCGGATTCTGCGTCGCGATGACGAAGAAGGGCACCGGCAGGAGATGCGTCTCGCCGTCGATGGTAACCTGGCCTTCCTCCATCGCCTCGAGCAGCGCGCTCTGGGCTTTGGGGGTGGCGCGGTTGACCTCGTCGGCTAGCAACATTTGCGCGAAAATAGGGCCAGGATGAAAAACGAATTGCCGTGAGGTGGGATCGAAAATGGCGTTGCCCAGGACGTCAGCCGGGAGCAAGTCGCTGGTAAATTGGACGCGGCGGAAATCGAGGCCGAAGACCTTGGCTAAAGCGTGCGCCAGCGTCGTTTTACCCACGCCGGGGATGTCCTCGATCAGCAGATGGCCCCGGGCGAGAAGACAACAGAAAGCGAGCCGGACCGTGCGCGATTTGCCAAGTAGGATCGTTTCTAACTGAGCCAGAACGTCATCGATGGCAATGTTCATGAATTCGCTGTCTTGTTAAGACCGAGGCTCTCCTTTTTTCTTAGAAAGCGCAACTCTCGCATCATTGCATTATTTAATCGATTTGCTATTGCTTAATTGAATATTTGTATGAACTTCCGAGACGTCCCCAACCTTTTGAAGTTCGAGCATCACGCTCGCCTTCATTCCGAGGACGAGATCGTGATGGATTGTTACCGACGCATCCGGGAAGTGATCGGGCCGGTGCCACGGCCTCCGGGAGTGCTCGATTTCGGAGGTGGCGTGCCTCCCGTGGAAAGTCTCCGGGCCAGCTGCGAGGCGGTGGAGAAATCGACCCGCCTGCTCTGGGCCTGCGCCGCCGCGACCGACCAGATTGCCCCGCGCCTGTGGGATTATCTGCCCGATTACGAGTCGAGCATCCAGTATTTCCAGGGCCTCGACGACCTCGAGCTGATGGCGGTGACGAAACTGCACCACATCACGTGGGAAGAAGACGTGCGAGTCTGATCACGCTTCGCGCGCGATCATCTTCAAGCCGTTTTTGGGCCGCAGCGTCACGGTAGGCTGAAGCGTCACGCCGTGACCCGGCATCGCCTCGAAACGCCAGCGGCGGGCCATCACGGCGAGCAGAATCACGCCTTCGGTCCACGCAAAAGCCTCGCCGATACAGACGCGGGCGCCGCCGCCGAATGGGAAATAGGCGAACTTGGGCCGTTGGGTCTCAGCCTCCGGATCGAGCCACCGTTCCGGGCAAAATGTGAGAGGATCGGGCCAGAAGCGTTCGTCGCGGTGAATAAGATATTGGCTCGTGATCACGATGGTCCTGCGCGGTACTTCATAGTCACCAATCACCACATCCTCCACCGCACGGCGCCCCACCACCCAGACGGGTGGGAAAAGCCGCATCGATTCGGACAGTACGGCGGTGGTGTAGGGGAGCTGCCGCGTTTCTTCGAGTCCGGGCAGGCGGTCGGGACCGAGCACGGTGTCGATCTCGGCCTTCATTTTCAGCCGAACGTTTTCGTGTTGGCTGAGCAGATGCCAGGTCCAGGCCAGCGCATTGGCGATCGTTTCATGACCGGCGATGAAAAGGGTCATTGCCTGGTCCCGCACCTCAACGTCAGTGAGACGCTTCTGCGGGTTCTCCGCGTCCTCCGCAGCGAGCAGCATGGAAAGGAGGTCTCCGTGATCGCGCCCGTCTTTTCGCCGCTGGGAGATAAGCCGGAAGATGGTTGCGTCGAGCGTTTGCTGCGCCTGCTTCAGGCGGCGGTTCCCGCGAGTGGGGAGGCGTTGCAGCACTTTCCAGAACGGCAGCAGCATCCGATTGAAATTCCCGATGATGACCGAGAGCGATTCAGCGATGGCGTGGGCTTCCGCCTCGACTTCAGAGCCGAAAAGCGTTTCAGCCACCACGGCCAGGGTGAGCCGGTTCATCTGCGCGGCCAGGTCGAGCTCCTCGCCCGCGCGCCGCGAATCGGTCCAGTTCTTCGCCTTCTCCGCCATCAACCGAGCGTAACCGGCGATGCGGCCGTGATGGAACGCGGGCTGGATGAGACGGCGTTGGCGGGTGTGTTCCTCCCCCTCGCTGACGAGGAGGCTGTTGCCGAGGAACTGGCGCGCGCCCTCGAGCGCCCGGCCCTTGCGGAAGGAATGTTGCTTCGTCACCAGCACCTCGTTCACCAGCGCTGGGTCGTTAAAGAGGACAAAGCGCTCGCTGAAGATGCGGAACCGGGCCACGTCGCCATGCTCCCGCTTCAGCTCCTCGAAGAAATCGAGCGGCGAGCGGAATCGCCGGTGCGCGCTCCCGATGACGGGAAATTCGTGGGGACTGGGCAGGGACTCATAGGAACGCGGCATGTCTTTTCGAAAATATCGGCCCGGCGGGCAAAGTCGACCTTTGGCAAACCCGGAATGGATAACAAAAATATCTTCGAAATAACCAGCCCGTCATCCTGAGCTTGTCGAAGATCAGCCCCCATGGACCATCACTTACCGAATACGGCGAATACTTTCCGGAAGCTGATCCTTCGACAAGCTCAGGATGACAGAGCTAAGTAAAATAGATCTACGATTAGCCTTAAACATCCTCCGCAGGAGTCCCTCGACATGCCCCGGGGAACGGCTTAAATCGTTCACGGATGTGGACCGATAGCGAACTGCTTACCGCCCTGCGACGCGGGGACGACGAGGCGTGGGAGGAGACCTTCCGGCGGCTCTATCCCGCCGCCTTCGCCGCCGCGCGACATCCCCTCGCCGCGCTCACGCCGACCGAGGCCGAGGACATCGCCATCGAGGCGCTGACCCTGCTCATGCCCAAGGTGAAGGAGGTGGGCGGGTTCGACGAACTGCGGCCCCTCGTCATCACCATCGCCTCGCGCAAGGCCATCTCGGAGAAACGTCGCCAGCTCGCCGACAAGCGCGGCGGCGGCGATGTCACCAGCCTCGATGCGCTGCAGGACGACGAGAACATCCGCTTCGAGCCGGCGGACCAGCTGGCCGGACGCCTCAGCGCCTCCGACCTGCGCGAGCTGTCGCGTCTGCTCGACGCGGCCCTGGCGGAACTGGAGCCGCGCCAGGCGGAGCTGCTACGCGATTTCCTCATCCACCGCGTCGCCTATAAGGAACTGGCGGAAAAATACCGGATGCCGATCGGCAGCGTGGGAGTCAGCCTCTCGCGCAGCCTTGGCAAGGTCCGGGCCCATTTGCAGACCACCCCCACATTATGGAAAGAAATGATCGCCTATTTGCGATAACATCTTATGGACGCCGATTCCTTTGCCGACCTTGCCCTGCGCGTGCTCGCCCGTGAAGCGACCGACGAGGAGCGCCGCGCGCTCGACGCCGCCATCGCCGCCGACCCGGCACGCGGGGAGGAATTCCGGCAGTTGGAGGAAACGCACGCGCTCCTGCTCGCCGCCGCTCCGATGGCCATCGCCGCCGAGGCGCAGGAACCCGCCCTTCCCGCTTACCGTCTAAACGAGCTCCGCACCGCCGTCCGGCAACATTTCGGGCCTGTCGCCGCGCGAGTTCCAATCGCGGCATCACCATCCCGCCTGGCCGCGTCGCTCCGCTGGCTTTGGACCGGAGGCGTGACAACGGTGCTGGCGGTCGTGGTGATCCTGATCAGCTTTTCGGATCGGTCGGTCGAGGTGGGGCTTTACCGGACCTCTCCCGTGCGCGGTAGTGATGCGCCCCTTTCGCCGACCGACGTGCCCGCGGCGCGGGTCATTGCCTTTGATCAGGACGCACCGTTCGATCAGTGGAAAAAGGATCTCTCATGGAACGAGCACGCCAAGGTCTGGATCGACAACGAGAACGACCTTCTCCACATCATCCGCCGAGACAAGGACGGCAGCCTTACTGAGCAGACCGAGCCGTTGGCCCGCACCAATCGGGAACAGCGCGAGCAGATCAGCCGCGTGGTCGAGTCGCTGCAGAAGCGCTGAGCCCTCCGTCATCCCGAGCTTGTCGAGGGATGACAGAGTAGAAAATGGTCAGTTCGTCTCGAAGCCGTGCTTGGCCCAGATTTCTCGGGCCGCCTCGCCGATGCAGTAATCCATGAAAGAGCGGGCAAGCGAGGGATTCTTCGCGCCCTTGGTGACGGAAGCCATGTAAAAGACTGGCGGCGCATCGTCGCTTTTCAGGATGATCATCTCGAAGCCGGGCAGCGGAGCGCTCGTGATATCGGTTTTGTAGACGAAGACCGCGTCGGCCTGTTCGCGCTCGGCGATCTGCAGCACAAGTGTCTCCGTACCCGCGTAGGCGTAGGTGTTCTTGTGCGCGTCGTCGATGAGGCCGTGCTTTTGCAGCGCTTTTTTGGCAAACCGGCCCGAGGCAACAAGGTCGGGATTGCCCAGTGCGACTTTCTTCCATTCCGAGCCGACGAGATCGAACCAGTCGAGCTCATCGTCCTTAACCAAGGCCTTGCGCCCGTAGATCACCAGCGCGTTGCGCGCGACGGTGCGCTGGCCATCGGCCAGAAGGAAGCCTTTGTCGGTCAGTTCCTTCATGTCCTGGAGATCGGGGCCGATGACGAGATCACCCGCCGTGCCCGCTTCAGTCCGCGCACGCAGGGTTCCGGCATTGGTCAGGACGAGCGGCACCTGCGGGCTCGGATCGAGACTGTCGGACCAATTTTGCGCGAGGTCCTGCAGGACTTCTTTCAGGCTGCTGTCGGCCATGATCGTGACCGTAGGTACGGGAGCTTCACTTGGGGCATTGGTATTAGTAGATGGCGCGTTCGTGACTGGAGCTGGAGAGCTCGGCTGGACGGGTTGGGCAGGCTGGACCGGCATGGCCTGATGCGGGTCGACCGGACGCGCGGGTGTCGCCGTTTGCGCCGACAGGGGCGCCCACCCGACGGTGAAAACCACCAGGGCGAAGCAGCGAAGGAGATGCTTCATCGGGAAGAGCTTAATCCATCAACTCGTAGGCAATCGAACTCAAAACGAAGAAGGCGGCGGTCTCGGCACGCAGGATGATCTTGCCGAGCGAGACCGGAAGGAAGCCCGCCGCACGGGCGAGGCCGATTTCCGCCGGGGTGAAATCGCCCTCGGGCCCGATCATGATTACGATGGGCGTGCCGGGCTTTAAACCCTGGAGCTGTTCGCGCAGGGCCGTCTTGAGGGGGCGCGCTTCGGGTTGGAGCGAGGCGATCAGCTTCACCGCGCCGCGGGGCAGCGCAGCGGCGAAATCCTTCGGCGTGCTCGGCGCGTGCACCTTCGGCAGCCAATTCTGGCCGCACTGCTTGGCCGCCTCGATGGTCAGCTTCTGCCACTTCTCGACCTTGGCTTCGGCCTTCTCCTCGTCGACTTGGGCGACGCTGTGGTCGGACTGGAGAGGGATCAATTCGGAGACCCCTAGCTCGGTCGCCTTCTGCAAAATCAGGTCCATCGACTTCGGCTTGGTCAGCGCCTGGGCGAGCCAGACCGGGTGGGCAGGGCGGGGCGCCGTGGCCTTGGCCAGAATCTGGAATTTCACTTCGTCGCGCGCGATTTCGGTGATGCGTGCCTTGGCCTCGATGCCCTGGCCATCGAAGACGGAAAAGAGATCGCCCACGGCCTGGCGCATGACCTGCGCGCAGTGGTGGGATTGTTCCGCATCGAGCACACCGCGATCCAACGAGGGGGAGTAGTAGCGTTTCATTTGAAAAAATCCTTGGCTTTGCGGAAGAAGGAGGCTTCCTCCGGATGGGTCTGGTCATCGCAGCTCTCGGCGAAGGCCTGGAGCTTGGCACGCTGATCGGCGTTCAGCTTGATCGGGACCTCGACGTAAAGTTTCACGTGAAGATCGCCGATGCCGCGGCCATGAACCTCGGGCAGGCCCTTGCCGCGCAGGCGGAGAACTTTCCCGGACGGTGTACCCGCCGGGACCTTGAGCACGGCGCTGCCTTCCAATGTCGGCACGCGCACCTCGCCGCCCAGCGCGGCGCGGGCGAAGCTGATCGGTACGTTGCAGAAAAGATCCGTCCCCTCGCGCTGGAAAATTTCGTGCGGCTCAACGTGGAGAACAACGTAAAGGTCCCCCGCAGGACCGCCCCGCACGCCGCCCTCGCCCTGGCCGGAGGAGCGCAGCCGCGTGCCATCCTCGACCCCGGCGGGAATCTTGATCTTGATCTTGGTCGTCTTCTCGACGCGGCCTTCGCCGCGGCAGGTGTGGCACGGCTTCTCAATGGTCTGGCCCGCGCCCCGGCAGCGGGGACAGGTCTGCGCGATGTTGAAGAAACCACGCGTCACGGCAACCTGCCCATGACCACCGCAGGTGGAGCAGGTGGTGACCTTGCTGCCCGGTTCGGCGCCCGAACCGTGGCAGGTGTCGCAGGATTGAAGCTTCGAAATCTCGATCTCCTTCTCGACGCCGCGGGCGGCTTCCTGGAAGGTGATGCGCATGTCGTAGCGCAGGTCGGAGCCACGCCCTCGGCCACCGCCTCCGCCGCCATCCTGCTGAAAAGCTTCGTCGAAGAAATTGCTGAAAATTCCACCCGCGCCGCCACGGCCGCCGCCGAAGACCTCACGGAAAACCTCGAACGGATCGTGCATGCCGCCGCCCATTCCCGCTCCGCCCATGCCGCCACCGGGCGCAAAGGCCTGATGACCAAAGCGGTCGTACGCGCTTCGTTTTTCGGGATTGCTCAGGACCTCGTAAGCCTCGCCGAGTTCCTTGAACTTGTCTTCGGCCGTCTTGTCGCCCGGGTTCTTGTCGGGGTGATATTTCACCGCGAGCTTCCGGTAAGCCTTTTTGATGTCGTCGGCGGATGCATTCCGCTCGACACCGAGAACCTGGTAATAATCGCGCTTGGTCGTGGCCATTTACTTGGAAGATGCTTTGTCTTCGGGGGCCTTGGCCACAAAAACCGAGGCGGGCCGCAAGAGACGGTCCTTGAACTTGTAGCCCTTGCGCATCTGGGAAAGAACGTGGCCTTCGGGATGCTCCGCTGATTCGTGGTGGCCAAGCGCCTCGTGACGGTGCGGATCAAACGGATGGCCCACGGCGTCGATCGGCTCGACCCCGGCGTCGCGCAGGACCTGCTGGAACTGGGCCAGGGCCATTTCGAATCCCTGCGCGATAGCCTTCGCATCGGTGGTCGATTTCGCCGCCTGCATGCCCATCTCGAAATTATCGATGACCGGAAGAAGCTTTTCCAAGAGCGCCTCGCCGGCGTGGCGGACAGCCTCTTCCTTTTCCTTGAGGAGACGCTTGCGCGAGTTATCCCACTCGGCCTTGGTGCGGAGGAGCTGGTCCTTTAGTTCCGACGCCTGGGCGGCCTCTTGCAATGCAGCCTGATACATCTCGTTGGTAACGACAACGCAGGCTGGCTCCGGGGATGCCGGGGTCTCTTTATTTTCTTCGGGGGAACTCATGGGAAAAATGGCAAGGTTTCAACAAAGCAAACTCACGTGAAAAATCAATCGGATCGTTGGGAGGCCAACCGGATGGGGGAAGCCTCCCCTTGGGCCACCAGTCAGTTTTCCTTGGCAGTATGTCCAAGGTCTTCCCGCAAAAACTCGACCACGTCCTTGAACTTGGGAATATTGCGGGCATCGAATTCCATCAGGGTCTCGTGGGCCTCCAGGATGGTCGGAGCGGCTTCGGTCCGGGAAGGGACAGGACATGGCATTTCTTCAAGTTTCTTGGTGGGGAGGCCGTTGGCCGTCCGGTTATCGGCTACCTTGATAAGGCGATCCAAGCCGAGATTCTTGAGCAATTCGAGGTTCTTTGGGCTGGCATTGAGGACGTGAAGCGAGCCGTTGGCCGCCTCCTTGAGCTTGAGTCCCAAGCCGAGCAGAATGCCGAGAAAAGTGCTGTCGAGATAGGTGCAGTTTTCGAGGTCGACGACGAAGCGGTTGATCCCGTCCTTCAACAACTGCTGGTAAAAGGCCTTGAGGCAACCGGAGTTCTGAAAGGATCCTCGACCAACCACCTTGATGAACCCGAGGTTGGCACTCCGTGCCACCAAAATTTTCGACAGCTCCACACATGGACTATAGGTCTGTAGAAGGAAAGGTCAACGCCCCTCGTGTTAAGTCTTTAAAGCGTCGAAGAAATCGATTGCATCTTGAGAGGTAAAATTACCTTGTGTATGATTCTCTAATGCCTTGTTTCCGAGTCCCTTGCGGTTATCCTGCGAAAGAATGAAATTGGTCGTGGCCATCACCGGCGCCAGCGGTTCTCTTTACGCACAAAGGTTGTTACAAATCTTAAAGGAAGACCCGAAAGGTCCTCATGAGGTCCACGTGGCCCTCAGCAGCCATGCTCGGGAAGTAGCCATGACCGAGGTGGGCAAGCTGGCCATTCCCGAGGGTTTCCAGGTTCATGGGGACGACTCCATGCAGGTCCCCTTTGTCAGCGGCTCGGCTCGTTTTGACGCGATGACCATCGTTCCCTGTTCCATGGGGATGATTGGCCGGATCGCCCACGGCTATTCGGACAGCGCGATCGCACGCGCCGCCGATGTTTTCCTGAAAGAAAAGCGGCGCCTGATCGTGGTTCCCCGCGAAACGCCCTGGAACCTGATCCAGGCCCGGAACGTCGTCACGCTCCTTGAAGCAGGCGCCGATGTCATTCCCGCCATCCCTTCCTTTTATCACCGCCCGGAAAGTGTCCTCGACGTGATTGATACCGTCGTCGCGCGCGTGCTCGACCATCTCGGTCTGGAGCACGCACTGGTAAAGCGCTGGATGGAGCCTAAGTCTTTTCTCTAATCCTCGGAAATTTATGGTCAAACGATTCCAGAAGAGTCTATTGCCCAGACAAGACGTATCGACATCCCATCCCCTTCGCTTCACGTGGCGAATGATCGCCGGAATCGCCCTTCTGCTGGCTGCAGTGACATTTCTGCTCTATTGGCCTTCGCTTAAATCCGATTTTGTCTACGACGCGCGTGAGGAAATCCTCAACGAAGGATTCATCACCACTTTTTCGAACCTGCCCGACGTGCTTTCGCTGAAGGTTCTGAACATGAATATCATGCTCGGCTCGCGCCCGTGGCAACTGCTTTATCTGATGTTGATCGCGGCCTACAGCGGGCAAGAGCCGTTCGGTTATCATCTGGCAAGTAATCTTCTCCATGCAATCAATGCTGCGCTGCTTTTTATCCTGCTGAGTCGGTTGATCGCGACGGAAATGGCGGCGCAAAGTGAAAACGACAGGCGAAAGATTACGCTCGTCGCCGCCATTCCCGTTCTGATCTTCGCCGTGCATCCCTTGGCGACGGAATCGGTTGCCGAAATCAGCTTCAGCTCCAGTCTTTTGGTGACGTTTTTCACGCTGGTGACGCTGCTCGCGGCGACGGCCTTTCGCCCGAAAAGATCATGGTCCGCGCTCATGCTGGGGGCTGGAGTAGCCTTTTGTTGCTTCGCCTCGGTGGCTTCCAAGGAATCGGGCATTGCGACGGCGTTTCTGCTCGTTGTCTACTGGTTTCTGTTTCGCCGTCGGGAAGCCAAGGGACCGTGGTTCCTATTTTTGGGTGCGGCGATGGCGGCGACGGGAGCTTTTCTGGCCCTCCGCTTCCTTTTCCCGCCACCGATCTATTCCACGCTGCCGTATCTGGGAGGATCATTTTGGCAGGTTTTCCTCATTCAACCATGCCTGTGGGTTTTCATGATGGGCAAGCTGGTCTGGCCTTTTCATTTTTCCGCCAATTATCTCGAGACGGAAATCAAGGAGCCTTCTCTCCCATTGGCGCTAATCGTTCTGACGGCGGTGATTTTTCTGCAGGTATGCCTGGCACGAAAAAGCAAACTGGGCGCGCTGGGTGTGGCGGTCTATTGGCTGGGGCTCGCCACCGTCTCCAACTTCGTTCCCCTCTACTGCCCGGTGGCAGATCGCTTCTATTACCTGCCGCTGGCGGGAGTGGCGATGCAACTCCTGGCGCTCCTGATGCTGGTACAGAAAACACGATGGGGATTTCCGATCTTGCTCGTCCCGCTTCTTGCCGCCATTCCTTTTCTGTCCGTGCTCTCGGAGATAAGAGAAAAAGCTTTTGCCAATGATTTTGCCCTCTGGACGGATGCGCTCCAGGTCAATCCTGATTCCCCCCTGGCGCACACGAACATGGGCAACAGCCTGATGAGGACGGGCAACAATATGGACGAGGCCATTGACCATTACCAAATGGCCCTGGCCTCCAATCCCAATTACGCGCTGGCGCACAACAATCTTGCTTTCCTTCTCTTCTGCAAGGGACGGGTGGACGAGGCGATCACCCATTACCAAAAGGCGCTGGAAATCGATCCCACTTATGCTCTGGCCCATTACGACTTTGGTGTCCTGCTGTCCCATATCAAACGGGAAGAGGAAGCCATCGACCATTACAAGAAGGCATTAAAAACCAATCCCCGCTACACTCAGGCCTATTACAGTCTCGGCTACCTCCTCTCCCAGGAAGGACGATTCGACGAGGCAGCTCCCCAATTCCAGAAGGCGCTGCAAATCAATCCCGCCTATGCCGAAGCTCACAATGGCATGGGAATCGTGCTGGCCCAGAAAGGACACGTGGAAGAAGCCTTGAAACAGTTTCAGGAAGCCGTGCGGTTGAAGCCCGGATATAACGATGCCCGGCGCAACCTGAAGCATGCCGAGAGCCTTCTCCGGCAAAAACCGACTCCGCCGTAACCTTCCCGCCAGCCCGCCAAGTCTTTTGCATTGGCTGCCCTCCGCTGCTACAAGGGAGGGAACCATGCCTTCCTCTGTCATCATGACTTCGCCCCCGGGCGGACCGCGCCCCGGCCTGTTCCGTTATTTGTTCGGAACGCTGGAGTTGATCAAGTTTTCGCATTCGGTCTTCGCCCTGCCCTTCGCTCTTTCGGCGATGCTGATCGCGGCCTGGGGCGTGCCGGGCATCTGGACGCTGGTCTGGATTCTCTGGTGCCTCGTCACGGCACGGACGGCGGCGATGGCCTTCAACCGCTGGGCCGACTGGGATTACGACACGTTCAATCCCCGCACGCGGCGGCGTTCCCAACTGGGTACGCGGCGCCTGACGATGATCCTGTGCGTGGTCAGTCTGGCCGCCTTCGCCTTCGGCTGTGCGCAGCTTAATTTTCTCTGCCTGGCGCTGTGCCCGGTCGCTTGCCTGCTCATCCTCGGTTATTCGCTGACTAAGCGCTTCACCTCCTACACCCATGCCTTCCTCGGACTGGCGCTGGCGGCGGCGCCGATGGGGGCGTGGGCGGCGACGGCCGGCAATTTCAATTCCCCCCTTCCCTGGATGCTGGCGGCGGCGGTCTGGTGCTGGGTCTTCGGCTTCGATCTGATCTATTCCACGCAGGATGTCGAGTTCGACCGGCAGGCGCAGCTCCATTCCTTTCCCGCGCGACACGGCGTGGCGGCAGCGCTGCGATTAGCCCGTTTTCTCCACCTGCTGACGTGGCTTATACTGCTGGCTTTGGGTTGGCTTGCCCACCTTCCGCTGCCATATTGGATGGCCATGGGTTTGATCTTTTTCGCGCTGGTTATCGAGCACCTGCTTTGCCGGTCGGATGACCTCCAGCGCATCAACGTGGCTTTCTTCAACATGAACGCGTTTGTCGGCCTGTTCCTCGTTATCGGGGTCGCCGCCAGCGTCTACTGGCCCGAGATCGTCCTTTGGGCTACGCTTGATCCCTCCAAGTCATGAGCTTCATGGATTCCATCCTTGCCCGGTCCGGGCTGAACGACATCGCGGAGAAAGTCTTCGCCGCGCAGCGCCTGAGCGATGCCGACGCGCTGCGGCTCTACGCGGTGAAGGACCTCAACGCGCTCGGTTATCTCGCGAACCACGTCCGCGAGCGTAAGAACGGCAACGTCGCCACCTACGTCCTCAATCTCTACCTCAACTACTCGAACATCTGCATCCTGAGCTGCCAGTTCTGCGCCTTTGCGCGGCGCCCCCACGAGACGGAGGGGCAGTTCACCTACGACATCGAGGAGATGGCGCGGCAGGCGAAGGAGGCTTACGACAAGGGCGTCACGGAGGTCCACATCGTCGGCGGACTCCATCCCAAGCTCCCTTTCGACTACTACACGGGGATGATCCAGGCGCTGAAGGCGGCCTGTCCCAACCTGACCGTGAAGGCTTTCACCGCGATCGAAATCCGGCACCTGGCCGAGCGGGTCGCGAAGAAGCCGATCCGCGAGACGCTCGAGATCCTGCGCGAGGCGGGCCTCAGCTCGCTGACCGGCGGCGGCGCCGAGATTTTCGATCCCGAGGTGCGCGACAAGCTCTGCCGGGGCAAGGAGAGCGCTGAGGAGTGGCTCGAGGTTCACCGCACTTGGCACCAGATGGGCGAGCGGAGCACCTGCACGATGCTTTACGGCCACGTCGAGACCGTCGCGCATCGGGTCGATCACCTTCGCCGCCTGCGCGAATTGCAGGACGAGACGCACGGCTTCACCGCGCTGGTTCCCTTCGCCTACGAGCCGGAGCACAACAAGCTGAGCCACCTCGGCCTGAGCCGCGCCTCGGCCTTCGAGGACCTGCGGAACCTCGCCATCGCGCGGCTCTACCTCGACAACTTCGACCACATCACCGCCTACTGGGTCAGCCTCGGCCTGCCCACGGCGCAGATCGCCCTGAGCTACGGCGTCGACGATCTGCACGGCACGATCCAGCAGGAGAAAATCTTTCACATGGCCGGAAGCCAGACGCCCCAGGGCCAGACGATCGCGACGCTGGAGCGGGCGATCCGCGAGGCGGGCCGCGTCCCAATGCAGCGCAACACCTTCTACCAGCGGCTCAACCCGCCGCCGGAGGGAACGCCGTTGCCCGACCGCCCGGCGCAGGAGGGGGTGCTGGTGTGATTTTGGAATTCCTCGAGTTTTTGGGAGGATTGTCTGAAGTGGCAGATGGAGTGGTGAAGATTTATTCTCGCTTCACCAAGCCGTCATCCCGAGCGGAGGCGAAGAATAAGATGTTTTTCCCCGGCACGTTTTCCAGAGCCGCAGTCGAGGGACCTGGCCTGACAACCCACGGGATGGGAAAAGCGCCACTTGGCCCAGAACTTCAGAAAAGCATCCCGCTCTTTGCCCGGGCGGAGAGCGGGTGGTCTTTTTGTCCTTACTCATCCTTGGGCGCAACTCGCGCAACAGGTCTAACTCACCCATATCTCTCGACTGCGGTTCGGGTAAATCCTGCGAAAAAACTCATCTTTTGGCTCACCTCTGCTCGAGATGACGGTTTGGTAAAACAAAGTCCGGGTGAGACGATCAAAATTCACCGCCATCTCCAGGACTGATGAGCATGCTTCCAGAAAATTTCCCCGTGCCCGCCTTAGCGACGGAATCCTCTCCGTCCGCCTGGAGCCTCGGTTCGGTGCCCTATCTCAACGCGCGTCCGCTTCACTGGGGCATCCAGCAGCCGCTCACGTTCCTCGAACCGACCAAGCTGGCCGTCGAGCTGGCCGAGGGTCGGCTGCAGGCGGGACTCGTGCCACTGGTCGAGGCACTGGAAAATGCCGATGCCTACCACATCGTCAACGGCGTCGCCATCGGCTCGCTCAATAGCGTCTACAGCGTCGTCCTCATGCACAACATTCCGGTGGTCCGTCTCAAGACGGTGGCGCTCGACCCGGCGTCTAAGACCTCGAACCAGCTCCTGCGCGTGCTGCTTCAGAAATATTACCGGCTGAGTCCCCGCTACGTCTCGCCCGACGAACCGGCGGATGGCCAGCTTCTCATCGGAGACCCGGCCATCGTCCATCGCCAGACGCATCCTGACGAGCGGTGCCTCGACCTGGCGCAGTCGTGGCACGCCCACACCGGACTGCCTTTTGTCTTCGCCGTCTGGGCCATCCGTCGCGAGACGCCCAACGCGGAGCTGCTCGCTCGGAACCTACGCGCCGCCGCAAAGATCGGCCTGGCCGCGCGGGATGAGCTGGCGAAGACGCCTTTTGAATATCGCTATCTGACCGAACACCTTTATTACCACCTGGGCGACCCGCAGAAGAAGGCTATCACGGCCTTCGCCGCGGCGCTGGTCGAGATCGGCCACCTCGCCCAAGCTCCCGAATTGAGTTATATCTAAAAATAGTCATCCTGAGCTTGTCGAAGGACCTCTAACTATCCCGCTCGAAGCATACGTTTGGAGCAATAATAGCTAAAGGTCCTTCGACAAGCTCAGGGTGACAGGTATTTAAAATTATGATCCAGCCCCTTCTCGACTCCGAAATCAAGGCCAGGGTTCTCGACGGCGGACGCATCACGCCCGACGAGGCGAAGCAGCTCTATTTCGCGCCGCTGACCGAGCTTGGCGAACTCGCCGACGCGCGCCGCCGCCAGCGCAAGGGCGCCGCCTACGACGGCCGGGGCAACGAGATCGTCACCTACATCATCGACCGGAACATCAATTACACGAACGTCTGCAACGTCTACTGCAAGTTCTGCGCCTTCATGCGCACCGAGCGCGACGACGACCATTACGTCCTGAGTCCCGAGCAGATCGGCGAGAAGATCAAGGAGCTCGAGTCCATCGGCGGCACGCAAATCCTCATGCAGGGCGGGCATCACCCGAAACTTGGGATCGACTACTACCTGAACCTGCTCAGCTACATCCGGACGAACCACCCGACGATCAATATCCACGGCTTTTCCCCGCCCGAGTTCAACCACTTCGCCGAGGTCTTCAAGATGCCGCTGGAGGAAGTCATCGGCCGCTTTAAGGAAGCGGGGCTTGGCTCGATCCCCGGCGGCGGAGGCGAGATCCTCGTCGACAAGATCCGCAACGCCATCGCGCCGCTGAAGTGCGATTCCGATCA
>Ga0207671_10003397_pt1 | contig 15918 bp, 9 predicted proteins | sample KBSC24metaG_FD_184352 | JGI IMG/M metagenome (GOLD analysis project Ga0207671, IMG submission 184352) | Corn rhizosphere microbial communities from Kellogg Biological Station, Michigan, USA - KBS C2-4 metaG (SPAdes) (version 2) | ecosystem: Host-associated > Plants > Roots > Rhizosphere > Soil... | reverse complement strand
ATCGCCTGACTTTCGTACACGTCCGCCACGCTGGCGTCGCCCTTGCCGAGGAAGCGCGTGAAGCCCGCGTCATAGGCGTCGCCATGCCCCATCGCCTTTTCGAAGATCGACGGGTTGGAGGTGACGCCGGTCAGGCCGTCCTGCTCGATCAGCTTGCGCAGGCCGCCGTCGCGCAGGAAGCTGCGGTCGACGAAGTCGAGCCACGCGGCCTGGCCGGCGTCGTGCAGCTGCTTGAGCTTGCTGTCAGCACTCATTTGGCCTGCTCCAGCACGTCGCGCGCGACCTTCACGATGTTGTTGATGGTGAAGCCGTATTTCTCCTGCAGCTTGGCGAGCGGCGCGGAGGCGCCGAAGGTCGACATGGTGACCGTCGCACCGCTGCTGGTGACGTAGCGGTCCCAGCCCATCGACCCGGCCTGCTCGACCGCGACGCGGGCCATCACGTCGGGCGGCAGTACGGACTCGCGATAGGCGCGATCCTGCTTCTCGAACAGATACCAGCTGGGCAGCGAGACGACGCGCGAGCGCACGCCTTCGGCGGTGAGCCGCTCATGCGCCTCGACCACCATCGGCAGCTCGGAGCCGGTGCCGATCAGGATCACCTCCGGCGCGCCACCCTCGGCATCGGCGAGCACATAGCCGCCGCGCTCGAGCCCGTCGGCCGAAGCATATTTGCTGCGGTCGAGCGTCGGGATCGCCTGGCGCGAGAGGATCAGCGCGGTCGGTTCCTGGCTGTGCTCCAGCGCCACCTTCCACGCGATCGCGACTTCGTTGGCGTCGCCTGGACGGATCGTGTCGAGACCAGGGATCGCGCGCAGCGTGGCGAGATGCTCGATCGGCTGGTGGGTCGGCCCGTCCTCGCCGACGCCGATGGAGTCATGGGTGAACACGAAGACCACCGGCAGCTCCATGATCGCGGCGAGGCGGATCGGCGCGCGCATGTAATCGGCGAAGACCAGGAAGGTCGCGGTGTAGGGGCGCAGATAGCTGAGCGCCATGCCGTTGGCGATCGAGCCCATCGCATGTTCGCGCACGCCGAAATGCAGGTTCTTGCCGCCGTACTTGTTGGCCTCGAACGAGTCGGCGCCCTTGATATCGGTCTTGGTCGAGGGCGACAGATCGGCGGCGCCGCCGAGCAGTGCAGGCAAATGCGGCGAAACCGCGTTGATCACCTTGCCGCTGCTGTCGCGCGAGGCCAGGCCCTTGGCGTCTGCGTCGAAGCTGGGGAGCGCGTCCTGCCAGCCGCTGTGGAGCTTGCCGCGGCGAAGCTCGTCGATCTCGGCGGCTTCCTGCGGGAAGGCTTCGCGGTAGCGCGCGAACAGCTGCTCCCAGGCTTCGCGCGCCGGCGTGCCGCGGTCGGCGACCGCTGCACCGAAGCGCTCGACCACACCATCGGGGACGAGGAATTGCGCATCCTCCGGCCAGCCATAGGCCTTCTTGGTCGCGCGGACATTGTCCTCGCCCAGCGCCTCGCCATGCGCCTTCTCGCTGCCGGCTCGGGGCGAACCCCAGCCGATCACCGAATGGACGATGATGAAGGTTGGCGCGTCGCTGGTGGCGCGGAAGGTCGCGATTGCCTCGGCAATGGCCTTGGTGTCGTTCGCGTCGTCGACGTGCAACACGTTCCAGCCATAGGCCTGGAAACGCTGGCCGACATCCTCGTCAAAGGCGAGATCGGTGCTGCCTTCGATCGAGATATGGTTGCTGTCGTAGATCCAGCACAGGTTCGAGAGCTTGAGATGACCGGCAATCGAGGCTGCCTCGCCCGACACGCCCTCCATCATGTCGCCGTCGCCGCACAGGACATAGACGTCATGGTCGAACAGGTCGAAGCCGTCGCGATTGTAGCGGGCGGCCAGCGCGCGCTCGGCGATCGCCATGCCCACCGAATTGCCGCAGCCCTGGCCGAGCGGGCCGGTGGTGGTCTCGACGCCGGTGGTCATGCGATATTCGGGGTGGCCGGGCGTCTTGGAGGAGAGCTGGCGGAACTGCTTGATGTCATCGAGGCTCACCGCCGGATGGCCGGTCGGCTGGCCGTCGGCGTCGATCTCGCGGACGCCGGCCAGGTGCAGCACCGAATAGAGCAGCATCGAGGCATGGCCGACCGACAGGACGAAGCGGTCGCGATTGGGCCAGTCCGGCGCCGTGGGATCGTAGCGGAGGAACTGGCTCCACAGCGTGTGCACCACCGGCGCCAGCGCCATCGGCGTACCGGGGTGGCCGCTGTTCGCCTTCTGCACCGCGTCCATGCTGAGCGTGCGAATGGTGTCGATCGCGAGGCGATCGGGCGAGCCGTCTTCGTGGGTGTTCTGGTCGAGGTCGGACATGGATCAGGCAACTCCGTTCGTCGCGGTGCAACGGGTGGGTTCGCAAATGGCTGCAATCTTATTCATCTATCGGCCGCTCCTGGCGGGTCACTCCGTCGCTCCCGGCGACGTAGAGCGCGTCGATCTCGGTGAGGAACAGGCCGTGCCCGAGCGCGCCGGGGATCGCCGCGAGGGCGCGGGCTATGGCTGCAGGATCGGCGAGATCGGGGAAGCGAGCGTCGAGGATGTGATGGCCCCAGTCGGTCACCCAAGGCGTCCCGTCGCGCAGGCGCAGCTCGGCGGTGCCGCCGAGACGAGTTATCTCGGCGCTCACTAGCCCTTGTGCGGCCGGCAATATTTCGACCGGTACCGGGCGCGTGCCGAGCCGCGCGACCAACTTCGAGCCATCGGCAATGGCGATGTTGCGGCGGGCGAGCGTGGCGACGATCTTCTCGAGCAGCATCGCCCCGCCGCCGCCCTTGATCGCGCGGAGCCTGGGGTCAATCTCGTCGACGCCGTCGATGCAGAGGTCGATCGCGGTGAGCGCATCCGCGGCAACCAGGTGAATGCCGGCGGCACGGGCTGCGGCTTCGGTGGCGCGCGAGGTTGCAACCGCAATGATGTCGAGCCCCGCCGCCACCCGCGGCGCCAGCAGCTGCACGACATGCGCCGCGGTGCTGCCGGTGCCGAGGCCGACGGTCATGCCGTCCCGCACTTCTTCCACCGCAGCGGCAGCGGCGGCGCGCTTGAGGCGCTCGGCATCGGCGGGGGAGACCATGATGGCCGAACGGTACAGCGCCGCGGGCGTTCCGGCTGCTATACACGCGTCTAGGCGCAACGTGGAGGCTAGTCATCCGCGCCGGTCGCGATATGGTAGCGCTACCGAAGGTCGGCGCGGGCTGCCCCTCGGTACGAAAATCGATGCCGCCGAAGCGGATGCGAGGGGATGCTATGAAGATTTCGACGATCGCCGCAGCCGCGGTGCTGATGAGCGCGAGCACAGCGCCTGCGTTCGCCCAGGCGCCCGCGCGGTTCAGCGACTTCCGCTATGCCGGCCAGGCGACGGAATCGGCCAAGCCAGGCCCCGGCGAATATCGCAACCCGATCCTCTCGGGCTACTACCCCGATCCCTCGGTCACCCGCGTCGGCGAGGACTATTATCTCGTCCTCTCGTCCTTCGCCCATTATCCTGGGCTGCCGATCTTCCATTCGAAGGACCTGGTCCACTGGACCCAGATCGCCAATGCGATCGACCGGCCGGGCCAGCTCGATTTCACTGGCATGCGCACCTCGCAGGCGGTGTTCGCGCCGGACATCTCGTACCACGCCGGCACCTTCTACATCGTCAACACCTGCGTGAGCTGCAAAGGCAATTTCGTGATCACCGCCAAGGACCCGCGCGGCCCCTGGTCCGATCCGATCTGGCTGCCGTTCGAAGGCATCGATCCCTCGATCACCTGGGAGGGCGACAAGGCCTATATCGTCAACAACCGCGCGCCCGACGAGACGCCCCGCTACGAGGGCCACCGCGCGATCTGGATTCAGGAATATGACTGGCGCGCGGGCAAGATGGTCGGCCCCAGCACTCAGCTGATCAACGGCGGGGTGGACATCAGCAAGAAGCCGGTGTGGATCGAGGGGCCGCATGTCTTCCAGAAGGACGGCTGGTATTATCTCACCGCCGCCGAGGGCGGGACCAGCGTCAACCATTCGCAGGTGGTGTTCCGGTCGAAGGACCTGCTCGGCCCCTATGTGCCGTTCGCGGGCAACCCAATCCTCACCCAGCGCGACCTCGACCCCGCCCGCCAGAACCCGGTGACCTCCACCGGCCATGCCACGCTGATGCAGACCCAGAAGGGCGACTGGTGGGCGACCTTTCTAGGCGTGCGCCCCTATGCCGACGATTTCTACAACACCGGGCGCGAGACCTTCCTGCTGCCGGTGACCTGGGCGGACGGCTGGCCGATGATCCTGCCGCACGGCAAGCCGGTGCCGATGGTGGCCAGGGCACCCAACCTGCCCGCGCAGGCCGCGCCCGCCCTGCCGACCAGCGGCGACTTCAGCTATGTCGACCGCTTCGCGGGCAACAAATTGTCGATGCAATGGGTCGGCATCCGCACGCCCAAGACGCCCTTCTATAGGGTGGAGCGCGGCGAACTGGTGATCACCAGACCCGCACCGCTCGGCGATCTCGACCGGGTGCCGGGCTTCGTCGGGCGCCGCCAGCAGCATGCCAACGCGACGGTGAGCGTGACGGTGCGCTACGCCCCAACCAAGTCCGGCGATCGCGCCGGCCTCGCGGCGGTGCAGAGCGACCTCCACTATCTCTTCTACGGCTTGACCAATAGCGGCGGCACGCGGACGCTGGCGCTCTACACCCGCGCCAAGGGCGACGAGCAACTGGTCGCCTCGACCCCGCTGCCCGGCACCGCGCCGGTCACGCTGACGCTGCGGATCGCCGGCGGCACCATGGCGTTCGATTATGCCAGCGGGACAAGCAGGGGCACGCTCAAGCGCGATCTCGATGCGCGCTTCCTCAGCACCCACGAAGCCGGCGGGTTCGTCGGCACGATCATCGGGCCGATGGCGCAGTGATGCGGGGCGCACTTCTCGCGGCAGCGCTGCTGCTGCCGGCCGTTGCTTCCGCCCAGGTCTGGCGCTCGGACCAGGGCGACGGGACCTATCGCAACCCGCCGCTCAACGCCGATTATCCAGATCCGGACATCATCCGGGTGGGCAAGGACTTCTATTTCGCCAGCACCACCTTCGCCAACGTGCCGGGCCTCACCATCCTGCACTCGCGCGACCTGGTGAACTGGGACATCCTCAGCCATGTCCTCCCGAAGCTGAACGGCGCCGCCGAGTTCGACCTCAAGGATGGCGGCTCGTACCGCGCCGGGGTCTATGCGCCGAGTCTGCGCTACCATGCCGGCATCTATTATCTGGCGGTCACGCCGATCCGGCAGCATACGCGCATCTACCGCGCGCGGGATCCGCGCGGCCCCTGGACCTATGCCGAGCTCGACCGCGCCGCCTTCGATCCGGCGCTGTTCTTCGATGACGATGGCCAGGTGTATCTTGCGACCTCGATCGGCACCAACGGCACGATCACGCTGCACACGCTCGACAAGACCGCCTCGAAGATCACCGCCAGCCGGGTGATCTATTACAACAAGGGCGCGGAAGGGTCGAAGCTGCTCAAGCGCAATGGCTGGTACTATCTGTTCAATTCGATCCCTAACAAGCTCGCGCTCACCGTTTCCCGCTCCCGCAGCCTCGACGGCCCGTGGGAGACCAGGCCGCAGATCGACGACACCACCGGCGGCCACCAAGGCGCGTTGGTCGATCTGGCGGATGGCCGGGACATAGGCTTCGTGATGCGCGATTCCGGCCCGATCGGCCGGGTCACCAATATCAGCCCGGTATTCTGGCAGGACGGCTGGCCGGTCTGGGGTACCCCCGACCGGCCCGGCCGCGTGCCCGATCGTGCGCGCAAGCCGATCCCGGGCGGCCGTTTCACCGAGCCGCCCGCCTCGGACGACTTCACCGCCGTGGCGCTCGGCCGGCAATGGCAGTGGAACCACAATCCGCTCGACCCCTATTGGTCGCTCACCGCCCGCCGCGGCTGGCTGCGGCTGCGCGCGGTGCAGGCCGACCAGCTCTGGTGGGCGCGCAACACGTTGGTCCAGAAGGGCCAGGCGCCGCGCTCGCGCGGGGAGGTGGTCGTCGATCCCGCCGGAATCCGGCCGGGCGACGTCTGCGGCTTCGGCACCTTCGGCAAGTATAGCGCGGCAATCGCCGTGGTCGGCCAACCCGACGGCAGCCGCGCGCTGTCGATGCGGGTGACCGAGTCCACCACCGCCGGACCGAAGACCGAGATCCGCGTCGCCGCCATCCCCACCAAAACGCCGCGGCTGTGGCTGCGCACCGAGATGGACTTCACCGCTGCGACCGCATTGCTCTCGTACAGCGAGGACGGCCGCAGCTTCACGCCGCTGGGGGGCACGGTGCCTTTGGTCTATGACTGGCGGACTGGCACGTTCCAGGGCGTGCAGTTCGCGCTGTCCTGCTTCAACCCGGGCGCCGCCGGGGGGGCGCTCGACGTGGACCGGTTCACCCTCTCGCGCTTCTGATCGCCGCCGCCACCTCCGTTCGTCGCACCCCCGCTTGCGCCGCGCTCCGATCGCGGCAAGGGAATGATACAGTGTATCATGCAAGGGTAAGAAGATGGTGGCGCAGGCGAGATTGGCGTTGGACGTTCCGGGCGAGGAGGCAGTAGCCCCGGCGCTCGCCATCGAACGGTGCGAGCCCGCCGTGCTGGCAACCGCCGCGCAGCCCTATGTGCACCTCGCCGTCTGGCATCGGCGCTTCCCCGAAGCGCTCGACTGGCTGGGCAGCCTCGACTGGAGCGCGATCGACGATTGCGAACGTACCAGTCGCGTCGAGGTGCTGGCGGTGACCATCGCCGATGCACTGGCAGCGGCCGGCTATCCCTATGGCGCGCGGGGGACCGCCCTGTGCGACGAGATCGTCGGCCTGGCGCGGTACTTCGCAGGCGCGCTGACGCTCGACGCGGTGACGGTGCGGCTGGAGGTGATCGAGACCGACGCCTGCCGCAAGTTCCACGCCGACTATGTCGCGGCGCGGCTGCTCTGCACGCTGGTGGGGCAGGGCACCCAGTGGCGCTACGGCCCTGACACGGCGGACACGCCGATCCGCCAGTTGCGGACCGGCGATGTCGCCATCTTCAAGGGGCGCCTGTCGACCGAGACGCCGGCGATCCTCCACCGCTCGCCGCCAATCCTCGGGACCGGTGAAACCCGGCTGCTGCTCGCGATCGACCCGGCCTGAGCGCGGTCAGCCGGCGCGGGGCACCAGCCGTACCTCGGTCGGTCGCGCGCCGAGCGGCAGCGCGGTGGCGCCCCGCGCCGACGAGCCGCCTTCGACGCGGTAGCCGCGGCCGCCGGTGGTCTTCTCGACCCGCACCAGCGCCTGCGGCGTCATCGCGCCGCGCGGGTCGAGCGTGATCGTCACCACGCCGGTCGTGGGCACGTAGCGGGCCTGGGCGATCTTGCCCGCATCCAGCGTGATCCACAGGCCGGCGGGGGCGACGAACAGCCGGCTGCGCGCGCCGTCCCTGGGCGCGATCGTCACCGCGTCGGCGGCGACGCGGACATTGCCGCCATAGCCGAGCCAGCCGAACACCGGGTCCTTCACCAGATAGGTGGCGGCACCGTATGCATGGGCGAAATAGCCCGAGCCATAGTCGCCGGTATACGGGTCCCATGCCATGCGGTCCGGCCAGCTGTGGAAGGCGGCCGAGCCGAAGCCGTCCCGATCGATATTGGTGATGCCGCCCATCAGCCCGCCATAGGCGACGCGCAGCAGGTGCAGGTCGGCGGGGTTGGCGCGGAATGCCTCGAACAGCGGCAGCGCGTTGTTGGTCGAGCCGTAATGGTGGATCTGGCGCTCGATCCGCGGATATTTGCCGCCGTAGAGGAAGTCCCAATAGCGCCGGGCATTGCCGTTATAGCCCCAGTGCGGGATCAGTGGGTCGTAACCGAGGATCACTTCCACCGTCTCGGCGGCCTGCTTGGGATGGCCGAAATAGCGCATCCAGGAATAGACCTCGGGCTGGCCGGTCGAATCCCACGCCATCTCGCTGCCGAACGGATAGGCGAGGCTCGCCCAGTGATCGGCGCGGCTCTTCATGAGTGCCTCGATCTGCGCGGCGCCGTCGGCGATCCCCTCGCGCTTCAGATCCTCGAGGATGTCGACGAAGACCTCGCCCTCCATCTGGCCGAACTGGGTATAATAGGGCGCATCGCGCATCATCGCAACGATCGTCATCCGGGCATGGTCGAGATACCAGCGCCAGTCGTGATGGGTGACCAGCCCCGGATGGTTGCGCGCCAGCCGGTAGAGCGTCCAATAGCCGAGCGCGACATGCGGGTAGTTGAACGAGCGCCCGAGATCGTCGGCGTCCTTCTTCGACCAGCTCGTCCAGGTCTTCCAGTCCGCACCGGCGTCGTAATAGCCTGGGAAGGCGGCCGGATCATAGTAGAACAGGCTCTTCTTGACCGCGCCGATATGCTCGCCGTCCGCGACCTGCAGCTTGCCGAAGATCGTCTTGTCGACCAGCGTCTCGAGCTTCTCGACCTCGGCGGGGTCGGGATTGTCGAGCTGCTTCATGATCGCGGCGATCCAGCCGCCGGCGCCGCCCTCGTCGCTCATGCCGGCGATCCAGACGCGCGGCTCCTGGATGAGGATCTTGCCCGCTTCATGGTCGTAGCTGAGGATCGCGGGGGCACGGCCGAACGGGTCCTTGGGATCGTCATACCATTGCTGCGTCGTCGCGAAGCGGCCGAGATCAACCATGGTCTGCTCGAGCGGCTTGGTCACGAAATACTGGACCGTCTGCACGCTGCCATCGGCATAGGTGATGGTGACGCGCGCGCGGCCCCAACCGGTGCCCCGCACCGCATAGCGCCGCCAGCCGTTGACCACGCCCGTCGCAGTCACCGTCATCGAACCGGCGGGGGAGACGTCCAGTTTGGCGACAGGCTGGGCGTATTTCAGAAAGAGCGACGCTTCGAGGTCGGTCGGCACGACATAGCCGGGCACCCCCAGCGCCACCGGCCGGCCCTGTGCGACGAGGGCGGACTGAATGCCGCGAATCGACGGCGCCTGCACCAGCCGCACGCCGATCGTGCGGGTCTCGCCGGGCGCTAGGGTGAAGCTGGTTGGCGGGTTCCACTGCTCGCCCGCCTTGCGCCATTCCTGCTCGACGAACCCCTTGGAGGCGACCGTCCAGTCGTAAAAGCCTTCGGAGACCTGGCTGCGCGGGCTCTTGTCGGTGAAGATCGCGCCGGGCTCGCTCGGGTTCTTGAGCGGGGCGTAATTCTCCAGCGGCGTGCGTCCGTCGGGGAGCACCAGCAGCGCCGGGCCCTTGCCGTTCAGCCTGGTGACCTGGAGATAGCCGGCGTCGCGGCCGATATAGGGATCGACGAAGCTCGCCTGCGCGTGCGCGGTCTCCAGCGTGCGGTCGCGGATGATGTTGTCGAACACCATCGGCATTCCGAGCCCGCCGATCTCTACCGGCGCGGCGGAGGTGTTGACGATGCGGAAGCGCAGCACCGGCACGCCCGCCGCATCCACCCAGCGCCGCTCGATGCGCAGCGGCAGCCCCTCGCCCATGCTCGCGGTGATGTCCGCCGCGGCGAACACGCCGGGGGTGAGGGGGAGGGTTTTGATCGGCTTGCGGGCGCGCGACGAGGCGAAGTCCTGCCATGCGCCGCCCGCGGTCCGCAGGCGGAGGTTGAGATCGCCGACATGGTTGAAGCCGTCGCCCTGGCGTTCCGCCTCGCGGCCGCCGGGCACGAAGTCGAACGCCGGTTCGGCGGCGGGCGACAGCCGGGCGAGCGTGCCGGTGTCGCTGCGCAGTTCGAGCAGGAACGCGCCCACCCGCACCGGCGTGGTGCGGATCGGCGGATAGACGGGTTTCTCCGCCTTCTCCTGCGCAAGCAGCGGGGCGGCGAAGGGCAGGCTGCTCACCCCGGCGAGCGCGGCGGCGGCGAGGAGCAGGCGGGGGGCACGCATCGGGGACCTCATTTCTCGGGACTCAGCAGCGGCAGCTGTTCGCGCCAGGCAGGCGTGTCGAAGCCGATATCGGCGGGGGGCGCCTCGCCGAGCAGGTGCTGCACGAAATAATCGCGGAACTTGCGCCAGAAGAAGGGCTGGTAGACCGCATGGGTGGTGTTGGGCAGCACCACCATGTCGACGTCGCGGCCCGCCCAGATCAGCGCGGTGGCGAGCTGGAAGCTTTCGGTCACCGGCACATTGTCGTCGATGTCGCCGTGGATCAGCAGCAGGTGGCTGCCGAGATTGGGGGCGGCGACCATGTTCGAGTTGCGCGCCCAGTCGTTGGGGCTCGCGGCGCCCATGGTGGTCTCGGGCCACCAGGCCTTGTCGAGCCGCAGGTCGTGGTTGCCCGAGGAGGCGACGCCAACCTTGAAGAAGCCCGGGCGGCGGATCACGAACCGCGCGGCGTCATAGCCGCCCGCCGAGCCGCCGAACACGCCGACGCGCGACAGGTCGAATTCGGGATAGCGTTCGGCCATCTGGCGGATCAGCGCGATATGGTCGTCGAGCCCGACCTCGCCCAGATTCTGATAGGCGTGCATGCGGAAGGCGCGCCCCCGCCGCGAGGTGCCGCGGCCGTCGATCATCACCACGATCGCGCCGAGCTGGGCGACGCTGGAGCCTGGGGCGCCCACCGTGGCGGTCCAGCTGACCGGCACCTGGGTGGTGGTCGGACCCGTATAGACATTGTCGATCACCGGGTAGCGGCGGTTCGGGTCGAAGCGTGCGGGGCGGTAGATCATCCCGTAGATCGGCGTCTTGCCGTCCGCCGCGACGCCCTGGAACGGCTCGGGCATGCGATAGCCGCTGGCGAGCAGCACCGTGGGATCGGCATGGCCGAGCTCGGCGAGGATGCGGCCGTCGGTCGCGCTGCGCAGCACGGTGCGGCTCGGTTGGGTGGGCGTCGAGAGCACGTCGAGGAAGGTCTTGCCGTCGGGCGCCACCTGCACGTCGTGCTGCACCGGCTCGGGGGTGAGCAGCAGCGGCTGTTCGCCGTGCGTGCCGACTCGGTAGAGCGCGGTATAATAGGGGTTCCGGTCGTGCTCGCGGCCGACCCCGCGCACCAGGATTGCGCCGGCCGCCGCATCGACATGGTCGACGCCGATCACTTCCCACTCGCCCCGGGTGAGCGGGATGCCACCCTCGGGCGCATTGCGGCGCACCAGATAGAGCTGCGCCCAGCCGCTGCGCTCGGAGACGACCAGCTCGCCGCCCAGCTCGGGCGCGGGCTGGAGCGAGCTCGACACCACCGAGACACTGGGCGTCAGCGCCTCGCGCGCGACCACTGTCGCCGCGCCGGTCTCGGGATCGGCCTTGTAGACGACGAGCTGCTTGTAGCCGCGCTCGGTCCATTGCGCGCGTACCTGGCCGTTCACCCAGGCCATGTCCGGATCATAGGGGTAGAGCAGCGACTCGCTGGGGACAGCGAGGGGGACCAGCCGCGCCTTGCGGCGGCGGAGCGCCTGCTCGACGTCGATCACCAGCCGCGTCGCCTGGGGCAGCTTCTCGGCGCCGGCGAGCGGATAGATGTAGCGGAAGGTCCGCGGGTAGAGGCTGCCCGGCGGCGTTGCCTGGACGATGCCCAGCCGGATCACGTCGCGCGTGTCGAGCCGCCAGGTGAGGATGCGCTTGCTGTCCGGCGACCAGCGGACCGAGACCGGCATGGTCGGGTCCTCGGTCCCCTGCGCCAGGATATCGGCAAGCACGGGGATGCCGCGGCCATAGGGCTGGTCGCGGGTGCCGTCCTCGGTCAGCGCGACTTCGCGGCCGCTCGCCACCTCGACCGCGTAGAGGTTGAAGTTGCGCGAGACGATGCGGAAGCGGCCGTCGGGCGAAAGCGCCTCCTCGCCGTCCGCCGCACCCTTCGCGGCGGGGGCGAGCGTGCCGTCGGCGGCCCAGGTCCAGCGCTTGCCAAACGCGCTGAACTGGAGGGTGCCGCCTTCGAGCTTCGCGTCCTCGATCGGCAGCGCGGCGGGCTTGATTGGCTTGTCGAGTGCCTTGGCGAGCGCCGCTGCAATTGCCGCTTCCGGAGCGATCGCGTGCGACTGGCCGGTGGCGAGATCGTAATAGGCGACGATCCGCTCGCCCTCGGGACCATGGCGATAGACGATCCCGGCGCTGTCGGTGGTGAAGCCCGCACGCAGGATGCGATCGACAATCAGCTTGGCGAGCCCGTCAACCAGATAGCGGTCGGCAGCGGCATAGCGGGCCTCGATCGGCGCGTCGGTCTGCGCCGCTGCCAGGCAAGGCGCGAGCAGCGCCCATGCTGCCAAGGCGCTGGTCGTGCCGAGCCGAGCTGATAGAAGCATGCGGTATTCCCCCTTGCGCGTGGATAGAACATGCCGCGGCAATCGGGTCAAGAATGTTATACGGTATATGATGCCGCGCAGCTAAGCGCTTGACCCGCTGACAAGGCCTCCGTAGATCGTATACGATTACCGAGGGGAAAGAGCGATGCGGCGTACGCGACGGGAAATGCTGGCAGGTGCCGGAAGCGCCTTGCTCGTGGCGGGCGCAGGCGTCGCACCGGCTGTTGCGCGCGCAGCGGAGGCGGCTGCGCTGCCGCAGAAGCTGGACCCGCTGCCGCTTACCGCGATCAAGCTGGCGCCGTCCGACTATGCCACGGCGGTACAGGTCAACCAGCGCTATCTGCTCCGGCTCGATCCCGATCGCCTGCTCCACAATTTCCGGCTCTACGCCGGGCTGCAGCCCAAGGGCGCACTCTATGGCGGGTGGGAGAGCGACACGATCGCCGGCCATACGCTCGGCCATTATCTCTCGGCGCTGGTGCTCAGCTGGCAGCAGACCGGCAAACCCGAACTGCGCCGCCGCGCCGACTATATCGTCGCCGAGCTGGCCGAGGCGCAGGCCAGGCGCGGCACCGGCTATGTCGGCGCGCTCGGGCGCAAGCGCGACGGCAAGATCAGCGACGGCGAAGTGATCTTCCAGGAGATCATGCGCGGCGAGATCAAGTCGGGCGGGTTCGATCTCAACGGCTCCTGGTCGCCGCTCTACACGGTGCACAAGCTGTTCGCCGGGCTGCTCGACGTCCATGCCGGCTGGAACAATGCCCAGGCGCTGCAGGTCACCCTCGGGCTGGCCGGCTATTTCGAGAAGGTGTTCGCAGCACTGGACGACGCGCAGATGCAGCAGATGCTGGGCTGCGAATATGGCGGGCTCAACGAGAGCTTCGCCGAGCTCTATGCCCGCACCCGCGACGCGCGCTGGATGGTGGTGGCCAAGCGGCTCTACGACGATCGCGTGCTCGATCCGCTCAAGGCCGGCGAGGACAAGCTCGCCAATTTCCACGCCAACACCCAGGTGCCCAAGCTGATCGGGCTGGCGCGCATCCACGAGCTGACCGGCGATGCCGGCGACGCCAGGGCCGCGCGCTTCTTCTGGGAACGGGTGACGCAGCATCACAGCTACGTCATCGGCGGCAATGCCGATCGCGAATATTTCGCGGCACCCGACAGCATCGCCCAGCACATCACCGAGCAAACCTGCGAGCATTGCAACACCTACAACATGCTCAAGCTGACCAGCCATCTCTATGCTTGGCAGCCCGACGGCGCGCTGTTCGACTTCTACGAGCGCGCCCACCTCAACCATGTGATGGCGCAGCAGGACCCGAAGACCGGCGGCTTCACCTACATGACTCCGCTGATGAGCGGCACCAAGCGCGAGTTCGCCGGGCCCGAGGCCGAGGAATTCTGGTGCTGCGTCGGCTCGGGAATGGAGAGCCATGCCAAGCATGGCGAGGCGGCGTTCTGGCAGGGCGAAGGCGCCTTCCTGGTCAACCTTTATATCCCCGCGACGATCGACTGGAAGGCAAAGGGCGCGCAGTTCGTGCTCGATACCGCCTATCCGTTCGAGGGAACCGCGACGCTGAAGCTCGCACGGCTGGCGCGGGCCGGGCGCTTCACCGTGGCCTTGCGCGTGCCGGGCTGGGCGGCGGGCAAGGCGATCGTGACCGTCAACGGCGCGCCCGCCGGTGCGCGGTTCGAGCGCGGCTATGCGCTGGTGTCGCGCAGCTGGAAGGCGGGCGACACGCTGGCGATCACGCTGCCGATGGCCCTGCGCCTCGAAGCCACGCCGGGCGACGACAGCGTCGTCGCGGTGCTGCGCGGGCCGATGGTGCTGGCGGCCGACCTTGGCGCGGCGGAGATGCCGTGGACGGGTGCCGATCCGGCGCTGGTCGGGCAGGACCTGCTCGCCAGCTTTGCGCCGACCGTCGAACCGGCGATCTTCCAGACGCGCGGCGTGGTGCGTCCCGGCGACCTGCGCTTCGTGCCCTTCTACCGGCAATATGATCGCCGCAGCGCGGTCTATTTCAAGCGCTTCAGCGAGGCGCAGTGGAAAGACGAAGAGGCCGCCTTCCTCGCCGAACAGGCGCGACTGAAGGACGTCGCCGCCCGCTCGGTCGACGTGATGCACCTCGGCGAGATGCAGCCCGAGCGCGACCACGACCTGCGCACCGAGGGCGCCTCCTATCCAGTCGCCTATCGCGGGCGGCAGGGGCGTGACGCGCGCACCGGCAGCTGGTTCGACTTCACGATGAAGGTGAAGGACGGACCGCTGCTGCTCCAGGCGACCTATTGGGGCGGCGAGCGCGACCGCGACTTCGACATCCTCGTCGACGGCCAGAAGATCGCGACCCAGCATCTCGGCGAGAAGGATGCGCCGGGCAAGTTCTTCGACGTCACCTACAAGCTCCCCGAGGCACTGACCAAGGGCATGAAGAGCGTTCGCGTGCGCTTCGTGCCGCACGACGGTAACACCGCCGGCCCGGTGTTCGGCGTCGTGCTGCTCACCGCCAAGCCGTGAGCGACGTCGCGCTGACGCTGGACGAGGTCCGCGCGCTCGCCCGCCGGGTACTGCGCGCGGCCGGCCTCGCCGAAGACCACGCCGCCGCGGTCGCCGAGACGATGGTCGCGGGCGAGCGCGACGGTTGCGCCTCGCACGGCATCTACCGGCTGCTCGTCGCGGCCAACACCATCGCCAAGGGCAAGGTGGTGCGCGACGCGGTGCCGCTGCTGTCCGAGCCGGCACGGGCGCTGGCGCGGGTCGACGGCGGGGGTGGGTTCGCGCAGCTGGCGTTAGAGATCGGCAAACCCGCACTGGTCGCCAAGGCGCGCGCCTGCGGCATCGCGGCGCTGGCGCTCAACAATGTCGTCCATTTCGCCGCGCTCTGGCCCGAGGTGGAGGCGCTTGCCGAGGAGGGACTGGTCGCGCTGGCCTTCACCCCCAGCCATGCCTGGGTCGCGCCCGCCGGCGGCACGCGCCCGGTGTTCGGCACCAACCCGATCGCATTCGGCTGGCCGCGCCCGGCACCTGCGCCGCCCTTCGTGTTCGACTTCGCCACCAGCATGGTCGCGCGCGGCGAGATCGAGCTGCATCGCCGCGCCGGCAAGGCCGTGCCCGAGGATTGGGGCATCGACGCCGAGGGCCGCCCGACCACCGATCCGGCCGCGATCCTCGACGGGGCGATGCGCACCTTCGGCGGCCACAAGGGCTCGGCGCTGGCGGCGATGGTCGAACTCGTCGCCGGGCCGCTGATCGGCGACCTGACCAGCGCGGAATCGATCGCCGCGGACGGCGGGGCGGGGGCCTCCCCGCTCGGCGGCGAGCTGATCGTCGCGATCGATCCGGCGGGTTTCCTCGGTGACGCGGTGCTCGAGCATCTCGCCCGCGCCGAGGCGATGTTCGACGGCATCGAGGCGCAGGGCGCGCGGCTGCCCTCGTCGCGCCGTTACGCCGCCCGCACCCGCAGCCTTGCCGAGGGGGTGCGCATCCCCGACAAGCTCTATGCCGACATTCTAGCGCTGGAAGCGAGCCTGACCCAATGAAGCCCATCCTCCTCCTCACCGCCGCCCTGCTCGCTACCGCCGCCGCGCCCGCGCCCAAGCCGGTCGGCGCCGATGCCCGGCTCAAGGCGCTGATCGACAGCGAATACAAGTGGCGGGTAGAGC
>Ga0207671_10003396_pt1 | contig 15921 bp, 10 predicted proteins | sample KBSC24metaG_FD_184352 | JGI IMG/M metagenome (GOLD analysis project Ga0207671, IMG submission 184352) | Corn rhizosphere microbial communities from Kellogg Biological Station, Michigan, USA - KBS C2-4 metaG (SPAdes) (version 2) | ecosystem: Host-associated > Plants > Roots > Rhizosphere > Soil... | reverse complement strand
TTTTAAATTGAACAAATCATGAAAAGATCATATAAAAAACTGTTTTTAAGCATGGCTATTGGTATAACCATAGCAATATGCGGATGCAAAAAAACACTGGAAGAACATCCTCAAACATCCATTACCCCCGGCACATTTTTTTCTGATCCGGCCAGTTACCAATTAGCCATTATAGGTTTATATGGCGATATACCGCTGTATGATGGCAGTATGCAGGAAATGGCTACAGATATTTACGGTGCGCCTGCCCCATCGGTTGAGCAGGGATTACCCATGTATCAAAATGCCCCTCAGCCATATTATTACAATACCCAGGGCTGCTGGAGAAATGGTTACCGCCTCATTAAAGATGCTAATTTTGTTTTAGGCGCCTTGCCAACCTCACCGCTTGACGCGGCAACTAAAAACCAGCTAACCGCCGAGGCGGAATTTATGCGGGCTTACGCTTACTTTTACCTGGTACAGCTTTACGGGGACATCCCGATGCCGACAAAAGTTATCGTAGACAACAATCCCACCAGCTTACAACTGCCCCGCACAACACAGGCGGATATATATAAACTGATATTGAGCGACCTCGCCTTTGCCGAGCAAAACTTACCCGACAAAGCACCAACGGCCGGCAGGGTGTACAAATCTGTAGCTTCGGCGCTTTTGGCAAAAGTTTACCTCACCATGGCCGGCAACCCCATGAAACAAACAGCGGCCTATCAAAATGCAAAGGATGAGGCCCTAAAAGTGATCAACTCCGGATTGTTTACTCTTGTAGATGACTATGCCAACGTTTTTCATCATACCAGTTATACAACAGAATCTATCTGGGAGCAATCATACGTGGTTTCAAAAGGCGGTAATCCTTTGCAAGGGTCAACCGGTACAGCCGATACTTACCGACCTTCACTGGTACCTGCTCCCAGCTTTATCAGCAGTTTCCCGAAAGGCGACCGCAGGAGAACATGGGGCATCCTGGACCAATATCCCGATCCAAAAGTAAAAGGCGGTGTACTCGCGCCCTTCTTTCAGAAATATTTTGATACCACAGGTGTTTCAAAGGGAGCAACATCCTCTACCATTATTAATCCCTGGAATTTTGTTTATATCCGTTATGCCGATATGTACCTGATTGCCGCAGAAGCCGAAAATGAGATCAACGGTCCGGCCAATGCTTATCAGTATATTAACACCATTCGCAGGCGAGCCCGGGTAGATAAGGCAGATCCAACAGATGTTCCTGACCTGGTCGGTCTCACACAGGAGAGTTTCAGGCAGGCTGTTTTGAAGGAAAGGAAATGGGAATTTGCCTTAGAAGGCAATACCTGGTTTGATATGAAACGGACCAACACATTCCAGCTTATCCAGGCGCAAAGAGGGAGTCAACTCATTAACCCCATAGGCCTATATAATCAAACATGGCTTATTCCGGATATTGAAATTACGGCTAACAATATTCCCCAAAATCCGCTTTATTAATTCTTAAATTGTACTCCCGGTGAGATTTATCCCGCCGGGAGTATAATTGACTTTTGTTCCTTTTAATATTCAATGTCAATGCAGCTTCTAAAATCAACTATACTGACCATCGCTTGTGTTACTTCGGGCATTTTAATGCATCCATGCTTCGGGCAGAACAATATTTATGTGTCCAATAGCGGCAGCGATAAAAACGATGGTACTTTTAAACGTCCCGTTCAACATCTGGCAACAGCCTTGTCAAAAGCAGCCGGATATGTTAATAAAGACGTAGTTGTCACATTACGGGGAGGGATTTATCCTCAGCAGAAAACAATTGAGATAAACGGGGGCGATTTTAAAGAACGTTCGTTGACCATTAGTTCATATCCCAACGAAAAGGCAATTATTACGGGATCAGGCCAAATAAACCCGGTATGGCTGCCATACAAAGGAAATATCATCAAAACAAAATTGGTTGCAGATATTGCGCCTGACCAGTTATTTATGAACGGTAAAAGCCTCCCGATGGCACGCTACCCTAATTTTGATCCTACCGCCAGGATCTATAACGGAACAGCTAAGGATGCTATAAGCGAAAGCCGGGTAAAAACATGGCAAAACCCTGCCGGTGGCTATATCCACGCTTTGCACTCGGGGGAATGGGGTAGTTTTGATTACCTGATCACCGGGAAAGACGACAAAGGCATATTGACTTACGAGGGTGGCTGGCAAAATAATCGGCCATCGCCTATGAATAAACAATACCGGTTTGTAGAAAATATTTTTGAGGAACTGGATGCCCCCGGCGAATGGTTTTACAATAAAGCAACCCGAACGCTTTATATATATCCACCTGATAATACCAATTTGAACAAAGCCGCATTTACTGTCAGTGCTTTAACCGATCTGATCCATATCAGCGGCAGTAAAGAAAAACCCCTAAGCAACATCACTATTAAAGGCATCGACTTTACGCAAACGGCACGGTCATTTATGCTGGCCAAAGAACCATTGCTGCGCAGCGACTGGAGGATGTATCGTGGTGGAGCTATCCTGCTTGACAGAACGGAGCATGTAACCATCAGCAACTGTAACTTTTATGAATTGGGCGGCAATGCGGTGTTTGTAAGTAATTATAGTAAGAACGATATCATTCGGGACAATTACATCCATACCATAGGTGGTAATGCCATTGCTTTTGTTGGTAATCCTGACGCGGCAAGGTCGCCTGCCTTTAGTTATGAAACTTTTGTCTCCTGGGATAAAATGGATTACCAGCCGGGCCCTAAAGGCTCCGACTATCCTCAATATTGTTCGGCCACTGGTAATTTGATACATCATATTGGCGCTATAGAAAAGCAGGTGGCGGGCGTACAGATCTCCATGTCGTCGCATATTACGGTGAGCCATAATACCATTTACAATACACCCCGTGCCGGGCTCAATATGAGCGAAGGAACCTGGGGAGGACATGTTATTGAATTTAATGATGTGTTCAATACGGTGCTGGAAACCGGCGATAACGGGGCTTACAATTCCTGGGGCAGGGACCGTTACTGGCGGCCGGAGCGTAACCTGATCGATAGCATAGTAGCCGCCAGACCCGGCATCCAGTTTCTGGATGTGATTGATCCTATCACCATCCGCAATAATCGCTTTCAGTGCGATCATGGCTGGGACATTGACCTGGACGACGGCAGCAGTAATTATCATATCTATAATAATGTTTGCCTGAGCGGAGGCCTAAAGTTACGCGAAGGCTACAGCCGGACGGTGACCAATAACATCATCGTCAATAACACCTTCCATCCGCATGTATGGTTAAAGAATAGTAATGATGTGTTTGAGCATAACATCGTGAGCCTGCCCTATGCCCCCATCCTAATAAATAACTGGGGCAAAAGCGTCGACCATAATTTTTTCCTGACCAAAGAAGCCTTAGCAGATGCCCGGAGTTTGGGATTAGATAAAAACAGTATTTACGGCGATGCCCAGTTTATCGACGCCAAAAGCGGGAACTACCATTTAAAACCGGGCTCCCCGGCATTAAAAGCCGGGATTAAAGATTTTGATATGAATTTCGGCGTTACTTCTGCTGTTTTAAAAAAGCTGGCGCAAAAACCGGTGATCAACCCGCTGGTTACTTCAACCAATCAGGGCAAACAAAGCCAGGTGGAATGGCTGGGCGCACATTTTAAGAATATTGAGAGCCTGGGAGAAAGATCGGCAGCCGGGTTGCATGATAATAATGGGGCATTACTTACCGAGTTGCCAGCTTCATCACTTGCAGCTAAAAACGGCTTACAAAAGGGCGATGTGGTGGTTAAACTAAATGAAGACAGCGTTAACTCCATAGAAGAATTACTCAAGGTATATCAAAAAATCAAATGGATGGGAAAGGCTAAACTTATTATAGTTCGCAACCAAAATCAGCAGGCAATTACGGTGAATTTTAAATAATGATATAAGAAGCCTTTTAAAGTTTTCAATGGCATTGTATTAAATTGGGTTTACATGGTTTACACTTTTATGGTTAACATTTATATATTTAATTGTTAATCAAATAATTATATAAATTTTACCATCATATAGTGGGTTTACATGTAAACCCAACTTTATACTTCAGAGTCCCCGGTGAGTTTAAGTTAATCCATTTTGTCATTCCCCTTAATCAATTTTAGATTTTATAAATTAAGACACCATTCCAATCATTAAATTTGTTATCACTCCTGCTTAAAATTCCTTTTATGAAAAATTTATTGTTTTTACTTCTTGTTCTTTTCAATATTAGTATTGCCGCGGCACAAAAATTTGAGCCCAATTGGGAATCGCTTAATAAGCGTAAAATGCCCGAATGGTTTCATAACGACAAGTTTGGAATTTTTATTCATTGGGGATTGTATGCGGTGCCTTCATACGCGCCGGTAATACCCAATAGCGGTGATAGCTATGCAGAATGGTATTGGTATCGTATGCAACAGGATAAACAAAAAGATTACGTGGCATTTCACCAAAAAAATTATGGTGCCGATTTTTTGTATCCGCAGTTTGAGCCTATGTTTAAGGCCGAGATGTTTGACCCCAAGCAATGGGCGGATGTTTTAAAAAAATCAGGTGCGCACTATGTGGTGCTTACATCAAAGCATCATGAAGGGTATTGTTTATGGAACAGTGCGGAAGCCGACCGTGATTGGGGTCGCCCCTGGAACGCGGTAACAGGAACACCAAAACGCGATCTGCTCGGCGACCTTACCAACGCCGTAAGAGCTGAAGGATTGAAGATGGGGTACTATTATTCCCTGTACGAATGGTTTAATCCTTTGTGGTTGAAAGATAAGAAACGCTTTGTTTCGGAACACATGTTCCCACAGTTTAAAGACCTGGTTACAAAATATAAACCCTCCATTATTTTTTCTGATGGCGAATGGGAATTGCCCGATACAGCCTGGCATAGCCCGGAATTACTGGCCTGGTTATTCAATGAGTCGCCCGTAGCAAAAGAGGTAGTTGTCGATGATCGCTGGGGCAGTAATACCCGCGGAAAAAACAACGGGGCCACTTATACCACTTCTGAATATGGCAGCGGTATGGATGCCAGTGTTATTTGGGAAGAAAGCCAGGGCATAGGTCATTCTTATGGGTACAATCGAAATGAGAAGCTGGAAGATTATAAAAGCAGCCACGACCTTATTTTAATGTTGATCGATATTGTTTCCAGAGGCGGTAATTTACTGCTAGATATCGGGCCTACTGCCGACGGACGTATCCCGGTAATAATGCAACAGCGATTGACCGATATAGGCAGTTGGTTAAAAATTAACGGAGATGCGATATATGGTACTACCGGGTACAAATATCCGTATCAATGGAGCGCGGGACCAAAACCACAAAAAAAGAAAGAAAGTTACATGGCCGGCTACAGCATCGCGGAGTTGGTTGTGCCTAAAAAAGACACGGCATATGTAGAAGCCTTTTTCACCAAAAAGGGAAAAGACTTATTTTGCATACTTCCCTCTTACGTACCTCAAATACGATTGCAAAACATTCATGTTCCGGCAAAGGCTGTAGCTAGTATTCTGGGAAGTAAAAAATCATTGGTGATAAAAAATGTCGGTAATGATAGCGTCATTGATCTTTCCGGTTTAAAACCAGGGGAAGTGCCGGCTGAGCTTCTGGCGTTGAAGATCAAGGATGCTTTATAAATCCTGCGAAATGAGCTTTACAATCGGACTTTAAAGATCTTGATATAAATTTCGGTGTCGATCTGCCGTTTTAAAAAGAACAGAAAGGGGAACCATCTTCTTTCTGTTCTTTATTATAATGAAGCATTTCTGCTGGTGTTATTCTTTTTCCTTAAATAAAAAACAGCAAAAATCACGGCAATGATCGCTAAATACATTGTCCAGGTATCCAGGGGACAATTACCTATAGGATCAGCTATTGGATCACATGGTTCGCCGGGATCGTCGGCCAATACCATAAATACATTACTCACGATCAACAAAAGCAATAAAATTGCAGTTTTCCCGATGATAGCCGTATTCACTCTGTTTATGCTTTTAATCTTTTTCATAGAATCTTGAATAAATACCTATCTCTTTATAAATTTTCCTTGCCCAACCAGAGCGCCATTTGACGCGTCATATAAATTAACGATGTATATACCCGGGGTATAATAACCCACGTTGGCTGTCCAGTTGGAGCCCGTAACTTTTCGTTTGCTCATTACAAATCCGGTTGGACCAATAATGCTTAAGCTGTATGCCTTGTTGGATGACTCGTCCGCGATCTGCATTTGTATCTGTGATTCGGCAGGGTTAGGATAAACCTTAACAACCGACCCGTTAGGCGATTGCAGCGTATAAACGATGCTTATTTTTTGAGAGTAGCTTACAGTACCGTCACGATCGGTCTGTTTTAAGCGGTATACATTATCCCCGGTTGAGGCCAGGAGATCGGTATAACTGTAATTACCGGTACCATTACTTTTAAGCTGATATATCGAGCTGAAATTACCGGCCTGATCCTGTTTTTCTAATACAAAAAATGTAAAGTCATCTTCATACTCCACCAGCCAGCGAATGTCAATTACTTTTGTCGCTTTTTTACCCGTAAAACTGAGCAGGTGATACTTTGACGGGCTTTTGTTGATAACCAATTCAAACCTTTTGCCGCCGTAAGTTGCCGCGTTACCCCTATCTAAATTAAAATTATAGGTATTGTTATGAGTCATATCTAATGAATCATTCAACAGTTTATCGTGTAAAAAAACGGTGTAGTTATCAGGCAAACCACTTATTTCGTTTTTTGAAAATGTATATATCCCCGAAGTAGTAGCGCTCACATACAAAGGAATAACGGTTCTGGGGGCCGTTAACGTTGAATATTTATTCAACGCTAACCTCACACTGTCGGCACTATAACTTGAAAGAAAAACACTTGCCCCCAGTCCGTCCAAATCTATCCCGTCCTCTTGCTGACTATAAGCCGGCAACCAGTCATCTTTAAAATAAATGGCACAGTTATCGTTGCGGACACTATCGGCAGATAGTCTTAGTTTAATATCCGGGATAACCTCACCTGTTGCTTGTTCTGAAATTGAATTTACGGATTGTGCAGTTGAGGAACGCAGATTGGCAACATGCATCTGACCAGGTGCCGACATCAGTAGCGGAGCTGGTTGCTGATTAGTGCTCACTTTAGCAGCCTCTGTAAAAGTTACTGTGGTAGTGGGGCCTACGGTGGGGATAGTAATAAAAAAGCCCTGCCCGCTGCCCAAATATCGTGATGCTCCATTACCATCGCTGTTACCGCTTGCACCAATGGTAGGGTCCCAATAAGAATATCCTTTATTTACCGGGTTAAAAACCAAAAATTTGGTTGAAACAGCCGCTGTATTAGAAAAATTGATACCCGTACCACCCGACTTTAAATTGGTATTATTTAAGTCTAATGAACTAGCATAAGGGTTGCCCAAGAGATAGTATCCAGTACCCGGGTTGTGTTTGCTCAATGTAGCAGAAGCTCCTGTATATGCCCATGGAGTAAAAGAAATAGGGCCTTGATTTAAAGCACCTGAAGCCGAAAGGGTGACGGTTTCGGGCGCTAAACCTACGGTACCTCCTTTTTGCCCGGCCCCCGTACCTAAGTTATTAATATTGTCGCCAATAAAATAAAACATAAAGCCGTTGCCAACAGGTAGGGTAATGTTAAGTACACCTGTAATATTGACCGTATTACTGCCTGCAGTTAGTTTTTCGAGCCCTTTAAATGTGCCCGATGTAAAGGTGTTGTTGTTGACGGGTACATTTTCCTGATAGAAATATAGGGTTGGATTATTATTAGCCGTAGCATTAAATCCGTTAGCTGTACCTCCATAGCCCGAAATAAAGGCTTTAGCCGCTACATAATTGACGTTAAAAATACCGCTCCCTGTATTAACCGGACTCGACATTAAGCGATAACCACGCTGACTGGTAGAGCCTCCCTGTAAATAACGTTCTACATTCACGTTTCCAGTTATAGGAGTGGTATAGTTTATAGGGCCGACTGTCGCGCTTGAAGCAGCCGTTGATTTCAGTGTAAGGTATGCAGTGCTGCTGGTACCAGCTACGAGTTTTGCCGGGCTTACCATGCTTAATATACCGGTAGGCGATACAGCAAAATTACCCGTGCCGGCAGTCATTGTTGAAACACTGGCGGCATTGGCACCGTTAAATGTCACTTTATTAAACACCGTACCCGCTGTGCTATTGTCAAGTAAAGTTTGGGCGCCCGTTCCATTGAAAAAAGTAGTACCCGTGCTTTGTGTATATACGCCCCCGCTGTTATTAGTATAATTACCACCGATAGATAAATTAGCTGATCCTAGATTAAGAGTGCCTGTATTATTAACAGCGCCTTTAATAATAATATCACCGGCATCCTGATTAACTATGGTAGATGCCAGATTTGTCCAAGCTCCCGTTATGGTAACTGTAGGATCATTGGTGTTTAAATTTACCGTGCCACCACCTGTTGTCCAATTATTACCAACAGATAAACCTTGTGGTGTAGCGATACCGATAGTGCTGTTTTTGTCAACAACCTTTGTACTTGCTCCAGAAAATGTCAGGTTATAATACGCTGGGGATGTTGTATTAATATAAGTTGCAGTAGTGGTGGTAGAGGGTTCATTGGCGGTGTAAACCGTTTGGTTTTCGGCATTGTTATCACTAAACAGAGTGGTGCCGCTGTTGCCGCCAAATGTAAAATAAATATAAAATTGATCAATCAGCGGGGTGATGATAGGTGTTTTGTTCTTGAGCTCAAAGGTACTGGGACTGCTGGCCGCCGTAGAGGCGTAACCCGTATTATCCGCTATAACCTGACCATAACCCGTAAAACCAAGCACTCCAGGATTTAAACCAGCAAAACCGCTTGTTGGGGGCGAAAAGTTTTTAACAAGGTTCATCTGCCCCAAGAGGGTTGTTGTCCCTTTTTCTACCGAAAAACAGGGATAACAAACTTCACCACGGGTGGCATTATTAATTCCGTTACAGTTGAGTAAAACATTTCCGTTTATAGTCAATTGATTTACCTGGGCAGAAAATAAGGCAACATCAGCAACTGTACTGGATGGCTGTGTTGCTGCATCCCCTACCACTACGTTACCCTGGCAAAGTACGCTCCCGGTTCCGGCTATGATAGCGTTAAAAATATTTCGGGGGTCTGCCGCGCCTGCATAATGATTTTGATTTATGTTTCCGGTTACTGTTAATGTAGTTGTGGCACCATTAACAGTCAACATCATGGTATATTTTGTCCCAAAGCTTTGCTGTGCCCCGGATGTGTTTCGCAAGTAATATGTAGCAGCGGTAACACCATTATTGCCAAAGGTTAAGGACTTCCAGGTGGTATTGGCACTTACGATTGGAAAACGTGTAAGCGTAAGGGTTTGGCTTCCTAAATTTACACACAAAGCACTGATAAGCGTATAAGTAGTAGCAACGCCAATTCTTACATCGTCATTAGCGCCAGGGGCCACAGGACAAGCTATTAAACCAGACTGTGCCCAGTTTCCGGCATCCGTTACATCAGTACTATTTCTACCCGTCCAATCAAAAGTTCCAGCTTTAACTGTGCTTGATAAAACCAGAAGCAACAAACAGACGCCTATTTTAAAAAGCCTTAAACTACCAATATCGCTGTGTACTTTCATTAGATTTGATGACCAATTATTGAAATTTGGGCTACTGAATATCTTTATTGATCAATACTTTTATCCCTGGTTATTACTGGTGGTGGTGATTCATTAACAGAGGTTTATAAAGACCTATTTATTTAATAATATGATATAAATCAATTTACCAACCACTGATATTATATAAATTTGCCTGTTTTTAAATTAAGTTTAAACTGCTTCGACACACAAGCTAATCACACCGACGAAATGGCAATCGGGCACGATGGAATATTGGCAAAATTGATAACCAACGGGCTTTTCCCGCATTACGTTCAAATCTACATTGATGGTTTGCCGCAACGGGAACATGTCATAAAAGAAACCAATTGTTAAATATTAAATATACCCTGGGCTGGGAGGACATTATTTCGTTTCAGGAAATTTGATAAAATTGGCATTCAAAATCCGGGATCCCTTACTAGCTTACTGTAGGATACTGTGTTACCAAAGTTATACCGGAAACCTATGGTGAAGTGGGCATATTGGTCGGGGGCATTGTTTTTAAACTGTGCCGGAGGGTCATTGTAACCATCCAACCCTTCGCCAAAAGCATAATTATGTTCATAGCCGAGGGTAATGGTATAACCTACCTGCTCATAGGAATCATAAATTTTAAACTCATAGCCAAACCGCAGCGGTAACACCACGTTGGTGCTTTTGTCTTTCCCCTGGAAACCATTGGTACTACCCACGGCGCCGTTTTGAGCATATGCAGGTAGGTTGGTACGCTGTATGTCTTTCATGTTGTTGGAGATAGCGCCGATCCCCGTGCCCACATAAAAGTTCTTGATCACGTTTAAGAAACCATTGTTGGAGTAATCAATAAAGCTGCCCAGCTGCACATCGGCATGAATCAACAAAGCTTTATAAGCGTTTTTATAGATCCGGCCGAAAGCATCTTTATCAGGGGTACGGCCACCGCCCGAAAGTGTGCCAAACTGGTACTCCAGTGCGATGGGTACGTAGGGATTAAAATTATAGGCTATATTGAGGTTATAAATAGGGTGATAATCCTGTCTTTTGGTATCGGCATAAGCTCTGCCATAGCCAATACCGCCGCCAACACCCCATTCGTAATAGTTGTATCCGTCCTGCGCCTTCGCGGTAAACCCGGCAAAGCCTAAAACAAAAAACAGAATAAATTTTTTCAAAGCTAAATTTTAATCAATATCAGTTGAAACAGACCTCATCTAAATATATAGGGTATTTAATAGCTACAAGGTGATATTAGACACAAAGGCAAAAATAGCCGATGAGTAAACAGAAATGATCGTTGAATGAAGCGTGTATGTTTCAGGCTACCTGTTCACGCCCCTTTGAGCGTTCTTTGGAGCGGATACAAAAAGTGACCATCCAGTTAAAAATGATGGGGATCAACAGGATGATTGAGATCAAAAAAGTATTGCTCAGATCGCTGAAAAACAATACAAAACCAATAGCGCCCAGGTTAATGCCTGCCAGGCACAGGGTAGCCTGTAAATGGGTAAGCCCCAGCTTCAGCATCCGGTGATGCATATGGTTCCGGTCCGCATCAAATGGCGATACCCCTTTTAGTATCCGCAGGGTAAATACCCGCAGCGTATCAAAAACAGGGCCTATCAGTATAGCTACCGTAAGGGCGGGCGCGGTAAACAGATGCGGTACACCTGCTACGCTGACTTTACTGATCTCGGTATACTTAATAGCCATCACCGCCGATACCAAACCGATCAGTAAAGCGCCCGTATCGCCCATGAATATTTTGGCTGGGGTAATATTATAGCGTAAAAACCCGGCTACCGCTCCTACCATCGCCAGGCAAATAGCAGCCAGCTCATACTGCCTGATCGACAGGAACATCAAAGCAAGCGTGCCATTAACAATAAGACCCGTGGTGGCAGCCAGGCCATCTATCCCATCTATCAGATTAAAGGAATTCACGATCAGCATGATCAGTAAAATGGAGAAGATAGCGCTGGGCACATAGGGCAAATTAAAAATACCCCAGATGCCATACATACTGGTGATCCGGATATCGCCCAGCAAAACCAGTATAGCGGCTACGATAAACTGGATCAGGAATTTGGTGCTGGAGTTTACCCCCGAAAGATCATCCTTTAAGCCCATAGCAAATAAAATGATACAGGCTATCAGCAAATAGCTGATGGGCAGAGCTTTGTCTATAATACTGAATAGCAGCGTGGTAATAATAAAACTGATAAAAATTGCTACACCGCCCAAACGCGGTATACCATGGTCATGCTGTTTGCGGAAATGGCCAACATCATCATATAAATGACGGGCACGGGCCACGTGCAAAATGGACGGTATAGCTAACCAGGTTATCAGGGTTGAGATGACAACTATTAAAACATTGTACAGAAAGTGATTAGAGTGTAAAAGTTCCATCATAGAGGCTGGGGTTAAGGCACGTATCAGGTTGTTTACTTCGCGTCACTTCGTATTATTCAGCGATAATTATCAACAAACAGGGCTTGTAAAATTTAATTACTTCACCTCGCCGGGGTGTAACATCCTTGTTGATATCCGAGACTAAAATTAGCATATCAGGTGGTTTGTTTTTAACTTTCGACACGAAGTGATTCTTCATCGACAGAAAGGCAGATATAACCGTTAAAAACAGATAGCCCCAAACAAATCTCCAAACCATTTGCCCGCTATTTTCCGAAAGTCTGCCTTATATTGCCGGCTGACCATAATAACCATATTCCTGACCCTGACAGATATTTTGGTTTTGCAGATGATGGTAAAAACGCTATGAATGGGTTTAATTAATCCATTAAAAATTTTATAGCAATTGTTCCTATAAAACTAGTGAACAATTGTAATTTACTTTGTTATTAAGTGACTAAGGAGGTAAAACAATGTCAAAAAGCAAATTACTACGAATGGACAACGTCCTCATCGTCGTCGACGACCTTGAAGCCGTGAAAGCTTTTTTCTTAGAACTCGGATTCGAATTGGAGGGTGAAACGCTCGTCGACGGCCCCTCCGTAGATCGTCTCATTGGCCTCCAGAACGTCCGTGCTACCATCGTAATGATGCGCACTCCAGACGGCCATGGACGGATCGAGCTGGATAAGTTCTACACGCCGGAAGCGATCAGAACCGGCCCAGAAAAGGTTGCCGTGAACGAACTCGGGATCAGGCGCATCATGCTCGCCGTTGAGGGCATCGATGAGGTGGTCTCGCGACTACTTGCCAACGGTGCTGAACTGGTTGGCGAAGTGGTTCAATACGGGGACACGTATCGGCTCGCTTACCTCCGCGGTCCCGAGGGAATCATTGTTGCTTTGGCTGAGCAGCTCCAATAATAAATCGGCAATTAATGTTTAGGGTTCAAGCTGTAGTTGGTTATTTTCATTTTCGAAGATATTGGAGTGCGAACAAGCTTGAAACTTCATCGATTACAGCAACTGGCATTACGCATTCGACTTGTTCGGCAACTCGCGGGGAGATTTCGTTGTCGGCACCACAAAAACCAAAAGAAAAGCCCGGAGCCTGAAATGCTTTGCCTGTAATGAAAAATGCCTTGCAAGCTTTTGACTTACAAGGCATATAAAACGTGATCCCGCTGGGATTCGAACCCAGGACCCCAACATTAAAAGTGTTATGCTCTACCAGCTGAGCTACGGAATCGTTATACCTGTTACTACTATATGAATTAAAAAGCCCCTCCAATTTGTTTAGAGAGGCTTTCGTGATCCCATCAGGATTCGAACCTGAGACCTACTGATTAGAAATCAGTTGCTCTATCCAGCTGAGCTATGGGACCATCGCGATTTTTTCGCGGTGCAAAGATGCAAAATTATACGGAATTATCAATCAAATTTGTGAATTCTGTTATGATTTAAGCGTGCGTAGTGTTTGAACGCCTAAGTTGTCGTTATCTTGCCTGTAAGCAAATCGACATGATAAGTTTTATTTTTAATAATTACATCGGCTTTATGTTTTCCTAAAAAATTAATAATACCTTCATAATACCACTTTATACCATTAAACTCCCCCACGGCCGCAAAAGTTATGGCGCCTGCGGTTATATCACCATTTTGGGTTAAATCAACAGTTACCTTATTCAATGTGTAATAAGCATGCACAGATGATGGTATTACTGTTTTTTTACTTGATGCGGTATCAACAAATGATTTGATGCTCCCATTAAAAGAAATAAGCTTGTTAGTACTGCCATTTATGGCCAGGGGTACATCAACATCAAGGGCTTTTGCTTCATAAAAAGCTTTAACATTATGAGCAAACAATCCGCCTGGGGTTTGACCCGTTGTTGCCAAAGAATCATAAGCTACATATCCGTTTAGGGCCGAAAAAACAGGATAACCTTTTACTCTCGGAGCTTTTACCGTATCACAACTAAAATAAAATTTGAATAATCCGCTGGTTTGCGAGGTAATGGTATCACCAATAGTTGTTTTATAATTTACCACCGTATCCGGAAAGAAAGAGCACAGGTTAACAAGCCCCAATATGAGCGGCTTTGATTGCCTGATAGTGGTAAGATCAGGCAGGATCAAGCCTTTATTGATGTTGACACCACCATAAGCACCCGACAAGGCTTGTGTTATATTTCTGATTATCTGACCAGTTGCAAGACCTACTGTATCAACCTTAGATACTGGCGGTTCGGGTTTCTGATTTAGTTTGACTTCTTTTCGGCAGGCTGTATAAAATAATGCAGTTACCACTAATACTACTAGGGAGATTTTAAACTTAAATTTCATGATAAGGAAGGGGTAGTTTTTTTAAATATTTCGGGATTAGATAATTGTGAGTTTCGTGCGAAGCAAGCAATTCAAATGCCGTTAATTAATTAACCGGGTGATAAAGGCCAATTTCAGTCAATTTAACAACAACGCAATTATATGCTGATGGTTAAGCCCGTAATGTTATCCTATAATTAAAAACACATGAGTAAAACAATACACTCTGAGGAAAATAGCGGGCAAATTATTACGCATAAAACACCTGGGCTATTTTTTATATTTGATCAGTACCCCAACCAAACATCATGAGCACAACAAATTATTCGTTTCGTTTAAACCAGGACCAGTCAAGGCGTAAATTCATTTATAACTTCACTAAAGTAGCTGGTGTTACCACCCTATTGTCATCTCCAGTAATAAGCCATGCTAATATTCTTCTTGATCTGCCGGCTACTTTCACCGTTGGACAGATCATGGATATGTTCATCAGCCAGGTACCGGGCGCTCCCTTCAACAGTACCGTTGATACGCTGAAGGCCGGCAACCGGGATATCCAGGTTACCGGTATTGTTACAACCATGTTTGCTACTATTGAAGTGATCAGGAAAGCTATTGCCTTAGGCGCTAACTTTATTATCGCCCATGAACCCACTTTTTACAATCACCAGGACGAAACTACGTGGCTGGCTAACGACGATGTTTATCGCTATAAAGCCGATCTGCTTAAGCAGCACAACATAGCTGTGTGGCGCAATCACGATTATATCCATAGCATTAAGCCCGACGGGGTTAGGATGGGTTTATTAAAACAACTTGGCTGGCAGGCTTATTATAACCCAGCTTCAAGCAATGTCATGATGCTTCCCGCAACGTCTTTAAGCGCCTTAATTGGACATTTAAAACAGAAATTATTTATTGAGAAGGTAAGATATATTGGCAAGCCTGAACAGGTTTGTCAAAAAATACTACTGATGCCTGGTGCTGCCGGAGGAACAAGACAGATACAAGCTATGGGCAAAGAAAAGCCAGATGTGTTAATATGCGGCGAGATACAAGAATGGGAAACTGCCGAATATGTTCGCGACGCACAGGCGAAAGGCGAAAAACTATCGCTCATTGTACTAGGCCATATTGCCAGCGAGGAGCCGGGTTCTGAATTTATGGCAACCTGGCTAAAAGAAAAGCTACCCGGCATAAAAATAACACACGTATTATCCAACAATTCCCTGTCATTTTTGTAGTTGTAAGGCGCGATGGATTATAAAGCATTTGTAAACAATATTTGTTGCTAAATAATTTAACATTACGTACAATTGCAAATTAAGTACTTTAATTACCAACGTGCTAATTACATGTTAATCATACACTTGTTATAATTAACAGCTTTTTGACAAAACATGTATCAACATTGGTATTTAATGTGTTTTTAAATGATAATTTATGCAAAAACAAAGCATTATTGACTTGAAAATCGCAATTTTTGTTTTTTAAAATAGAAAGTGTTTTTTTTACAATAAGTTAATCATA
>Ga0207671_10003394_pt1 | contig 15923 bp, 11 predicted proteins | sample KBSC24metaG_FD_184352 | JGI IMG/M metagenome (GOLD analysis project Ga0207671, IMG submission 184352) | Corn rhizosphere microbial communities from Kellogg Biological Station, Michigan, USA - KBS C2-4 metaG (SPAdes) (version 2) | ecosystem: Host-associated > Plants > Roots > Rhizosphere > Soil... | reverse complement strand
CACGGGATCAAGGCGATCTTCATCGATTACTTGCAGCTCCTGCGATCGACATCGCGCCGCGCCCAGGACAATCGCCAGCTTGAAATCGCGGAAATTTCCTCGGGGTTGAAGGCCCTCTCCAAGGAGCTGAGTATTCCGATCGTGGTTCTGGCCCAGCTCAATCGTAACCCGGAGCAGCGGAGTGGCGACAGCAAGGGCCGGCCGCGCCTGAGCGATCTGCGCGAATCGGGCAGCATCGAGCAGGATGCCGACGTGGTGGGCCTGCTGGTACGCGAGGAATACTACGCGGAGAACGACGAGGAGAAGAAGGAATCCGAGGGCAAGGCCACGCTGATCATCGCGAAGCAGCGTAACGGCCCGGTCGGGGATGTGCCGCTGACGTTTCTCAAGGAGTACACGCGGTTTGAGAATCGGGCGCGCGAGGCGGGAGGGGAGGAGTGAGTTCTTAGTTCTTGGTTCTTGGTTCTTAGTTCCGATGGCGCGCGCGGACTTTCCAAGCACTTAGCACTGAGCACTTAGCACTCCAAATTACCTACCATGCGCGCCATTCCTCCCCTGCTCATTGCAATCCTGCTGGCCACGGTAACGCGCGCCGGCGCGGCGTCGGCGGTGGCGGCGACGTTTGACGACCATGGGCTCGCGGAGGTGCGGCGGGGGGCCGTGCAGTTCGTGAAGAGTGGGCAACTCGGGGTGAGCTATGTGGCTTTTGCGGACGAGAATGGAAAGGATGTGGCGGCGGATCGGAGCAATCCGACGATTTCTTTCGAGAAGTCGGCGCAACGGCTTTCTTATTCTTGGCCCTGGGGGGCGATCCGGTGCCGATATACAGTGGTGGAATCGCGGCTGAATCTGGAGCTGACGATTGAGAACGATACGGCGGGGCCGATGAGCAACGTTGAACTCAACTTGCTGGAATTGCAGTTTCCCCGCCAGCCCACGGGCGGCTCGTGGGAGCATCGGTACCAGATGCTGGGTGACAACGAAGACGACATCACCGCCTTGGGCGCGGATTACGGCAGCGGGGTGGTCACATTTTGCAACGACGACCCAGCCTCGGCGGTGCGGTCCGGATTTTCCCCGGGGGCGAACGCTCCGCACGAGACGTGGAACATCATGGTGACCTCACCGAATACCTATGGGGAGCAAAAGGCGTTTGTGGCTCCGCGGAACCAAAAGGTCTTTCACTTCTCGCTGCGCTTCTCCGACCAGGGTGTTCCGCTGTCGGCGGTCATTCGCGACTTGAACGAGAAGTTCGCGGCGGTCCATCCCTTCAAGCTGAAATGGCCGGACCGCCGGCCAATCGGCATGCTCTCGCTGTCCAACGGCGGCCATCGATCGGCGACCAATCCGCGCGGCTGGTTCAATGATCCGCAGGCCAATTTCGTCGGGCCCAGCGGCGCGAAACGGTTCCGCGACCACATGTTCCAGGTCGCGGATCAGAGCATTGCGATTCTCAAGGACATGGGCGCGCAAGGAATGATCTTTTGGGACATGGAAGGCGAGGAGTACCCCGAAATCACCTACGCGGGCGATCCGCGCGCAACCTCGAAGCTTGCGCCGGAGATGGATGCGATCGCGCCGGAGTTTTTTGAGCGCTTTCACAAGGCCGGAATGCGCACGGGAGTTTGCATTCGCCCGGCGCGCATTGTTCCCGGTTGGGACGGCAAATCGAAATGGGCGAACAGCCAGATGGGCTTCGACGTGGTGGAAGAGATGAACCAGAAGATCATCTATGCGAAGAAGCGGCTCGGCTGCCTCCTTTACTACGTGGATTCCAACGTGCGCTACTACTTCAAGCCCGACGGCAAGGCGGAGTCCCATTTGCTCGAAGCGGATGCTTTCAAAAAGCTCGCAGAGGCGCATCCGGACGTCCTCATCATCCCGGAAATCCCCCGCCCCGCGTACTGGAGCTGCACGGCGCCTTACCAGGAACTCCGGCCGAGCTTTTTCGGCAACCATGCGGCGACCGACTCGCGCGTCCGCGACATTTATCCGAAGGCATTCAGCGTGATCAACCCGATCGACGGCCCGGCCGCGGAGCGGAAGGCGGACATTGTGGAAGGCCAGCGCCGCGGGGACATTCTGCTCTTTCACTGCTGGTACATGGACAATCAGAACAAGCTGTTCAAATCGATCCTGAAGGAAGCGGCGAAATAAAGGATGAAGGATGAAGGATGAAGAAGATGGTGAGGAGCGGGCGAAGAAACATCCCGGCCGAAGGCCGCACTCCTCTTCATCCTTCATCCTTCATCCTTCATCCTTCACTCCTCGGGCGGTGGGATCTTGTATAGCCGGAGTCCGGGATGGAGATAGAGGACGGTGCCGCGTTCGCGATTGAAGAGGAGGTCGCCCTCGTGCAGCAATTTTTTGTAGAAGCTCTTGCGCCGATCGAAGTTGTCCTCGTCCTCCTTTTTGGGCCGGTGCCCTGCAAGGAAGAAGTTTCCATAGTCCGATTCCGAGACAGCGATGTGGGTTACCCCGAATTTGCGCAACTCGCGAATGGTTCCCAAATCCGCGGCGTACTTTTTCGCCAGAACCGTTTGCGTCAATGGGCCAAACTGCGAGAGGACACGCGCGCTATCCGCGCCAGGCAATTGGACCCGGCTGTCTTTGGCGATGATGGCGTCCGGGGGAATTTTTTCGGGGTGTTGCCTGATCCAATCAATGAGGGCGCGGTTGTCGTCGATGGCAAAAGCTTCGTCGTAACGCTGCCATTTCGGCCATTGGGAGGCGACCAGCGCGCAGACCAGCACCGGCAGCGCCCAACGCATGGGAATCCAGCGTCCGACCAGACGGGCGGCATCCCGAGTGCCGCAGGCCGCGAGGACCATGAGGACGCCGGTGGCTGGCAGGAAGTAGCGGTCATTCGTCTTCGGCGAAAATGAAAGAACCAAGGTGTAAACAAACGGAAAGGCGATGATCAACCATTCCGCCAGCGTGACGCTGCGGCGTTCACGCCACCTGCCGAAGAGGAAGGCCGCCAGGAAGACCCAGATGACCGGTGTGGAATTATCGCGAAACACGTTCCAGTAAAGGGCGTGCGGAACACTGTGGGTGGCGCCCTGGCCATGTACGGCGCGATCCATTTCGCGATGGAAACTGAGACTGAAGGCGTGGCGATTCTCGATCATCGGCAGATTGATGAACAACAGGGTCGCGAGGAGCGCCACGATCATCCATCCCGCCTGGGCACCACGCCCGGGATTCGCACTGCGCCACAGAAGAGGAAACGCGACCATCAGCACAAAAGCCCCGATATATTTGCCGGAGATGGCGCACCCGGATGCCACACCGAGCGCGATCGCCCATCCCGTCGAAGGGCGCTGCCAGTAGAGGTGGGCGATGAGAAAGGTGAACGCGACGCCGAACAGGAGCGCCGTGTCTTCCTTCAGGTAGTGAGACAGCTCAAACACCTGGTGATGCAAGAGCAGCGCCAGGCCGCAGCCGATGCCCGGCAACCATCCGCGCCAGGCATAGGCGAGGAGGGAAAGGGCCACGATGGCCGCGGCGGCAAAGACCGCCGAGATCCAGCGACCGATTTCCACCACGCTCTGTTCCCGCAGCGGCACGTGGCCGGCGTCGACGGCCAGCTTGGTGGTCGAGAGCATGAGCATGGGATGGTGAAAGTTCCAATTGCCCGTGAGCAATTGCGCCGCCTTCTCGCTTTCGTCGGGATGATAGAAGTACGGAAACGTGTTGGACCGCGTATTGAGCAGCAGGGCGGTGGTGAAAAGTGCCAGTGACCAGAGGACGAGCCAGACCGGCGTGCGGGAAGACATTGAGGAGTTTCTAGTGGAGAGCGCGGCAGCTTGTCACGTGTCCGCCTTGGCGAGAGTCAAGACGCCGTAGCGCAGGGCGCCCGTGCGGAAGGCGATGCAGAGCCGGGAGATGGTGAGGCCGAATACGGAATGATGCGCCCATCCCCGGCAGAGCAACCGCAACGTGAACGGGTGCCGAAGAAGATGTCGCGCGAAGGTGGACACGATCCTGGGCCAGGTCCGGGCGATCTGCGGCGTGATGTCCTGGAAACGCAGGACGGCAAACCCGGCTTCGGCCGCCAACCGGCGGTAATCGGCCTCCGTTCCCAGGACGGGCATGCGCGCCTCGCGGCATATGGGCTCCAGCAAGCGCCGCTGCTGCCAGTGCGCCGGGAAATCGCCGACGAGCCATGTCGCCACGACCAATCGCCCGCCCGGTCGCAGAACCCGACGCGCCTGGGCGAAGAACGCCGACTTGTCGGGCATGTGCTCGGAACTCTCCACGGCGATGGCGGCATCGAATGAGGACGACGGCAGGCCGTTATCCAGCCAATCGCCGACGAGGAATCGCGGATTGGGGCGGCCCGCACTTCGGCCCAAGGCCGCCGCGTGTTGCGCCGGCGAAATGGTGATGGCCGTGACTTCGGCTCCCCGCTCCTCCGCCAGCATGCGCGCGGTGGCGCCGTAGCCGCAGCCGATGTCGCAGACGCGGTCGCCGGGCGCGATGGCAGCCTCATCGGCCACAAAAGCCTCGAGCTGCCGCCGGGCAACGGCCAGCGTTTCCTGGCCGGTCCGCCAGAAACCGTGATGCACGTGCTCGCCCCAGATCTCGCGGTAAAAGGCGTCGAGTTCGTCGTAGTGCTGCGCGACATCCGCGCCGCGGATGTCCGTCCGGGAAGCAATCACCTCGTCAACGCCCTACCGGTTCGACTTGATGACGATCTCCACGCGCCGGTTGGGCTGCTGTTCGTCAACCGACTTATCCGCCGGCACGATGAGCTTGGTGCTGCCATACCCGATGGTCTGGATGCGCTCCGGGGCGATGCCCATGAACTGCACGAGCCAGAGCTTCACCGACTCGGCACGCTTTTCACTGAGCGTCTGATTGTATTCCGGCGTGCCCGTGGAATCCGTATGGCCTTCGATCGTAAAGGTGGCTTTGGGATTGCGCTTGATCAGTTCGCCAAGCTTGCGGAGCTGGTCTTCGGCCTCGGGGCGCAGGAGGTAGCTGTTGTAGTCGTAGAGCGCGCCACCCTGGATGGCCGCCTTGTCGCCGACTTTCAACGGTCCGGTACGCGTGAGGAGCGCACTGACCGACGCTCGACCCGGAATCCCGGAATCGCTCGCCGTGCCGCCCTCCCCACCCTTCGGACCCGTCGGCACCACGATGACCGGCTGATTCTTCGAGCGGGTGCTCTTTTCCATCATCGCGTTGGCCATGCTGGCGAGTTGCTTCTCCATGTTCCCGGTGGAATCGCGCTCCAGCTTGGCGAGGGAATCGATTCCGCCCGGCATGACCTGCGGCTTGTCGTTGACGATGGACTTGGCGATTTCCGGCGTGATCTGGGGAGCGATGGTGATTTCCTGCACCTCCGGTTTGTCGTCCTTGATCTGGATGGGCACCACCGGCGTTTTCGAGACCGGCATGGTCATCTTCGTCTCTTCGGGTATATCCGGGATGATGACCGGGCGGGTCATCACCCGGATCGGTGGCGCAAGCCGCTCTTCGCCGGAATTGCCAAAGTTTTCGAGCTTCTGCCAATGAAAGAAAATGAGGAGCCCTCCGTGAATGACCAGGGAAATGATCAAGGCGCGGAAGAGCCATTTCCGCATGATGGGGATTTCCGCGGCGTTGGACTGGTAGGTTTCGTATTGGGCCATGGCGAACGGCAGTAGCTTACACAGAAGACGCCTCCCGGCGACGGATTATTAGACGTTGACTTTCCGCTTGAGAGTTGACCGGTGCGCACGCACCTTCGCCGTCCCTTATGAGCCAGACCAAAGAACCGCCGCTGATGGAAAAGATCGTTTCGCTGTGCAAGCGGCGCGGTTTCATCTTCCAATCCTCCGAGATCTACGGCGGCATCAATGGCTTCTGGGACTACGGCCCGCTCGGGGCGGAGCTGAAGCGCAACCTGCGCGACACCTGGTGGCGCGCCATGACGCGGGAACGCGAAGATGTGGTCGGGCTCGATGCGACGATCATCATGCACCCGGCCATCTGGAAGGCATCGGGGCACGTGGATACGTTTAGCGATCCGATGAGCACATGCAAAAGCTGCAAAAAGCTCGTTCGCAGCGATCACATTTGGAGCATGCTCCCGGAACAACCTTGGGTCCAAAGCCTGGCAGCATTGTTCGATCCCGTCTCGAAGAGCGTCCACAGCAGTGAGCTGCTAAAGTGGGCGCGCGGCAAGGGCAAACAGTATGCCCCCGGCCTGGCACTCGTCCGTGCCCCGGAAGTCACGTTGAGCTGGCTTGCCGAAGACGTGATCGACGGACGTGTCTCGTGCGTCGATGAGAAGAGGTTTTACCAGCAGATTGCCACGGAGCAATTCAACGCGACTGGATTAATCACGCCCTGCCCTCACTGCGGCGGCGAACTTACGGAACCCCGGCCCTTTAATCTGATGTTCGTCAGCCACGCCGGGCCGGTAGCGAGCGAGGAAAACAAGGTCTATCTCCGCCCGGAAACCGCGCAGGCAATCTTTGCTCAATTCAAAAATGTGGTCGATTCCTCCAGGCAGAAGGTGCCGTTCGGCATTTGCCAGATCGGCAAAGCGTTTCGCAACGAGGTGACACCGCGTAATTTCATTTTCCGTTCGCGTGAATTTGAGCAAATGGAATTGGAATTCTTCATCAGGCCCGACGAAGCAATCGAGGCCGTGTGCGGCAGTGTGGTGGGATGGAACGAAAGCGCCGATCTTTCCAAGCCCCAGGACAATTGGGGCTGGGACATGTGGCACCGTTACTGGGTACAGGAGCGCACGGCTTATTACGCCAGCATCGGCCTGGGCGCCGAAGTGCTGGATTACCACTGGCAGACGAAGGAAGAACTGGCGCACTACGCGCGGGCTTGCGTCGACATCCTTTTCAAGTTCCCGTTCGGCACCGAGGAACTGGAAGGCATCGCCGCACGCAGCGATTTCGACCTGTCACAGCACCAGAAGCATAGCGGCAAGCCGCAGGATATCTTTGACGAGGAGGTGAAGAACGCCTTCGCCAAATGGTCCGATGAGCAGAAAGCGGCGCTCGTCGCACGCAAGCAAGGCGAACAACGCGAGAAGACCACGGGTAGCATGACCGAGGCTGAAGTCGCAAGCTGGTGCGAGCGGCTCTTCAAGGGCTTTTACGTTCCGCACGTTATCGAGCCTTCTGCCGGTCTCGATCGTCTCGCCCTCGCGATCATTTCCGCCGCGTTCACCGAAGTCGAAAAGACCGATCCCAAGGGAAACAAGGAAACGGTGACGATCATGCGGTTTCACCCGCGCATCGCCCCGGTGAAGGTTGGCGTTTTTCCTTTGCTCAAGAACAAGCCGGAACTCGTGGCCAAGGCTCGCAGTGTCTACAACTTGCTCAAACCGCACATGACCGCCTTCTATGATGAAGGTGGCAGCATCGGCAAACGCTACGCCAGGCAGGACGAAGCGGGCACTCCATTCGGCATCACCATCGATTTCGATACGCTCGGCGAGAATGGACCGGAGCTGAAAGACACCGTGACGTTGCGATATCGCGACGACGCCCGTCAGGAACGGGTACCGATCAGCGAGTTGCTGGGCTTGCTGCTGCCGAAGGTGCAGTAGCTTTCCGCGCTACAGCCAGACGGCATCCATCGGGGCGAGAGTTTCTCGCGCCGCCTTCGGGGCGCATCCGGTGATGGGGTGCGTTCCGGTGGTTGCGCTCGTGCCTCGCTTCACCACCGGCTAATTTCTCCACAACCCTCCGGGTTGGAAAAGGCAAGCTCCGCAATCCCACGTAAATCTTCTCCATGCTGGCCGGTGCTCCGCCAGTGCTCCGAGCGTATGGCTTGATTCTCCGGTCGCAGATTTCGCGACAATCCACCGGATTTTGTGTGGTGAATTTCGCGACACTTGTATAGACATCCGCCGTCGACACTCGCTGAGTGAAGGGTTGGTGCTGGTCTCCAGTCGGGTGCCGTGGTTCCCAAAACAATCATCCCCATGAAACCACTCAGCATCGTTTCCCGCGCGTTTAACTCCAAGGTCAAGGACATGGCCATTACCCCCGAGGAGAAGGCCGCCCTCGAAGGTCAGGGCGTCTCCGATCCGACCATTCAGCGCTACCTCCTCTGGCGCAAGGCCTCGATTGTGATGGTGATCGTGGCCACCGTGCTGAGCGCGCTGGTTTCCACCTACAGCACCTACATGGAGGATGAGGATGCGCCGGATGTGATGGAAACCCTGAGCGAGACCTTCCTGAAGAAAATGGAGAACCAAATCCCGGCGCTGAAATCGCTCGGACTTACCAGCGAGACGATTGATGCCGCCAAGGAAAAGGCGGCCCCTCTCCTGGACGCCGCCAAGCAGGCAGCGGCCGACGCTGCTCCTGGAGCCGACGAGAAAAAGGACGCCAGCGAGAAAGAGGATGAAGGTGAAAAGAAGGCCGGCGGAAAGAAGGAAGAAGAGAAGACATCCACCGGCGAGAAGATCGTGGAGGCCGCCCACATCCTGTCGCTCTACATGATGCCGGTGGCCGCGTTGTTCGTGCTCTCGCTCAAGAATCGTTACCGTCTGGCGTTCCGGGTCCTGGCCGGAACCTTCCTCGTCAGCTTTTTCCTGCCAATCCTCATTGATCTGTTGCCGATGAGCCTGTGGGAGACGCCTTCCACATCGACCAAGGCTGTGGACGTGCTGAAGGACCAGATCCAGGACATCAAGGAAGGGGCGACGGTACTGGCCGCGCTGCTGCCTGCTGTCCTGTCGCTCATTCCCGGGGTGCAGAAGGCGTGCTTGCGCGTGAAGGGGCTGCTACCGCAATCGCTGCTTCCCGGCTGGTTCGTCGTTGTCGCCTCGTCACTCTACGGCTTGTTCCTGCTCGTGATCTTTGTCGCCATCGATCAAGTCACGGAACAGCCCGCCGTCCTCGCCGCCCTAGGGCTCCTCTCGCTCGCCTCGCTGGTCTATGCCTTCCGCGCCGGGGTCATCACCCGTCCCCTGCTCACGGAGAAGGATTTCAAGGCGATGAAAATGCTGCAACTCACGGTGACCCTGATCACCGCAATAGCCGGCATCGTCCTGGTCGTCTTCCTGCTGTCGAACGACATTATGGGCATCCATCTCGTCGGCTTCGACGCCAAGAAGTCCCTCATGAGCCCGATCGACTTGCTCGAGATGGGCCTGGAAATCATCAGCCGATCGATGTTCGTGTCCGTGGTAGGCGCGGAATTGATGATGCGAATAAACCTGATGTCGTGGCAGCAGGGCCGAGCGGTGAGCGCCTCTGAAAGCGCCGGGCCCTATGACGGCGCCATGGAGCAAATGGCGACCGTCGCCGGCGCCTGAAACGGTCCGCGCATTTCACCGGCGGACCGGACAGGAAGCCACGCAGACCGTACGAATGGTCTCCGGTAATCCTTGTCACCCGAATGATTCACTGACCGCCCTTCACCGATACGGTGGGAACGTCCGTGATGCCATCCGGGGCCGATTCAGGGATATGAATTCCATCCCTTCACCCAGCGCGCAGACGGCGCATTTCATTTCCCTGCTGAAGAAACTCAACACGGCCATGCTGGTCACCCATACGGGCGACGCTGGCATTCACGCCCGGCCGATGGCCCTCGCGGCGGTCGAGGATGACGGGCAGATTTGGTTCATTTCCGGAAAGGACACGGCCAAGATTCACGAGATCGAGATCGACTCCCATGTCCACATTATCGGGCAGAACGGGGACAGCGCCTTTCTCTCGCTCACGGGCCGGGCTTCGCTGATCGGCGACCGCGAGAAGATCGCCCATCTGTGGAAGGAACCGTTCCGGGTGTGGTTCCCCGCCGGAAAGGACGACCCGGATATCGAGTTGATCTCCGTGCATCCGGAGCGCGGGGAGTTCTGGGATAGCACCGGAACGAATCGGTGCCGTTACCTCTGGGAAGCCGCCAAAGCTTACGTGACCGGAACGACGCCGGACACGGAAGACGGGAACATGCACGGGACGGTGAGGCTATAGCATCAAGGAACCTCGACGCGAACTGGAGTCCCGCCGCGCGCCTTGCTCTGCTCCGCGGCCTGAAGGACCGCGAAAATTTCCCGCGTTTCGCTCGCCGCCACGGGCACGGGGCCGCCCTTGAAAAACTTCGCCATTTCGTGGGCGATCCCTTCGTAGCCCATATATTTGTCTTTCGATGGCACGACTCCTTGAACGGGCACGCCATGGCCATAGATGCCCGCGGTCGAAACACCGAGATCACCAAAGACTGTGGCGCTGTACTTCACCTTCCCTTCCTTGATTCCTCGATAGGTGCCGATCCGGCCGTCCTTCCAAACCAGCGTGAACGACTCGGCGATCGGCGTGGGAGAGCACGAAACGCTTTGCACACCCGGGCCCATGATCGTGTAGAGCGTCTCGATACTGTGCAGTGGACGAATGAATTCGTCGGCCTTGGGCGATTTGACTTCGTATCCGCCGTAGACATCGCAGCCGAGCACCTTGCCCACCTCGGGATGATCTCTCATGCCGATGAAGCCGGGACTGAAGCGATGCTGGGAACTGCTGAAGCATGGCGTGCGGGTCGATTCCGCCAGCTTCAAGATCGCCGCCGCATCCGCGAGCGAGGAGGCCAGCGGGCGGCCGATGTAGAGGCGCTTCCCGGCCTTCAGCACGGGTTCGGCCTGCTTCAGATGCAGGCGCCCGTCGAGACTCATGATCATCACCGCATCGCAACGAGCGAGGAGTTCGTCGATCGAGGCCACCATGGCCACGGGGTGGTAGTCCTTCATCGGCCCCTTCTCCGTGGCGGAGCCGAAACGGGCGAAGGTCTCTTTCCATCGCGCCATCAAGGCGGCGCTTTCCGGGTAGTCATCGCTGCCGATGGGATAGGCCGCGACTACTTGAACTCCGGCCAGATCGCCCTCGGACTTGGGGTTGTTGAAAAGTTCCGCGTAGGCGAGGCTTTGATAGTTGTCGAGGCCTAGGATCCCGACGCGCACAGGCGGTGGCTGCTCGGCTGCGGAGAGCGGATGCAGGAGTGCCGCGAGGGCCGCTGCGACTCCCAACGACAGTGCACGAAGATCAATCACGTCAGACGATCAAGGCTGCCAGGATGGGCGCCTTCGGCGCGACTGGGGGTCGGGCTCTCCCGCCCACCAACCGCCGCGATTCCCCTCCGCCACCTCGGCGGTTGGAAAACCGCCGCTCCTTGGGGTGGTCGCCGCGCCGAATCACAGGCATAGCGACGCGTCATAAGCCCCGGACTTGGACGAGTTACTTCTTCGCCGTTTCGGGCGTGAAGGGGACGACGGGCATTGTTGCGTCGGTCCACTTGTCGGTGCGGAAGGGCGAGGCGGGAAGGCCGGCGGCGTTGGCGAGGTTGGGCTGGGCCAGTTCGTTCCAGCCGAAGCGCACGGCGGCAGGCTTGTCGACGCCGGCGGCGCTGACGACGACGCTGTTGCCATCCGCGATCTCGGCTTTGGCGTCGACGAACTTCTTGTCCTCGCCGGCGATCGTGAACCAGGTCAACGCCTGGCCATCCCGGGACTTGAGGCCGCCTTCGGCGTTCTTGAACGTGAGCCGGACCTTGTCGCCCTGAATCTTGACGGTGTCGAAGAGCGGGCTCGCGTAGCCAGCTTCGGACTTCTTGTAGGTCTTCGCCAGCGCCCACAAGGCGAGCCGGTGGGCGACAGTCTGTTTGTCCGGCGGATGAATGTTGCCGATCGTCGCCACATCGGTGGTCACGGCCATGCCGGTGTTCGGAATGGACAGCGCCGCCGTTTGGGCTTCCCAGATGCCCGGCAGGTTCTCAGGGATGTTTCTCTGCGGACTGCTGTAATGGTAGGGCGCGAGTTCGACGAAGTAGAACGGGAAATCGCCCTCCTGCCACAAGCTGCGCCAGCCGCCAATGAGCGCCTTCATCTTTTCGAAATACAACATGCCTTCGCCGTTGTTCGATTCACCCTGGTACCAAAGCGCACCGCGGATGGCGTAGGGAATGATCGGGTGGACCATCGCATTGTAAATGGCCATGGGCGATCCGTTGCTGGCGATCGTCACCGGCTTGCCCTCGGCATCCACGACCTGTTTCTGTTTCGGTCTCCCGTTCGCGTCGACCGCTTGGGCCATCATCGGCTTCCCGGTCTTGGGGTCGATCTTGGGCTTGCCGTCGGCATCGAGGACCGGCTCCAGATACTTGTCCATGAGCGGGCTTTTCGCGGGAAAGGTCGCGAGTTTGTCGGCGAAGTCGGCCTTCAGCGCGGGCACGGATTGGAAGCCCACCGGCGGGATCCACGGATCAATCCGAGTGCCTCCCCAATTGCAACCGATTAGACCGATTGGCACATCGAGCTGCTTCTGGATGTCCACGGCGAAGAAATAGCCGACCGCCGTAAATCCTCCGACGGTGGCGGGCGTGGTCGCCAGCCAGCCGCCGCTGGTCTTTACCTCAGTCTGCGGCGTGAACTCGGTCACATGGGGCACCTTGAAATGACGGATGCGCGGGTTATTCGCCGCAGCGATCACCTCCTTGCCGCCTTTGTCGCCGGACACCGTGAATTCCATGTTCGATTGCCCGGAGCAAAACCAAACTTCGCCCACGAGGACATCCTCGAGTTCGATCTTGTTGTTTCCGGAAACCGTGAATTTCGCGCCCGTGCTGCTGGCCTTCAGCGGCGCGAGCGCCACAGACCACTTCCCGTCCTTCGCGGTCGCGCTCACTTTCTGACCGGCAAATTCCACGGTCACCTTCTCGCCTTCGTCGGCCGTGCCCCACACGGGCACCTTCTGGTCGCGCTGCAGGACCATGTGGTCGCCGAAAATCACGGGTAGTTTCACATCCGCCCGGGCCGACACGGCAGAAGAGGCGGCGATCAGGAGGGCGAGGGAACGGGTCAAGGAGGCTGGGCAGGAGCGATACTTCATGGGGATCATGTGGTGGGTGGTGGGTTCCGCGATTGCCGCAAGAATCCAAATCTCCCTACTCAACCTCGGATCCCGCGCCTCATTAGAGGGTGTATTCCTACACTGGTTGCTCGGCGGTCAATTCCGCGAGGGTCGTCTTGAGCTTCTCGACTCCGGCCTGGTCGTCGCTCCCGACCGGGATCACCGTGAGCTTGCGATAGCGGCCCTTGAAGTGCTTGAGCTTTTCGGCCGCCTCGGGGAGGTCCATTTTATTGGCGACGACGATCCACGGCCGCTCACCGAGCTTGGGGTCGTAGAGGTCCAGTTCCTTGCGGAGCTTTTGCAAATCCTCGAGCGGCTCGCGACCTTCGCTCCCCGCCATATCGAGGACGAAGACCAGCAGCTTGCACCGCACAATGTGCCGCAGGAAGTCGTGGCCGAGGCCCACATTGGCGTGGGCGCCTTCGATCAATCCGGGAATATCCGCGACGGTAACGCGCTGGTAGCCGGGCAATTCGACCACCCCGATATGCGGCGTGAGTGTGGTGAAGGGATACGGGGCAACCTTGGGGTGCGCCTGTGAAATGCGGCCGAGCAGCGTCGACTTGCCGGCATTCGGATACCCGACCAGGCCGGCGTCGGCGATCTTGCGGAGTTCGAGGTAGAAGTGCCCCTCTTCACCGGGCGTTCCCTCCGTGTAGCGGGTGGGCGCCTGGTTCCGGGAACTCTTGAAATGCACGTTGCCGATGCCGCCTTTGCCACCCTGGCAAAGCACGAATTCCTGCCCTGGCTGCGTCAGGTCCGCCACGACCTCCAATTCATTCGGGTCGACGGGCGCCTTGCGGTCGCGCTTGCCGGCGTCTTCCTGTTCCGGCTGCTTGGAAAAATCGACGAACGTCGCTCCGTCGCCATGCGCCACCGCCTGGTCGACCTGCGCGTCGTCCTCGCCGGGCAGGCGATACACGATGGTCCCGATCGGGACTGGCACGATCTTGTCCGGGGCGCTCTTGCCAAAGCACTGCCGGCTTCCGCCGCGTTCGCCGTTCTTCGCCTTGACGATCGGCTCGTAGAAAAATGGCGTCAGGTTGTCCGTGTGCGTATCGGCCCGCAGGACGATCGATCCCCCGCGGCCGCCATCCCCGCCATCGGGGCCGCCCATGGGCACGAACGATTCGCGCCGGAACGTGGCCGCACCATCCCCGCCGTCACCGGCTTTGGCAAAAATTCTGATGTGGTCGACAAACATACGGCAGGTAGGACTGGAAACGGCAGGAAAATGGGGCGCGCATCCTCGCAGAGAATTCGGGAATTGCAACCGCCGCGCACGAGCCTCGCTTTCACTCCAAAGAGTGAATCGGCAGTTTTGCAGGCATTGCGTGTGGGAATCGCAGGCGCTAAGAGACGGCAAAAATGGGGAAAAGAGGGAAGTGCCAGCGAATGACACGAATGACACGAATGAAGAAACCCGAATTCGTGTGATTCGCTGGCACTTCTATCCCCACACCCACAAGTCGCCATCCGTGCTTTCGCGCCATGGAAGAATTCTTCACTTTGGCATGTCAGCCCGATAGGCTCGCGGCAACAGTCGAATCGGTTTAAGACTCCGTCAGCAATCCCCCGCCTTCGAATCGCAGAGCCCAGAGCCCAGCAATCATGAACCGAGCCTTTCCCACTCTCTTCCTGATCCTTGCCGCACCGGCTTTCGCCGCCGAGCCCAACATCCCTCGCTACCATTTCGAAGTCGGCCAGGAAATCGTCTACGATTCATCCTCGGAATTTCGATTCGACAACGGTCACCACGGAACGAAGTGTCACCTTACTCTCTGGGTCACTCGCCAAAACACCGATGGAAGCTGGCACCTCGTTGGCCACAGCCAATCCGAGTTCTCGCAGTCCCGCGGCGGAACGCCCGGGGCCGATGTCGTCAACAAGATGGAGCAGTTCACGGCGTTTGACCTTGGTTCGGACGGCACCGTAGTCCACAAGCCGGACGGCTTTCAAAGCGGCGAGTTAACCTCCCCCTTTCCGTCGCTTCCAAAGGACCTGGAAACCGCCCGGCAGGGCTGGCAAACGACCGATGCGGAATCCGGAGATACGAATCGCTACCGCCTCGATGAGGCCGGTGATCCCACGCACGATCAATGGACCATCCGGCAGGACATTAAGGGTGTGTTCAACGAGATCTATCTCATGGAATCGAGCAGCCGTTTCCACTTCGATCCGGCGCGAGGACTTTTTGATCGCATCGATTCCGAGTACAGCCAGGGCTGGGGATTCGTGGGCAAAGGCACCGGCACCCAGGAACTCAAATCGGTGACCGTAAAAGACCCCACGTGGCTGGAACGGTTCATCCGCCAGTCCGACATCTTCTTCTCCGGGAAGGCGGGAATCCGATCCGCCTACGATGACAAAAAGGATACCCGATCCGCTCTCAATCAGGCTGAAGCCAAACTACGCGAGAGCCGCCAGAAAGTGACGATGCCGCTGCTCCAATCGCAAATCGATAAGGCTCTGTCGCAACTCGACGATTCCCGGAAATACGAATTCAACGAGCAGACGGAAGAGGCGACCGTGGACCACAAACCTTCTCCCGACTGGCAATGCACCGATCTCGACGGGCACAGCCACTCCCTCGCCGACTATCGCGGCAAGGTGATCATCCTGGATTTTTGGTATCGTGGCTGCGGTTGGTGCATCAAGGCCATGCCGCAGATCAAGGAAGTCGTGGACCACTACCAGGGAAAGCCGGTCGTCGTCCTCGGAATGAATACCGATTCGAACGAGAAGGATGCCCGCTTCGTCGCCGAAAAGCTGGCTCTCAATTACATCACACTCAAAGCCACCGGATTGCCCGACAAATACAAAATCCACGGTTTCCCCACGCTCATCATCATCGACCAAAACGGCGTGGTCAGCGGGCGGCACAAGGGCTATTCGCCTACATTGCGCGACAGCATCTTCCACGACATCGACGCCCTGCTGGCCGGTCCGAAGGATTAGTCTGCCGGCGCGGCCAGTGCGATTTCTCCCTGAAGTGCGAGTTGGGCGAGGCGGCCCATGATGCGGTGGTAGAGCGTGAGGAGGCGATCGAGA
>Ga0207671_10003391_pt1 | contig 15945 bp, 12 predicted proteins | sample KBSC24metaG_FD_184352 | JGI IMG/M metagenome (GOLD analysis project Ga0207671, IMG submission 184352) | Corn rhizosphere microbial communities from Kellogg Biological Station, Michigan, USA - KBS C2-4 metaG (SPAdes) (version 2) | ecosystem: Host-associated > Plants > Roots > Rhizosphere > Soil... | reverse complement strand
AAAAATGCTGTTCAGCCTGTCCTTGTAATCATAAGCATAGCTGCTCATGTTATCGCGCGGGTCGGTAATGCTGGTTACGCCCACTTTTTGCTTGTAGGTATAAGTAGTAACCTGTGCATTGGGCAGCGCGGCGCGCACCAGGTCTATTTGTGTGCGGGTGCTGGCTTCACTCATGGTATATAAAGCTGTGTCCGCCACGCCCAGGTTGCTGACTGCGCTGGCGTAAGTGGCTCCCGCAATTTTGGCAACCGGGTATTGCCCGCGCTTACCACCCCATAAAATGGCCGTTGTAAGCTTGTCTTTACCGGTATATTGGGTGATGCTACCGTATTTGTTATAGCTGTCTATCGTACCGTCGGTCACCAGCGGTGCGCTGTAAAATGAGCTTTGGGCAGAGGCCATCGCATAGTTGCCGTTGCCCCAGTCGGCATAGTTAATCTTTTGCTCCGCCATCTTTGCCGTATCCTTATAGGTCGTCATATCGAGTATGGGCGAGATGATGTTGGCGGCAATCATTGATGCATATACCGGGGTTGAACTGTAATCTGCCGGATATTTCAGTCTGGTCACATCTAAGTGCCCGTCGCTGGTATTGGTTTGCCGGTAGGTAAGCTGGCGGTGCGCTGTATTCTCGTATTTACTTACCGTTGTGGAAATAATAGGGTTTAGGCCATTCACATCGAAGGTTTTTACGGTAACCGTATCGTTATAAACCCACGGAGCCATAATATCATAGCGAACCGCGCTGAATGGGTCGAACAAGGTAGCCAGTATCGGGCTATTAGGCGGTGAGCAGCCTATCACCTGCTCGGTTTTGTTATAGTCCTTTTGTACGGCATAACCGCTGATGATTCGTGTCCCGGCTGTATCCGACTTGAAAGTATATAACGTGGTTTTTACCGGAACCAGCGCACCCGACGGGGCCTTTTTTAATATGGTTTCTTCCCTGGTTTTGCCATTGTAATTGATACTGAAGTTGCTATAGGTGGCGTTGGGTATGTCGCGCCCAAAAATCATCTGGCCTGCCGCGTCATGTTCAACGTAAAAGCGCGTTTGAATACCCCCGCTCTGAAAATTCGGGCCGATGCTTTCAATAACCGAATAATAGCTGATAGGCGAGCCTGAAAAGTCATAAAGGTTACGCTGGGAGTTGGAGTGCATGGCAATACCTGTACAGTAGCCGCCATAATCCTGCTGCGTTCCGGTGCCGCCGCCAATAAATAGCTGGCAGGTAAGCGGTGTTTTGGTATTAACGTTATAAACCGGAACCGGAACGTTTACTAAACTCGACGTATTCATGGTGGACAATTCGCCGTAATAAAAATTCCTGACCTGAGCAGGTTGTCCCTGGGTTGACGTAATAATTGTTTTTACCCGCACCCCGGCCGTTGGTACGTCCACCACGGCGCCGCTTAAAGTACTGGCATGGTAGGTAACAATGGCCCGCGATGTAACGGTTGCACCATTTGCCTGTACCGCAAGGTTGTAAGTTCCCCCCAGGGTAAAATTCATATCCAGCGATTGGCCGGGTGCCAGTGTTTGATGAGTGATGGTAGTGCCCCCGCCTGTAATGGTAAGGTCGCCTACGTTGTGCAGGTGGTCAATAAAGCCCGTTGAATCGCAAGTAAAGTGAACGGTCACATTTTGGGCGGTCGGTATATTTAAGGTATAATTAGTGATAATATTAGTGTGATCACCCGAGCCTGTTGTCTGACCGTAAAATACGTGGGTTGGCTGCGCTACAGCCGTTGTTTGCTTATTCGATTCGTAAATAATAGTATCAGAGCCGCCTGTTGGGTACTGCACTTTACATAGCATACCCATCTTTGCATATTGCTCCTGCGGCTCTCTATTCGCCGTCGCCCTGGGAAAATCGGTTATCAACGTAGTTGTAGACGGCGTAGGGATGAATGAATGGTTGCTTGCAACACCGTTAAAGTATCCCCAATGGTCCTGGGCCAGCGATAATCTCGGGGCGCGCAATGTGGGTGTTATATATGTAAACAAGTGCTCGTTTACCGCAGCACCACCTGCCGCGTATTCGGAAAGGGCCTTTAAATATGGTGTCTTATCGTAGCCGGTATTGGTGCCGTTAGCATTGGCATACTGAAGATTGCTTTGTACCATATCGTAAAAAAGACCGTAGCTGCCAATAGTAGTACCATCGGGACCGTAATAAAAAAGCCCGTCTATTAGCTGATCATTACAATCTGTCCTGGATGTATAGGAGATAGCCATTGAGTATCCTGCGCTCGAAGATACTGTGGACAGCTTAACGCCGTTAGTAGTTACTTTCGAAACGCAATAGCTGTCGGAAACCGGGTTGCAGTCAGGGCAATCAACGTTAACCGCATGCGTTGGATCATCAAGGTCATACCCGGCTATCAGGTACTTCCACTGCTGGGTTTCCGAATAGCCTGTATCATAAGAATAGGTGATTGCCTGGTAACCGAAACTCATCGTTTCGCCGTTAGGGTGTTGTATCTTTATCAGGTACCAGCTCACAGGCAAGGGGTCGGTAAAATTGCGTGGTCCGCAGGTAGATTGCCTTTTCGTTTTTTCCACAGCATTCGTGCCGCCAAAATAATAAGCTATTCCCTGGTCATCCGTTATTTTAAAATTCCATGCAGCGCTTGTTAAAAAGTTGGTTTCTACCTTATATTTCTGACCGCTAAGTATCACCGGGTTCATACTGTCGTCCAATACAAAGCTGCCTGAAAGGCCGTTCATGCTAAAGGTAAAATAGTCCGGCTCTGTATCATTTGGGGCTACATCAGCAGTGGCATTCATAAAGTAATTATAAGTGCCGCAATCCTGGGTAAATGATGGCGGGGTTAGACGTGTAGTTTTTTCATCCGGCGCACCTCTAACAGTACGTGTCACCACTCCGCCAAGCTGTATCGTCCACCCCATGCCCACACGCGAGGCAATCTCGTCTACTTTGAGCCCGGTAGAGGCATAGCTGATGGATGCACCGAGGTTTAGCTTCACGCCTTTTAGCGGCATGAGCGGGATATGTATATTGGGTGAACCTGTGTTTTTACTGATTGTTAATGCGTCATGCTTCATGATGGCCGTGGCATTGGGAGGGGGGGGCAGAAAATCAATAGCGTGGGTATACGATTCTATAGACTGCGCAGATGCTCTCAATACGCCTAACACTATGATAAAAAAGAAAAAATAATATTTCATAACAAATCTAAGCTTGTATAAAGTGATAGTTCGATTCCATTATCTCTTTGAAAGTTGCTTTTCAAGGCGTTTAAGCCGCGCTTCCTGCTGATTGATTAGGTCTTGCTGCCTTTTTATCTCCTTATCTTTTTCTATCATATACAGCGTCAGTTCTTCGACTTTTCTAAGCAGCAGCATATTCATTTCACCCAGGTTTTGGCCGTCTTTTTTAAAATCGGCTGCGGCGGGTACGTCTGGAAGGTGATGGTTTTTATCGACGTAGGTTTTTACATCTGCCAGCGAGCGCAGGTAATATTTTTCGCCAAAAACGTAATCGGCAGGTACGGTGCTCGTTACTACAACTGATGTCGCATGTACTTGCCCGTTAACGGTTAGTTTTTGGTCGGGGTTTAAGGTTCCGATGCCGACATTTCCCATAAAACGCGATGTACTGTTTACCTGGAATTCAAAACCAACATTATATCCACCTGGATCGCTTGCTACCAGGGTATTGCTGCTTGCCCAGCTACAGCCGGAAGAAACCTCGGCAGAGTAAAATGAATTGCCCGAGTAATTCCCGCAATAGGCGTAAATCGTATAAGCCGATGCACTCACTCCACTGGCATTTGGTACTATATGTATATACTGCATGAAGTTACTGCGGCCAAATGCAGCCGCGGTAGCTGCAAAGCCAAAGCCGTTTCCATCTATGCTGATATAATTACTGGTTTTGATATGTAGCTCTACATACCCTATCTGAATAATACTGGCATTGTATCCTGATTCCGATATAAACCGAATGTAAGCATCATTTCCACCCTGCGGCATCGTCGCTGTCCCAACTTTTACCCAGTTTGGTGTACCGTTATTATTTGACGATAGGCTGCCATATGATATCGTTTGAGCCTGGGAATAAGCAGAAAATAATAAAAGAAGGATAATTGCAATAAGTAGCTTTTTCATGATTTATTTTTGTTTTTATCGTTCATTTTTTTGTCAATAGTTTCATTTGCGATTTTAGTTCCTCTACCTGAGCTTGCAGTGTTTCGTTCACTTTATGTTCATTAATCAGGTAAAGCGTCAGCTCTTCCACTTTTTTAAGCAGCAGCATATTCATTTCGCCAAGGTTCTGACCGTCCTTTTTAAAGTCGGCAGCGGCGGGCACATCAGGAAGGTGATGGTTTTTATCAACATAAGTTTTTATAACGGCCAGGGGACGCAGGTAGTAATCTGCATTGAAAACATAATCGGCAGGCACGGTGCTGGTTACCACCACTGAGGTTGAATGCACCTGTCCGTTAACGGTAAGCTTCTGGTCAGGATTGGCAGTGCCTATGCCAACATTTCCCCCAAAATAATTTGGCGATGTTCCTGTTGCGTAGATAGCCCCGCTATGGCTCGCCCCGTTTGTATTTACATAAGGATCGACGGTGGTTTTATAGGTTCGGGACGGACCATTGGGCTCGTTATAGGGCAGCGCATTGGCAACACCGTCATATACCACTGGAGTTATATTGACCGGTGAATTAAAATAGTAGGTATTGCCTCCGCCCTTAAGCCATATAACAATAATATAGTTACCGTTTGAACCTGTCGCGTCAGCCCAACCTGCAATAAAAGAATTGTTCAATTCCCTGATATCGGCATCGATAAAATTAGATCCATGCCCCCAATCTGTGGTATGGATACGGAATTTAGAAATTAGGGAACCGCGAAAACTCGCATCGGTATGGATGTTTGATCGCCCTAATTCAAATTCCGTAGCTTTGTTGCTTGACCATGCAAGGTCCTGTACTATTACAGGGTAATAATTGGCATTACTGCCCTGGACGATAAAGCTGCCCGAATATTGCGCCAGCAACTTCCCGGCAGCCATTAGACTTATAAGTACGGTAAATAATAATGGTTTCCTCATGATGGGGTATTTAATAGTTATGTAGGTTCTCGGCTTTTTATTTCGCTATTTATACAAGGGCTTATTTCTTACGCTTTTGCAGCTCTTTAACCTGGATTTGTAACTGTTTAATTTGTTTATCTTTTTCCAGCATATACAGCGTCAGCTCCTCTACCTTTTTAAGCAAAATGGCATTCATCGCGCCCACATCAAGGCCGTCCTTTTTAATTTCGGCTTCAGAGGGTACGTCCGGCAAGTGATTGTTTTTATCAATGTAGTTTTTTACATAAGCAAGGGTGGGCAATTTGTATGCGGCTTTAAAAACGTAATCGGGCACTATCGTCAAATCAACAAGTACCGACTTTGAATGAATAGTACCGTTTACAGTAAATAACTGATCCGGGTTAACCGTACCAACGCCTATATTGCCAGTTGGGGTGTAATACATTCTTGCCGCTCCGCCGGTAGCGACATACAGACCGCCACCATTTTCGGCAGTTAAATACAAATCCGTATTCCCTCCGGATGCGTCTCCGAAATACCCGCGCCTTGTTGTTCCGTTCGAGTCATAAATAGTAAAGGTGCCCGAAGAACCGGCCCCGCTGGCACCGACGCCGGTAAGCCTTATTTCAGCCCCGGTAACATTTAGTTTTGCACCGGGAGAGGATGTACCAATGCCCACATTGCCGTTTTGGTCAATACGCAGTCTTTCTAAAGTATTGGTCCACAGTGTCATTACACCGTTACTCCGTTGAATTATCCTAAAATCTGTGTTATTATATGCGTTAAACTGTGCAGCGGTGTTTGTCGTACAGTATAAAGACAATATGTCATTGGGGCCGTTTATCTGCAGTGTGCCTGCGGTAGGAGTAGTTGTGCCTATGCCTACGTTGCCGGTATTTGTGTTATACATTACAGCTCCCGCTGTTGTCCATTGAGCCCGGCAGGTTAACGTAAATAAGCAGATTGCAAGAATTGCTGTTAATGGGGCTTTCATGATACAATTGTTATGTTGTTTTTTATTTAAATGATACGCAATACAATTTCACCCCGACAAAATTTACTTCCGCAGGTTAAGCGCTATTTTGGATTTTTTTAATTAAATAAGTGATGCTTGAGGGGGCTGCATCCTTATTATAAGAAGAATTTTGTTGTGGCTAAATCATTAAATGTGCAATGGCTTTGGTTAAATATTATATTTCTAAACTAAAAATATAATTGTAATTATTTCTCTTTTTTTAAAAAAAATAATGCCAAGGAAAACAGATAGTTACATTATTTAACTATCTCGAAGTATAGCTCCAGGGATAATATTTTGTCGGGGCCGCCTGCTTGTTGGGGGGGCAGGATTCTGTAAGTTGCAGACCGTATACGACCAATTCCCGAAGTCTTTTCGATCTGTGCAAAAGCTTTGGTCAGGTCAAAATATCTGCCCGAAAAACTGAGTTTCTGAACGGTAAACTTCTCATTATAAAACAAAGGGTCCTGCAGAGGTACCCCGCTTAATTTTACGTTTTCCTTTTCGGCTATGGCTGATATTGTATTTATTGTATTATTGCGAAAAGCCACCGTATCAGCTTTGTATAAACCTAGTACCTTACTAAGGTTATTATTCTTTCGTTCTATGTATGCAGGCTGAACGCCAAGGTCTGCAGATTGTATCAGCTCTGATTTCAGCTTCTTATTTATCTGCCACGCCTCTATCGTTTTTTTAAAAGCGAACTCATAGCTCAACACCAGCAGCAATAAGGCCGATATGCCCAATATATAATCTTTCTTTAAGGGTATCTTATCCAGCATATCAGTAATCTATCAATATAGTAAACTGCCCTGTGCTTAATTCATTATTAAAGGTATAGCTGTCCAATTGCACATTTTTTACCCATTTAATAGTTTTTATACGCGCTATCCATTCATTCACCGGGATTATCTTTTCCGAGTTACCGGTAATTCTTATTTTGCGGGTATAAAATGCCATTGTTTTTTGGTTGCGGCTGGCGGTAAGGTCTAGTGGGTCTACTGTGGCTTCGCGCCAGGTAATTTCAGCTGGCAATAAGGATGCCAGTTGGTCAATCAATCCGCTCTTATCAATGTTATCTTCCCAGCCCATCGTTTTAAGCAGCTCCTCTTTTTGTTTAATACCATCGCTCAATTGCTGAACATCGCTTGTACTTTGTGCAGTACGGCTCATTTCTGCGCCTAGCCTGCCGTTTGAGGTGTTAAGCCATGAGAATAGCAGAAAGTTTACCAGCAGCAGTACAAAAAACACAGCCAGTATTAAAAAGCCGTATGTTTTAAATTTTCTTTCTTCTATTGTTTGGCGCAGTGCATCACCGAGGTGCGATGCAGGGGCGTTTACCTGTGTAATCTTATCAGACAATAACAACTGGAAAGCCGCCGCATACGGAATAAGTAATTTTTCGTTAATGCCTTCCGATTCAACTTTCAGCATAAACGGCGATTTGGCACTCGCAGCATATTTATAGCCTGTCCATTCTTGCTGCTCGTTGCGGGTAATTGCATGTCCGTCAAAAATCAACTCTTCTCCATATACGTTCAGTTGCGGCACAATATGCTGAACAGCAAAAGGCCCGAGGCTGAGCTGAAGCGGGCAAAGCGCTAAATCCTCCAGGCTCTTTATCCACCTGTCCGCCTCCGTTTTACGAATTACTGAAACAAATGATGAAGAACCCGAATTTAACTGTTGTACATAAAAGTCGTCGATATTGGCATTCGGCAATACACGGTCAAAATTTTGATGGTTTATCTCTTCTATCCTGTCTATTTGCTTTTGCAGGACACCCCTACCGGAAATGTTTAAAGCCAGCGGAATTTTTGCCGGTATCTGTTTAGCCAGGTCTTCCAGCCTGGTTAGGCCGACAATCTTTTTATCGAAGCTTAGCTGGTTCTTTTTTATCCCTACCGTGCAGGCACTAATATCTGTTTCACCGTTTTCGTTAATGGTGATATTCACTCCGGCCGCCTCGCTGATATGGTAGTATTTCTCCAGCATAATTAATCAACGTATAATGGTCGACTTGATAAACAGCACAGTGACAACTTTTGACAATGTTTTGGTGCGGCTGCTGAATATCCATTTCAATATCGGTATCCGTGATAAAATAGGAATACCTGATGAACTGGAGTCATTCTCAGTTCGTTCGATACCGCCCAGCAAAATGGTGTCTTCGCTATGTACCCTGAGGCTGGTTTCAAACTTGCTGATCGCCTGCGGAGGCGGTGAGCCGTCAGTTGGGATAGAAGTGAAGTCGGAAATGTTTACTTTGATGCCTAATGTAACCTGCTCATCGCCTGATACGATAGGTTTAATATCTACCGATAAATCTGCCTCTACCGGCGTATATATATTAGTAAATACAGATGTATTGGTACTTGCAGAAGGGTAAAGGCTTTGGGTTGTGTTTTTGTAAAATACTTTACTGCCAATGCTTAATGATGCGGAATGACCGTTCAATGCCGTTAGTTTGGGTACAGAACGCACATCTACATTATCGTTAGATTCCAATGCCTGTATCCGGGCATAGAAGCCGGGTACTACATGCCCCAGGTTGATAGAAGTAATTTTTGAAAGCCCGTTTAAAAAGCTGTTGATAGAATTCGCGCTGAACGTAAAGTCAACGCCCGGCAAAACTGAGCCGCCGGTTTTTACGCTGTCAGACACTCCCGCCGAAAGCCCCGTCGCTATTTTCCGGTTTTTATGGAAATCTATCATCGTAACCTCTATCAGCACAACAGGCACCAGTTCATCCAGTTGTTTTACAAAATTTTCGACCTCCCGTATCTGTGCAATCGACCCTGATAATATAAGTGTGTTTTGTTCCCGGAACTCTTTTATTTCTACGCCTTTTTTCCATTCTGCCGGAATCATAGCAACAACAGTATCAATCGACCTGTTTTGCAGGTGTATTGAGTGGAAGGTCCTTAGCCCTTCCAGTTTTTTATCGCCTATTAAATAAATCCCGTTATCAGCCTGGAAAGTATAATCCGTGCCCCTGAAAAGTAAATTCAGCAGTTGCTCGAATGTTACATCCGTTACATGAATATCGATATTCCCTTTTATTTCAGAATAGATAGAATAGCTGATACCAAGTTCCTGACAGCCTTGTTTAACCAAATTAATTATAGGCGTATTATAAGCGTCAGCCGAAATGTATTTCTGGCCGTTAATAACCCGGCTAAAAACACCCGTTGCACCGATAGGGGCCTGCTGTCCTGCCGGCTTAAATGTTTTTCGTACGGCAGTGCTTTTATCACCATTTATGTAAAGTTCTTCGTTTTCGCCCAAGGGCTGAAATAGGTAAAAGTTGTCGCTGGTCTTCACCATTTTAATTTCATTTGTGAAGGCCATTTTATCCAGCGCTGTTTCAAATGGCGCTGCAGCGATAAAAGCGTTCACCATTTTGCTTTGCAGCGAGGCCGGTATTGCCACGTTTTTACCCGATACCTGTGTTATTTTTTTTGCAACAGCGGTAAGGCTGTCATTATTTAAGGTTAATGAAAGGGTGTTGTCGGCTCTATTATATACCACTCCTATTTGCTTTACCGGCGGCGGCACATACTGCACGGGGGCCTGGTAAGGTGTTATGTAGATGATAACGCCAACAACCGAGATATCGAGACTGTACTTTTGGGCCAGGAATACCAGGATATTGGTGGCTGACACATCGGTAAAATTATCGTTAACATTAAAGGTAAGCTTGGGATCTACACTGACGCTGATATTGTTTGAGGTAGATATCCCCGTTAGGTATTGCTGCAGCGAGCCATTCAAAAATAACTGCACCTTTTGATTAAGGCCCGGAACGGTTTTCGACAGGCTGTCGAGCCTATGCTGGATAGCAGCAATACGCGGCGTTTGCTGTCCGAACCCGGTAAAGGGAAGCAGGTAAAGCAGAAAAAAAAATAAAAGCCTGTAGTATATTTTATTCATCCAGGTTCAGGGTATATCTTAATAATTTAATAATAAGGGGTAAATTTCTTCAATCGATGTATCACCCCCGCTAAATATGTTGAAGGCGTTTTCGGCCAGCGTACATATCCCTCTTTCTTTTAAGAGGGTCTGAATATACATGTTTCCATTCTTTATTTCAAAGGCCAGGTCCTGGTCAATCGGGATTATTTCATAAACGGCTTTGCGGCCTTTGTAGCCAGTGTAATAGCACTGTTCGCATCCGTTTGCCTTAAAATGATGCGTAACTTGTTTAAAAGGAACAAATTGTTTGGGGTAGGCGCTCTTATCAAATGGTTCCTGTTTTTTGCAGTGCGGGCATAGCAATCTTACCAGGCGCTGTGCAGCGGTCGTATTGAGCGTATTAGCCACCAGGAACGGCGGAATGCCCATATCGATAAGGCGCGACACCGTACCCCATGCGGAGTTTGTATGTATAGTTGATAACACCAGGTGGCCGGTAAGCGCCGCCCTGATAGCCATATTGGCTGTATCCGGGTCCCTTATCTCGCCAACCATAATTACGTCAGGGTCCTGCCTTAAAAACGTGCGCAGGGCAGCCGCAAAATTTAAGCCTATCGCTTCCTTCAGCTGAACCTGGTTTATGCCTTCCAGCGTATATTCAACAGGGTCTTCGATGGTCAGGATATTGCGTGTTTCCTTGTTCAGAAGTTTCAGGGTAGCATATAATGTGGTGGTTTTACCGCTACCGGTAGGACCGCTTATAAGCAGTATGCCGTTCGGCTTTTTAATGCCCTGCATATAGTTGGCCAAATCAAAGTCCGAAAAGCCGAGTGTATTCAGGTCTATAGCTGTAGCGTCACTGTTCAGCAAACGCAATACAACTTTTTCGCCGAAAAGCGTGGGCAGCACCGAAACGCGAATATCGAATTGAAGATCCTGGTCCTTATAATTGATACGGCCATCCTGCGGCAGGCGCTTTTCGGCAATATCAAGATTAGCGTAAATCTTAATTTTGTTGATAAGCGCCGGGTATTCCTCACGCTTAAGCAGGTAACGCTCCACCATCATTCCGTCAATCCTTATCCTTACCCTGCATTTATTTTCATAGCTTTCTATGTGGATATCGCTGCTTTTTAAGCCCCTCGCTTCCCGTATCAGGTTGGTTAAAAAATTATCAGCATTGGTATTTTGCTGTACAACGGCCACTCCCCCCGGCACCGAATATTCTTTTATATAATAGGTTGAAAGCAGCCGCGCAACCTGGCCATCGGGAATAGGTTCAAGCATTATAGAAGTATTGAATAATATTTCAAGTTCTGCCGTTAAGTTATTAACCTCCGAGGTTTCGCAGCAATATAGGTGAAAGCTGCCCGCGTCTTTGTGTTTTGGCAATATTTGATAATGCCATGCCTGTTCTTTAGTTAACAGGTGCAAGCTACCAGTGCTTATTATTATATCTTGCGTTAAGTTCATTAGTATATAATCCTCACAATCCAGTCATCATTTGTCAAATTCAGCGGGCAAATCCACCAGGCCGCCATCAAAAAAAAAGCCAGTAATAGGGCCTGGAGCCCCGCCAGTGGTATCTTTCTATCCTTTTCACCTTGCAAAGCCTGCCACAGCAGCCATATCAGCATTACAACACACAGACTCACCACATAAAACACAATATAGCTCAATAGCGGAAAACAGAAAGTAACTGATACCAGGAATAAAATGTCTCCAGGTCCAAGTAGTCCGTTTGTGATGTTCGTCCATCGCCGGTTTTTCAACGAAAAATAGCACGACAGCAGAATTCCCTGCAATGCCAGGAAAATGTTATTTTCTAAAACCTCTCCAAAATATGTTATGGAAAATTCATCGCTCACAATCCTCATCCACATAAAAACAATCACTAAAAGCGGGAATAGCAGCCAGTGAACCTCCCTGCTTTTTGCATCCTGTATAAACAGCAGCAGTAATATTATTAAACTTAAAATCTTCGGTATTAACACTTAATCTGCCGTAACTTCTTTCAGCTTCTTGTCCTGGTCTATCTCCCACACGTTAAAAGTGCCGTTTCCGTTAAAATCTACAACTGCTGTAGCCCGCGCAGTAAAACCCGTGTTGGTAGCCGTAGTAATCTCGATACGGTAATTGGCCCGGCCATCGTTATCCGTCACCAGCTTATCCTGTAAAAAGCCTATTTCGTTTAAATCCTTAGAGTATTTGGAATGCTCATAGAAATAACTTTGCTCCAGAGTTTGGATGTGGTTTAGCTGCGTCTTTGCCTCCAGGCTCTTGGCTTTGGTGATAAGGGGCAACAAGTTCGGCAAGGCCATCAAAATCAATATACCTATAATTACCAAAACAACAAGTATTTCTGTTAGCGTATAAGCTTTTACACGTTGGCGCAATAAGGTGGATTTAGTCTTCATGAATTATAGCATCGAAGCTAATGTTTTATTCTGAAAATGCAAATTCAGGCATATCAACCGTTGATTAAATTTTCAACCTGTGCACACGCTCACCCAATTTATCTGCCTGCCTCATTGCACTTTATGGCTATAAACCAGTAATGACATCACGATTCATTTAAAACAAAATCCATATGAAAAATCAGATTATTAAATAAAAAACTGTGCAAAAGCGTGCGCCAATTATACGCAAGATAGGTCATTCACAATTTATTTTTCAATCTTTGAAATTGAATTTTTAAATACCCAGATTAATTAATTAATTTTTTTAACCTCCGTTTTTTTGCTTCAAATGGGACTTTAAAGCCTTTTTGAAAAAAAACCTCAGCGTAAACTTAGAGGTTCCTTGTTCGCCCTGTTGAGCTCGAACCAGGGGCCAAAAGATTATGAGGGCGCTAATCATCAAACTGGGCAGCTATAAATCGCGTGCTGCTCATTAATCAACACCGGGAGGTCCGATACCTCACCAGTTGCAAACTCTTTATTTAAAGCGATTTACAATTCTTTTTTAACCCAAATCAAGTGAATTTCCGGATATGAAATTCGTTGATGACAAAACCGGCTTTAAATCAGTATTGTATAAAGACTGGCGTACCGGCGAGTATATCTATGCAACAGCAGGTACAGATTTTACAAGTGTAGTAGATTGGATAAACAACGGGAAACAACTTATCGGTGCTTCCGAACAATATGCGCAGTCTGTTGAAAATGCCAAAATACTTGCGGCAAAGCTAGGCAACAAGCTCCGTTTTACGGGTCATTCTCTGGGCGGAGGTATGGCTGCATTAAACGCTATGGTTACAGGATTGCACGCTACCACATTCAATGCTGCCGGGCTCTCAAAAATAACTATTTTTAAATACGGAGGAGCGGGCTTCCATGGGCTGCTTTTCAATTGGAGGTCACATGTAACAGCTTACATAATGACGACCGATCCGTTAAACTTCGTCCAATCAACCCGTCCATATATGTCACAGGCGCAGGGTACCCGTGTGTTTGTTCGTCCTGTCACATTTAGCGGTTGGTACAATGGGCACAGCATTCAAAATTTTATCGATACATTTAAACATTGATGAAAAAAATGAGTATCCAGATAATCGCTTGCCTTTTGTTGAGTGTCAGTTGCGTTAACCGGGATACACCGGTTAACAAAAGTACCCTTTTGAGCGTTGATTACCGACTGTTTCATTAATATGTGAAAAACAAAAATCGGTTTAGATTTCCTTTTTAATCTTATATATTCTTATATTCGCAAGCCACGATTAATGACAAAATCCAGTATTGTATAAATCGTTGAATGATTTTCTAATAATTTTTAAATCATTATAAATTAAGGCCTTACAGGCGAGGTTCGATTCCCGCTCTGAGTACAAAGCCCCGATAAGGGGCTTTGTTGTTTAGCGTAATTTTCCGGTGATATCAACGTACAATCTGCTGGTCGTGCTTCACCCGTTCCTATCAATTATTACAGCCACGATCATCTCACACGCAGCACCGTTGATTATCGGTACTATTTTATAACACCATATTTTATTTACATATTGACAAAAAGCAAGACAATAATAGACCTGCATAAAACATTAAAGTTTCTTTTATGAAATCAGCCCTGCCACGTTCCAATTGCCCTATAAGTTTCTCGCTTGATATACTTGGTGACAAGTGGACTTTACTAATCTTGAGAGATATGATTTTCGTGGGTAAATCATCTTACAATGAATTCCTGCAATCCCAGGAAAAAATCGCAACAAATATTCTGGCGGACCGCTTAAATATCCTGGAATCACAAAAATTTGTCGAGAAACTGGTAGCTCACGACAAAAGATCAAAGTTCAACTATATCCTGACTGAAAAAAGTATCAACTTAATTCCTGTTATTATGGAATTAGCCATTTGGGGGCTATCCAATTTCCCGCCCGGTATTGAACCCGACTTAATCATAGAATACGAAGCTGATCGGGAGGAAACGATCAAAAAGTATAAAGAGTTAGCAAGAATGCGCGCAGAAAAACAAAGAAAAGCACAATCTACAACCCTTTGATTTGGTTTCATCCACGTTAGAAAGTTGGGTTCTGTGACTTTTTTTTTATTCTTCATCTTAAAACAAGAGTACTCCAAGGTACTTATTGAAGTTCATAGTCTCTGATTGTCGGCAATCAGATTGTAAAAATTATTTACCAAACCATTGTAAAAGCTAAATCTGCAATGTAATTTAACTTGCACTATGCAAGTTAAATTACATTGCAATTACCTTCTTGAACATGCGAGGTGTTAGATTTGCAAATGTTTTTGATTAAAGGCAATTGCTTAACAGTGCCTGTCTACACCGACACTTTTGGCGATCGCAATTAATTTCAGCTTAATTAACAACTGATTCTAACACTTAAAATGGAAAAACTTAAAATTTTGATTACGGGATCCACAGGTTCCACTGGAGCGCCATCTGTTGAGATTCTATTAAAAAAAGGGTTCGAGGTACGGGCGCTGGTGCATAAAGAAGATGTTCGGTCTGCCCGTCTTAAAGAACTTGGTGCTGAGATTTTTGTAGGAGATATGCAAAATCTGGATGATGTCAGATTAGCATGGAAGGGTACTAAAAGAGGATATTTCTGCTACCCATTAAGTCCCGATCTTTTGGATGTAACCGTGATATTCGCCCAAGCTGCAAAAGAAGCTGGCGCTGAATTTATTGTAAATATGTCGCAAAAACAGGTGAGTTCAACTTCAAAAAGTCCGGCGACAATCCGTCATTTTTTATCAGAAGAGGTTTTCAAATGGACAGGCATTCCAACAACGCACCTTAGACCAACTTTTTTTGCTGAGTGGTTCTTGTATGTCTCAAATCAAATTAAAGCTGGCAAGTTACAAATGAGTTTCCCTGGTGATGCAAAACACGCTCCGGTAGCCGGCGAAGATCTTGCAAGGACGGTGGCTAGCATATTAGCTAATCCGGATAAGCATGTTGGCAAAATTTACCAATTATTTGGACCTGAAATGTTAAGTTACACGGAAATCGCCAAAATCATCAGCAAAACCCTTGGGAAAGATATTCTGTACGAACAAGTTAGCGTACAAGAGATGTCTGACTCGATTGGTTTGGGAAGCTATGATCATTTTAAAAATCATGTTGCCAATACACAAAGTGATAATATCTTTGGCGCTCCTAATTTCAATAATACCATAGAAGAAATTACCGGAATGCGCCCTATAACGTTTGCTGATTTTATTGAAAAGAATCGCCTGGCATTTACGGTTTGAGATAAATGACAAAGAAGTAATAATAAGTTCTATTGATGAGCGGTTCAATCGAAACGAGATTAAATTAATAATCTTCCCGCCGCCATTTTTATGCAACAAAACATGCTAAAGCTCATCACTACCCACCGGTTCAAGCGTCCCGTTTGAACCGGGGGGGGGGTAAAAATAGTAGTATCAATCAGCACAGTCATTTGCGTTTCCCACCGAAGAGATTTCCCCCGACAATCCCCCCCCCC
>Ga0207671_10003389_pt1 | contig 15946 bp, 13 predicted proteins | sample KBSC24metaG_FD_184352 | JGI IMG/M metagenome (GOLD analysis project Ga0207671, IMG submission 184352) | Corn rhizosphere microbial communities from Kellogg Biological Station, Michigan, USA - KBS C2-4 metaG (SPAdes) (version 2) | ecosystem: Host-associated > Plants > Roots > Rhizosphere > Soil... | reverse complement strand
GGACAACAGCCGTGGCTTTTTCAAATGCGTTGCCGTAACCGGTTCACCCCCGTGTGCACGGGGACAACTACAGCGCTGTTGCAGAATCTGAATACAGTAGCGGTTCACCCCCGTGTGCACGGGGACAACGCCCATTGAGCGGCCTCGCGAGTCTGCCAATGCGGTTCACCCCCGTGTGCACGGGGACAACTCGTCTCCCTCGCGGTCGGTTCGTTTGATGACCGGTTCACCCCCGTGTGCACGGGGACAACAAACCAACGCAGGCCGACATCTTTTTCGAAGGCGGTTCACCCCCGTGTGCACGGGGACAACAAAGCGGGGCACATGAGCTTGGGCACGTCTTCCGGTTCACCCCCGTGTGCACGGGGACAACGCCATGGAGGACGCCTGCAAGCCGCTCGTGATCGGTTCACCCCCGTGTGCACGGGGACAACCTGATCGTCGGCGAGGTCGCGAAGGCGCATCTCGGTTCACCCCCGTGTGCACGGGGACAACGGTATCATCGTGGCGGTCGTAACGATGGTGTGCGGTTCACCCCCGTGTGCACGGGGACAACGGTAGACCATTTGAAGGCGCTGCCGGTCGGTGAACGGTTCACCCCCGTGTGCACGGGGACAACACCGCTCGCTTCCATTCCCACCATCGAAGCTTCGGTTCACCCCCGTGTGCACGGGGACAACGATTGCCTTGTAATCGTATTCTGCGCGAGTATCGGTTCACCCCCGTGTGCACGGGGACAACGTTGCCGTGCCGTCCAGCGCCGGGAGGGTGAGCGGTTCACCCCCGTGTGCACGGGGACAACTTGTGGATCTTGCGCAGTTGGTCGGTCGCATCCGGTTCACCCCCGTGTGCACGGGGACAACTTCATATAAAGGTGAACCGGCCGGGCAATATTTGGTTCACCCCCGTGTGCACGGGGACAACGGCTCCGAACGGTATGCGCGTCCACGTGACATCGGTTCACCCCCGTGTGCACGGGGACAACCTCCCGGCCTGGGCAATGTTCGCTGACCCTTTCGGTTCACCCCCGTGTGCACGGGGACAACGTGCAGAAATCCATTGCCGTCAAGAGCGCCGTCCGGTTCACCCCCGTGTGCACGGGGACAACTTTGTAATCCTGTCGATGGGTATGGAGCTTGGCGGTTCACCCCCGTGTGCACGGGGACAACATGCGCTTGACCCTGAAAAGTGGGCTGCCTACTGGTTCACCCCCGTGTGCACGGGGACAACGGCAGACACTCTTCATATGGTCGGAACAGGGGCGGTTCACCCCCGTGTGCACGGGGACAACTAATGGCTAACATTCGAGGTTCGACGCTAAGCCGGTTCACCCCCGTGTGCACGGGGACAACCCAACCTATAGCATCTTCAATTGGCGAAGGTTCGGTTCACCCCCGTGTGCACGGGGACAACGACAACGAGGACGTGCAAATCTGCGCGGTGTGCGGTTCACCCCCGTGTGCACGGGGACAACAAGACGATATTCAATAAGTACCGTGTTCCCGGCGGTTCACCCCCGTGTGCACGGGGACAACTCCCTCAAAACCTATCACGCTCACCTATGCGTCGGTTCACCCCCGTGTGCACGGGGACAACGCGTTGCTACCGTCTCTCGTTGTAGTGCCATCCGGTTCACCCCCGTGTGCACGGGGACAACTAGTAGGTCCGCAATCATCTTACCATAGGGGGCGGTTCACCCCCGTGTGCACGGGGACAACCGGTTTTGTGATAGTCGCCTTGTTGCCATCCTCGGTTCACCCCCGTGTGCACGGGGACAACGCGCACTACGCCGTCAATGCAAAGGTGTTCTTCGGTTCACCCCCGTGTGCACGGGGACAACGCCTTCAGACGAAATTCATTGCTCAGGCTCGGCGGTTCACCCCCGTGTGCACGGGGACAACTCTAGAAGGCAGTCTACCAGTATCGGGCCGTTTTCCGGGATATTGGCGATTATCCGGCATTAACCGAACAAACGCTCTTGCCCGATGTTCTCCTCGATCACCGCAGGGACAGGTTCGCTTTCAAGTGGTGCGTTTCCTTCTTCGATATCCTCCCCATCACCTTCGCCAGGATCGCCCCCTCGCGCTGCGGCCTTTGGCACGTGCACCAGGTTCAGGCCATCGAGTAGCATTACGCTGCGCTTGGTATCGCCGAATGTCTTGACCGTAAAGCCTTGTTCCGTCGGCGACGGAAACAGCAGCATTCCTCCACCTCCGCGCATTTTGCGCCGGGCGGTATCCCATAGCTTATCGCGAACGACACCCGATACGCGGCCGACGAATACTCCCGTCCGTGGCTCAACCATCCACCGGCTCATCAGGCCTCGCAGTGTGGCCGGCACTTTTTCAAAGATGAAGACAACCATGGCTATTCCTCATCCTCCGGCGACCACAATTCTGTGGGCATTGCAGGGTCGGCGTCCGGTATAAAGCCCTGGAGCATTTCGGCCGGCACCGCAAGCACCTTCTGAATGTCAGGGACGATCCGCTGCAGCAGCTTCGTCTCGCGAAACGTGTCGCGGCAGAGATGGCGTGTCGCCGTCTCCAGGTTCACGGGCTTTTCGGCGGCAATACGGAATGCGATCGGCACTGCAATCTCGACCTTATAGAGGTCGGCGATATCATATACGAACGAGAGTTGCTTACCTGTATGGATGAAACCGATGGCGGGGCTGAAACCGGTCGAGACAATCGCAGCGTGACACAGCCCGTACAGGCATGAGTTGGCGCATGAGAGCGCCCGATTGACAGGATCGGCATCGGACCAGTTGGTCCGGTCGTAGTTGCGTCCCGACCACGGGACACCCATCTCGCGACTGATCCGCGAATAAGCGGCGCGAACACGCATCCCCTCTTTTCCCCGAAGATGCTCGACCGTCGCGCCCTCGCCGGGGTCTTCCTCGAAACGCATGCGATACATGCGCCGGACAACTTCCAGGCGTGTGTCAGTTCTACTGGCCAAGCTCGCCTGGTGAAGCAAGGCGGCGGCGCTTCGGGTGCCGCCGGATCCGTACGCATAGAAGCGCACATTCTCCTCGCCACCCCATACAACAAGACAGTTATTGTCGGCGAGGGCTGTAATCGCGGCATGAGTGATACTGCAGCCCGGCCCCAGCATAAGCACCGCCAGCGACGCCGCAGGGATGGGAACGCATCCCTCCTTATCCCAGGCAGCGATGCTCTGCTGATGTTTGTCGATCTTGACGTGTTCGAGATACAGCGACGAGATGGCGTCGCGGAATTTCGGCAAGAGATGAAGGTCGTCCATGTGTTTCTCCTATAGTCTTTCAGCAATGCGCGTGGAACCGGCGAGTAAAGGTAAATTACCGGTCACGCTTATTAACTGCGGCCATAGGATGAAAGCCGGAAGTGCAACATAGCTTCACTGGGCGTTTGGGAGGAAAATATTTTCTGCGCGCGGCATAATCATCTTTACACACTACAAGGTATAAATTTACTTAATTAACTTGACATAGTAATTTTTATACTGTATACTAATTATAGAGTACACAGTTAATAGGAAAGAAATCTATGCCCATATTTAAGGTAACAGTTGAAGGCGGAAACGGAAAATATATATTTGAACGGAGTTGCTTGCTTGAAGATATTCACACATTGACTGAAGGAGTTGTCAAGTTATTCAATTCGGTGGGTATCGAACCTGAGACTCCTGAAGACTCAACTGGTGAAGAATGGAGTTCAGCCGAGTTTCACAGACTCTGGCAAAGCCTGTCCACTCCTTCTAAAAAGGCTCTCAGAGCCATTGCAAAAAATAGGGAAGGCTGTTCAAAGACAGAGCTAGAAAAATCAGTTGGACTAACGGGACAGGCATTGGGAGGCAGTCTGAGTGGTATAACTCGCCTTGCTAAAAACTATGAAAACAAAAAATTGATTTTTGAACGTGATGAAGATGGGGATTATATCATGTCTTCAGAAATTGCAGAAATGGTAGAAAAGAAGCCATTTGTGTTAATAAAAAAAACGAATAAATTGTAGTCATGCAAAGGGAGATTAGTTATATCTCTACCTTAGTATTTATCGAACAGATTTGTAGCTTGAAGCATTAGAGAGGGTAAAATCGCAATGTATAGTTCTATGAGGGAAGTAAAGAAGGCAGTAGACAAGAACCATGGTTTCTTAACTATATCCATGGGACACTTGCGGGATATATACGGTGCCTCATGCCTTAAGAGATTAATTATTGAGGGCATTAGCGATGATCTTCACACTCATGGTTTGGCACATTACCCAGCCACACTACCCAATGATCAGTCAGCTCAAGCTCGCATTTATATACAAGATAGCTACATAGGGAAAATAATTGATGCAGTGTTAAATATTCACGAAAACAATGACGCTGTATTGCGCAGAACAGCAACCAGAGAAGAGGCGAAATTACTGAAGCAGATACGTGACATTGTTGGTAGCTATGATTAACAGGTGTCTCCGCTTCCCCCCGCCTACACGGGTACAAGTCCTCTTTGGCAATACCGGTGGCTGCGGCGGCCGGTTCACCCCGCATACGCGGGGACAACGTGCCGATCAGCGCCAGCCGCTCTACGATTTGCGGTTCACCCCCGCATGCGCGGGGACAACGCGTGAAGCCCACCCCGCCGCCTGTAGCGCTTCGGTTCACCCCCGCATGCGCGGGGACAACTTTTGCGCGCCTTGAGTTAGATGGCACCAATGCGGTTCACCCCCGCATGCGCGGGGACAACGGATCGGGATGAACAGCATAATCCGGCGCGGCCGGTTCACCCCCGCATGCGCGGGGACAACGCCCCGAGGCTTTACGCTTTGAGATCAGACCGCGGTTCACCCCCGCATGCGCGGGGACAACGTGAGCTTCACGATCGCGGACGGCGCGACCGACGGTTCACCCCCGCATGCGCGGGGACAACGGCGCGTCCGTCTGCCTGGAAGTTGACAGCGCCGGTTCACCCCCGCATGCGCGGGGACAACACTTGCAACCCGCATCCGGGTTGGGTAAAAGACGGTTCACCCCCGCATGCGCGGGGACAACTACGAAGCTCTAACGTGGTTCGGATGTCATGACGGTTCACCCCCGCATGCGCGGGGACAACTGACGGCGTTGACTGATGCGATCGATGCCTACCGGTTCACCCCCGCATGCGCGGGGACAACGTTGTCGTAGAAGGTGCCCAGATCGAGCGCTGCTGGTCTCCCCCGCATGCGCGGGGACAACGCCATGAAGTCATAGACGGTTGCGATCGTATGCGGTTCACCCCCGCATGCGCGGGGACAACATTGCGGGGCGGCGGAGCATTGGTGAGCGTTCCGGTTCACCCCCGCATGCGCGGGGACAACTGACGGCGTTGACTGATGCGATCGATGCCTACCGGTTCACCCCCGCATGCGCGGGGACAACCGTGAACACTTCGAGAAGGCGAAGCGCATGGTCGGTTCACCCCCGCATGCGCGGGGACAACGTGAATTCCGGAGCATCCCAATCATTGACATGCGGTTCACCCCCGCATGCGCGGGGACAACATACGCCTAACTTGTTGATCTTGGCAAGTAGTCGGTTCACCCCCGCATGCGCGGGGACAACCTTCGCGGCTTAGTTCTGCACGCACTTCATCACGGTTCACCCCCGCATGCGCGGGGACAACACGCGCTGCCTCTCGCTTACGCTCCTGTTCGGCGGTTCACCCCCGCATGCGCGGGGACAACTCCGCGCCTAAGAACGATGTTGACCAGTTAATCGGTTCACCCCCGCATGCGCGGGGACAACCACGTGCACGGTCTACGAGTGTTGGGAGTTGCCGGTTCACCCCCGCATGCGCGGGGACAACGCCTGTAATGCAGCAATAGCGGCGGCGAGATCGCGGTTCACCCCCGCATGCGCGGGGACAACTCTAGAAACAAGTTAACTAGTTTCACAAGGGTGTTCTCTCAACGTTTCATTACATCCTCCGTTATACGAACAAACGATCAGATAAATATATTTGTGGTTGAATGTGGACAAACCGCGACAGACACACGGTCGCCATTTAACGTTCGGATCTGGAGGGTGATGGAGCGATTCTATTCCCCATATGCACGGGGACAGCTTCGAGTTCAACTCCTCCTGCTATTACAAGTACGGTTCACCCTCGCATATGCGAGGACAACACATCGGGATTACGTCCCTTTATTTTTCCGGTAATTTCAGTCACCGCATTGTTTTGAAAGCTTCTATTAGAATAGATTCTCACCCACTCATGGGAGCCAACGACAATAAACCAAAACCGAATGCCTTAGCTGGGCCAATTCCTGCGGCGATAGCCGCAGAGAATGCTTCGGGATTTACTACACGTAGAGCGCCGTCAAAATCTACACCACGATGAGTTAGATTTAGTGATGCCCCATCGTCGGTATGCGGTTTGTGGCCTATTGTGAGTGGAGACCTCGCCATTCTTACTTCAACCTTAGGTTCAATGTCATCGTCAAAAGCATCAAACCAATCCGATCCGGTCGGCAATGGAATCAATTCGAATCCGTGCTGCCCACCTTTCCGCTCAAGCCAGGCGGCCTGAGCCTCTCTCGTCCTCAGAAGATGCCTTTTACCTTCGCTGCATCTTGTTGCATTGGCGCGCAGGCGAAAGCGCAGGAGTTGACCTGTTTGGAACGCCGGCTCCCAGGGCTTTGGCCCGCGGCAGGAGATTGGCTGCGGCAGCAATCGTTCCCAATCGGGTTCCCGCTCTGATTGAACAAGTAAGCGTGGATGATGCTTCATAATCTCCACTCTGTAAAGCACACGACCAGCTCCGCCATCCGCAATGTCGGGATAGGCCTTCATCAAGTATCGGTGCAATTCGTAGCTATCACCTATTAGACGTCCCGTATACCGGTTATGCGGATCGAGAGTTAGCTCGGAGAGATAAACCATTTCGGATCCTCCTCTGGGCAATCAACCAATTTCGATGTCAGTCTGCGCAAGCTGAATTGTCTTGCTTCAAAGTTTCCAGGCTGATCGGCAGCGACCGTCTCGCCTGCCGGATCCTGAATAACGATACGCAGTTTATCCGGCTTGGATTCACGATGCGAAATGCGACGCCACGGCTCCTTCGTCAACGCCGTTTCAAGATCGGTTTCCGGCCGCACTGAACCGCCTGGAAGATACGGCGGCAGAGTTAAGGGGAACGATCGCCGGCCAAGAGAGAGCGGCCAGACAGGATCTTTCAGGCCTCGTTCTATCTCAGCCAGAAAAACGATATCTGCTCCTTCCAGCCCCGCGAGGAAGCGCGCTTCGGCGAGATAGTGACGACGCGACGTGACATTCGTCAGTCCCCCACCCGCCCTGGCGACATCCTGCGCTGTATGGAAATCGCTCATGGCGCGACCGGAAGCCTCGATTCTTACGCCAAAACGCAGGCTGGCCAGGTCATCGATAGGCACTTCACGAGGGCGTCCGAGCGCAGCGCATACCATTCCGATGACGGCACTCTTGGTCGGTTCCGCATGAGTATCCCGGTCATCAAATCGGCTGCGGCTGCCCCAAGACTGCATGGGGCCGTCAAGCATGATAAGAATTGTGTGGCTCATACGTGAACGGCTCCAATAATCGATTTGATCGCCTGATCCAACGTCTCAGCATCGTATGCAGCAAGATCACCAAGCGGCTTATCGCTCTCACGGTCGTGGAAGATGGCCTGGGTAGCATCCTTGTAGATGCCATAGACCTTATCGAGGCGGGCATGGTGGCGGACGAGCGCATAAATAGATGCTCCGATCAAGTCTTCTGAGCGGATTGGCAACGCGAAGGCGTTCGCGAGAGAAACAGGCGTGCCTGACTTTCGTGCGACGAATAGCCCGAACGACGGGCGATTCTGCGCCGCGTGACTATTCTGCTTAGCGGTCGGCACAGTGAGCGTGAACGAGCGCAGGAATTCTTGCAGGGCTGTTTCAGCCAAAATTCGATCTCCCCCGAGGTTGGCGACGAGTTCTTTGTAATCCACAAGAGCATAGCGATAAAAGCATGCGGAGTTGAAGCCCTGCGTGCCGAGCATGCCTGCGCCGACTTCATCGCGGTCACGCGTCAGGTCATCGACCGCCGTGTAAAAGTCGGTCTCGAAATCGGCCTGATGTGTGCTGATCGCATGCGCCACCTGGCACGCGGCATCAATGTTGAACTCCGGCTTCTCTGCAAGCATACGTCCGAAGAGGGCGACATCCGCCGAGCGCTGTGCTGCCTTGAGGCGAGGCGCCGCCTTATCACCCGACAGCCCCTCACGTATACATGCAGCAGCTTCGACAATCTCGGCTTCGGACATAAATAGAAGAACGGCGGTCTCCTGCTTACGCTTGCCGTCCATCTTGGAATATGTTTCCTCAAGGAACTTGATAACCTTTGCCTCCTCAAAGCCGTCGCCAAGGCGCTCTAACAACTTCGCCGCCAGTTGCTTCGTGCGAATACCGGTCGGGATGGAATTCTCATGCCGGAATGTGTCGCGCACAGCCCGCTTCCACGATTGGCTGGACACTCGGGCACGAGATACGCCGCCGAATGTGCAGGTCTTGGGCGTGTTCGCGTCGTCGCGATTGAGGCAGGATGGCGCAAAGTTTTGCAGAAGGTGAATTTCGATTTTCATTTTGTTTCCTCAGTTTCCGAATTGTTGTCCCCAAGGCCCTTATCCTCGCGATAAAAGTCACGAGCGAGTTGGTGTTGCCGCCGCTTATCGTCCGAGTTCCACCACAGAATATCGTCCAGCAGGCGGTACCAATCTATCGCCACGTCGTTAGCCGCAAGCAGGCGAATTGCATGCCGCAAGAGATCTTCGAGCCTACGCTCATCGGTAGTCAGCAGTTGCAGGAAGCGTGGCTCGATACTTCCGGACTTGGCGTTTATCTGCTTAAAGGCACTACCAAGAGATACGCCCCTGCTATGTTTCCGGTGGATTGCAAAGAGGCCGGCGACGATATAGGACCACTTTTCCAGGCGTTCGGGCTTGCCATCGTAACGTGGCTCTCCCAGGTAAGGCGCGACATATGGCGCTGCCCGCAGAGGATCGGCCACGGCGCGGCGCAATTCGGCCAGAGCTGCCCGCGACGAACTCTTTATGTCTGAAGTCCTCGCAAGCTCGATCAAGCTATCAATGATGGCCTTGGCCTGCGCATCGCGAAGGTCTGCCGACGTCTCAGAGGATGTAAATGTCATTTCGATGCTCCTTTTGCGGCTTGCCGCTTCGGCTTCTCTGCCGCCAATCTCGCGCGCTCATTGCTGTCTGCTATGAAGCGGTATGCGATCGCAGCCGTTGCGCGCATGGCGCGGCCGCTCTCTCCAAGTTGCCGGCAAGATTCGCGTAGCGCCCGCTCCGCTTCCGCTTCCACGCCATGCTGCCACACTCGCAACGCCTCCTCGCAACTATTGATGTCCCGAAGCCCTTCCAAGAACACCGCGAAATGCGTTTCGAGGCGCGCCCAGTAGGCGACGCGAGGATCGATGCTTGACGTCAGACTGCGAACGTCATTCGGATCGGGGTTATCCAGGGGCGGCAAAAACCTCCTTGCTACCAGATAGATCCTCTGACCGAGTATGCCGGCGATCTCCTCGGCCTCGCCAATCGCCAGCTCAACATATTTCCGTAACGTCCTGGCGTCGTCATTCTCCGCCAGCAAGGCAGGAGGAAGCGCGACACGATCGTGCCGCCACAGGAGAAATTTGCCGGCCTTTCCAGGGTCGGTCGCCAATCCGACTATATTGAGACCATAAAGCGCCTTTGAGTCGAGGCATTCTTCAACAACTTGATGCGCGACATGGTGGAGGATCGCCGGTTTCTGCTTGCCTTCCGTTTCGAGGAGCGCGTGAAGATCGCGCCATGAGGCTTTGGAGGCGCTCAGACTCAAGGGAAACATCCCCTCCTTTTTACTTTGTACGAATGCCTTCATCATGTCGCCGGGCGTCTTATCGGCCTCACGCCCCTGCGTGAAGTACATACGGCGAACGAGCCCATCATCGTCCGGAAGCAGACGGATCATGCGGCTGAGCCAGGCATATCGCTCCACCGGCCCATTTTCCGGTTGGCTGATACGCTTGCCGTCCTTGGAGAGGGTGTCCAGCGTGGTTGTGGGATCAGGCAATTCCCATGCTGGAACATCCTTCTTATTTGGATTGCTGCGGAGCGGCATGTTAAGGAGAAGCGTTTCCTTGAGGCTGCCTCCAGTCAAGAAAATGCATACACCGCGCAGTGCGATGGCATCCGCGAGATACGGGCGTGGCCATGCCTTGCCATCCACTCTTGCTTCCGCTGCCCGCCCAAAGCCCAGCGCGAATGATTGCGAAGCAATCAACATTCGGGCAGCCTCGGAAGGTGTGTAGGCCTGCGGCGCTACGTCCGAGCGATGGTCGAAGAGGGTCGCATTATTACCGACGGCGGCCTCCGTAGCGAGAGCGGAAAGAGGAACAAAGGCTTTCATCTCAAGCTTCGGTATCTGCATAAACGGCTTCTCCCCAAAGAGATCCATGCCGTCTTGCCTGTTCAGATAGGCTTCGATCTTATCTTTAGGAAGAGATGGCGCATTCCACAAATCGCGCCAATCTTCGTCGGTCGTAACATCCTCGAACGCCTGATACAGAATGGCAAGCAGCAACCTAAGCAATGCCACAGTCTCCAGTGGCGATGAACAGGCAAGCTCAAGGATCTTATGAGCCTGGGTAAGGCAGTCCGCGACAGAATATTCGTGGACTACTCCCGATAGATCGGAAGAGGGTATAAACCGCTCCCGACGTACATCAAACGGTTTTATCATCATGGACCTCGTCACTATCGCTTGTATCGATAATAAATACGTGAGAACGTATCTGGGCGGATAGGGCTCCATAAATTCGGCATGAAGCTTGGTAAATGTCTGGCATGGTGGCAAGGGGATTTGACGTTCGCATTGCAATACGAATCGATTGAGTAATTGTCATTTTCAGATTTCCTAAGGCGGCGCATGTTTTCTAATAAACTTTAAACAGTCTGATTCGAATATACCCTGCCATTTCACAACATTGATCCGAAAGTCGCTAAAATCTGTCATGCCCTCATGCCATGCCCACAATTCTCATCAAGGTATCATACAAGTATCGCGGGGGTGTACCGGCGGCGCACGTAGACTACATATGCAGCTAAATCCTTTTCCCCGCACATATCAATCAGCGGCTCCTGTTTTAATCGGCAGGATGCCGCCTCCTTTTTAACCTTTCACCAAACCAACTTTCTCACTCAATCGAATCTGCTTCTTTCCTATCATAGCTACTCCTTGCTCGAACGTTACAAGTCTGCAATATCTTAGATAGGCATTGTCCTTCCATTGCTTTGGCACATCCTGTTTAACCAGCGAATGATATAGCGCCTCGCTGCTTATGGGAACTGAGAATTCGAGGAGCGCGCGTGCGGCATGGATGTCCAGCTCGCCCTTGGGAACCGTTGCCAACGGTTGGCCGTCAGCGTCCGTTCCGGCGCAGATTACGGTGATGGATGGTTTACCGAGCCGTGTCGCAGCTCGAATGGTTTTGTGAACTTCCGGATCGTCGCTGTCGTGGAGTTCAAGCTTTACGTCACCGGCCTTCGCTCCAATGTTGAGTACATCCTTTGCACTGTAGCTGGCATCACGAACCATACAAAGCTCTGCAAGACTGCTATCCTTCTCACGCTCGGCTTCCATCTTATCCTTCTCTGCAGCCAGTTCGTTGACCCAAACTTCATCTAAACCGGGTGGCTCGGGATCGTCGTAGGCGGTTCGTACCAGAATATCGATATCCTTGGGCAAGGAATAGATCGTTTCGCTGAGGGCTAGGCGCGACCGCAGCATAATATAGGTTTCGTAGTATCCCGAGCCATCGGGGAAGCCCGGCAGACCGTCCGGTTTGTTGTCGCACAAGACGACGAGATTCGCCTGAGTGACCGGCCGATATACACGATCGTGACGCCATAAACGACCGGCGCGCTGGAGGATAAGGTCAATTGGGGCGAAATCGGATGCCATCCAATCAAAATCGAGGTCAAGCGACTCTTGAAGGGCTGGGCTAGCTATAAGTACGGTTCGCGATGGTCGAGTCCCCTCCTTGCCAAACAGATCATGTAGTTCTTGCTCACGCTCGCGACGCCATTTAACGATTGTGCGGGCATGATAGAGCAACACCTCCCAGTCAGGCAACGCTTCGCGCAGCAGATCGCGTGCTTCCTGTGCTCGATCGACGGTGTTGCAAATAACTGCCGCGCAGCCGCCGTTGGGCATGTCTGTTTGTATTTTGTCGGCCAGCATCGCAAGGTCCGTCGAAGCATAGCTGACGTGGATCTTCTTTGGTTCGGGCTGCTTACCGGATTCATCAGTGTCGGCAGTTATATGGCGGGACTGTGCGCCGGCGTCATTAATATAGGTGATGTGCGGATACTCGGCGGCGTTGACTTCGGCTTTAGAGTCCCAGGCTCCGATCAGTTCGCGGCGTCTTGTGTCCGGAAGTGTCGCCGATAGAAGGATCACCGTACATCCAAGCGCGCGAAGCCATCCGAGAAGGCACTTGAGAAGTTGACTCATGTAAATGTCGTAAGCGTGAACTTCGTCGAATATCACCACCTTCCCCGCAAGGCCGAACAGTCGGACAAACCAGTGCTTCGTCTGCAGCACTCCCATCAACCCCTGATCGATCGTTCCGACGCCGAACCGCGCAAGCAATGCCTCCTTTTTTGATGTAAACCAGGAGTGCGCGGCCACGGAATCATCGGTGTTCCCTGAACCTCCATACAATGGCGTAAGCTTGATGGCATCGAACACATCGGAGAGGAAGCTACCGCCGTGGATTAGCTGCATCTCAAGACGCCGGCTGTGTCCACGTTCTTTCAGATAGTCCTTAAGCACTCGCTTGAACATCGCATTGCCTGTGGCTTGAGTCGGCATCGCGAAATAGCAGCCCAGTGCCATTGCGATTGTCAAAGCGCGATCTGTGGCATAGATCGCGGCTTCCGTCTTGCCCCCACCCATTGCGGCTTCAATGACCATGAGATAAGGCGTGGTGGCGGCGTCGGCAATCTCGACGACCATGCGTTGCATTGCGTTCGGCTTCTTAATCTTGGGAAAGAGAGTTGAGAATGACGCAGGCGCGGCGAATTGAGGAGGCGGTGTCCATCCGAAGTCTTGCAATGCCTGCTTTGCCTTTGCTAGAGAAATGGCGGCGTATGTATTGATGTCCATTGGACCCACAGGCGGAAAGTGCTTCTTAGAAGATCCGATCCAGTCAGCGACGGCCACTAAACCGCCAACGAGTGGAACGAGGGCTCCATGATTGATAGCGGCAATATTTACTGGCGGCTCATTCGGAAATAGAACATGGACCACACGCTCAAGCATTGCGTGCCGGGCTACATGCCAATCCGAACCGCCAATCGCCATAGGCGACTTCCCAGCTAAATAATCCGCATCTGACGGGAATATGCCGTGGTGTCCGCCAACGATTTTAGAGAGCAACAGAGCGCTTGGCTTTGGCGCAATCCAGCCGCAAGCGCCATCGATAGCAGCAGTGGGCAGGCAGGATGCGGTCACATATCCATGCGGCTCTTCGTTTGGTCTAATGATCGTAAAACCTGCATCTTTGACCCTGCCAAACAGATCCGGGAGTGAGGGTTTGAGCTGAAAGGCGGAGAGCTTGCCAAGGTCGTGCTGTGCTGCAAGCAACACAACGAGTCGGCGCGCTCCCTCTTCGGGAAGGCAAAGTGCCTCACTGATAGCGGACCGAGTAATTTGAGGCAGGACATCCCAAAGACATAGCGCAACATGTCCAACGTCAAGCAAGTGAAACAACAGTGGGTGGTAATTCGCCGGATTGTTCTTATCCGATTTGCCCCAAAACAACAGCAGGATCTCATCGTTCATAGTTTTGTCCAACTCGATTTCGATAGCATCAGTTTATGTTGCGTCAGTGCAACATATCTTCACTCTGCGCGCGAGTCGTAAATTCCGGAAATCTTTTTTATAGAACTTCAAAAAGTTTTATTTGGATGCTGTCACGATCAAAAATCTATTCAGAATCAACTATATTGCAAACGAATCAATAATACCACATAATAATAAGACTGATAGGCATACCTGTATAATACAAAACGAAAAGAGAGCCTGGCAGGGCTCTCTTTTCAATCTATGCAGAAAGGAGGTGATCCTTTTGCTTTGAAACCTAAAGCAATCCCAATATATTGGAATTGCGATCTTGATTGTCGCTGTCGGTAAAGCGATAGCGATGGTCGTCGCAGCCTGGAAGAACTAGGCTGACCGGCGGGCGAGGATTGCGTCAACCAATCTTCGCTCGCTGCGGATTGTTACATCCTCTAATATTATACCCCTGCCCCACGTATGCCCGACGAATTGAATCGTATTCCGACTCCTATTTCCGTTGCATCATGCCTTCACAATTTGGACGAATTATAAATCTCAGAAATCTTTTTTGCGGCATCGGCGACCTGTGTCCGCAGAGATTGCGGTTCCAGCACTTCGGCTTCGGGACCGTAGCTGAGAACCCAGCGAAGCACTTCGCCCATGCCGGCAACACGCATGGTGAGGATCACTCCGCCGTCAGGCTGTTCTTCGATCGTCTGCGTATCGTGAAATTCCCGTTCACGAGCCCATCGGGATTGATAGGGTGAAAACTTAATCCGTATGACGGTCGGTTCTTCACCGTGCCAGGCAACGAAACCGCGACGATATTCCTGAAGGTCGAAGCCGGGGTCTACGGAGTAGGCATGGGTGGGATTCAAGACTTTCCAGTCCCGGATACGTCCGGCAAAGAATTGCCGAAGCTCGTCACGCAGTTCGCACCAAGCAATGAGGTGACGCTCCCCGGCCTCATTAATGACAACATACGGCTGAACCAGGCGCTCCGTCTCCTCGTCCTTTCGCGCTGAGTAGTAGCGAATCCACATCTTTTGGCGGTCGCGCACGGCACGATGACAATCTTCCAGAAGTTCCGGGGACGAACCGACGTCGTGTGTGAGGCGCACCGAGGCATATACCGCCTCAACAGGAGGTGGCGGCGGTGGGGCAAGAGGAGATGCGCTGGCAATAACCTTTTCGAGCGTTTCGGCATCATGCTCGCCCAGATATGCTCGCGCGACCTGCACAGCTCTCTGAAGGGAATCGCGCTGACCAGTAGTCAGCAGCAGGCAGGTGAGAGCAAAGGCAGGTTCGGTATAATACCAGCCGCCTCGATCGCGGTGAAAGTCAACGGGAGCGCCAAGGTTATCACGCAGGTGAGCGTAATCGCTTTGCGCTGTACGCCGGGAGACTCCGAACTTCTCTTTGAGTGTGTCGGGATTGGGATAAGCGCCGTCACGGATGGCGGCGTCCAACCAGTGAATTCGTTCGATGAGTGACATTCAATGATTGTACGCTCGCATGACAGCAATTTCAAGATTACAGAGAAGATATCACTAGTGACATAAATAAAACACTTTTGCTATTTTTGAGAGTACCGTTGAGGAGAGATGAAATAGCCCCCGCGTCCGCGGGGACAACGTGCCAACATATTCCCCCATGGTCATAGCGGCGGTTCACCCCCGCGTCCGCGGGGACAACTTCACCTGCAGCTTGGCATTGCGGTCTGCAGCGGGTTCACCCCCGCGTCCGCGGGGACAACATGGCCGCGATCGCGCCCGCCGCTTGCTGGTACGGTTCACCCCCGTGTCCGCGGGGACAACAGGGCGGTGCGCATGCTGGGCGCGGGCGCAGGCGGTTCACCCCCGCGTCCGCGGGGACAACATGCATTCGTGACCTTGGCATGCGTGACTAACCGGTTCACCCCCGCGTCCGCGGGGACAACGGGTTCGAACTCATAATGCGCTCAGAGATTCCCGGTTCACCCCCGCGTCCGCTTATCTTGACTCTTAATTCTTGACTTGGTTTGCGCCCAACTGAAAGCCGATGACAATATCATCGAGGCGGCGCAAACCGAGCCACAATGATTTAATCCCAGG
>Ga0207671_10003388_pt1 | contig 15953 bp, 13 predicted proteins | sample KBSC24metaG_FD_184352 | JGI IMG/M metagenome (GOLD analysis project Ga0207671, IMG submission 184352) | Corn rhizosphere microbial communities from Kellogg Biological Station, Michigan, USA - KBS C2-4 metaG (SPAdes) (version 2) | ecosystem: Host-associated > Plants > Roots > Rhizosphere > Soil... | reverse complement strand
ACCATGGTGAAGAGCCGGCGCCTCCGGCGGGCGCTCTGCAACGGGGGGTAGGGCCGGGCCGCGCTGTCTGGCGGCGGTTGTTGCTTGTGGTCGCCTTTGTCCCGGATCCCTCGTCGCTGTCGTCGCCCGGAGGGAACCATCCCGGCCTGGCGGTGTCCAGCCGGATCACACGCTGCTGTGGTCGGTCTCCGTTCGGCTGGACACCGCCAGTCCGGGATGGTTGGCAGAGCCCGCCGACAGCGACGAGGGATCCGGGACAACCCCACCTGTGGGAAGAGGTCCCGCGCCTTCTGGCTCACATGGTCACCGCCGCGTGTGCGTGCCGAAGTGGACCCCGTCCACACCACAGGGGTGGTGTCCCGGATCCCTCGTCGCTGTCGGCGGGCGAAGCCAAGCTGGCCGGGCCGGTGGTGTCAAGCCGAGCGTTTCCGGTGGCCAGCAGCGTGTGATCCGGCTGGACACCACCGGACCGGCCTGCTTCCGTGAGGCGACGACAGCGACGAGGGATCCGGGACAAAGGCGACCACAAGCAACAACCGCCGCCAGACAGCGCGGCCCGGCCCTACCCCCCGTTGCAGAGCGCCCGCCGGAGGCGCCGGCTCTTCACCATGGTTTTGACTTTGACTTTCAAGCGCACCACCCGACCGCCGGCCGCCAACGCGACCCAGCCACGCACCACCGAACTGCGCCCCCAGCGGATCCTTCTTAAACCAGTGCGAAGCCGTAAAAATCGCCTGTCAAACCACAGACCAACCGCACCGACCACACACCACCACCACCCACTCCCACCGGTTGGCGTCGACGCGACGAGGGATCCGGACCTGGCTCGTGCGGTGGTGTCAGGCACCGGTCGGTGGTCGGGGCGCTGACGCTGGCCGCCGCCGGTCGAGCCCCGGCCGTGGATCCCGCGATCGGCCCACAGCAACACCGCAGCCGCAGCCGCAGCCGCAGCCGCACCCGCACCCACACCCACACCCACAGATAAGTCAGGGGCGCCCTATTTTCGGCGCTACCGACCTACGTGTGCTCGATCCGCAACACCCGCCGCCGCACGATCCGCCGCCCCGGCACCAGCACCGCGACGGCGCCCGGGACCGCGACCGCCGCGACGATGCCCGCGCACGCGAGCGGCGGTACCGACAGCATCGGCAGGCCGGTCACTCCAGCTGCGAAGGCGACCAGCGTCAGGCCCGCCACCGCCGCGCCGGCGAGGGTGCCGACGCCGAGGATGATCGCCGTCTCCAGTCGCAGGGCCTGCATCATCTGATCCCCGGTGGCGCCGACCAGCCGCAGCAGCGTCAGCTCCCGCCGCCGGGACGCCGTGGCCACCCCCAGCGTCGTCACCACGCCGACCAGGATGAAGCCGGCGATCGCCACCACGGCGATCAGGCCCATCAGGCCGTCCCGATCCGCCTGCTTCGTCAAAGCCCTGCCGTAGTCGGAGGCCGACGCCAAGTGCAGCCCGGCGAAGTGCGTCGTCAGAGAGCTGAGATCCCCACCGCCGTCAACGAGCAGGTAGTCGTCCAAGGGCGTAGCAGCGTGCGCAGCGACCAAATCCCGCGGCAGCAGCACGTCCCCGAAGCCGAGCCCCCGCTCGTACAGCGCCACCACCCGCAGCGTGACCTGCGTGCCGTCCCCCAGCCACAGCTGTCGGGTGTCCCCGACCTTCGTGTCGTGCGCGACCATCTTGCTCAGCGCCACGGTCCCGGGCTCGTTCAGCGCGGCCAAAGACCCTGAAGTCACCTTGGGATCCAGCGTCGCCGCCATCCCGCCCGCAACCCCCTGAGCCGACAGAGACTGCAGCGAGGTGTCGAGGTTCCACACCGGCATCAGCACCGTCGTCCGCTTCACCGCCGTCACATCACTCGTCCCCGGCAGCGCCTTCGCGGCGTCGAACGCAGCGTGCGGAACCCCAGGGCCGGAAGATGTCAGCACACTGCCAGCGCGCAACCCCTCCCGTGCCTGAGCAGCGGTGGCGTGAGCCGTCGTCGTCTGCGCGAACAGCTGCGCGCCGCCGAACGACACCGCCAGCGCGACCGGCGTGATGACCGCGGCCATCCGCACCGCCGCGGCGCGCGCCGAGCCCGCTGCCAAGTCGCCCGCCACCGGCCGCAGCCGCCGCAGCGGAGCTCCCAGCACCCTGACACCGCCCCGCGCGATCCACGGCCCCAGCAGCGCCACCGCCCACATCAGCGAGACGACCAGCCCCGCGACCGACGTGGCCGCCGCCTGCCCGCCGGCCGTGAACGCCAGCACCAGCATCCCGGCGCCCAGCACCAGGAAGACCAGCCCCGTGATCACCCGCCAGCGCGGCAGCCGAGTGGGCTCGACGGCGGCCTCCCCCAGGGCCTGCACCGGCCTGATCTTCGACACCCGCCGTGAGGCGAGCCAGCCGGTGCCGACCGCGGCCGCGACCGTCACCAGCGCCGACCCGAGGACCGGAATCGGGCTCAGGCTCAAGGCGAACCCCGCGGGAAGCACGCCCTGCGACGTCATCACAGCCTTCAGCAACGCCCCCAGCCCGAGCGACGCCACTCCCCCGACGAGCGCCGACGGCACGGCGATCCGCAGCATCTCCCGCACGATGATCCGCCGCACCTGCCGCGGCGTGGCGCCGACCGCCCGCATCACCGCCAGCTCCCGCGTCCGGTCGCGAACCGAAAGCTCCAGCAGCCCTGAGACGACCAGCAGCGCCACCAGCAGCCCCGCGCCGCCGAGCGAGCCATAAGCAGCCAGGTTGTCGGTGCGTCCGGCCTGGATCGCCGGGTTCTCCACATCACCACGCGCCGCGCCGGTCGCGACAGCCAGGCCGGGCGCGGCATGCCGCAACGCGGAGGCGGACACGTGGCCGCCGGACACCGGCAGCACCACCAACGCGTCAGCCCGATCCGGATGCCCGGAGAGCGTCTCAGCCTGCTGCTGCGTGAAGTACACCGCACCGGCTGGGCCGCCGGAGCCGAACCCCGAGACCCGGAACTCCTGCGGCGCGCCATCGATCTGCAGCCGGACATCCGAGCCGACCCGGACATCGCCGAGCCTGGCCGCCGTGCCCGCATCGAGGACCACGTCACCCGCCGCACCAGGTGCCTGCCCCGAGACGAGTCGCGTGGCGACCAGCTTCGCCGAGTCCCAGCCATGCCCGGCGAGCGTCACGGCCGAACCGCCCGAAGGCACCCCGACCACCGGCACCGAGAAGTCCGCGACCACGTCCGCGACTCCCGGCACCGCCTTCAACGCCCCCGCCAGTGCGACCGGAACCCGATTCGGCTCGACCAGCGGCCGGCTGTCAGAGTTCTTGTTGTCCCCGCTCCCCCGCACATACGTCACGCTCTGCGAGCCGTGCACCACCGCTGCGGCCGAGGCGTACCGGTCGGCCGCGCCATGCGCCCGCACCCCGGACTCGATCAGCACCCCGAAAGCGCCGAGCACCATCGCCGCCACCGCCAGCGCGGCGGCGACCCCGAAAGCAATGCCCTTCCTCACAGCGTCTCCCAGCGGTTCAGGACCGTCGCGGCGGTCGGGCGGGCGAGTTCGTCGACGATGCGCCCCTCGGACAGGAACACCACGCTGTCGGCCCACGCCGCGGCGACCGGATCGTGCGTCACCAGCACCACCGTCTGCCCGATGGCGTCCACGGCCTCCCGCAGCAGCCGCAGCACGTGACCGGCGGTGCGCGGATCCAGTGCGGCGGTGGGCTCGTCGGCGAAGACGATCTCCGGCCGGGTCACCAGCGCCCGCGCCACCGCGACCCGCTGCTGCTGCCCGCCGGACAGCTGCGAGGGCTTGTGCTCCAGCCGGTCGGCCATCCCCACCCGGTGCACGACCTCGGAGAACCAGCTCCGGTCGGCACCGCGCCCGCCGAGGAACAGCGGCAGGGTGATGTTGCGCTCCACGGTCATCGAGGGCACCAGGTTGTAGCCCTGGAACACGAACCCGACCCGGTCCCGGCGCAGCCGCGTCAGCTCGGTCTCCTTCAGCTTCCCCAGGTCGGTCTCGCCGAGCCTGATCGTGCCGGAGGTGGCCCGGTCCAGGCCGGAGGCGCAGTGCAGGAACGTGCTCTTGCCGGAGCCGGAGGCGCCCATGATCGCGGTGAACGTGCCGCGCCGGAAGGCCCAGCTGACGTTGTCCAGCGCGGTCACTCGGCCATAGGACTTGGTCACGTGCTCCAGCGCCACGGCGGTGCCGGTCGCTGTGAGGGTGTTCGGGGCGGTCATGGGCTCCTGCAATCTGGGGGACGGTGGGACATCGGCGGATCAGGACACCCTCGACGCTAGTTTTCGATCTTGTCCGGCCCCAGCCGCCCAAGCCCCCTGTCGGTGGTGTAGCCGGCTACACCACGAAGGTGGGGCCAGCCGGGCGGACACGCCGCCACCAGGCCTTTAAAGTGGGGGTCGATGAAGATCCGCGCTCTGTTCGGCCGAGCCCTGCGCGCGACCTGGTACCTGGTCGCGGGCCTGCGCACGGCCGTGCCCGCGCTGCTCGGCATGTGCCTGCTGCCGCTGGCGTTGCTGCTGGCGTTCGGCGTGCCGGGGCTGCCGTGGGTGGCCGGGCGCATCCGGGTCCTGACAAATGTCGAGCGCCGCCGCGCGGCCCAGGTCCTGGGACAGCCGATCCGGGAGCCCTCCACGCCGCTGGCCGCCGACCCCTATCGGCAGTACTTCGCCTTGATGCGCTCGTCCTCGGTGTGGCGGGACATCGCATGGATGGTGGTGCACGGCATCACCGGCGTGTTCGTCGCGGTCGTCTCGGTGGAGATCTGGATCGGGATCCCGTGGGACCTGGGGCTGCCCTTCTGGTGGTGGACGCAGAAGCCGGGCACGCTCGGCGCCGGCCTGCAGATCTACACCTGGCCGCAGGCCGTCGCCTACCCGCTGGTGATGGCCGTGCTGCTGACCGCGCTCCAGCTCTGGCTCCAGCCCCGCCTGGCCCGGTTCCAGGGCTGGTACGCCGCGCGCCTGCTCGGCCCGACGCGCCGCACCGAGCTGGCCGCGCGCGTGGAGTCGCTGACCGAGACCCGTGCCCAAGCCCTGGAGGCCCACGGCGCCGAGCTGCGCCGCATCGAGCGCGACCTGCACGACGGCACCCAGGCCCAGCTGGTCGGCGCCGCCCTGCGGCTCGGCCTGGCCGACCAGACCTTCGACGCCGACCCCGGCGGCGCCAGGAAGCTGATGCTCGACGCGCGCGCCGGCATCGAGGACGCCCTGTCCGAGCTGCGCGACGTGATCCGCGGCATCCATCCGCCGATCCTCACCGACCGGGGGCTGGCCGGGGCGGTGCGCGCGCTGGCCGCCGGACGTCCGATGCCGGTGGCGGTGGAGATGCCCGAGCCTGATCGGCGCTGCCCGGCGGCGGTGGAGGCGGCCGCGTACTTCGTCGTCGCCGAGGCGCTGACCAACGTCGCCAAGCACAGCGGCGCCGCGCACGCCTGGGTGTCGATAAGGCATGGGCCGGTGGGGCATCATGGCCCTTACTTGACCGTCGGCGTCCAGGACGACGGCCGCGGCGGCGCGGACCCGGCCGCCGGCAGCGGCCTGGCCGGAATCCGGCGCCGGGTGGCGGCGTTGGACGGTGTGACCCGGATCGGCCCCCGCCCCGACGGGAGCGGGACGAGCGTGGAGGTGGAGCTGCCGTGCGGCTTGTGATCGCCGAGGACAACGTGCTGCTGCGCGAGGGGCTGATCCTGCTGCTGACCACGGTCGGGCACGAAGTGGTCGCGCTGGCCGGCAGCGGCCCGGAGGTGGTCCCGACGCTGCTGGAGCACCGGCCCGACGCCGCGATCCTGGACGTGCGCCTGCCCCCTGGCTTCCGCGACGAGGGCCTGCGCGCCGCGATCCAGGCGCGCAAGCTGCTGCCCGGCCTGCCGATCCTGGTGCTGTCGCAATACGTGGAGGAGACCTACGCCGCCGAGCTGCTCGCCGACGGCGCCGGCGGCATCGGCTACCTGCTCAAGGACCGGGTCGCGCGGGTCTCGGAGTTCCAGGAGGCGCTGGAGCGGGTCGCCGCCGGCGGCACGGCGCTGGACCCCGAGGTGGTCTCGCAGCTGCTGACCCGCCGCGACCCGCTGGACACCCTCACCCCGCGCGAGCGCGAAGTGCTGGGGCTGATGGCGCAAGGGCTGGACAACACGACCATCGCCGCGACGCTGGTGATCACCGAGCGCTCGGTGAGCAAGCACATCGGGAACATCTTCGGCAAGCTCGGGCTGCCGCCGGACGAGGCCGGGGACCGGCGCGTGCGGGCGGTGCTGGCGTTCCTGGAGGCCGGGGACTGAGTCGGCTGAGTCAGCAGAGTCAGCTGATCCAGCCGGCGTCGACGGCGGGATTGCTGTCGTAGACCACGTATTCGCGCTCGACGCCGAGCATCTCATGCCCTGCTTCGCGCAAGGCTTCGATGAGCCGGTCCAGCTCGGCGACCGCGTCTTCGGTTCCGGTCCGGTGGCAGCGCTGGGTCACGAACCGCTCCGCGCGCCCGTCCTCACGGACGCGTCGAGCGTTGCGCGACAGGTGCGCGCCGTGCGGCGTCGCCAACTCAGCGAGCGCCGCCTCGTCAACGCCCGGCGGAAGCAGCAGCTTGATGTGATGTTCGAAATACCGGTCGGGCGTCCTGTCCAGCCCCTCGATGAAGGGCGAGGCCTCCACCTTCACCCGCGTGACCTCGAATCCGGTGGCCCGCAACTCTCCGGCCAGCGCCGAAGCATCGGCGAGCGCTGTCTCGGCCGTGCCATCGGCGCGGGCCGTCAGCATCGGCTGCGACACCGTCTCTCCGCGTGCCAGCACGATGTGCGTGAACTTCACCCCGCGCTCGGCCGCCCACGCGGCGAGCCGGGCCGCCGCAGCTTCGTCACCGGAGACGGTGACGTGATACTCGAACTCGCTCCCCCTCCCCCTCATGCCAGGCCCAGCGCGTCCATGAGCCGCTGCTTCCACTGGCCGACCGAGCCCTGCACCCCGGGATTCTCGGCGACGAAGGTCTCCCAGTCGACGTCCCAGGCGGCCACGTCCCGGCGCCTCAGCCCGGCCTGGGCCGAACCCCCGGCCCGGATCGCCTCCCGGAGCACCTCGAGCTCGGCGAGGACCACCGCGTCGTACAGGTCCTTGCCCCGGCCGGCGCCCTCCTTCGTGTCCTCGATCAGCCACATCAGCTTCCACACCAGCGACAGATCGGGCCCGGCGGCCAGCACGACGCTGTACCCGCCGGCCAGGCGCGGTATCCGCACCCACATCGGCCGCCGCGGCATCGGCTCGTCCATCGCGAAGTCCATCTGCACGACGCCCGAGACGGTGGTCCCGTCCACGCGCCAGGGCACCGTCACGCGCGCTCCGCCCATGGCGTACCCGGAGTACGCCCACGGCGCGTCCTCGTCGAAGCCCTGGACGTCCAGCACGATCCCGGCCCCCACCTGCGCGTTGTCGCGAATCAGCTCTCGCAGGCCGCCGTAGGGCGCGGGCTCCTCCCAGTCCTGGGACCGGATCCAGTTCATCCCGTCCGGCGACACGCGCGGATGCCGGCCGCCGGTGTCGAACTCCTGGTCGGCCCACAGCTCGGCACGCCCCGCACCGTCGGCGGCCTCCGGCCACTGCTGCACGCTCGCGAGCTCGTCGACGTAGGGATAGGGGTCCAGATCCTCGACCGGCCAGCCGTCCTTCAGGGCGATGAAGTCCAGATCGCCGGGTTTGCGCGAGGCCGAACCGGCGTATGCCGTCATCAGCATGCTTCCGCGCAGGACCAGCCTGCTGCTCCACTCGGCGCCGGCGATCAGGCTCAGCACGTGGTCCAAGGCCAGGCGGTGGCAGGTGTCCGGGTCGCGGGACGGGACGGTGTCCTCCATGGGCGCCGATTATCGCGGAGCGGACCGACAGGCGCCGTCACCCGAACGGAGTAGTTGGGCTGCTCAAGAAGTTGTGTCGCTCGTTATCTTGAATTGTTCGCCTCTAGCTCGATAGGTTGAAGCCATGACCGCATCCCACCCGCCGAACGCCGCGGAGGAGTTGCGCGGCGCCGGGCTCCGGGTGACCGCGGCTCGCGTGGCCCTTCTGGAGACCGTGCGCGGAGGCGACCACCTGGACGCCGACGCGATCGCCTCCGGGGTGCGCGAGCGGGTCGGCCACGTGTCGCTGCAAGCCGTCTACGAAGCACTCCACGCGCTCACCGCCGCCCGGCTGGTGCGCCGCATCGAGCCGGCCGGCAGCCCCGCGCGCTACGAGGGCCGGGTCGGGGACAACCACCACCACCTGGTCTGCCGCGGCTGCGGCACCGTGGTGGACGTGGACTGCGCCGTCGGCGCGGCCCCGTGCCTGGATCCGGTCGACGACCACGGCTTCACCATCGACGAGGCCGAGGTCGTCTATTGGGGCCTGTGCCCCGACTGCGCCGTCCCGGCCGGTCCCGAGGGGTGACCCGAGGGCTCGTCGGCGACGATCGCGGCAGAGCACGACAGCGCGCCCCAGAGAACTGAACATCAGAGAACATCCGAACCAGCGTGAACCGCCAGAAACCGGAAGGACTCCCCCAGAGATGTCTGAGAACCATGGCGACATCGACGTCGACATCGATCACGGCGCCCAGGCGAGTGTAGGCGGCTGCCCCGTCCCCCACGGCCGGGCCGCGCACCCGACCCAGGGCGGCGGCAACCGGCAGTGGTGGCCGAACCGGCTGAACCTGAAGATCCTGGCGAAGAACCCCGCGGTGGCGAACCCGAACGGTGAGGACTTCGACTACGCCGCCGCGTTCAACACGCTGGACCTGGCGGCCGTCAAGGCCGACATCGCGGCCGTGCTCACCGACTCCCGCCCCTGGTGGCCGGCGGACTTCGGGCACTACGGCCCGTTCATGATCCGCATGGCCTGGCACAGCGCCGGCACCTACCGCGTGCACGACGGCCGCGGCGGCGGCGGCACCGGCCAGCAGCGCTTCGCCCCGCTGGACTCCTGGCCGGACAACGCCAGCCTGGACAAGGCCCGCCGCCTGCTGTGGCCGGTGAAGAAGAAGTACGGCCAGTCCCTGTCCTGGGCCGACCTGATCATCCTGACCGGCAACGTGGCGCTGGAGCAGATGGGCTTCCAGACCTTCGGCTTCGCCGGCGGCCGCCCCGACGTGTGGGAGCCGGACGACGACGTCTACTGGGGCCCGGAGCACGTCTGGCTGGACGACCAGCGCTACAGCGGCGACCGCAACCTCGAGGAGCCGCTGGCCGCGGTCCAGATGGGCCTGATCTACGTCAACCCCGAGGGCCCGAACGGCAACCCGGACCCGATCGCCGCCGCCCGCGACATCCGCGAGACCTTCGGCCGCATGGCGATGAACGACGAGGAGACCGTCGCGCTGATCGCCGGCGGCCACACCTTCGGCAAGACCCACGGCGCCGGCCCGTCCGAGGCCGTCGGCGCGGACCCCGAGGACGCCCCGCTGGAGCAGCAGGGCCTGGGCTGGAAGAGCTCGCACGGCACCGGTGTCGGCGCCGACGCGATCACCTCGGGCCTGGAGGGCATCTGGACCAACACCCCGACGCAGTGGGACAACAGCTTCTTCGAGATCCTGTTCGCCTACGAGTGGGAGCTCTTCCACAGCCCGGCCGGGGCCAACCAGTGGCGGCCGAAGGACGACGGCGGCGCCGGCACCGTCCCGGACGCGTTCGACAGCGCCAAGACGCACCAGCCGACGATGCTCACCACCGACCTGTCGCTGCGCTTCGACCCGATCTACGAGCCCATCTCGCGCCGCTTCAAGGACGACCCGCAGGCCTTCGCCGACGCCTTCGCCCGCGCCTGGTACAAGCTGACGCACCGCGACATGGGCCCGATCGAGCGCTACCTGGGCCCCGAGGTCCCCAGCGAGCGCCTGCTGTGGCAGGACCCGATCCCGGCCGTGGACCACCCGCTGATCGACGACGCGGACGCCGCGGCGCTCAAGGCGAGCATCCTGGCCTCGGGCCTGACGGTGCAGCAGCTGGTCACGACCGCCTGGGCCGCGGCCGCCTCGTTCCGCGGCAGCGACAAGCGCGGCGGCGTGAACGGCGCCCGCATCCGCCTGCAGCCCCAGGCCGGCTGGGAGGTCAACGAGCCGGAGAAGCTGGCGCAGGTGGTGGCCAAGCTGGAGGGCGTGGTCTCGGCGTTCAACGACGGCGCGGCGGGCGGCAAGAAGGTCTCGCTGGCCGACGTCATCGCCCTGGCCGGCGCCGCGGGCGTGGAGAAGGCGGCCAAGGACGCCGGCTTCGACGTCACCGTGCCCTTCCACCCGGGCCGCGCCGACGCCACCCAGGAGCAGACGGACGTCGACTCGATGTCCTACCTGGAGCCCCGCGCCGACGGCTTCCGCAACTACCTGGGCAAGGACGTCTCGCTCCCGGCGGAGTACCTGCTGCTGGACAAGGCGAACCTGCTGAACCTGTCGGCCCCGGAGCTGACCGTCCTGGTGGGCGGCCTGCGCGTGCTCGGCGCCAACTACGGCGGCAGCAGCGACGGCGTGTTCACCGACAAGCCGGGCGTGCTGTCGAACGACTTCTTCGTCAACCTGCTGGACCTGGACACCACCTGGGCCCCGGCCGACAGCGAGTCGACCCGGTTCGAGGGCCGCGACGCCTCCGGCGCGGTGAAGTGGACCGGTACCCGCGCCGACCTGGTGTTCGGTTCGAACTCCGAGCTGCGGGCACTGGCCGAGGTCTACGCGGGCGACGACGCGAAGGAGAAGTTCGCGAAGGAGTTCGCCGCGGCGTTCGGCAAGGTGCTGGAGCTGGACCGGTTCGACCTGCACCGGTAGGCCATCGCCATCGGTCGGAGTCTTGACCGGGCCCCGCTCGGACGCCACGGCGTCCGGGCGGGGCCCTTTGCCGTGCGCTCCTTGTCAGAGCCCGCCCGTAACGTGGTGGGCATGACGGCTGACAGTCCTCTCCCAGTCGAGCTCGCGCCCTGGTCGGACGCGGGCTTCGAGGTGCTTCAAAAGTCGAACACGCCCGAGATGACCGAGCACCTCGGCGGACCGGAGAGCCAGGAGAAGCTCGCCGACCGGCACCGGCGCTACCTCGATCCCGAGGAGAACGGGACCATGTTCCTGGTCGTGCTGCCGGACGGCCAGGTCGCGGGCTCGACCGGCTTCTGGGAGCACGAGTGGGACGGCGAACCCGCCTTCGAGACCGGATACGCCATCCTGCCGGGGTTCCAGGGCCGCGGACTGGCCGTGGCGGCGACCCTCGCGGCAGCCGAGGCGGCGCGCGCCGACGGACGGCACCGGTGGTTGTACGCGTTCCCTTCTGTCGAGCACACGGCGTCGAACGCGGTGTGCCGCAAGGCCGGGTTCGAGCTCCGCGGGGAGTCGGAGTTCGAGTATCCGAAGGGGCACTTCATCCGGTCGAACGTGTGGAGGCTGGATTTGAGTGCGCTGTGATCGATGCGAGAGCGCTGTGATCGCCTACTCGCGCCGCGCGACCCATCCGAGGACGTCGCGCGCCTTGGCCGTGCTCCAGCCGCGGCCTTCGGAGTCTTGGGCTCCGACGATGTGGAAGACGTCGTAGCCGCCGCTCTCGCGCCGCAGCGCGGCCGTGACCGCGGCTGACAGGTCCGAGGCGGCCAGGGCGGGCAGCAGCGTGCCGTCCTTGCGGCGGAACTCGATCGGCTCCTCGGCGACCGGCAGGGCCCAGCGCGGCCAGATGTCGTCCGGGGTCGGGAAGGCCAGGCGCAGGACCGTGACCGCCATGCCGTGTTCGGCGACGGCGATCCGCCCGACCTGCTCGGCCAGGCGCTTGGTCACGCCGTAGACGTCGGTGGCGTCCGGTTCCATGCTCTCGTCGAGGTCGAGGTCGATGATCTGGCTGTTCTCGGTGCCGAACACCGACAGGCTGCCGATCAGCACGGCGCGCGACACGCCGGCGGCGTGGGCGGCCTGGAGCGTGGCGTACACCGAGGCCACGTTCACCTGGAACGCGCTGTCGACGTCCGGGTGCGGCCAGTCGGTCTCCGAGCGGCGGCCCATCGCGGCGTGGACGACGGCGTCCATGCCCTCCAGCGCGGCCGCCAGGGCCGCCGGGTCGTTCGCGCTGCCGACGACGTGGTCGTGGTCCCCCTGCGGCGGCTGCAAGTCCAGGACGCGGATCTCATGGTCTGCGGCCAGCCCCGGAAGCATCAGCGACCCGACATAGCCCGAACCACCGATAATCAGGATGCGCATTCGCCGTACGGTAGCAGGCGCACCTCGGGCGCCCGCCGGAATTTCCGACCGGGCTGCGGCGCGCCGCGATGTCCGAATCCCGCCAGTAGCTCACCGGTATCCAGCTCACACTGGATCCATGAACATCCACACCGAGATCGAAAGCCCCGTCGGGCCGCTCCTCCTTGTCGGCGAGAAGACCACGAAGGGCACAGTCCGGCTGGCGTCCCTGTCCATGAGCGGGCAGCGGTACGCGCCCAAGGTCCGCGACGGCTGGGTCGCCGACCCCGAGGCGTTCGCCGACGTGACACGCCAGCTGGGCGAGTACTTCGCCGGGACACGGACCGAGTTCGAGCTCGAGTACGCGGTCGCCGGTACCGACTTCCAGCGCATGGTCTGGGACGCCCTCGACACGATCCCGCACGGTACGACCACGACATACGGCGCGCTGGCCGCTCAGCTCGGCCTGCCGCGCGACCGGGTGCAGGCGCTGGGCGCGGCGATCGGGGCGAACCCGCTGCTGATCGTGCGGCCGTGCCACCGGGTGGTGGGCGCCGACGGTTCGATGCGCGGGTACGCCGGAGGCGTCGAGCGCAAGCAGTGGCTGCTGGCGCTGGAGGGGGCCATCGCACCGCTGCTGGTCTGAGCCTGCGCCTTCGCCCCTTCAGACCGGTCTCGCCCGGCCCCACGTATAAGGAGCCTGTCATGCCCGCGATCACCGATATCTCCTGCGACAGCGTCGCCACGCTCGCTCGCGCCGACTGGGCATCCATCGGCGCCGAGTTGGACGCGTACGGCTGCGCCCCGACGCCGCAGTTGCTCACGCCCGAGCAGTGCGGCGCCGTCGCAGCCCTCTACGACCGGCCCGAGCTGTTCCGCACCACCGTGGACATGGCGCGGCACCGGTTCGGCTCCGGCCAGTATCGCTACTTCACGCACGAGCTCCCCGAGCCGGTCGCCGCCCTTCGCGCCGCGCTGTGGCCGCATCTGCTGCCGATCGCCCGCGACTGGGCCGAGCGGCTGGGGCGCCCCGCGCCGTGGCCCGACGACCTGGCGGAGTGGCTGGAGCGCTGCCACGCCGCCGGCCAGGCCCGCTCGGCGCAGATCCTGCTGCGCTACGGCCCCGGCGACTGGAACGCGTTGCACCGCGACGTGTTCGGCGACATGGTGTTCCCGCTCCAGGCGGTCGTCGGGCTGGACGCGTACGGCACGGACTACACCGGCGGGGAGTTCCTTATGGTCGAGCAGCGCCCGCGAGCCCAATCCCGCGGCACGGCCACCGCGCTCCCCCAGGGCCACGCACTGATCTTCACCACGCGCGACCGCCCGGTCCGCTCCTCGCGCGGCTGGTCCAACGGCCCGATGCGGCATGGGGTCAGCACCGTGCGTTCGGGGCGGCGGCACGCTCTCGGGCTCGTGTTCCACGACGCGGCATGAGCGGCAGCGGGACGAGCGAGGTTCTTGACCGAGGCCGAGCGCGAGCCCGAGACCGAGACACAAGACCAAGACCAAGACCAAGACCACGCAGGAGCTCCAGCCCGCACCTGGCTCTTGCTCGGCCCCGACGCCCGCCTTCGGGAGCGGGCCTAAGCGTGGCCTAAGCGTCCCGCCGCATGTCCCGAATCTCCGGCCGCACCTCGAACCCGCCCGCCTGGTACGTCGCGACCGCGCCGACGTTGGCGCTCGGCGTGCACACGATCGCGCTCGACGCGCCGAGCTTCTGCAGCGCCGCGGCGGCGGCCTCGGTGATCGCCCGGCCGTAGCCGCGTGCGCGATGCTCGCGGTGCACGCCCATCGGCTCCAGGAGACCGGGCTTGCCGGGCCCGGCCGACCAGACCGTCACGGCCGCGACCGCGGCGGCGTGCTCGTCGTAGGCGACCAGGCATTGCGCGCCGGCGTAGATCGGCCCGGCCGCCATGACGCGCCAGTGCTCCTCGGTGAAGGTCGAATTGGCGAACGCCGCACGCTGCACCGCGACGCGCGCCGGCACGTGCTCCGCCCCGTGCCCGTGCTCCGGCCCGACCACCTCGATGCGCAGGTCCGGCTCCTTCACCGGGTCGGTGAGCTCGCGGCGCAGCGGCGTCCACGGCTCGTCGCCCTGCCAACCCTGCTCGGCCAGCACGTCCTGCAGCAGCGCCTGCATCGGCGCCTCGATATACGCCTCGCCCGGCGTCAGGACGCCGCGCTCGGGATCGGCGGCATCGGCGGCCACCTGCCAGGCCAGTTCCTCGTCCTGCTGCACGTCGGGCGCGATCGTCATCCGCAGCAGGTTCGGGCCGTCGAGGAAGCCCAGGGCCAGGATCCGCCCATCCCGGCTCCAGGTGCGCACCGCGGCGGCGAGGGCACCGGCGCCGAAGCGCCAGGACCAACCGAGGTCGCCCGGGTGCAGCTGCATCGGCGCGCCCTCGTACTGCCAGTCGCGCAGCGCGTCCACGGCTGCGGTCAGCCCCTCGCCATCCGGTCTGCCCACCACGATCGCCATGTCCCGATCACACACCAGCGCGACGGCACTCGCACCTGGTTTCCGCTGTTTCGACTCAGCCGCCGACCGTGCCGCCCTTAGTCACCGAAGCCGTGCACATCCGCCCCGTCACGGCGCCGGGCATCTCTAGCCCATTCCCTAGAACACGATCCACCTCTGCGAACCCGCCTCCACGACGGCGCGCTCCCGCCCCCGCCGCCGCCAGTGGATCCGATCCCGTAACCACCGCGCCGGGTCCCAAGACGTTACCGACCGGTAGCCCGTCCCCCACCTCACGCTCCACTGACCCCCACCCCCGTTGCACTACACTCCGACCAGTCACAACCAGCTCGTCCGGCCGACACCAACGACTGCGCGGGGAAACCGGCCAGCCCAGACCCGGTCGAACGACTGGTGCCTTGGTATAGAGGAAGGGCCCCGGCCGGTGTTCAGTCGTGTCGCCATCGTCAACCGTGGTGAGGCCGCGATGCGGCTCATCCACGCGGTTCGGGAGCTGAGCGCGCAAAGCGCGACGCCGATCGAGACCGTAGCTCTGCACACCGATGTAGACCGCGACGCCACCTTCGTCCGCGAGGCGGACATCGCCTACGACCTCGGCCCGGCCGCGAACCGCCCCTACCTCGATCTGAAGCTGCTGGAGCACGCCCTGCTGGAGTCCGGGGCGGACGCCGCGTGGGTCGGCTGGGGCTTCGTCGCCGAGGACCCGGCGTTCGCAGAGCTCTGCGACCGGATCGGCGTCACCTTCATCGGCCCCGACGCCGAGGCGATGCGCCAGCTCGGTGACAAGATCGGCGCCAAGCTGATCGCCGAGGAGGTCGGCGTCCCGGTGGCCCCCTGGAGCCGCGGCGCGGTCGAGACGCTGGAGGCCGCGATCGAGGCGGCCGGCCAGATCGGCTACCCGCTGATGCTCAAGGCCACGGCCGGCGGCGGCGGCCGCGGCATCCGCGTGATCACCAACGAGGCCGAACTCGTCGACGCCTACGAGCGCACCAGCCAGGAAGCCGCCCGCGCCTTCGGCTCCGGCATCGTCTTCCTGGAGCGCCTGGTCACCGGCGCCCGGCACGTCGAGGTCCAGGTCATCGCCGACGGCCAGGGCACCGCCTGGGCCCTGGGCGTGCGCGACTGCTCGGTCCAGCGCCGCAACCAGAAGGTCATCGAGGAGTCGGCCTCCCCGGTCCTCGCCGCCGAGCAGGCCGCTGAGCTGAAGTCCTCCGCCGAGCGCCTCGCGGTCCGCGTCGGCTACCGCGGCGCGGCCACCGTCGAATTCCTGTACCACCCCGGTGACAAGCAGTTCGCCTTCCTCGAAGTCAACACCCGCCTGCAGGTCGAGCAC
>Ga0207671_10003386_pt1 | contig 15962 bp, 11 predicted proteins | sample KBSC24metaG_FD_184352 | JGI IMG/M metagenome (GOLD analysis project Ga0207671, IMG submission 184352) | Corn rhizosphere microbial communities from Kellogg Biological Station, Michigan, USA - KBS C2-4 metaG (SPAdes) (version 2) | ecosystem: Host-associated > Plants > Roots > Rhizosphere > Soil... | reverse complement strand
CTGGGAAAAAAGATACTGGTAGGGGTGATCATCACCCTGATTCCCTTTGTTATCATTTTTGGCGGTTTATGGCTTACACAAAAGCTGCTTTCTGATAACCATAAGTCTGCCCCGGCACCCACAACACAAACTAAATCAACCGCATCATGAAACTGGAAGAAGCTAAAAAAACGCGAATCATTAAAAACGCATTCCTGAGCCTGCTGCTTTATGCACTGCCTTTGGTGCTCATGTTTGCCACATTTTACTTTACCGGGCAGCGCCCATGGGAAAAGAAAAAACAGCAGCATAAAACTGCTCAGCCTGACACAAAAACTAAATCTGAAAATCCTTAAACATAAATACCATGATTGAACTGATAAAAAAAGTAATTGACAACCTCAACGGATATGGTTTTTCCGTTCTGGTGCTGGTACTCGGGGTGCTCGAATTTTCGTTTGGCCTGTATAAAAAACGCTGGAACAAAAACGAGCGTTGGGTAGATATTGCCTGCTTTACCATCCCCAAGCTGGTTGTTAAACCAGTGGTAGCCTATTATGGGCTGAAAGTTTTACCATCCATATTGCCAGGTTTTAAAGATGTGTTTGATTGGGTGCCATTTTTCTGGGGCTTTATCATCATTGCCGTTGCAGATGATCTGACTCAATACTGGTATCACCGCCTGCACCACGAAATACCCTGGTTATGGCGCTTTCACCGTACGCACCACTCGGCATCGTACATGGGTATGGCTATGGCCAGTAGGCAAAATGTGATCTATACTTTGTTTTTTTCGCAAACCTATTTAACTACCGCGCTGGTTTATCTGGGCCTGGGTATCCCCGCTATTGTGGTGAAAGGCATCAAGGGTACAATTACCACCTTGGCGCATTCCAGTATTCCATGGGATAAACCTTTTTATCAGTATAAAATATTACATCCGCTGGCCTGGGTTTTGGAGCGTACCATATCTACACCGGCTACCCACCATGCGCACCATGCCGCTACAACCGATGACGGCGTAGGCTATTACAAAGGCAACTTTGGCAACATGTTTTTCCTGTGGGATGTGATCTTCGGTACGGCGCATATTTCGCGTCAGTATCCAAAAGCCTATGGTATATCACACTATGAAGGCGACCAATGGTATGCCCAGCTGTTGTGGCCTATTTTTAAATCCAAAGTAGCCGGAAGCGAGCTGGCTGCTGATGGCCAAATGGTGAGAGCGGATGTGCCTTTACAGGAGCACCAACTGTATCGCCCGGAAAAACAGGAAAATGTGGAGCGGGAAATTTCTGAAGAAACATATAACTTACAGCCGGTAAAAGCTTAGAGAGAATCAAGATATAAGAATCAGGAATCAGGACAAAAATGATTGTTATAGGTTAATTTCTCATCTTGACTCTTGATTCTTTGCTCTTGACTCTATATAAATATGAATCTTAAAAGAATTTCTCCGGTATTGTTGATGATGATTGCTGGTCTGTTATTTTTTTCGGCCTGCAAGGAAAAAGAAAAGGCTAAGACGGCTGTTGTATCCAGCGTTGTTCCGCAGAAAAAAAAGGCGATATGCTGCGAGTCGAACATTCCCAGCAGGTTTAAGCCAACCCCTTTAGCAGGTGCGGCGGTAATGGCGGGGCCCGATACCAGTCATGATGGTATGGTTTGGATACCGGCCGGTACTTTTAGGATGGGGGCAGACAACAGCCAGGCCGAAAAGGACGAATATCCTAAACACCAGGTTACTGTTGATGGCTTTTGGATGGATCGTACCGAAGTAACCAACGCGCAGTTTGAAAAGTTTGTAAAAGCTACCGGGTATATAACCACAGCCGAACAAAAGCCGGATTGGAATGTACTCAAAAAACAACTGCCTCCCGGTACCGAAAAGCCGGCTGATAGTTTGCTGGTAGCTGCCTCACTGGTGTTTGTGCCCTCTAAACAACCGGTATCACTAAGTGATTACAGTCAATGGTGGACCTGGAAAAAAGGTGCCAGCTGGAAACATCCGCACGGTCCGGGTAGTGATATCAAGGGCAAAGGCCATTACCCGGTAACGCAGGTGTCTTATGATGATGCGATAGCTTACTGCAAGTGGGCCGGTAAACGTTTGCCAACCGAAGCGGAATGGGAACATGCCGCCAGGGGAGGGTTGAAAGATAACATATATCCCTGGGGGAACGAAAAAGTAACCGAGGGCAAGCCAAAGGCTAATATATGGGAGGGCGATTTCCCGTACCGGAACACCCTGCAAGATCAATTTTATTATACCGCGCCGGTAGGTTCATTCGCTCCAAACGGCTATGGTTTGTACGATGTGGCCGGAAACGTTTGGGAGTGGTGTGCCGATTTGTATGATTACCGGTATTACAGTACCATCAACAAACCCGAGGGTGTTAAAAATCCGAAAGGGCCGTCAAAATCATACGATCAGGATGAGCCTTACGCGATAAAGCGGGTGGTGCGAGGCGGTTCGTTTTTGTGTAACGATAGTTATTGCTCGGGCTTCCGGGTATCCCGGAGAATGAAAACCACCGAAGACAGCGGGATGGAACACCTGGGTTTTAGATGCGTGAAGAATTAAAGATAACATGTAGCGCAATCGACTCACCCGGTCTACGCTTCGCTGGACCACCCTCTCTTCGCCTGCGGCGGAAAGAGGGTAGGGAAAAGAAAGAAAAATAAAACCCCTCTATGCGCGAAGCGGAGAGAGGGGTGACAAGCGCAGCGATGTCGGGGTGAGTCGATAGTCGTGATGCGCATGATTTCAGCTTTTAACTGGTGAAAAATTAGTATAAGTAATACCCCAATAAATAACAGGATCTTAACAGGAAGGCATATGAAAAAATAATAACAAAACATAAATAAGGGAAAAGCGATCGCTTTTCCCCTCCAGAATTAAAACAACGAAACAGGGATCGATTGGCGTTGAGCCTGTTTCAATGGTGTCATTTTAAACTATTCAAATTTATGCAAAATATTGCAAAAGTTGGGCAGGGCTTTATATTGCCTCAATCCCGGCTTGTTCACTTGGTCACGGCCATAGCCGCCGACCTTTACCACCGGTACACCGGTAGCGGGCTTGTATTAAAAGCCGCTATATCGTCCAGTTTATTCACCAGCTTAAACTACCAGGCGATATGAAAAAACTTTTATTCATCCCGATATTAGCTTTATTGCTCCCCGTTATTGTTTTTGCCCAGCAAACACAACCTATTATCAATTCAAAACTGGTAGGCAGGGTATTGGATGGTTCCACCAAAGAACCATTGCCCGGTGCGGTAGTACGTATTGAAGGAACCACCCACGTAGTCTCGACAGATGTTCAGGGAAAATTCAGTTTTGTTACCGGTCAGAAGTTTCCATATAAGCTTATTATCACCTTTATAGGTTACGAAACACAGTCGTTCATCGCCGACGGGAGTCCCGTGGAGATATTGATGAAAGACGCGCAAAGCCAGCTGAACCAGGTAGTGGTTGTTGGTTATGGCTCTCAAAAACGTAAGGATATTACCGGTTCAGTGGCTTCCGTGCCGCAACTGGCGCTGAAACAACCCATCCCATCATTAGACCGGGCCCTGCAGGGTACCATATCGGGCATACAGGTAACCCAGGCCACCGGGCAACCGGGAGCTGGCGTTAGTGTGCAGATCCGCGGTGTAAACTCTATTAACGCGGTAGCCGAACCCTTGTATATTATTGACGGTTTCCCTACATCAAACAGCAACTCGCTGACTGATGCCGGTGTAACCAATGGCCCCAAGATCAATCCCCTGGCTTCCCTGAGCACCTCTGATATCGAAAATATCGAAGTGCTGAAAGATGCTTCGGCAACGGCCATCTATGGAACACGCGGCGCTAATGGTGTTATCATTATCACTACCAAAAAAGGTAAATCGGGTGTGTCATCTATCAATTACGATGGCAGCTATGGCTGGCAAAATGTGATCAAATCCCTGCCGTTGCTCAATTCCGATCAATGGGGTGCCTTGCGTAACGATGCGTTGGTTAATTCGGGGAAATCACCACAAACTGCCGCCCAGTTGAATCCTTATAATGTAAATACCGACTGGCAAAAGGCCGCCTTCAGGGAGGGGAATACGCAAAATCATAACCTGTCTATCCTTTCGGGTACAGATCGTACCAGGATCGCTTTTTCGGGCAATTACATGAAGCAGGATGGGATATTGCAAAACACCAATTTTGAGCGCTATGCCGGTCGTGTGAACATAGAACACGATTATAATGATAAACTTAAAATATCATCCTATATCACCGGCAGCCGTATCAGCGCTCAGGTAGCGCCGGCAGGTGTTGTACCGGCGATATTGCTGATGACGCCAACCACCCCGATATACAATGCGGATGGATCATTCTTTATGAAAAATATATTTGAGGGTAGTTATGGTAATCCCATCAATACGCTGTATAACCAAACCAATACAACAACTACCAGCAGGGTTTTGGGTAATATCTCCGGCGACTACAAGATCACCCCAGACCTGACCGCACGTGTACTGGCTGGTGTGGATCTGATCGACAATAAACAAAACCGTTATTTGCCATCCACCGTTTATGAAGGCCAGGGCTATTCGGGTATTGGCGAAGTAGGTACGCTGAACTCCTTTAACTGGTTGAATGAAAACACGCTGACCTATACCAAGAAATTGGGCAGGAGTAACCTGAATGTACTGGCAGGTTTTACCCAGCAAAAGTTTAAAGCCGAGGGTGCTATTACCGGTTCATCGGGTTTTGTAAGCGATTACGATACGTATAACAACCTGGGCTCGGGCAGTATCACTTCCATTTCGGGCAGTGGCTTTGCTATAGCGCCATCATCATCCTCCAATATATGGGCGCTAAAATCATACCTTGCCCGTGTTAACTATGGCTTCGACAGTAAATACCTGTTAACGCTGACTTTACGTGCTGATGGTTCTTCCAAATTTGCTCCGGGGCACCAATGGGCATCGTTCCCATCGGCAGCTATTGCCTGGAATGCTTCCAGCGAAAATTTCCTGAAAAATGTGGAGCAGATCAGCCAGCTTAAATTCAGGCTAAGCGCCGGACAAACCGGTAATAGCGATATCCCGGCATATCAGTCGTACTCACAACTGGGTTATTATCGCTATAATTTTGGTAATACTACTGTGGCTGGTTTTGCACCCAACAGTTTGGCTAACCCCAACCTTACCTGGGAAAAAACAACACAATATGATTTTGGCTTTGATTTGGGCCTGCTGAAAGACAGGATCACGCTTACTGCCGACATCTATTACAAAAAAACAACCAATCTGCTGCTGTACCTGCCGCTACCAGCTACCAGCGGACTTACCATTATTACCAATACGGCTATCACCAATCCGCAGCAATATGAAAACGTGGGTTCGGTACAAAATAAAGGTTTTGAGCTAAGCCTGAATTCGCATAACCTGACCGGTTCTTTTGTATGGAATACCAGCCTGGTGTTTGCAGTGAACCGTAATAAAGTGTTGAGTTTGGGCGGCAATGGTGTAAATCAGTTTATCCCGGATTCGTCCCTGCCATCTATTTTAAAGGTAGGAGAGCCTATTGGGTCATTTATCGGTTACAAAACCAACGGACTGATCCAGGCGGGTGGTCCGGCATTGACTCCGGCAGCCAATACTTCACCAGGCGGTCAGGCTTATGTAGACATTAATGGCGACGGCAAGATCACGCAATCTGCCGATAGGGTGATCCTGGGCAACGCGCAACCTAAGTTTACAGGTGGCCTTACCAATACCTTCTCCTATAAAGGTATCGATCTGAGCATCTTCTTGCAAGGTTCGTATGGTAACAAGATCTACAACCAACAACGCAATGTACTGGAACTGGGCACAGGTTATACCAATGCCACCACAGCCTTATTAAACCGCTGGACGCCAACCAACACCAATACTGATGTACATAGCGCATTCCAGGATCCGGCACCAACCATTTCTGATAGGTTTATTGAAAACGGCTCATACCTGCGCTTAAAAAGCCTGAGTTTGGGTTACACCATCCCAACATCGGTAGTATCCAAATCACCTATTAAAAAGATCAGGATCTACATCACCGCGCAAAACCTGGCCACCTGGACCAAATACACCGGGTATGATCCGGAGGTAAGCAGTAACGAACAGTCGGCTATTACCTCAGGTGTCGATAACGGGGCTTACCCCAACAGTAAATCCATTATTGCCGGGTTAGGTATCACCTTATAATAATATGATCAACATGAAACTCCATAATATTAAATATCTTGTTATACTACTTGCCTTCGGCGCTACTTCCTGCGCCAAGCTGAATGAAGATCCGCGATCATTCATCCCGGCAAATCAGTTCTATAAAACACAAGCCGACGCGGTAGCTGCAGTTACGGCTGCGTACTCGCTGTTAAATGCGGGTTCCAACGCTGTCCAGACACCATACAACACCCTGTTCAACACAGGTATGAACTTTATGGCCGATGACGAAGGACCCGGTCCGGGCGCCACCAATGCCGATGTGCGTTCACAGGCAGTGCTGGGGCATTCATCAGCAGGTTTACGTATCCTGCAGATCTGGCAGCAGCATTATGCAGCTATCAAAAAGGCCAATATCGCCATTGATACCATACCACACATCCAGTTTGATGCCACCCTGAATAAAAGATTGGTGGCCGAAGCTAAATTTTTGAGAGCACTATTTTACTTTAACCTGGTGCGTTTATATGGCGATGTGCCGCTGGTGCTGCATGATCAAACTTCCATTAATCTGTCCGATCTACAGGTACCAAGAACAGCCGCCGCAACGGTTTATAAACAAATAGAAACCGACCTGACAGCTGCTGCCGTTGATTTGCCAAACGCTTACACCGGTGCAGATGTGGGTAGGGCAACTGCAGGTGCCGCTAACTCGTTGCTGGCTAAGGTTTATCTGACCGAGCGCCAGTGGGCTAAAGCGGTAACTCAGGCCGAAACGGTGATCAATGGTCCTTATGGCTATGACCTGTTCACCAATTATGCCGATGTGTTTTTGCCGGCATCCAAGAATGGTAGGGAGCATATCTTTTCTGCTCAATTTAAAGCTAACTCGCAGGGACAGGGGAACAATCAGGCACCCCGGGCCATACTCAATGCTATACCCGGTATGGTAAGCAGTTATGCCGACCAGGTTGTGTTTTACTCCGTGCCGGATGCTACCAAGCCAAGCGGAACAGATAAATTTTTCAGCATTTATAAATTGTATCCTGCCAATGATAAAAGGAAGCGCGTAAGTTTCGTGACTCGTTTCCAGAGCCCAAGTACTAACCTTTGGTATGGTAAGCTGAATGATAACAGTATCCCGGGTGATTCTACACCGTTTTTTAATAAATATTACGATCCCAATGTGGTTGCCAATGAGGCCGAGTCGGGAGCCAATGTGCCTATTATCCGCTTTTCGGAAATATTACTGATCCATGCCGAGGCTGAAAATGAGCTCAACGGGCCAACTACAAAAGCATATGCTTCTGTAAACAGGGTACGTAAACGCGCCGGACTGGATGACCTTTCTGGTCTTACACAGGCGCAGTTCCGAGATGCGGTTTACCTGGAGCGCAGACTGGAGTTTGTATTCGAGTATCAGCGCTGGTTTGATCTGATCCGTGAGAAAGATGCCAACGGCAATGGTATACTGGAAGCTAGTTTGCTCAAAGTGGGTAAAACCAACGTAACCAAAGGAGCCGCTGGCAAATTTTATCTGTTCCCGATACCACAGCAGGAAATTGATAATAGCAACGGCAAGCTTACCCAAAACCCGGGCTGGCAGTAGGAAATTATTCAGAATAGACCTCAATCTAATACCCACATGAAAAAGTTAATCACCATCACCCTCTTGCTGTTTTTTGCAAGCACGGCTTTACAGGCACAACAGATAGCATACGTGCAAAAAAAGTCAGATAAGATCGCGGTAACACCCACGGTGGAGAAAAAACTGCTCGACGATATAGCCCAGGGTAAAGCATACCTTGTAGATGTGCGTACTCCCGAGGAGTACAACCAGAAGCATCTGAAATACGCTGCAAATATCAATATCAAATCGGCCGATTTTGCCGATCAGATCAAGAAGCTGGATAAAACCAAATCCATTTATCTTTATTGTCATTCCGGTAACCGGAGTGGCAGAGCAGCAGATTCCCTGCAAACGTTCGGCTATCATTTAAGCTACAACATTGGCGCGCTTGACAGTTTAACTAAAGTCGGTTTCCCGGTACAATAACTAATAGCTAAACTAAATTATATAACATTGAAATCAGAATCAAATAAAGCGGTGGCTGTGTGTGATTCCCCTCTTGAGAGGGGGAGGGGTGTGTTTCCTGGAATGTTAACACACCGGCCAACACACTATTCATCGCGCCCCCTCTCAAGAGGGGAACTATCTATTTGCTAACATCTAAAATAAAATCATATCATGATACATTTAAAAGTACTCAGCCCAAAGCCACCCCGGTATTTTAAACCGGGTGGCAGTAAAATATGGCCTGTTGCCGTGCTTATCGGTATACTTGGTTTGCAAAGTGTAAAGGCTCAAAATACTCAGCAATATGGCGGCACGGTAGGGAAAACGCTTAATGATTCAAAGGAGTGGTGGCCTGAGCCTCATAAAGCGCCTGCCGGCGCGCCAAACGTGCTGTGGATCATATTGGATGATGTGGGTTTTGGTGCAACAAGCACTTTTGGCGGCATCATCAAAACGCCCAATTTTGACACACTGGCCAACAATGGTTTGCGTTACACCAATTTCCATACGGCAGGTATCTGCGCGCCAACGCGTTCGGCCCTGCTTACCGGGCGTAATCACCATTATGTGCACGAGGGCGGATTTTCGCATATAGTTTTATCCGCAGGCTTCCCGGGTTATGATGGCCGCATTCCATCAGACAAAGGAACGGTTGCTGAGATTTTACGGGAGAATGGATACAATACCTTTGCGGTAGGCAAATATGGTTTAACGCCTGATGAGGATGCCACCGATGCCGGTCCGTTTGACCGCTGGCCAACAGGTAAAGGTTTTGATCATTTCTTCGGCTTCCTGGGTTCGGCAACGGATCAGTACAAGCCCGATCTGGTAGAAGACAACGCCCATGCAACACCTGATGGCCGCCACCTGAACGAGCAGATCACCGATAAAGCTATCTTTTATCTTACCCGTCAGCATAAGGTAGCGCCCGATAAACCTTTCTTCCTGTACTATTCGCCGGGAGCAACCCACTCTCCGCACCAGGTAGCTAAGGAGTGGAGCGATCTGTACAAAGGTCAGTTTGATTCGGGTTGGGATGATTTCCGCGAAAAAGTGATCGCCCGCCAGAAAAAGCTGGGTATTATACCCGCTTACGCCAAATTGCCCGAACGCAATACCCGCATCCCTGCCTGGAAATCGTTGCCACCGGCAGAGCAAAAACTGTACGCCCGTTTTATGGAAGTGTATGCCGGCTATCTGACCTATACAGATCATGAGGTTGGACGTTTGTTGGGTTATCTGAAACAAAGTGGTCAGCTGGATAACACCCTGGTATTTGTGATCATCGGTGATAATGGCGCCAGTAAAGAGGGTACCTTACACGGGGAGATCAATCCCAAAAAGAATTCGGCCAAATTGCTTGCTGAGGCACCTTACCTGAAAACAAACATCGAGGATATTGATGACATAGGCACGCCACAGGCTTCAACCAATTATCCGCTGGGCTGGGCACAGGCTGCCAATACGCCATTCAAATACTGGAAACAGGATGCCAACTCAGAAGGTGGTACCCGTAACCCGCTTATTGTGTACTATCCCAAAGGCATTAAAGACAAAGGAACCATCCGCACACAATATGGCCATGTGATCGATGTATTGCCAACCACATTAGAGTATACCGGCATTAAACTGCCCGAATATATCAGGGGCATTAAACAGGATACGCTGCAAGGGACTTCGCTGGTTTATTCCTTTGATCATCCGGAAGCAGCCAACAAGCATAAAATACAACATTACTACATATTTGGCTCGCGCTCCATTTATAGTGATGGCTGGAAAGCTGAGGCTGCGCATCATCCGGATTATGTAGAGCTGAACGACTTTACCGTCGGCAAAGACGTACCTGATATCAGCTTTGATAATGATGTATGGGAACTGTATAATCTCAATGATGATTTTAATGAGCGTGTCGACCTGGCTAAAAAATACCCTGAAAAGTTAAAAGAGCTGAAAGCGGTATTTGAGGAGCAGGCCCAAAAAAACAATCTGTATCCGTTTATCGACTGGTATGATGTTTACCACCGGAGGATCCATCAGAATTATAAGAAATAGACTGAGGGAGGGACCAAGGAGCAAGGATTTTTGGAACAAGGATAAAAATAAAAAACGCGTCATTGCGAGGTACGAAGACAACCGACCGGAGGGAGCTCATTAATACCTATAAAAACAAACACAATATTAATAATCTCTACTTAGGCAGATCAATCATGTATATTTTGCTCTGTACAGCATAGAGATTGCTTCGTACCTCGCAATGACGCATGATAAATTAGATCAGAAGTTATTAATCCAATAATATAAACCTATCCGTATGAAACAAGATCATAAAAAAACGTTCGTGGCAATAGTAATTGCCCTGGGTTTTGCGCTGCCAGCCGTGGCGCAATATGGACCCGTAGCCCCGGCGAACATTCCGCCATCAACCCCAGCAACCTACAAAGGGGTGGTGGGCAAAACCCTGGCCGAATCAAAAGAGTGGTGGCCCAAGCCGCTTAAGGCCCCTAAAGGTGCACCTAATGTGGTGTGGATATTGCTGGATGATGTGGGCTTTGGCGCTTCGGCCACGTTTGGTGGGTTGATCAATACACCAAATTTTGATACGCTGGCCAACAATGGCTTGCGTTATACCAATTTCCATACGGCGGGTATTTGCGCCCCAACACGGTCGGCATTATTAACAGGACGTAACCACCATTATGTGCACGTGGGGAATTTTTCGCATGCCTCCACCGCGGCAGGTTTCCCGGGTTACGATGGTAGGATCCCGGCTGATAAAGGCACCATTGCTGAAAACCTGCGCGAAAATGGTTACAGTACTTTTGCAGTAGGCAAGTGGGGTGTAACACCTGATGAGGATACCACTGCTGTTGGTCCGTTTGATCGCTGGCCTACCGGTAAAGGTTTCGATCACCATATCGGTTTCCTGGAATCGGCTACCGATCAATATAATCCACCGCACCTGGTGGAGGATAATTTCCACATCAAACCCGATGGTCGCAACCTGAACGAGGTGATCACCGATAAGGCTATAGCTTATATTGATGCGGCCCATAAAGCCGCGCCAGACAGGCCTTTCTTTTTATATTATGCACCAGGCGCTACTCATGCCCCACACCAGGTAAGCAAGGAATGGAGCGACCTGTACAAAGGTAAATTTGACGAGGGCTGGGATGTATACCGCGAAAAGGTTTTTGAAAACCAGAAAAATGCCGGCTACATCCCTGCTTATGCCAAATTGCCCGAACGCAACGAGCGTATACAGGCCTGGAAAAGTTTGCCGCCTGCTCAGCAGAAACTGTATGCACGTTTTATGGAAGTTTATGCAGGATATCTTACTTATATCGACCACCAGGTTGGCCGGGTGATCAGCTACCTCAAAGCATCCGGTCAGTTTGATAATACATTGGTATTTGTGATGATAGGGGATAATGGTGCCAGCAAGGAAGGAACCTTCCACGGGGTCATCAATCCAAAAAATTCAGCGTTGACTACGCCGGAGGCTGATTATATCAAGAAGAACGAAAGTGATTACGAGTCGATCGGTACACCGGAAGCTTCCACCAATTACCCGCTGGGTTGGGCTCAGGCTGCCAATACGCCGTTCAAATATTGGAAATCTGATGCCGACGCCGAAGGAGGTACCCACAATCCGCTGATCGTTTATTATCCAAAACTCATCAAGGAGAAAGGTGGCATCCGCACGCAGTATGGCCACGTTTCGGATATATTCCCAACTACTATTGAAGCCGCGGGCTTAAAATTGCCGGAATATATCAAAGGTATTAAGCAGGATACATTGCAGGGTAAATCCTTATTCAGCTCGTTTAATAACGCGCAGGCGCCATCGCTGCATACCAAGCAATACTATTACATCTTCACTTCCCGCTCCATTTATAAAGATGGCTGGAAAGCCGAAGCCGCACACCGTCCGGATAATATCGATCTGCTCAATTTTCCGCAGGGCAAAACGCTTCCTGAGCGTAACTACGATAAGGACGTTTGGAAACTGTATAACCTGAACGAAGATTTTAACGAGCGCGTTGATCTGGCCAAAAAATATCCCGAAAAGCTGAAAGAGCTAAAAGATCTGTTTGATGCGGAAGCCAAAAAGAACAATATCTACCCCTTTATTGACCGCGATGATATCAACAATAAAAGGATCCATCATTTAGAAAACAATAATTAATCAATGATCATGAAAAAAATTAAAAGCTTTTTACTGGCTGTAATAGTTACAGCTACAGGCGTTGTCCATGCGCAAACCCAAACTAGTAAACCCCTCTTGTCACTGGAGGCTTTTGCCGCCAAACTTAATCAATCCAAAAACGCACAGATACTGGATGCCCGGTCGACGGAAGAGTTTGTCCAGAACCATATCAAAGGCGCTGTAAATGTGGACGCCAAAGCCGCGGATTATCAGCAACGCCTGGATGCTCTTTCTAAGGACAAACCGACATTTGTATACTCTATTGCCAATGGTCGCAGCAAGGTTTTATCCAATGAATTGCGCACAAAAGGCTTTACAGATGTAGAGGAGCTTCCCGGTGGTTTAGCCAACTGGATAGGCTCCGGTTATCCTATCATTTCGACCACTAAAAAAGGTGTTTCTTTAACCAAAGCACAGTTTACCGAGCTCACCGGTTCATCACAACTGGTACTGGTTGATTTTGGCTCGAGGTATTGCGGTGCCTGCAAAAAACTGGTGCCCGTGCTGGATTCACTGAAAGCCAAAACAGGTTTCAGCCCAAAGATCATCAGCATTGAGGTGTATGATAATACTGCCCTGGCCAAAGAGTTGAAAGTAAACGTACTGCCAACTCTGGTGCTGTATCAAAACAAAAAAGAGGTTTGGAAAAAACAAGGTTTTTCATCGGTTGCCCAGGTTGAAGCAGTGGTGGCACAGACTAAGACTGGTTTAGCCAGCGCGCGGTAATTGAATTGATAGGTCATCCCGAACTTGTTTCGGGATCCCATAGGCAAGGGAAGTATGCAGGTTTATAACTTGCCGATAGCCGTCCTGTGAGATCCCGAAACAAGTTCGGGATGACTTTTAATGGTACACATCAAACAAAACACCACCACCATTGAAACGTTTACTATTCCTTATTTTGTGCCTACTTTATACAGGCATTACCTTCGCCCAACAACCCACCAAACCCAATATCATCATCATTTTAGCCGATGATATGGGCTTTGCCGATCTGGGTTGTTTTGGTTCGGAGATCCATACCCCCAACATAGATAGGTTGGCAAAAGAGGGTTTAAAAATGACCCAGTTTTATAATGCCGGCAGGTGCTGCCCGTCGCGCACCTCCTTATTAACCGGTTTATATCCGCACCAGGCCGGTGTGGGCGATATGGTGAAATATAAAGGCTCGCCAGCCTACCAGGGTTATCTGAATGATCATTGTGCTACCATTGCCGAATTATTGAAGAACCAGGCCGGTTATAACACTATTGTATCAGGCAAGTGGCATGTGGGATTGCAGCCATCAGCATTGGCTTTTAACCGGGGATTCGATAAGTCGTTCACCATGTTAAACAATGGTAGCAGCTATTTTAATTCGGCTCCGCTGTATAACGATGGCAGCAAGATCACTTTTATGCTGAACGACCGGGAGATCACCAGAAACGATACCTCTAAATACCTCACGCAGGCTATTACCGATTTCGCCAAACAATCATTGGAGCAAATTAAAGCTGATAAGTCACCGTTCTTTTTATATGTAGCCTATAATGCCCCGCATTGGCCCATTCAGGCGCTGCCTGAGGATATTGCCCGTTATAAAGGCAAATACCTTAAAGGCTGGGATAAGCTGCGTAAACAACGTTATGAAAAGCTATTAGCCAGCGGCATCATCAAAAAATATTGGAAATTATCCGATCGCGATAGCCGGGCGCCCGATTGGGATTCGTTATCGCCCGAAGAAAAAGATAAATGGGATATCCGCATGGCCATTTACGCCGCTATGATCGATAGGATGGATGCCGGTGTAGGTGAGATCATGAGTAAGCTGAAACAACTGGGAAAAGATAAAAACACCATTGTGCTTTTCGCATCGGACAATGGCGGTAGTGCCGATGAAGTAAAAAGTTTGTCGACTGTGATACAAAAGAACGGCACCCCCGGGTCTGTGAATTCTATCGACAGTTACGAAATTCCCTGGGCCAACGTGAGTAATACCCCCTTCCGATTATTTAAAAGAAATACGCACGAGGGGGGCATTGCTACACCATTTATTGCCTGGTTTCCGGGGATTATAAAAGCCGGCAGCACCAATACACAACCTGCACATTTTATAGATCTCATGCCTACATGTCTTGATCTGGCAGGTGTGCATTATCCGCAGGAATTCAAAAACAGGCAATTGACACCGTTGGAAGGGTTTAGCCTGAAAAATGTATTGCTCAACAAACCTTGGAATGGCCATGACGCTATCTTTTGGGAGCATGAAGGCAGCCGGGCCATCAGGAAAGGGAACTGGAAACTGGTTGCCGAAATTGACCAGCCCTGGGAATTGTATGATCTGGATGCCGACCGATCCGAAACCAATAATCTTGCCGCCAAATATCCTAATAGGGTAAAAGCTCTTGAAACCGAATACCTGCAATGGGCACAGAAAGTAGGGGCGGTTGACTGGAACAAGATCAAATCATTGTAACAAAAATAATAACAGATACGGCTTGCAAAGTAAAAGGGCAATCGGTTACTTTGGATAAATTACATAAACCTGTATGAGATCTTTCCCGGGCAAATTACCAGCTAAGCTAATATGGCTTATATTACTTTTTATAACCCTAAATGCTAAAGCACAGCAGCGGCCAAATATCATTTTTGTACTGGCTGATGATATGGGTTACTCTGACCTGAGCTGCTATGGAAGCCCGGTGATTAAAACACCATTTCTGGATAAAATGGCTCAAAAAGGTGTGCGCGAAACCAATTACGTAGTATCCAGCCCAAGTTGTACACCATCACGGGCGTCATTGTTAACAGGACGTTATGCTTCGCGGATGAACCTGCCTTATCCAATACCGCCGGGATCGGAGTTGGGGCTGCCCGATCAGGAAGTGACCATTGCCGAAATGCTGAAGGCTGTTGGTTATAAAACCGCCATGATAGGTAAATGGCACCTGGGCGATCATAAACCTTATAATCATCCCATGGCACAAGGTTTCGATTCCTATTACGGCCTTTTATACAGCCATGATTATCGGGCGCCTTATGTTAAAACCGATACCACGCTTAAAATATTTAGAGGCCGTAAACCAGAGGTGATCAAGCCTGCCGACTCATCCCTCATCGATCTATACAAGAATGAGGCTATCAGATACATTAAGGAACAAAAGAAAGGCAAGCCGTTTTTTCTGTATCTGGCGCATAATGTGCCGCATTTGCCGGTCGCTTTTGCCTCGTCGCAACAGAATAAAGGCCGTTCTGATGGCGGTCACCTGGGTGATGTGGTAGAGCAGCTCGATGCCAGCCTGGCCGAGGTTTGGGCACAGCTGGAAAAACAAGGCCTGGCCGATAATACGATATTTATGTTTTCGAGCGATAACGGGCCATGGATCGAATTTCCGTCGCGCATGTCTGGTGACGGTGCTACCAAGCCCTGGGATGCTGGTACTGCAGGCGTTTTCCGCGGTAGCAAGGGGCAAAGTTATGAAGGTGGTGTGCGCGAACCGTTTATCGTTTATTGGAAAAATCATACACCGGT
>Ga0207671_10003384_pt1 | contig 15964 bp, 15 predicted proteins | sample KBSC24metaG_FD_184352 | JGI IMG/M metagenome (GOLD analysis project Ga0207671, IMG submission 184352) | Corn rhizosphere microbial communities from Kellogg Biological Station, Michigan, USA - KBS C2-4 metaG (SPAdes) (version 2) | ecosystem: Host-associated > Plants > Roots > Rhizosphere > Soil... | reverse complement strand
GATAGCCCGGGCCGAAGCCGGCGACACCGACGTCCTCGCCGTCGTCACCGACGGCACCCGGCGCCTGGCCCGCTCCCTCGGTTCGCTCGCCCTCGTCCTCAACCCCTCCGTGATCGCCCTCGGCGGCGAGCTGACCGCCCTGGGCCCGCTGCTGCTCGACCCCGTCCATGCCGAACTCGCGACCGTCCCCTTCGGGGCGCCGGTGGCGGTCCGGGCCTCGGCGCTGGGCCCCCGCGCCTCGCTAATGGGCGCCATGGCGCTCGTCCTGTCCGAGTCCAGCCGCTTCACCGACCAGTCCTGCGCTCCGGCCCCCTCGAACCCCGGTCAGGTCACCGCGTCCAGCGCGGTTCCCTCCCGGTAGCTGTACCGCTACACCAACCCTCTCCCGCTCTCTGTTCCGTCTGTCCCCCTCCTTCCCTCCCACTACAGCCAGTTCCGAAGGAGCTTCCTGATGCCCATCCGTCCCTACCGAAGAAGGCGTTGGCGGGCCGCGACGGCGGCCGTCTCCGCCGGAGCCGTGCTGGCCGCGACCGTGACCGCCGCGGTCTCGGCCTCGGCAGCGGCTGCGCCGCCCAGCGCGTCCAAGCACGCCGTCGTCTCCGGCAATGCACGCTTCGAAGTCCTCTCCCCCACCCTGATCCGCACCGAGTACGCCGGCAACGGAGCCTTCGAAGACGACCCGACGTTCAACGCCATCGGCCGCGACGGCTTCGCCCCCACGCACTTCACGCAGCAGACCGCGAACGGCTGGCTGACCATCGACACCGGTCAGGAGCAGCTGCGCTACAAGGTCGGCTCCGGGCCGTTCGGCTCCGGCAACCTGATCATCACCGAGCGGGCCGGCAAGCAGGCCGTCACCGCCCAGCCGTGGGCGCCACCGCCGGTCCCGTCCTGCCAGTTCGGCGTGCTCTGCGAGGCCGAGGGCCTGAACCTCAACGGCGTTTCGGTCGCCAGCGACCACGGCGGGTACACCGGAACCGGCTTCGCAGCAGGCTTCCAAGCCACCGGCAACTCGCTGTCGTTCCAGGTCACCGCGGCGACAGCGGGCACGTACCAACTCTCCGCCCGCTACGCCAACAGCACCGGCGGCGACGGCCAGAACACCACGCGCACGCTGAGCGTGAGCGCCGGCAGCGGCGCGGCGTCGACGCTGAGCCTGCCGACCACGGCCAACTGGGACACCTGGGCCCTCGCCACGGTCCCGGTGACGCTGAACGCCGGAGCCAACACCGTCACCATCGCGCGCGGGGCGTCCGACTCGGGCAACGTCAACATCGACAGCCTGGCCGTCGTGAACCCGGGCTCGGCCTACCCCGGCCCGGGCGCGCCGCAGGCCCAGCCGTGCGCCTTCGGGACGATCTGCCAGGCCGAGTCCGGTGCGCTCACCGGCGGCGCCTCGCTGCAGAACAACCACAACGACTACGCCGGATCAGGCTTCGTCGGCGGTCTCAGCTCCACGACGGCGGCCGACGCCCTCGCCGTGACCGGCGTGCCGCAGGCGGGGGGCTACCAGCTGCAGCTGCGCTACGCGAACTGGCAGACCGACCTCAGCCAGACCGGCGCCGCCAACCCGCGGACGATCTCGGTCGCCGTCGGCAGCGGCACCCCGGCCACGACCACGCTCGCACCCACGAGCAGCTGGGACAGCTGGCGCACGGTCTCGATCCCGGTCACGCTGGCGGCCGGCGACAACACCGTGACGCTCGGCTGCCCGACCGCAGACGCCTGCCACCTGAACCTGGACACCGTCGCGGTCGTGAAGAACACCACGCCGCTGCTGGCCCCGCACGCCGCGCTCGGCGGCTACCGGCGCGGGCTGGACGGCCAGAACGGCGAGGTCCTGGCCACGCCCGGCCTGCTCTACCAGGACGGCTGGTCGCTGCTGGACGACACCGCCTCCGCGGTCTTCAACTCGGCGGCGCACAAGGTGTCGCAGCGTCCCTCGACCGGCGGCAAGCCGTATCAGGACGGGTACGTGTTCGGCTACGGCCAGGACTACCAGCGGGGCCTGAAGGACCTCGCGACGCTGACCGGCCCGTCGGAGCTGCTGCCGCGCTGGGCCTACGGCGTCTGGTACTCGGAGTACTACGACCACTCCGCGGCCGACTACGAGAACACCATCCTGCCGGCCTTCCGGTCGCAGAACACGCCGCTGGACGTGCTGGTCACGGACACCGACTTCAAGGCCGTCAGCACTTGGGACGGCTGGGAGATGGACTCGTCGAAGTTCCCGGACCCGAACGCGTACTTCGCCTGGGCGCACGCGCAGGGGCTGCACACGACGCTCAACGTGCACCCAAGCATCCAGCAGAGCGACCCGCAGTACGCGCAGGCGCTGGCCGCGGCTGGCGGGACGCTCCCGTCGTGCGGCTCCGGGCAGTACTGCTTCGACTGGGGCAACCCGGCGCAGCTGTCGGCCTACTTCGGGGTGCACCAGCAGATCCAGAACCAGGGCAACGACTTCTGGTGGCTGGACTGGTGCTGTGACAACTCCACCTCGTCGCTGGCCGGCGTGACGCCGGACTCGTGGATCAACCAGAACTACGCCTGGGACACGAACTCGACCGTCGGCCGGGGCTTCGCGTTCTCGCGGGCCTACTCCTCGCTGAATGCCGGCGGCTACAGCGGGTCGGTCGGGCTGGCCACCGGGCCGTGGGCCGACAAGCGCACGACCGTGCACTTCACCGGCGACACCACCTCCAGCTGGGCCACCCTTGCGATGGAGGTCGGCTACACGCCCGGCGAGTCGGCCGCGACCGGGCTGTCGGCGGTGAGCCACGACATCGGCGGCTTCAACAACGGCGGCGACCAGACCACCGGGGCCGAGCCGGGCAGCACCAAGCTGCCGGACGACCTGTACGCGCGGTGGGTGCAGCTGGGTGCGTTCCAGCCCGTGGACCGGCTGCACGGCAACCACAGCGACCGGCTGCCGTGGCAGTACGGGACGGCGGCCAAGGACTCCGCGGAGAAGTTCCTCAACCTGCGCGAGGACCTGGTGCCGTACACGTACACGCTCGCACAGCAGGCCGCTGCGACCGGCGTCCCGGTGACCCGGGCGACGTACCTGCAGTACCCGGACCAGCAGGACGCTTACGCCTTCGACGGAAGCGAGTACTTCTACGGTCCGGACGTGCTGGTGGCCCCGGTGACCTCGTCGGGCGACTCGGCGACGACCCAGGTGTGGTTCCCGACCGGCAGCAACTGGACGGACTACTTCACCGGCAAGACCTACCAGGGCGGCACGGTGCAGAACGTCACGACGGGCCTGGACACCATGCCGGTGTTCATCAAGTCCGGCGGGATCATGGCGACCCGCTCGACGAACGTCACCGACGACGACCAGAACCCCCTCACGCAGGCCACGGCGACCGTCGCCGAGGGCGCACCGGGTGCCTTCACCCTGTATGAGGACAACGGCACGACCACGAACACCGCGCAGAGCGCGACGACCGACATCCGCTACGCCGACCACAAGGTGACCATCGCCCCGGCGAAGGGCACGTTCAGCGGCCAGGTGCGTCAGCGGGCGTGGACGATCGAGTTCGAGAACGCGCGGCAGCCGACGTCGGTGTCGGTCAACGGCGCCAGGGTCACGGCTGACAAGTGGACGTGGGACAGTGCGACGCACATTCTCACGGTCAAGGCGCCGACGCAGTCGGTGGGCCAGCCGCTGGTGGTCAGTTACAGGTAGGCAGTGTTGAAGCCGATGTCGGCCCCGCCCGGATGGTCTTCCGGGCGGGGCCGACATCTGTTCACGACTTGGTGTTCATGACGGGATGGCGTCCCCCGGAAAGCCGTGGCACTGGTGAACGTCGTAACGCATCATCCCGGCTTTCACACAAGGGTCGCCGGCCATGATCGCTTCGGCCTCCTCGGTCGGCACCGTCATGATCGCGACACCGGACATGGGGCCGGAGGCGACCGGCAGCAGAATCGCGATCACCCCCTGGGCGCGCAGCGACACCATGCGCCGTTGATGTTCGAGCTCGACGGCGTCCGCGCCGTCCATGGTCCGCTCCGGGCCCCAGTACAGGTGGACGAGGCTGAACGGCTTCGCGGTCGCGGCCAGCGCCTGGATGTCTTCGTCGGTCACGGTCGGGTTCATGAGGTCTCTCCCTACTTCTGAACGCGCTCGGCCAGCGAGACGATGATGCCTTCAGGGCCGCGGACGTAGGCCATCCGCCATACGCCCTCGTATTCGCCGATGCCGCCGACCAGTCCGTAGCCCGCGGCGGCGGCGTGGTCCACGGCGGCCTGGAGGTCGTGCACCTCGAAGGCGACGTTGCGCAGGCCCAGCTCGTTGGCCGGCGCGGCGGGCGAACCGGGGAGGTGGTCGGGCCGCGTGAAGCTGGACAGTTCCAGCGTCGTGCCTCCGCTGGGCGCGTGCAGCATGACGATCTCGGTGCGAGCGCCGGTCATGCCGATCACCGTGTCCAGGAACTCGCCTTCGACGGCCATCTTGGCGTCGGCCTCCAGGCCCAGGCTGACGAAGAACGCCGTCACGGCGTCGAGGTCGGAGACGGTGATGCCGACGTGGTCGAAGCGTTCGACGAAGGTCATGGGACGCCCTTTCGAGGTTTCTTCAGGAGACGCTCGAAGCGTAGCATGCGGAGTTCCTTGAAGGAACCCCGATGCCGCTACACCAGGAACGCGGCGACCACGGCGATGATCCCGCCGACCGCGTACCCGGTGTAGTCGTTGACTGAGCCGTTGTGGACCGCGCGCAGGAGCTCCAGTACGCGCGGGATCTTCCGGCGCAGCATGTGCCAGGCCAGCAGGGCGCCGAGCACGACGCTCAGCAGCGCGATCGCAAGCTCCTGCGGATCCGCGTAGGCGAAGACGGTATGCAGCTGGGTGATGGTGCCGCCCTGGTTGAGCACGGCGGCGGCGTACTGGCCCGCTCCCAGCAGGGCGGAGGCGGCGGGGTCGGCCACCTTGTCCAGGACGTAGCCGGGCACGACGCCGAACAACAGGCAACACGCCGCCAGCGTTCCCAGGCTGAACTGCATGCCCAGCCGCAGGTACTGGCGCTGCTCGTAGCTTTCGCTGCGCGGCTTCAGGAAGGCGAGCCACGCCGCGCGGCCGAGGGCTGCGATCGTGATGACCTGCGCCAGCAGCAACAGGGTGTAGGGCACGTACTGGCCGCTGTCGCGCAGGCCCGAGTGGATCAGGCCGAGCGATACGTAGCCGTTGAACGGCGGCACGCCGGCGATCGACGCGACGCCGACTCCGAACGCCACCGCGAGCCCCGGCCAGCTGCGGGCCAGGCCGCCCATCTCCGACAGCTTCGTCCGTCCGGTGCGGTGGACGATCGCGCCGGCGCACAGGAACAGCAGGGTCTTGAACAACGCGTGGTTGATCAGGTGGTAGACGCCGCCGGCCACGCCCGCCGGGTTGGCGGTGGCCAGCCCCACGATCATGACGCCGACCTGGGAGACCGTGTCGTAGGCCAGCAGCCTTTTGAGATCGTCCTGCACCAGGGCCATGCAGGCGCCCAGCAGCGCCGAAACGACGCCGAGGACCATGAGCACGCCGAGGACCGGGGTGTGGGCGGCGAAGTAGATCTGCAAGGAGACCCGCGCGATGCCGACGATTCCGAGGTTGACCATCAGCCCGGAGAACAGCGCGGACACCGGACCCGGCGCGGCGGTGTGGGCGTCGGCGAGCCAGCCGTGGAACGGGACCAGCCCGGCCTTGGTGCCGAAGCCCGCGATGAACAACCCCAGGGCGAGCAGATCGGCGGTGCGCAGGGGTTTTGCCAGCGCCGTCGCCAGCTGGCCGTAGTTGAGCGCTCCTTGCGTGTTGTAGAGCAAGCCCGCAGCGGTGAAGACACAAAACCCTGCGATGGTCGTCAGCACCAGTATCTTGAACGCGGCCTCCAGCGCCGGCGGACGCTCCAGGAAGAACCCGGTCAGTCCATAGCTGGCCAGCGCGGCCACCTCGAACCACACGAACAGGTCGACCGTGTCCGCGGTGAGCGCCGCGCCGATCAGGCCGGCCAGCAGGAGCTGGACGAGCGCCGCGAAGCCGCCGAGCTCCCTAGCTCCCAGCCCGCCGAGCTCGGAGAGCGTGTACAGCACCAACAGGGCGCCGATACCCGCGCTCAGCAGGGCGAAGGCAAGGCCGAAGGGGTCGGCGGCGAACGCGATGCCCAACGCCGAGCCGCGCACCGGCACCCACCCGCCGAGGTAGTGCACCAGCACGCGCCCCCCGAACACGGCCGGCGCGTCGGCGATCAGCAGGCCGAGGGAGGTGAGCAGCGCCACCAGGGACGTGACCAGCGCCAGGCGCGGCGACAGGCGGGCGGCCAGCGGCGACACGGCGGCGCCGGCCAGCGGCGCCGCGACGGCCAGGGGCAGGAGCGAGCCCAGCGCGGCGTCGGTCATCCCCGCAGCTCTCTGACTTCGTCGGCGTCCAGGGTGCGCCGGTGCTGGGCGATGCGCACCACCACCGACAGGAACACCGCGGTGACCGCGACGCCGATGACGATCGCGGTGAGGCAGAAGTTCTGGAGCACGGGGTCGGCGACATTGCCCGCGGCCAACTGGGTCCCGCTCTGCCCCTTCGGCGGGTTGACCAGCACCGGCGCGGTCGATCTGGCGCGGTAGGCCATGGAGATGAAGAGCAGGTAGGTGGAGCTCTCCATGAGGGACAGGCCCATGACCATCTTGATCAGGTTGCGGCGGGTCAGGACGGTGTAGAGGCCCAGGCAGAACAGGACCGCGGCGCCGAGGTAGTTGACGGCGATCAAGCGGTGCTCCCGGAAGCGGAGTGGGAGCTGGAACCAGAGCTCGAACTGGAGCTAGAACCGGAGTCGGGTCCGGAACCCGAGCTGGAACCAGAGCTGGTGCCAGAGCTGGAACCAGAGCTCGAACTGGAGCTAGAACTGGAGCCGGACTCGGATCCGGAACCCGAGCCGGAACCGCCGCCGCCGCGGTCGTCCTGGTCCTCGCCGTCGTCGGGCGTCCAGTCGTGGCTCATCCCGAGCACCGCGAAGACCGCGATCGTCAGGCCGGTGCCGACCTCGATCAGCTCGCCGAAGCTGAACAGCTGCGCCACTCCCCCGGACAGGATCGTGCCGGTCTGGGCCAGGTGCAGCCAGTTGGCCGAGAACGAGCCCTTGAGCAGCAGGCCCAGTGCCTCGGCGGCGATGATGAGGCCGGCCCCGGACATCTCGATGGCCTCCAGCAGGCCGGGCCGGATGACCGGGGCGATGCGCTGCCTGCCGAAGCCGGCGTAGACCAGCAGGGCGACGCCGAGCATCACGGCGCCGCCGGGGAATCCGCCGCCGGGGGAATAGCCCCAGGCGACCAGGTAGAAGCCTGCGATCGCCAGCACCGGAGCGGCGACCCGGACGGCTGTGCGCACCACGACGCTCATAGCGTGCGCACGCTCGGGCGCCGGGCTCCCGACCGGTTCGGCGTCAGGGGTCTCGGGGCGGCGGTGGCTGCGTACGCCGCCGACCGCGTCGTCCGGCTCCCCGGCCTCCTCCTTCTCCGCTTCCCGGGCCTGCTCCTGGTCGCGGTCGTGTCCGCTGTGCGGATCGACCTCCTCGCGTTCGCGGCGTCCGGCCGCCTCCTCGCCGAAGTAGCCACGGCGCGGTTCGCGGGGGCGGGTGATCAGGATGACGCTGATGACGGCGGCGAGCAGCAGGAAGGTCTCCCCGAACGTGTCGAAGCCGCGCGTGCCGTACACGACCTCGTTGACCGGCTCGCTGAGCTTCCACTGCGGCAGCGCCACCTCCATCGCCTGCCGGGCGACGGCCGGCAGGCCCGCGTGCTCCCGCAGCAGCCTGAGGTACCCGATCGTGAGCACCACGCCGACTCCGGCGGTCAGCAGCGCGCCGACGACCGGCCGGTGGTGCGGCTCGTGACCGGGGACGGGGGCGGCGGGACCGGCTCCGGGTTCGGATCCGGATCCGGGATCGGGATCGGGATCGGGATCGGGATCGAGTCCGCGATCGGGACCGGTGCCCGATGGTTGCCCGGATCGAGACGTCACCGGCGCGTCCGCTCGTCGAATTCGCCGGTGTCGCGGACCTCGGTTCGGGCCTTGCCGATGGCGACGAGGTACAGCACCGGCAGCGCGATCGCGCCGACGACGATCTCCGAGTGCGCGTCGTCGGGCGCGCCGAGCACCACGAACAGCAGCGACAGGAACGAGCCGAGCGCCGAGAGGGCCATGACCGCGCCGGTGAGGTTGCGCAGCCGGACCACGAGGAGGGCCGAGGCCAGGATCAGGGCGATCGAGAGATAGTCCATCAGCCAGAAGACGCTCACGTGCCGGTCCCTTCTTCGTGGTCGTGGTCGCGCCGGTCCTGGCCTTCCTCCGAGTCCTGCCGGTCCTGCTCGCGGCGCTCGCGCGCCTCGGCCGCCTCGTCGCGCACCGCGCCGCTCCACATCGGCACGCCGGCCTTGTAAGCGGCGCGCGCCAGTGCGTGCGAGGAGGCGGGGTTCAGCAGCAGGAGCAGGAAGCCGGTCAGCAGAGCCCTGCTGGTGTAGCTGCTGATCAGGCCTTCGCCGACGACCAGTGCGATCAGGACCGGCAGAGCACCCATGGTGATGGTCTTGGACGAGCACTGGATGCGGCTGTAGAGGTCGGGCATGCGCAGGATGCCGACGGCGCCCGACAGGGAGAAGCCGAGGCCGACGCAGGCCAGCACGATCACGATCGCGGTCCTCACAGCAGCTCCCGTTCCAGGTAGCGGGCGAACACGATCGCTCCCAGGTAGCTGAACGAGGCGAACCAGAGCCCGACGTCGAGGTAGATCGAGCGGTCGGCGTAGGCGGCGTAGAAGAGCACGGACAGCGCGGCCTGGGTGCAGATCGTGTTCAGCGCGACGACGCGGTCGGCCACGGTGGGGCCGAGGGCCAGGCGCACCATCAGCAGGACGCCGATGGCGATCTCGGCGAAGGAGATCACTCCGAACACCGTGCGCATCAGCTGCCTTCCTCGGGCAGGTAGCGCTCCAGGGGCCCGTTGATCTGCTCGCGTGCGGCCTCCCGGTCGCGCGGCGGCACGTCGACGGCGTGGTAGAGCAGGCGTTTGCGGGACCGGTCGACGTCGACGATCTGGTTGTCGACGATCAGGGAGCTCACGACGCCGACCGTGGTGAGCCCGAGCTCGCTGCGCTGCGTGGTCGGCACGATCACCATGCCGGAGCGCAGCGGCAGCGAGGGCGACCAGATGCGCCGGGCCAGGCGCAGGTTGGCGATCAGGACGCGGCGCAGGGCGACGAGGGTCAGACCCGCGAGCCGCTTGGCGACGCGCGGGTCGAGCAGGCGCCAGGGTCCTGCCACCTCGCCGAGCGGTGCGAGCGCCACCGCCACGGCGATGCTGAGCACCGCTCCGACGATGAGCTGCTCGGCGGTCCGGGTCCAGGTCAGCAGTACCCAGACTCCCATCACCCAGCAGGCGAGCGCGAGAACGCGCAGCAGGGCCGAGCGGTGAGATGCCATCGGGTTCCTCCCGACCGACCTGGCTGGCTGGCTGGCAGGCCGTCGCAGTAGCAGTACGAAGCGCTGACCCCGGCGCCATACCCCCGTCGACTGGTCAGGCAATCGTCTGATCCGCCGAACGGGGGCTGGACGGGGCGCAGGTGCTTTCTCAGACGGGCGCCTGCTGCCCCGACGACTTGTCGTTAAACGGGGAGCCTCAGTGGCCGGACCCCTTGCGAGTGCGGTCGAAATCCTTGTCGGTTTCGGCCTCGATGCGCTCCTTGCGCACCTCGCCCCGGACCGTCTGCTCCTCGGTGAACTCCTCAGTCGTCATCCGGACCCGCTCCACCGGGACCGTCTCGATTTCCGTCACTGGGCGCTCTTCGTGCAGGGTGACCTCCCGTTCTTCCTCGGAAATGGTGGTGTCGAAGATGTCGGCCCCGCGGCCGGCCCCGGTGATCGGCTCCCCCTCGACGCGTACCTCCTCGTGGCGCAGCGGGACGGTCTGTTCCTGCTGCTCGGTGACGACGTACTTGCGCAGTCGCGCCCGGCCGGACTCGCGGCGTTCGGTGCCTACGTGCATCCGCTCCTCCGAGCGGACCATGGACGCCTCGTCGCCGGCCATCGCACCGTCCGCAGAGGACATGGCCTGCTTGCCGGAGCCGCCGATGCCGACCGCGGTACCGGCGGCCATACCGGTCGTGCCGTCGCCGGCCGCGCCGTCGCCGGAGTGGCCGGCGGCCCAGCCCCTGTCGCCCGGCTGGTTGGCCTGCTGCCAGGCGGCGTCCCAGCCGATGCCGTAGTAGTCGTACAGGCGGTGCAGCGGTCTTTTACCACGAGTGACCCTTACACCCTGGCCAGGGAGACGTACCGCCGACGGTGCCGCCAGCCGAATGGCCCAGCCCCCGGCCGGGCCGTTTCCGAACGCGGCATCAGGTGAACGCAGAAAGCTGAAACATCAACCAACCGTCCCGGCATCCGCAGCACCCGTCTCGCATCGGATCCCACCGGTCGCCCCGCCGCGGAAAGTCCTCCGCCTGCCCGGCGGAAGGCGCGGCACATGACGAAGGAGGATATGACGGTTTAGTCGCCTCGACCCCGGGCACGCCGGGCCGCACGACGATCTGAACCAGCAGCGTAAGGAGCACCCTGTGGCTGTCGGAATCCCCACCGCCGGAAGCGGCGCGGAACGCGAAGACCCGAAGGACGCCCAGCTCGACCGGTTCCGTTCCCGGTCCGGGCAGGAGCTCATCACCACCGACCAGGGTGTGCGGATCGATGACACCGACAACTCGCTGCGGGCCGGCGAGCGGGGGCCGACGCTGCTGGAGGATTTCCAGGCGCGGGAGAAGATCACCCACTTCGACCACGAGCGCATCCCCGAGCGGGTGGTGCACGCGCGCGGCTCGGCGGCGTACGGCTACTTCGAGTGCTACGCACCGCTGAGCGAGCTGACCTGTGCGGACTTCCTGTCCGAGGCGGGCCTGCGCACGCCGGTCTTCGTCCGCTTCTCCACGGTGCAGGGCCCGCGCGGCTCCGCCGACACGGTCCGGGACGTGCGCGGGTTCGCGACGAAGTTCTACACCCGCGAGGGCAACTACGACCTGGTCGGCAACAACATGCCGGTGTTCTTCATCCAGGACGCGATCAAGTTCCCCGACTTCGTGCACGCGGTGAAGCCCGAGCCGCACAACGAGATGCCGACCGGCGGCACCGCGCACGACACCTTCTGGGACTTCTGCTCCCTGCAGCCGGAGTCCACCCACATGCTGATGTGGGCGATGTCCGACCGCGCGATCCCGCGCAGCCTGCGGATGATGCAGGGGTTCGGCGTGCACACGTTCCGGTTCGTCACCGCCGAGGGCCGGGGCACGTTCGTGAAGTTCCACTGGCGGCCCAAACTCGGCGTCGCCTCCCAGGTGTGGGACGAGGCGCAGCTGACGGCCGGGCGCGACCCGGACTTCCACCGCCGCGATCTGTGGGAGGCCATCGAAGCCGGGCACTACCCGGAGTGGGAGCTCGGCGTGCAGCTGGTCCCCGAGCAGGACGAGATGTCCTTCGGCTTCGACATCCTGGACGCCACCAAGCTCATCCCCGAAGAGCTGGTCCCGGTGCGGACCATCGGGCGGATGGTCCTGGACCGGAACCCGGAGAACTTCTTCGCCGAGACCGAACAGGCCGCGTTCCACACCGCGAACATCGTCCCCGGCATCGACTTCTCGAACGATCCCCTGCTCCAGGGCCGGAACTTCTCCTATCTCGACACCCAGCTGATCCGCCTCGGCGGCCCGAACTTCGCCCAGCTGCCGGTCAACCGCCCGGTCGCCGACGTGAACCACTACCAGCGCGACGGCTACGGCCAGCACAAGATCCACCGTGGGGCGAGCTACGCGCCGAACTCGCTGAGCGGCAACAGCCCGCACCAGGCCGGGCAGGAACGTCAGCCGGGCGTGTTCCAGCACTACCAGCAGCGCGTGGACGGCGAAACCGTCCGCCGCCGCAGCCCCAGCTTCTCCGACCACTACAGCCAGGCCACGCTGTTCTGGAACAGCATGGCCGACTGGGAGCGCCGCCACATCGTCGAGGCGTTCCGCTTCGAGCTCGGCAAGGTCGAGACGGCCGAGATCCGCGAACGCATGGTCGGCAATCTCACGCACGTCGACACCGACCTCGCCGCGCAGGTCGCCGAAGGACTCGGCATGGAGGTGCCGACGCCGCCGAAGCCGCCACAAGACTCCGGCGCCGGCGGCCACGACCGGACGTCGCCGGCCCTGAGCCAGGCCAACCTGCTCCCCGACGACCCGAGCACCCGCAAGGTCGCGGTCCTGGCCGCCGACGGTCTGGACGCCGCGCAGGTCGCCGAGCTCATCGCCGCGCTGAGCGAGCACGGCGTCATCGCGGAGATCATCGGCCCGCACGGCGGCACCCTTCGCGGCGGCCGCGAGGAGGGCGGCAGCATCGAGGTGGACAAGGCTCTGCCCACGACAGCCTCCGTCTTCTACGACGCGGTGCTCGTACCGGGTGGCGACGAGTCGGTGCAGACCATCGCCGGAAACCCCGACGCGCGCCGCTTCATCGAGGAGGCCTACCAGCACGGCAAGCCGATCGGCGCCCTGGACTCGGCCGTGGAACTGTTGGGGATCACCGACGAGGACGTGGCCCCCGACGTCGAGGGCAGCCGCGTGCTGTCCCGCCAGGGGCTGATCGCCGGAGAGGGCGACCTCGGCGGATTCCGCGACGCCTTCGTCGAAGCCCTGGCCGCGCACCGCTTTCCCAACCGCGGACGCGAGGGCGCCGGGGCCGTGTAGAGCCGGCGCTGTCTGCTTTCGCACCCGCGTTGTTTCATTCCGCACAGACTGGCCAGAAGGACGCCTTCAGACACTTGCTCCGGGCTGTCAGCCGCTCACGAAGCCGGCTGACAGCCCACGATAGGAGGTTCGTCATGGGCGTCATCCTGCTGGTTCTCCTGTTGGCGCTGGTACTCGGCGGACTGGGATTCGCCGTGCACGCGCTGTGGATCATCGCCGTGATCGTGTTCCTCGCCTGGCTCGTCGGCTTCGGCCTGGGCCGGGGCGAGTCGGCCGGTGTCGGCGGGCGTCGCCGGTGGTACGGACGCTGGTGACCAGCTGATCACCGGTGACCGCAACGAGAGGAAGGTCCGATGACCACTGTTGCCGAGCAGATCGTCGCCACCTTGGCCGATCTCGGAGTACGCACCGTGTGGGGCGTGGTCGGTGACGCGCTGAACCCGGTGACCGACGCGATCCGCCGTGAGGAGCGCATCGACTGGATCGGCACCCGGCATGAGGAGGCAGCCGCCTTCGCCGCCGGTGCGCAGGCGCAGCTGACCGGGACGATCGGCGTCTGCATGGGAACCGTCGGACCGGGATCGCTGCATCTGCTGAACGGGCTCTACGACGCGAAGAAGTCGCACGCCCCGGTGCTGGCGATCTGCGGCCAGGTTCCCACGGCGGAGCTGGGGGCCGACTACTTCCAGGAGGTGGACAACGACGCCGTCTTCCGCGACGTCGCCGTCTACCGGCACACGGTCACCGCGGCGAGCCAGATGCCGCGCGTCCTGGAGCAGGCGGTGCAGGCCGCGTACGCCGGACCGGGCGTCGCGGTGCTCACGCTGCCCGGCGACGTCGGCAGCTTCGAGGTCGCCAAGGACAGCGCGGTGCACATCACGCGGGTCCCGGCGCGCCTGGCGCCGGACGACGGCGAGATCGACCGCGCGGTGCGGCTGCTCGACGACGCCGAGAAGGTCACCATGCTCGTCGGGATGGGAGCGCGCGAGTGCCGTTCGGCGGTGCTGGACCTCGCCGAGCGCCTCGCGGCTCCCATGGTGCTGACGATCAAGGCGAAGGAGGGTCTGGAGGCGGACAACCCCTTCCAGATCGGCCAGAGCGGGCTGATCGGCAACCCCGCCACGCGCGAGGCTTTCGACTCCTGCGACGCCCTGCTCATGATCGGCACCGACTTCCCCTATCCGGACTGGCTCCCGGCGGGAACGGCGACGGTGCAGATCGACACGCGCGCCGACCACATCGGTCGGCGGACGCCGGTCGACGTGGGGATCGTCGGGGACGCGGGCTTGAGCGCGGCGGCGCTGCTCCAGCGGGTGCGCCGCAAGGAGGACCGGAAGCATCTGGAGCGGGCCCGTTCGGAGTACGAGAGCTGGCAGGAGCGCCAGCGGCGCCTGACCGATCCGGAGCACGACCGCGGTCTGCTGGGCAAGGTCCGCTCGGCGTTCGACAACACCGAGGACAAGATCCGGCCCGAGGTGCTGGCCATGCTCATCGACACCCACGCCGCCGAGGACGCCGTGTTCACCACGGACACCGGTATGTCGACGGTGTGGCTGGCGCGGTTCGTGACCATGCGCGGGACGCGTCGGCTGATCGGCTCGTTCAACCTCGGTTCCATGGCCAACGCCCTGCCGCAGGCTCTCGGCGCCTCCGCGGTCGACCGGCAGCGGCAGGTCGTCGCGTTCTGCGGTGACGGCGGGCTGACGATGCTGCTGGGCGAGCTGCTCACGGCCGTCGCCTACGAGCTGCCGGTCAAGCTCATCGTGTTCGACAACGGACGCCTGGGCATGGTCAAGCTCGAACAGGAACAAGGCGGCCTGCCGGAGTTCGGCACCGAGCTGACGAACCCTGACCTGTCGGCGCTCGCCGCGGCGGCCGGCATCCCCAGCGCCCGGGTCACCGACCCCGAGCAGTTGGAGGCGGCGGTCATCGCGGCACTGGCGGCGCCGGGACCGTATCTGCTCGATGTGGTGACGAATCCGGAGGAGATCGCGCTGCCGCCCAAGACGAGCGTCGATCAGGCCTGGGGATTCGCGATCGCCAAGGTCAAGGAGGGGATTGTGAGCCGGGGGGTCAAGGCGTAGAGGAGCGGTTCCCGAGCCCCGGTCGCGTCGCGGCCGGGGCTCACGCCGTCAAGCGGCGCATGTTCCTCCGGAACCGGGGGTTACCCCACCGCACCGGAGGTCTTGCCGATGAATGCTGCTCGCGCCCGGAAACTGGGCCTGCTGATCGTCCCGCTGACGTTCGCGGCCATGCTCATGGCCGCCAACCTCGCCACTCCCCCGGTTGACGACCGGGATCGCGGTGGCGCGCTGCGCGTTCGCGCCCCGCGTGTCCCGGCGGACATCCGCGGGCCGTTTCTGCGGGCGGGGCTGACCGGGGCGGCGGTCTGGGCGGTGGCCGGCGGGCTGTTCTTGGCGGTGATGCCGTCGTACGCGGGCCAGTTGGTCGTGCATTCCCGGAATCTGGCGCTGTTGGCATTGCTGACGTCGGTGGTGCTCTTGGCCTCGTTCGCCGCGCAGGTGCTGCTCCGGCACGGGGCGCCGCCAGTGGTCACCCAGGCTGTGGGGCTCGTCTTGCTGGCCGTGGGATTGGCGGCGCTCGTCGCTGCTTCGCCCGCGCACAGTGGTGCGCTGCTGGCCGTCGGCGCGGCGCTGGCCGGGCTGGGGCACGGGGCCGCGTATCTGGCGGCGCAGGACGCGCTGACCCACATCGCGCCGCCGGAGCAGCGTGCCGAGGTCAGTGCCGCGTTCTACGTGTGCGTCTATCTGGGGGTGTCGCTGCCGGTCATCGGCATCGGGATCCTCGCCGATCTCACCACGCTGTTCACCGCCGTGGCCACCTTCGCCGCCGTGACTGGCGTCGGCAGCCTGGCGCTCGCGGTGTGGCACCTTCGGCGCGGGACCGGGACCGGAACATCGTCCGAACAGGCGACCGCCCGGCCGCGATCGGATGTCGCGGCCGGGCGGTAGACGCCTCGGCTGGTGTGGTGTGTCATTCCTCGATGATCACTGGTCCGCGGCCGGCCGCCGTGGCCAAGCCGCCCATGACGCACAACACCGAGCCCACCAGGGCGAACCACAGGCCGACCTGCATGGTGTGGTCCGACGAGCTCTGGATCTGGATGATCACCAGAACGGTGCCGATGATGCCGATCGCGCCGGCGAGGCGGATCAGCCAGCCGCTGGCGTCGGCCAGACCGAGGACGGCGAGCAGGCC
>Ga0207671_10003380_pt1 | contig 15969 bp, 10 predicted proteins | sample KBSC24metaG_FD_184352 | JGI IMG/M metagenome (GOLD analysis project Ga0207671, IMG submission 184352) | Corn rhizosphere microbial communities from Kellogg Biological Station, Michigan, USA - KBS C2-4 metaG (SPAdes) (version 2) | ecosystem: Host-associated > Plants > Roots > Rhizosphere > Soil... | reverse complement strand
GTCCGGTGATACAATTGCTATTGTCTGCCCTGCCGGGTTCATGGAGTCTGGAAAAGCGCAGACCTGTATCGACACGCTGCGGACATGGGGTTATGCGGTGCGGGTGGGACCCACGCTTGACAGTCACTCCGACAATTATTTTTCAGGCACGGATGAAGAAAGGCTGGTGGATCTGCAGCAGGCGCTGGATGATCCGTCGGTGAAAGCCATTCTTTGTGGACGAGGGGGATATGGATTGAGCAGGATCATTGACCGGATAGACTTTTCGACATTTAAGAAGGATCCGAAATGGATCATTGGGTTCAGTGATATCACGGTGCTACATGCGCATATTTATTCTAATTGCAAAATTGCCACTCTTCATGCACCCATGGCGGGCGCTTTTAATGATGGAGGAGCGGAGGGTGAGTTTGTGCGATCGTTACGGGATGCGCTGGAGGGGCGGAAGGGCCGGTATGCCTGCGGGGAGCATCCATTGAACAGGCGGGGAGAGGCAGTGGGGCCATTGGTCGGCGGCAACCTTTCCATATTAGCGCACCTGTCAGGCACTTCTTCGGAGATAAAGACAAAAGGAAAGATACTTTTCCTGGAAGATGTGGGAGAATACCTGTACAATGTGGATCGTATGTTGTACCAGCTGAAGCGCAACGGACTGCTGGACAAGCTGGCGGGGTTGATCATCGGCGGTTTTACGGATATGAAAGATACTACCCGTCCTTTTGGTAAGAATGTGTATGAGATCATCCATGATGTTGCCGGCGAATATGACTATCCTGTTTGTTTTGGCTTTCCGGTGAGCCATGGAGGCGAGAACTATGCCCTGAAACATGGTGTCGGATATAAGCTGAAGGTGAGTAAGCATAAGGTGACCCTGGAGGAGTGACCGGTATGATCATGCACGGGGATGTCTGTGATCAGATGAACTGCGTTGTTATTTACTCCAGTTGAGGGACCATACGTCCATCCGCGAGGCAGCACCCGTTCCTACCGTACCACCACTGATCACAATACTGCGGTTGATCATGAAGGCGGCGAAATGAGTACGTGCGCCGCCGGGCATATCCGGTAGCTGCGCCCATTGATCCCTGGCGGGATAATATTCCAGACAGCCTTTCGAGCCACTGGATATCACAAAGCCATAATGTCCACCGCCGTTGACGATGCCATTAAGTCCCAGACCTATCACCCCGGATCGCGGCATGTTGGCCTTTTGTGCCCAGGTGTCGGTGGTGGGGTCGTATTGCCAGAGGTCGTTGGGGTATGTGTCGATACCATTGACATGTTTGTTACCGGAGCAGACATATCCTTTATTGTCCACGGCAAAGCCTGCGGCGTTGGTCCTCGCTCCGCCGGGGAAATCATGTTTCTCTGTCCAGGTATTGCTGACCGGGTCGTATTCCCACCAATCGCTGAACTGGACAGGGAAACCATTGCTTGCCATGCCATTCCCAAGGCCTGCATAGCCCCTGCCGTTGACGGCGAACGTGGTTAGGTTAAACCTGAGGCGGTTGGCGGGAAAGGGGGCCACCACCGTCCATTTATCGGTTGGCTGGTCATAACGATAGGTGCTGCCTCCGTTTGCGGCAATGACATAGGCGTCATTCCCGATGACAAAGCTGGCGGCTTGCGTTGGCGTGACCGGCAGATAAAGTTTCGGGGTCCATGTGACCGGGTTAACATCGTATTCCCAAAGAGCTCCGGTACTGTAAAGATTGCCCTGGTCGGTGATCAGGCTGCCGCAGACAAAGCCTTTTCCGTTGATAGAAAATCCGATAGGATATTCATCGCCCGTGGGTTCATCTCCCCGGTACAAGCCAAGGAAGGGAAGGTACCCTACATTGCCCCACCACACGATGGCAGGAATGGGTACAGGACCGAAGCCGGCGGGTGTGCTGGTGAGGGTAGTGCCGCCCGGGGCGTTCAACATATTCTTCCGACAGGAAGAAAATGCTATGACAACGATGGCCAGCGCCATCCATGACAGACTACGCATATTTGGAAATTTTGAAGTGATAGGGATGAACAAATATCCTTATAAACATAGGCGGTGTCAATACCCTAATCGTGTACTTTATTCTGAAGGCATCCACACCGGCTTTGTGTGTTACCACCCGATGGGGTAAAATTTTTTTATGGCCTGATGATTGTAGAATGTGGATTAATCCATTGAGTAGATTTCATAACCACAATTTACTACCATGAACAGAAACCTGCACCTGGGCCTAAGCATTGCCGCAAGTGTTTTATTACTAACGAGCTGTGTATCAAGCAAAAAGTTTAAAGCTTCTCAGGCCGCCCTGGAGTCTGCAAGGAATGACAGCGCCAGCCTGGCCGGCAAGGTAGCCGAGCAGGAAAATAACATTGGGCAATTAAAGCAACAGATCGGGGACCTGAATAAAAAAGTGGAGGACCTGACAAACCAGACGGGGCGTTTGTCCAGCGATGTTGCAAACAAGAACTCACAGCTGGGTAAGAGCAAGGAGGAGCTGGCGGAGCAGCAGCGTAAGCTCGAGCAGCTGCAGGCTTTGATGGACCAGCAGAAAAAGGCCACACAGGAGATCCGTAAAAAAATGAGCGATGCGCTGGTGGGTTTTAAATCCAGTGAATTGACGGTCTCCGTTAAAAACGGTAAAGTATATGTCTCCTTACAGGAGAATTTATTATTCCCTTCCGGCAGTGCCGTTGTCAATCCGAAAGGAAAGGAGGCGTTGGGCAAGCTGGCTGAAGTGCTGAACAATAACCCGGACATCACGGTAAACATCGAAGGGCATACAGATACGGTACCCATCCGCACCCGTTTCAAGGACAATTGGGACCTGAGCACGGCCCGTGCAAATGCTATCGTACGCATCCTTACCAATGATTATAAAGTAGACCCTGTAAGAGTGGAAGCATCGGGTCATAGTCAATATGATCCCGTGGCCACCAACAGTACACCGGAAGGAAGGGGACTGAACAGAAGGACCGAGATCATTCTCTCACCCAAGCTGGATGAGCTGTATAGGTTATTGGAGACGGGTAGTACTACGGACAACTAAAAACTAAAACCCCGGGCTATGCCGGGGGTTTTTTAATGTTTGACGATCTTAAATTTTCTGTTCCCGGATACCAACAGATATACTCCTGCCGGGTAACCGTCCAGGTTCCATGAGATAGTATTAGATCCTTTGTACAGGTGTACCATTCTTCGTTGGAGCGGTCGCCCGGACTGGTCATACAGCCCTATGAGCGCGTCCTCCTGCCCTGCGTTTGTCAGCAAAAGCACCACATTGTTATGGGTAGGATTGGGGTAGGCTCCTGCGGTCAGGATGGCGGTCTCCGGCGAGTCCATATTCCTGCTGACAGCATTCTGCTGTTGTGGAGAGGATCGCATGGTGGTCCCGCCGCTGTCGATCATGCCCTGGGTATTGGCCAGGGTCAGCCGGTTGAAATGCCCGATACCTTCCAGCTGGACCCAATGTTGAGCGGGGTCGGAACTGTTGCCACCGGTTTCCAGCCAGGCATCCATGAGATCGGAGCCAGTCCAGACATCGAGGAACGGAGCGGTATTCCCATTCTTTACTTCAGCATCCAGATAATGGATGCGGGCAGATGCATTCAAACCCCTGTTATTCGCCGGGCTGACGGTAAACCAACGAGCGATGCTGGTACCGCCACCCAACAGCGGCTGAGGGTCGAAGTGACGGATGATCCTGGTGCTGCCCAGGCCGGCGCTGCTGGTGATCTCGATACCGATGTTGCCGGGGTTAACGGCCTGTGGGGAGTACAGCTTGCGGGTGATGGTCACAGACCCCGGCGCAGGGCTGTAATCGTAAATATGAGATTGCTCGTTCTCTCCTATGATCTGTCCGGAGCTGCTGAGGTCGAGGTCATGTCCGTTGAGGGAAAGATTGCCGGTCTGCATGCTCAGGTTGCCCGTTACGGAGATGGATTGATCCAACATCAGTGTCCCTTGACTAGTGTTATTCAGGGCGAGATGATAAAAAGAAGAGGGCGTGTTGCCTCCGATGCCCGCGACGACTCCTGGACTTCCTGTGAACAGGACATGGCTGCTGCCGGCGATAAAGGTGCCGTTATTGGTAAATCCGGCATTGCTCAATACCAGGAATGCCGGTCCATTCATGATCAAAGAGCTGCCTGTACCGATGGACAGACCGGCCGGTGACTGAGCGGAAAGGTCTGCGGAAATGCAGAGGATTGCGATGATTGCCTGTAACAGGGTGATACGGCGAATTAATGTTGTTCTCATGGTTTGGTCGCCCCCCTCAGCGTTATTGCATCCAGCCTCCGTTCCATTTCGGCCAGTCGTTTTTCCAATCTTTCGATCTCCTGTTGTTGTTCCTGGACGGCTTTTACCAATGGTACGACAAAGGATTCGTAGCTGAGGCTGTAGTGTTCCTGTGCTGTTTTTGGATGGATGATGCCGCTGAAATCATAGCCGGAAACTTTTGCTGCCCTCTCCACTTCCTGGGCGATAAAACCACTGCGACGAATGAGCGAAGCTTCTTTGCAAGCCGCCTGTAGTATCGGAGTAAATTGTGTAGTTGCGGAAGCCTTTTCGAAGCGTTCCACATCGAAATGATAAGTCACGGGCCGCAACTGCCGGATAAAGTCCAGTCCTTTTACATCTTCCTGTACGTCGAACTTGAATCTTCCGTCGGAAGGAGTGGTGAAAGGCACCTGACCTTCGATGACGGTTACGGCGCTGTTGCCGATGCGGACCTTATTAGAAGCGTTAACGACGGCGTTGTATCCTATGGCTGTGGCATTGGTCAGGGTGCCGCTGGATACATTAGCGCCACTGCCCAACGCTGTGTTCCCGCTGCCGATGGAGTTGGACCATAAAGCAAATTCCCCCAGGGCTGTATTGTAGTTGCCGGCTGTGGTTTGGAACAAGGTGCCGGCGCCGATGGCTGTATTATAGCTGCCGGTGGTATCGTAGAACAAGGCCAGCTGACCCATGGCTGTGTTGTCGTTGCACTTGTAGGCAAAGGAGAGGGTGTTGGCGCCTACGGCTGTATTATCCATTCCGTGCCGGAGACCTGTGAGCGAACGGGAGCCTATGGCTGTATTCGCTGTATCGGAGAGCTGCAGATTAGGGATGGCTGTCTTATATCCCCAGGCCACATTGGAGGTGACGGAATCGATCCAGCCTCCTGCACCGGCGGTGATGGGTTGCCAGCCGGCGCCTGTATTGTACCAGAAGGTGCTGGTGGTGGTATCATACACCAGCAAACCCTTTGTGTTGGGGATGACCAGGCGGGCCGATGTGCTGATCCGGGGGATCAGCAGGCCTTTGTTGGATGACTTGACATCGAGGATCGCATTGGGATTGGGTGGCGACCCATCTTCGTTGATAGCTACATTCTGTGAAAAAGCAGGACAGGCGAACAGCAGGATCATGAAGAGTGAAGGGAAAAGGTTTTTCTTAAGCATAGATTATAATTGACAAGTTAGGAAATGCCGCAGGTTGTGAAGATGACAAAATAAAAAACTTAACGGAGAGTTCAAGCGTAGAAAATGTACTATAAAACTTTATCCATCTGCACAGAGAAAGATTGCATATCATTCAGATCTCAGGCTCTTCACCGGGTTGGCCATGGCTGTCCGGATCGTCCTCACACCTACCGTCAGCAGACCTGTCAGAAAAGCGCCTGCGCCGGAGATCATGAACATCCAGGGACTGATGTGGATACGATAAGCAAAATTCTCCAGCCATTGGTGCATAAAGTACCAGGCCAGCGGTGAGGCAATGAGAAATGCAATAGCCGTCAGCCAGCAGAACTCTCCAAGGAACAAAAGGGAGATGCGGGCTGTTGAAGCGCCCAGCACCTTTCGGATACCCACTTCTTTTATCCGCTGGGATGTGGTGAACAGGATCAGACCATACAGGCCGAGACAGCTGATGGTCAGCGCTATCGCTGCAAAGAGGGTGAACAGCGTCGACAACCGCTGCTCCTGCTCATAGTACCGGGCAATAGTCTCATCGAGGAACCGGTGTTCAAAGAGGTTTTCCGGGAAATAGCTATTGAATATTTTTTCAAGATGCGTTATGGTGGCCGGCATACCGGTCGTACTGAGTTTGATCCCAGCCATCCTGTATCCGCTCTTGCCGGTAGTGATGGCCAGCGGATCGATGGGGTCCCGTAACGAATGTTCGTGAAAATCCCTGACCACGCCTACGATGGGGCCCTTTTCATTATCCATGTATATCACCTTGCCCAGTGCCTCTTCAGGTGCGTGGATCCCTTTCTTTTTGAGGAAGGTTTCATTGACGACAAATTCGCGTGTCGTGTCCGAAGGCTGGTAGGGTCTGCCTGCTATCATGTGGATCCCGTAAGTCGAAAAATAATCCGCATCGGCCACTTTTAAGTTCAATTCGAAATTCTCGTCCTTTACATTCTGGTCGAGACGGAAGGAGGCAAAGCTATTGCCTCTGCCGGCAGGAGGTGCAGAGCTGAGACTGACCTTTTCCACTCCGGAAGTCTGCAGCAGCTGATGACGGAAGCTTTCCCATTTTGTCCTGCTGACGCTGTCGGCAGGAATAGATATGGTTACGATGGCGTGCTGATCGAAGCCCATAGGAGCGTTACGAAAGAAGTTCACCTGGGCGATGGCTATGATCACGCCTGTGATCAGGGCCTGTGCAATGACCATCTGGACTGTCACCAGCACCCGTCTCAGGGAGAGACCTCCCGTGCGGCCCATGGTCATTTTTTCTTTTAGTGCATCCAGCGGATGCCGTCCCGAAGCCAGCAGCGCGGGATATAAGCCGGCCAGCAGTGTGACGAGCACAATGATGGCGCCTGCCCACAGGAGGGTCTCAGCGGATTGCAGGGGTTTTAGTGATGCGGCGCTATTCAGTAACCCCGATGAATGGGGCGATAAGAGCGTGAGTATCCCCATGGCCAGCGCCATGGATGTCACCACCAGCAGCGCGGTTTCTCCCAGGAATTGGATGATCAGCTGTCCTCGTCCGCTGCCCAATACTTTCCGGATGCCTACTTCCCTGCGCCGGTGGATGGCCTGGGCGGTGGAAAGATTTATAAAATTGATACAGCCCAGCACAAGCAGAAAGCCTGCGATCAGGGATAAGGTCCACAGTGTATCCTTTCGGATAGTCTTTCCTGTGAAGCTCCCATACCGTTCATTGAAGTGTATGTCGGAGAGGGGTTGTAAAGAATAAAAGTCGGTTTTGTTGTGGACGTATTTCCGGTGGAAAGCAGGCAGCTGACCGTTCACTTGTGCGATGGAGAGATCAGGCGGCAACAGGACATAGCATTGATGTCCGCCGGAGACCGTGCCCCAGCCGCGGTCTTTTACGTCCCGGGCCATTGTTACAAATGAGATCGCGGCTTTCACGGGCAGGTCGGTATTGGCCGGGGGATCTTCGAATATACCTTCTACTGTCAGCAGTTCTTTATTATCCTTCAGCAATGTCTTACCGACGGCGTTCTTCCAGTCGCCAAAATATTTTTCGGCCAGCGCCCGGGAGAGCGTCATGGTATTGGGATGATCGAGCAGCGTGGCATCTCCGTGCAGCCATTTGAAATCGAATATCCGAAAGAAAGCGGGCTCCGTATAAAAAATACCCCGCTCTTCCCTGAACCGGCGGGTTTCCTGGCCATTCCTGTCTACCGTGATCAGGCCGTTATAATCCGCGTTGACGACGGCGACCGTAGCCTGTGGAAAATCATGTTTGAACGCTTCCGGCAGAGGATAGGGGACGCCAGTCTGGTATTCCGTTGCTTCCGGATAACGAAAGTCGGATACGATGCGATAGGTCCTTGCATGTCCTGTATGATAGCTGTCATAGCTCCATTCATACCGGACCACCATAAAAAGGGCGAGACTGCATCCAAGACCCAGCGTCAATCCAACAATATTGATAAAGGAGAAGACCTTGTTCTTCCTGAAGTTGCGGAAAGATGTCAGCAGAAGGTTCCTGAACATAGTAAAGGTTTTGGCAGAAAATATATACCCGGAAAGGCTGCAAGGGGGATGCCAATTGCCTAACGTGTTAACAGCCATGTGGATATGATTGTTTTTTAGTGTCCGGTTGTCCGTGTACGATACAGGTGTTGTCCGGTATGGTATCGATTTTGGAAAGAGAAGGATTGTATTTCCGGGCGCTTTTTATATTTTTGGGACCGTAGAAATTAGTTATATAAACCTGTTAACCCGATGATCATGCCCTGTAGACCCCCTTCATTCTGTACCCTTACGTTTTGTCTCGCCGTTACTTTTATGTTTTCTTCCTGTACTCACAGTGGTTCCACGGACGGCGGGAGCCCGGTGAATAATTCCTATCTGGCTTCAGCCCGTAATATCTCTTCGGAAGGCATACTTGTAGACTCGTTCTCTTATGATGATAAGAAGCGGGTAGCGACCTTTGGCCAGTATGGGTATCCGGCGGATGGCTCCGATTCGGGGAAGATGACGGCCGCATTTAATTTTTCCGGGAATAACACGCTGCCGGACAGCTATGTGTATACCTTGAACGATGACCCGTCCGTACTGCATGCGCTGACCTTTGACGGACAGGGCAGGATCACCAAGGACACGAGTACCGGCGCGGACCATTTTGTAGCTTATTACACCTACTCTGGCAATTATATCATCAGCCGGATCTTTGCAGATGGTGACCTGAGCAGCGAGGCCTATGCTGATACGATGATCGTAACGGATGGGAATATGACGGGTGAAAAACTTTGGACCTGGGACCCTAGCGAGACGCAGTGGACGGACCAGGAGCAGGTAACCTATGGACGTGCCGCTGCCGCGAACCCGGGCTACAAGGCTGAGATAGCAGCGGCTGTGGGGCCGTTGCTGCATGCACTTTCCCTTTATAATTTCAGCGGATACGGAGATTATGTTTCCAAAAACATTGTAAATAAGCTTACCGGGATGTTGGAAGGTTTACCACCCGGTGGCGCCTCCTATACGACGCATGTGGATGCCACGGGCAGGGTGACCGAGCTTCTACCGAGCATCCCCGGCGCAGACGGCAAGGTCGTTTTCACCTATTATTGATAGCGGTGACGTAGTTTTTTAGTTAACCCTGCCTTGTTCTTCGTCCGCGCCCGTATTGTCACGCCGTCTTTTACGGGAATTGGTTTCCCTGCCAAAACGATAGTTAAAGGCCAGTCCTATGCGTTGTGAATCTTCGATATAGGTATGAAATGCGGCGGCATGGGGAATATCGGTCGTCTGATCGTGGTTCTTCCGGGAATGAAAAATATCTTCCAGTGTAAGGCGTAGACTGGCTTTATCCTTCCATATGTTCTTCTGGACGGCGGCATTGGTAAACCAAACGGCTTTTGATACATTCTGAGCGGAAAGGATCCTGCTTCTGCCAAACATTTGTGCTTCCGCGCTCCACCCTTTTTTGAACCTGAACTGGTTGAAAAACTCGAAGCCGCCTATCAGCGTACTTTTATCTACGTATACCGAATTGATCGTGCTTTTATTGACGAGGTTGCCCCACCGGCTGTTGAAATTGAAATTCCACCATTTTGCAGGTGACAGGGACAGATTGGCAACCATAAACAGTATATGGCCGTGGGCTATATTGTCCGGCCGGGTAATAAAGAGGTCGCCTTCCGCAGCCGTGGTGGAGAAGATGATGCCGTCCACATGGTCATAGTGCGCGCCGATCGAGAGATATTGTTTATAGCGCCAGGTAAGTTCGATGTGATAGTTGTAGCAAGGTTTCAGGTAGGGGTTGCCGGAACTATAGGAATACTTGTCGTGGTAGATGAGAAAGGGATTCAGCTGTTGATAGCCCGGGCGGTTGATCCTTCTGCCATACCGCAGCACCAGTACATGATTACCGGCGCTATCCAGCTTATAATTAAAAAAGGCTGTGGGGAATGGGTCGGTATAGTTCCTGGAAAAGGAGGAATCCTTTATGACGGCATTGCCCAGCTGGCGTCCTTGCGATCGTGTGTTTTCCACCCGTAACCCTACCTGAGCGGAAAGTCTTTTCCATTCTTTGCCGAGGCTGACGTAGGCGGCAGCGATATGCTCCCGGTAAATAAAATGGTCTGTTTGTCCATAGTCGGGTAAGGAGATATTACCGGAGACATCAAAATAGTCGGTGGCAATATCGGTGTTGACATAGCTGTATTTAGCCCCAGCCTCCAGTTTGGCATGTCCTTTCAGGGGATGGCTGTAATCGGTCTTGGCGGAATAGATATGGATATCCGACGGAGAAGCGTACCGGAAGTCCAGCTCGCTGGCGGGGGTGCCGTCCGGTAAGGTAACAGCGTTGGGTGAATACTTATCGCCTTTTGAGTTGTAATTGATATAATCCAGGTCGGCGTTTATTTCCCTGCCTCCTGTGCCAAATCTGTGCTGGAAGTTCAGGTTGGACCCGATGCTTTTCCAGTGGTAGCTGCCGGATGTATAGCCCTGGCCGGTGGAGTCCAGCTTCATGCTGCCGTCGTAGCTGTGGCTGATATAGTCCAGCCGGTCGTTCGAGGGCCGGGTATTGCCCGTGAGTACGATACCGAAGGTGGTATTCGACGAGGCGGCGTAGTCCATGCCCAGTTTCCCATTCCACGCATTGCTGGTGGTCTTGTACCGGGTGTCCATGAGCACGGCGTTGTTCGGCGAGCCGTTGTCGTTGTAGAAATACCGGCGATAATCCTCATCGCTATAGTTTTTATACAGGCTATAGCCGAGGTTGGAGAAGAGGGTGACCTTTCCATTGTGGTAATTGAGGTTGAGCGCGTCATTGCTTCGGCCATAGGCGCCCTGGTTCCAGCCGGTGGAAAGATTGCCGGTAAAGCCGGCTGCCCTGTTCTTTTTTAAACGGATATTGATCACCGTGGCGCCCGAGGCGTCATATCTGGCAGGTGGGTTGGTCATCAGCTCGATCTTGTCCAGGACGCCCGCGGGTACGGAACGGAGATAGGCGGCCAGGTCGGCGGTGGACAGGTAGGTAGGTCTGCCGTCTATCAGCACGGTAGTGCCGTTGGCGTTGAGACTGATGGTTCCATCTGTACCAACGGTTACACCGGGCGATTTAGCGAGCACGTCCAGCGCATTGCTGCCGGCATTGCCGATCATGGCATCTACATTGACCACTGTACGGTCAAGCTGCTCCTCCACCAGCGCTTTTTTTGCCGTCACGGCTACCGCTGCAAGTGCATTGGCGCCCGCCCGTTGTAAGATAATCGCCGGCAGACGGATGGAGGTATGCTGGTTATCGATGGTCAGGGCAATGCTGGTGTATTTTTTATATCCGAGGCCTGTTGCCACCAGCAGATAAGTTCCGTTATTGAGCTTTTTGAACTCGAATTTCCCCTGGTCGTCTGTGACGGCGCCTTTTATGGGTGTGGAATCGGCGGCATGCAGTAACTGTACGGAGACGGCAGGAACGGGAAGACTGCCGGCGTCCTGGATAATACCGCTGATCTTTTTGGCGGTAGACTGGGCAAAAGAGGATGCGGGAAGGATAAGGGCTGTCAGGACCAACAGCAGCAGGACAGGTCGTTTTAAGGATTGCATAAGATAAATATACATAAGAATTAGATGTATTAACAACTCCGGAAATGAACTTTTATTTTGGAAAGAGCGAAAAACGATGCCATTTTAATATTTGATTGACAATCATGAAAATTCCATAACGAATGCTATAAATTTTGTCTGTTTTCGATACAATGGATGTTTTGTTTCAGATGAAAAATCGACATTGCATATGTGCTTTCCTTTGATTATTTTGACGCGGTAGAAAAGTAAGTATAAAAACTTTTTTTAATCCAGTACTATGAATTTCCAATCAACGTTATTGCGTACCCCAGCTCTTTTCCTTGTTTCTGTCCTTGTATTTTCATCCTGTCATAAAAGCGAAACTTCCAATGGAGGTAACCCGGTGAACAATTCTTACCTGGCCTCTGCGCGTAGTTTCGCTCCGGGTTACCTGACGGTAGACTCTTTTATTTACGACGCCAGCCATAATGTTGCAAAGTTCGTCCAGTACCAGGTGGATTCCGCCAATAGCCGTACGGACACCATCTACACGAATTTTACGTATTCGGGCAGCAGCACTTTGCCCACGGGATATACGACGACATATAGCAGCGGTATTCCTGACCCGCACCAGCTGACATTCGACGGGCAGGGCAGGATCATGAAGGACACCAGCCTCAATGGATATGGTTTTGTCACCTATTTCACTTATCCGGGCAATTATATTATCAGCGAGACATTGTACCAGGGGGCTGTCACGGATGCTTCCGTCGATACTCTGACGGTGTCGAATGGCGATGTTACGGGGGAGAAGGTGTGGGGCACCAACCAGGGATCATGGGAAAAACAGATCGATTTCTCCTTTGTACGTGCTTCTGCCGCCAATCCCGGTTATAAGGATCATATTGCGAGCACCATCGGGCCATTGTTGTATGTGCTGGACAGCTATAATTACAGCGCATATGGCGATTATACTTCCAGGACAGTGATCAGCAAGCTCAGCGGAACAGCCTGGGGCATCCCCGGCAGCATTACCTATAACGCGAGTTTGGATGGCTCCGGCAGGGTCAGCGCCATTACACCTACGGGCATAGGCGTCCCGGCAGGCACAACTACTATGTTTACGTATTATTGATAAGTTTTATCTTTGTCATAGATTTTGTCTATTTACCTTCGGGAGGAATACATCTATGACATTTGTACAACTGGAATACATCGTGGCCATCGACACCTATCGCCATTTTGCGACGGCGGCCACTCATTGTTTTGTCACGCAGCCTACGCTGAGCATGCAGGTGCAGAAGCTGGAAGAGGAGCTGGGTATCAAGATCTTCGACAGGAGCAAACAGCCGGTGCTTCCCACGGAGGCGGGCAGGGAGCTGATCGACCAGGCCAGAAAGATACTGGCGGAGAAAGACATCATCCAGGAGATCGTACAGGCCAAGAAGGGGTTGTTGACGGGGGAATTGCGTATCGGCATTATCCCTACCCTGGCGCCGTACCTCCTGCCTTTGTTCATACAGGGCTTTACGGCCAAATACCCCCAGATCAAGCTGGTGGTGAATGAAATGACCACGGAAGCGCTGGTGGCCCGTCTTCGTGAAGGACGCATCGACGTAGGCATCCTGGTGACGCCTCTCCAGGAGAACGGCATCCGGGAACATGTACTTTTTTATGAGGAGCTTTTAGTGTATGTCTCCCGTAAGAATGCTGCGTATAAAAAGACCTATATGCTGGCACAGGACATCGATCCCGACAAGCTATGGCTATTGGAAGAGGGGCACTGTTTCCGCAGCCAGATCGTCCGTCTTTGCGAGCTGAGGAAGGCCAGCAGGGAAGGCAGTCATTTCGATTATGAGGCGGGCAGCCTGGAGACTCTGCGGCGGATGGTAGAGCTGAATGACGGGATCACGATCCTGCCTGAACTGGCGGCGATGGACCTTACAAAAAAGCAATTGCAGCTGGTGCGTCATTTCAAACGCCCGGCCCCGATGCGGGAGGTAAGCCTGGTCGTTCACCGGGACTTTGTAAAACAACGGCTGGTGCAGGCGCTGAAGGAAGAGATCGTCAAGTCTGTTCCGGACAAGGTACGGCAGAATAAAAATCAGCATGTGGTGCCGATATAAGTGGCGAAAGGAGAAATTGAAGGGGGTGATAGTTTAGCCCTTTCCTCTCAAAAACTCCTTTCCTTTTTCTGTAAGTCGATATTTTTGGTCAGGAGTAAATGGTGAATCCGGGTTTGTCCGGGCAATCCATTGAAGCTGCTCCAGAGGCTTCATATAATTATCACGGAAAGTTTTTCTATTCTTATAGTCCAGATATAGCATTAGATCCGAAAGTGAAATAGGTTCAGCACAACAGCTTAATATGGCCAGGATATACCGGATCTTTTTATGAAGCCACTTGGTACCTTTTTCAGACCAGCCTGGTATCTTTTCAATTTCCATTTTTGCAAAGGATTGATTATTAGGCCAATCCAAAATAGCCAACTTGGTACCTTTTTCAAACCAGCCTGGTATCAAATAAGATAGCACACCTTCCCAATCTTCTTTTGCCAACTCTGCTGGAAGTGGAATGTGCTCCAAACCTTTATGAAGATGGGACAATGATTGTTGAGGCAATCCCAGCCAGGCAGCCCACCAATTGGCAAATTTTTTCAAGGTAATGAAGAGTAAAGGAATCTCAGTGCGAAAAATGTTGCCTTCTACAAAACGTGGCAGCGCTCCCTGGACATATATAGGTAGGTATTTATTGGTTTCTCTTATTCCAGAACCAATTTCATCAGCCCAGCCGAGCGCATTGAAAATCTTCCGGAGATTCGGATTTTTCGGGAATGGGTTAAAGCTATTAGGATCGATGGGGCCAATAAAATGAGGTTTGTTGGGATTAGTGATCGTGACAGCATCGGCTGTAATAATGATCTCAGTTGATAAGGCACTGGTATATTCTCTGTGAAGAATAACATTGCTGATCACTTCCCGAAATATTTTGTCCCGGAGATCCACACGCTGGTTTCCCATGAGATAAAAACGCTCGGGCAGATGTTTTTTGATGAATTGCATAAGCTGAATGTATGTATCGATCAAGTTGGTCCGTAAAGGAGGATTAATCCTGTCGTCCCATTGATCGACGTTTTGTATTTTCACCATTGCTTCCACTTTATAGGCTGGCAGGATGCTCTGAATGGTAGTATCCTTACCAAAAAGTAAGGCTGCTCCTAAGGTTAAACCATATTCGTTCTTAAAAAAATCTTTGCGTAAAAGGCCTGTATCTCTGAGTATTTGTTCATCGCTTACAAATAACCAGGGATGGTCGCTACGATTGCTACGGAGAAGTTCTCTGAACTTTAAGAACAGGGTTGGATCAAGGTCATCCATTGTGAGTACCGGAATTACCTGGGATTCACTGAAATCTGTACGTTTCTTTAAATATAAATCGCTGACCCTTTGATAATTGTCTGTTATATCCAGATCGCTTTCGAATTCACGATAATATATTCGTTTTTTATGATTGTGTACCTGGGAACTGGGAGGTATCTGAATGACTATTACCAAGCCATCCGGGTGGGGTATCAGTATAGGTTGAACATAAATAAGAGGATTGACACAGTCTGTTGAATTGAGAGCTGAAATGATATCCTTTTGCAACTTTGCCTGGACTATTGGATTGATCCCGGTGACCTGCCCTTCGTCATTTACCCCCAACAGGATCACACCGCCCTCTGTATTGGAAAAGCTTACAATTGTCTCATAAATCGACCCAGGAATTGTATCTGTGCATTCCTTGAATTCTACTTTTGAGTTTTCTCCTTGTGCGATAATTTTTAAAAGGTCTTGAAGAGTCATAAAGCAGTCAATTTTCTAAAAAAATATTAAGTATTTCTTTGTGGTCTAATAAGGCCTCATTATCTTTGGATAGATGATTTCTTAAACCAGCAGCTTACAGACCATTTATCCATTCGAATACTCCTGGATAGAATGATAAGTAAGTTTTATGTCTATATAAAACAATAGACATAAATGTGATCAGATTTTGTTTGGAATAGCATAACACATCAGGCAATCCCTTCTAAATGAAAATATAGTAATGATTGCTTTGCTGGAAGAGGAGTGTATGTAAGGTTTGGTGTATTACTATATAGCCATCGAAGGCAGTGTAAAGGTAATAGAGAAAAAATATAAAAAATAAAAAAATTGCCAATTTGGCTGGCAACAGTTTGATGTTCTTTTGGGAGGGATCTCGTCTAAAAAATATTTCCACTCTATTTCTTTATTGCCTCCTCTAGCTTCTCCTTAAATATCGGGTAATTATGCAGATCATTATGCCCTCCCCCCTCGATGGTAATGAATTCGTCACCGGATTTCAGAAGTGTTTTGAGCCTTGACGCATTGCCGAAAGAGACCACCCCGTCGTCCGTACCGTGAAAGATCGTGACAGGCGCGGTTACAGCCGGCAGATATTCGTTGGTTGGAAACCGGTAGTGAAGGATGCTGC
>Ga0207671_10003378_pt1 | contig 15976 bp, 13 predicted proteins | sample KBSC24metaG_FD_184352 | JGI IMG/M metagenome (GOLD analysis project Ga0207671, IMG submission 184352) | Corn rhizosphere microbial communities from Kellogg Biological Station, Michigan, USA - KBS C2-4 metaG (SPAdes) (version 2) | ecosystem: Host-associated > Plants > Roots > Rhizosphere > Soil... | reverse complement strand
AGACGCCGCGTCGCCAACGTCGCGGTCGAGTTACTGGCGATAGACACTGGGACCCCTCCTTCGCGGCCCGTCGGTCCGGCGGCCGCGAATCCACCGTCGCAGCACCGGCTCGCCGCAGGCAGACCGTGGTGTTCGGGGGTGCGGCAGCGGGGGGTGTGACAGGGCCCCTCTCACGCCTTCCGCGCGTCGAACGGCTTTGGCAGACTCGGGATCATGACCGAGCAGCACCCCGAACTCGGCAGATTCCTGCGGGCCAGAAGGGCCGGCGTCTCCCCGGCCGACCTCGGCCTGCCGCTGGGCGCGGGAACGCGGCGCACGCCGGGACTGCGCCGGGAGGAACTCGCGGCGCTCGCCGGCGTCAGCATCGACTACTACATCCGGCTGGAGCGCGGGAAGGAGACGCGGCCGAGCCCGGCCGTCGTCGACGCGCTCGGGCGGGCTTTGCGTCTGAACGCCGAGGAGCTCGCGTTTCTGCGGGAGCTGGCCGCCCAAGCGGCGCGGGGGAGCGGCGCCAGCGCGGCGCCTTCTCGTCCCGCGGCCTCGCGCACGGTGCGCCCGACCCTGCGCCGGCTGCTCGAAACGGTGCGCCCCTGCCCGGCCTACGTACTCGGCCGGACGAACGACATGCTCGCGGCGAACCCGAGCGGATTGTTCCTGACGCCCGGCATGGTGGACTGGCCGGACCGGAAGCGCAACACGATCCGCTACACCTTCCTGCACCCGCGGGCCCGCTCGCTGTGGCCGGACTGGGAGGCCAAGGCTCGTTCGTGCGTCGCGCATCTGCGTGCCGTGGCCGGGACCGATCCGGACGACGCGGAACTGGCCGCGATCGTCGGCGAACTCGCGGTCAAGAGCCCGGAGTTCAGCCGCATGTGGGAGCGCTACGACGTGCGGCGCGTCGGCAACGGCCAGAAGACCTTCCTGCATCCGACGGTCGGCACGATGACGTTGAGCCACGAGGTGATGGAGATCAACCACACCGGCGGCGGACGCCTCGTCGTCTACAGCGCCGAGCCCGGGACGCCGGACCACGACGCGATGGTGTTGCTGGACATGGAGGCCGCGGCGGCGCTCGCGGGCCAACCGAACGACTCGTGTGACACATCGGCTGATGCCGAGCGCGCTGAACGTGCCGAGAGCGGGTCCGAACCGGAGCGGTGAGCGAGGCGATATGCCCTGAGTTGTGGGCTGTTGATTGCTTTTTCAGCTCATACAGAAGACGTATCTCTCAAAGCCAACCCAAATAGTTATCCAAATCTGTGCAACCCAAACCGGGGGGTCGACAGTCACAGATATCGGGTCGGCGTACGCGCCGAGCCTCATCGACCGGTCGGTTGGATCTCACAGGAGTGGGCTGGATGAGCGCGGGCACTGTTATTGCCGACCCCGGGGAGACGGTGGCGGAGCCGCCGGAACCGTCGCGGTCCAGACGCGTCCGGCTTCCGCGCCGGCGGCTGCCGGTCTGGTTCCAGGGCTTGCTCGGCCGGGACGTATTCGGGGTCCGCCTCGGTGTGCTGCTGCTGATCATGCCGCTGATGCTGGCCACGCTGGGGCTGATGCTCACCAGCCGCCAGCAGTGGAACCATCCGCCGGACAGCCGGTACTACCTGACGATGATGGCGCGGGACATGGGGTACTCCTGGCCCCACGCGATCCACGCCGAGCAGCAGATATCGCCGTCGACGCACCTGGCGCCCTGGTACTTCGCGGACAACGACCCGACGTGGCAGATGGTGCGCACCCGGCTCCTGTACCCGGTGCTGTCGATCCCGTTCATCCACCTGTGGGGTCTGTCCGGCGGGTCGATGGCGATCCCGGTGCTGGGCTGCGTGCTCTTCCTGTGGGCGACTGCTCGCGTGCTGCAGCGGCTGTACGGTCCGGCGATCGCCGTGATCGTCGGCGGTGCTTTCGGGGTCGCGGCCACGACGACCGAGTTCGCGTGGGCCGGAACCGACACGCTGGCCATGGGGCTGGCCGCGGTCATCGTCGCGAACCTGCCGATCGAGCGCCGGATCGGCAAGGCCAACCTGGTGTGGCTGGGCGCGGCGTCGGTGTTCATCGCGCTGACGCGCCAGGTCGGGGTGCTCGCTCCGGCGATGGCCGGCGCGGGCTGGCTGTGGGCGCTGGCGCGGGAGCGGACCTGGCGCAACCGGTGGTTCGGCTCGCTCGTGGTCACCTCGGGGGTGACCCTGGTGATCCAGGCGCTGACGATGATGCTGGTCAAGACCGACACGGCCGGGATCATCAGCCGCGGGCAGACCACGTACTGGGGCATCATCCGGCAGTTCGTGCACTATCTGCGGATCGTCACGATCGAGGCCTGCACGTACATGTGGCAGAACGACCGCATCCTGTACGCGATCTTCATCGCGGCCGGTGTCTGCGTGATCGCTCAGTTCGCCTCCGACGCCGCCGCTCTGTTCTTCGGCGCCGCCGCCTCGGCGTACCTCATCAGCGCGGGCCTCGGCTTCTCCGCCTACATGCGGTACGAGATGATCATCTTCCCGGCCGCCGCGGTGGCCGCGGGCCAGGTGGTCCGGATGCTGATCGGGGACCAACTGCGAATACCGGCTCCGGCTGCGAACACCGCAGCCGTCGAAGCCCCCGCCGACGCCGCGGTCTCCGCCCTGACCGCGGAGGAGATCGCCGCCGCCGACGTCGCGGCCGAGATCGCCGCCGACATGGCCGCCGCGCAGGCCCCGCTGCCGACCCGCACCCGCCGCCGCTCCTTCGGCGTCATGGACACCCTGGCCGCCTCCAAGCCCGGCCGCTTCTTCGGCCTGCACGAGGCCCGCGAGGAGCGCTGGAAGCCGCAGCTCGTCCTGAACGCCGCGGTGCTGGCGGTCGTCGTCGGCGTCTCGCTGCACGGCTCGTGGTCCTCCACCACCGCCGCTCCCGCCTCGCCGGCGTTCGCCGCCGCGCAGGGCGGCTCGGGCTACGCGGTCCGCCCGGTGTACAAGCAGCCAGCCGAGCAGACCCTTAAGGCGCTGTTCGACCAGGGCGTCGGCATCGCGCACGACAGCGGCCAGCTCCAGCAGGCCATCGACTGGGTCCACACCCTGCGCTACCGCCCGCTGTCCCCCGACCAGCCGGGCTGGGCCAACCGCGACAAGGACGGCACCGCGATCGTCTACCCCAACTCCATGGGCGAGGACCGCAACATGCAGGAGGCCTTCGGCCGGGGCCTGACGCTGAACCTGACGGTGAAGTCGAACACGGTCAAGATCCTCAGCCGCCAGGTGAGCGAATACGGCGAGGACGTGGTGTTCACCGTCGAGGACACCTCCGGCAAGGTGCACCGCGGCACCGCGACGACCCTCTACGCGGTGTGGAGCCGGAAGGAGCCGGCGATCGTGACGTCGATGGTGTTCGACGTCTGATCGGGCGGTTCGCGCTCGGTTTGGCTTTGGCTTTGGCTTCGGCTCGGCCTCGGCGGGGTGGTTGTCGGCTTGCGGCCGGCGGCCACCCCGCTGGGGTTTCGCGGGCTGGTGTCTTCGTCCTCAGCCCAGCGGATCGAGCACGAGATACCCGTCGACCCGCCGGAGCCCGAGCTGACCGGACTCCGGATCCGGCGGCAGCGTGTGGCCGAGGTCCTGCTCGCGCACCTCGCCGATCCACTGATCATGCTGATACTCGTGGTTGATCAGCGCGACCAGCAGGCAGCCGCCGACGACGGTCATCTGGCTCGGCGCGCCGACCTGGCCGGCGGCGATGTTCCCGATGCGCGTGCGCACGCGCTCGGCGACGGTGCCGCGGAAGGCTCGCAGGCGCTCGACGGTCGGCAGCGCGCCGCGGAACTTCTCCGGGTTCGCCGAGTCCATCAGGCCGTCCAGCTCCGGATCAGGGCTCGGCTCGGCGGCGGTGAGGTTGCGGATCATGAAGTGCGCGACGTGGGCCTGGTGGCCGAGGTGCCAGCCGATGGCGCTGGAGTCCTCGTGCGGACGCCAGGTCACCTCGTCGGGCGTCAGGTCGTTCCACAGCTCGTCGGTGTAGGCGCGGGCGCGGTCGTACTCGCGGAGCAGGGCCTTGAGTTCGTGCATGACTCCACCTTCGGGTAGACGCGCCTGGCGATGAGGCCGTGTCGGGCATTATGGCCGATCTCGGTACAGCCGCCGAGGTCGTCACCGTGCCCGACCGCTCCCCTGACACCCCCTACCGCTACGCTGGCGCACGCTGTCGCGACAGCCGAGAGGGGGCGGTTCCCATGCCTAAGCGGCAAAAGCTCACCAACTCTGCCGGTGTGAAATCCGTGCTCTATGCCGCCGCGCAGGCCGAGTCGGCCATCCGCGAGATGCACGAGGGCGAAGAACGCCGCCACCAGGATGTGCGCGACGCCTATCAGGCGTCGCACGCCGTGGCCGTCCTCGGCCGGCTGCGCGCCATCTCGATCGAGCGCCTCCGAGACGTGACCGGCGCCCGCCTTCCCGTCACCAAGCTGGAAGAAGCCGGCTACAAGTCGATCGCCGATCTGCTGGAGGCGTCGCCGGAGCAGCTGCAGCAAGTCCCGGGCATCGGGGCCAAGGGGGCCGAGCGTACCGTCGACGCCGCGCGCCGCATCGCCGACGCCGCCATGTCGAGTACCCACGTCACCGCCGACATGGACCTCCGCGTCAACGACGCCGCGGCGCTGCTCGCCGCCCTCTACCGGGTCCAGACCGCGGACCGCGTCCTGCTCCGCGTCCGCGAGCCCGCCAAACGCATCGGCGGCGCGCTGACGAACCTGGCGGGCGTCGCCAAGCCGCTCAGCAGCCGGATGCGGCGCGTGGTCACCGGCCGCGCCCGCCGGGAGCAGGCGCAGGGCGCGGTCGAGCAGCTGGAGGACCTGCTCACCGATCCGACGAACCACCGCGACCTGGAACGCATCCGGGCCGCCAACGAGAAGCTGCGCTCGGTCAAACCACCGCGCCCGAGCACCGTCCGCAACGACTTCGAGAAACGCTCCGCGGACTACTTCAGCACCCTGAGCCGCATCGCCGGCGCCCGGGCCAACGGCGAGGCGGCGCGCGGCTTCCTGCCCACCAGCCTCGCCGACCGCATCGCGGTGCAGCAGCTGGACGAGACTCATCTCCGCGTCTCCTTACGCGCCTACCAAGCCTTCGGGGTCCGCTTCGCGTTGGCCCAAGAGCGCGTCATCATCGGCGACGAGATGGGTTGCGGCAAGACCGTCGAGGCGATAGCGACCCTGGCGCACCTGAGAGCCGAGGGCGCCAAACACTTTCTCGTCGTCGTCCCCGCCAGCGTCCTGATCAACTGGCTCCGTGAGGTCAAGGCACACAGTGCCCTGCGCGCCTACCGCCTCCACGGCCCGCAAGGGGAAACAGCCCGCCGCGCCTGGCTCACCAACGGAGGCGTCGGCATCACGACCTTCGAAGCCCTCCCGAACCTCGACCTGCCGCCCCGCACGAAGATCTCGATGATGGTCGTCGACGAGGCGCATTATGTGAAGAACCCCGGCACGCTCCGCTCGCAGGCTGTGCGCGCCTGGACGGACCGCGTCGACCGAGTCCTCTTCCTGACCGGCACGCCGATGGAGAACCGCGTCGAGGAGTTCCGCAACCTCGTCGGCTACCTGCAACCGGATCTGGTCGACTCGGTCGGCGAGATCGACGCGGTCGCGGGATCGGAGGCGTTCCGCAAGGCCGTCGCCCCGGCGTACCTCCGCCGCAACCAGGAGGACGTGCTCTCCGAGCTGCCCGAGATGGTGCAGGTCGAGGAGTGGGAGGAGTTCGGCCCCGAAGAGGAGGCCGTATACCGCGACGCGGTCGCGGCCCGGAACTTCATGGCTATGCGGCGCGCGGCCTACGCCTCGGGCGACCCCGCCACGTCCGCGAAGCTCCGGCGGCTGGTGGAGATCGTCGACGAAGCCGAGGCCAACGGCCGGAAAGTCGTCGTCTTCTCGTACTTCCGCGACGTCCTGGAGACGGTCTGCCGGGTTCTCGGCGAGCGCGCCGCCGGCCCCCTTACCGGCTCCATGCAGCCGCAGCACCGCCAGGAACTGGTCGACGCCTTCACCGCCGCGAAGAAGCACGCCGTCCTCGTCAGCCAGATCCAGGCCGGCGGCGTGGGCCTCAACATGCAGGCGGCCTCGGTGGTCATCCTCTGCGAGCCGCAGGTCAAGCCGACCCTGGAGACGCAGGCGATAGCCCGGGCGCACCGCATGGGCCAGATCCGCCGCGTCCAGGTGCACCGGCTGCTGGTCGCCGACAGCGTCGACCAGCGGATGATGGAGATCCTGGAGGCGAAGTCAGGACTCTTCGACGCCTACGCACGCCGCAGCGAGACGGCCGAGACGATGCCGGAGGCGAAGGACCTGTCCGACGCCGCGGTGCGCAAGCGCGTCATCGACGCCGAGCAGGAGCGGCTCGGCATCGAGAAGTAGGCGGCGCCCGTCCCTTCCGGCGCCTTCGGCCCTGTGGCCGTACTGCTGTTCATGGAGCCCGCGAGATGGGGACCGTCACACCGTGACCTGGCCCACGCCGTCCGCATGGGCCCCTTCTCCGCGACGCTGCACCTGGCGATCGAAGCCAGTGGCCTGACATTGGAGCAGGAACAGCCTGAGCCGCCGCTGCTCCAGGCCGACTCCGACCAGCCGCCCGAGCCCGAGCTCTTGCTCAGCGAGGTGCCGCCGACCGCCACCACGCTGGGGAAGGTCGCCGGGAACCGCGCGTTGGAGCCGGACTGCGTGCCGTTGTCCCCGGTCGTCGCCGCGATCACCACGCCGGGGTGGTTGTAGTGCGCGTCATCGCGGCGATGATCGTGCCCCGCCGGGTGCGGTGTTCGCATCCTGATTCCGGGGGTTGAGCGGGAGTGTGGTGAACGGGGCGGGCGGGCCGACAGGCCGCTTCACAGCGGCTCTTTACGTCGGTTTCAATTCCTTGAATTGAAGGTGAAAACGGTCGCTCGGAGTAACGCCCTGGATGCGCGGTCACCTAGTGCTTCGGAATGCTCACGGTCATGGGTAGGCAAAGTTTCGCGCCTGGTCTTGTCAGCCTCTTGAAGGCCTTACTAGTTTCGATCGCGCTGCCACCGCGGGGCGGCGCCACCTCGAGTCTTCTCGCCAGGTCCGGGATTCCCACCTTCGTCCCCGACCGATCGCGCATGCGCGCGGGGAGCCCCACACCCTCGATCAGGAGGCAGAAGCTTGCGTACCATCCTGCGCCCCGCGCGCCGCCGGGCCGCGATATCCCTGGCCGCCGCCGCGGTGCTCGGTGTCTCCGCCGCCGCCGTGGCGACGGCCGCGAACGCCACCGGCACTTCCGCCGCCAAGGCCGCTGTCGGCACGACCGCCAAGACCGCCGCCGGGCCCGCGTGGTCCCGGGCGTGCGACACTCCCGCCCCGGGTATGGCCGCCTGCAACGCGCTGCACGTGAACAACGTTCCGGAGCACATCCGGGCACTGGGCGTGACCCCGAACGCGACGCCGTCCGGCTACAGCCCCGCGAGCCTGCTGTCGGCGTACAAGCTGCCGGCCGACGGCGGCGCGGGCCAGACCATCGCGATCGTGGACGCGTACAACGACCCGAACGCCGCGGCCGACATGGCGACCTACCGCAGCCAGTTCGGGCTGCCGGCGTGCACCGTGGCCTCCGGGTGCTTCAAGCAGGTCAACCAGACCGGCGGCAGCAGCCTGCCGGCGAACAACAGCGGCTGGGCCGGCGAGATCTCCCTGGACCTGGACATGGTCTCGGCGATCGCCCCGAGGGCGCACATCATCCTCGTCGAGGCCACCTCCTCGGCGATGAACAACCTCGGCGCGGCGGTCAACGAGGCGGTGAAGCTCGGCGCGAAGTTCGTCTCGAACAGCTACGGAGGCGGCGACTCCACCTACGACAGCTACTACGACACCACCTACTTCAAGCACCCGGGCGTCGCCATCACCGCCTCCTCCGGCGACAGCGGCTACGGCGTGGAGTACCCGGCGGCCTCGCAGTACGTCACCGCCGTCGGCGGCACCTCGCTGCGGAAGGCGTCGAACACCCGCGGCTGGACGGAGTCGGTCTGGTCCAACAGCTCCACCCAGGGCGCGGGCTCCGGCTGCTCGAAGTACGAGACCAAGCCGACCTGGCAGAAGGACACCGGCTGCGGCAAGCGCACCGTCGCGGACGTCTCCGCGGTCGCAGACCCGGCCACCGGCGTCGCGGTGTACCAGACCTACGGCGGCAGCGGCTGGACCGTGTACGGCGGCACCTCCGTGGCCTCGCCGATCATCGCGGCGGTGTACGCGGACGCCGGCACGCCGAAGGCCTCGGTCCCGGCGGCGGACATCTACAGCCACACGTCGGCGCTGAACGACGTCACCGCCGGCAAGACGGCGACCTGCTCGCCGTCGTACCTCTGCGCCGCCGGCACGGGCTACGACGGCCCGACGGGCTGGGGTACGCCGAACGGGCTGGCGGCCTTTACGGGCTGACGGTCTTTATGGGCTGCGCCGGCTCAGTCGACTGAGCCGGCGAGACCTCCCGCGGGGCCGGGCTTCAGGGGAGTTCGGCGCTGCGTGATGGATGGTTCGTGGTGGCGCGGCTTTGGCTGCGCCACCACGAACTGCTTTTTCGGGCGCCTCTTCTTGGGGACCTCCCCATGCAACCCATCCCGCGTCGGCTCCCTCATACCCTCTCGACAGCAAGACACGGAAGGGGAGAGCGTGTGCCGGAGTTCACCGAGTTCGCGCAAGCGCGGCAAGCGCACATGCGGCGGATGGCGTTCCTGTTGTGCGGCAACTGGCACGATGCGCAGGACGTCACGCAGATCGCGCTGATGAACCTGTGCCGGGCGTGGAACCGGGTGCGGCGGGCGGACTCCATCGATGCGTATGCGCATCGCGTGGTCGTGCGGGCCTACCTCGGGCAGCGCAAGAAGGTGCTGCGGCAGCAGGCTCGGGCTGTGGAGTACGCGCTGGCGTCCGAGCGGGTGCCGGGGTCGGCTGACGCGGCGGGGCAGCCCGAGCTGCGGTTGGCGTTGCTCGCCGCCCTCGCGCAGTTGCCGCCGCGGGCGCGGGCCGTGGTGGTGCTGCGGTTCTGGGAGGACCTGAGTGTCGAGGCGACGGCGGAGGCGCTCGGGTGTTCGGAGGGGAACGTCAAGAGCCAGACCTCGCGGGCGCTGGCCAAGCTGCGCGCGATTCTCGGCGACTCGCTCTTCGAGCACCACGACGACGCATCCGGCACCCCACGCGGCACGCCGCCTGATCCGGTCCGCGCACTCGACGAAGACCGAATCGGCGGGGACGACCGCCTCCGGATGCACGCCGTGCGGCGGCCCGCGATGTCCCGTCCCGCGAACGCGCACGCCTGGTTGCGTCCGGCGTGGGAAACGGATGAGCGCTCATGACCGAGAACCCGGGCCGTATCCGAGCCCTGTTGGACGACACCCTCGCCGGCGAACCTCCGCTGGTGGACCTGGTTCCCGCCGCCGTCACCGGAGCCGAGCGGATCCGGCGGCGCGGGCGCGTGGTGGCCGGTGGCGCCGCGGCGGCGGTGCTGGTGGTGAGTGCGGGCGCCTACGGGCTGACCGCCGGCCATGGCCATGGCAAGGGCGACCGGCCTACCGCCCTCCCGCCGACCACCGCCACCAGCAGCTCGGCGAACCTCTACCCGCCGGCGCACAAGAGCGACTTCGGACTCCCCGACCTGTTCGACCACCCCGGCACGCCGCAGGAACAGTGCGCCAAGGTGCACGGCCCGGCCCTGAACACCGCGGAGAAGCTGTCGGCGGCGCGAGGCTGGTGCACCCGCGCCCTGACCCAGGTCCGCGCCCTGCTGCCCGACGCCGTGGTGGTCCTCCAGCCCGCCGTCGACTTCGACCAGCCGACCTGGAGCGCGCCGCTGACCCAGACGGCGAACGGCCAGACGCTCCCGGGATTCGTGCAGGCGTATCAGCAAGCTGCCAAGAACTCGGCGAAGACGGACTACCTGATGGACTCGTTCGCTTATCGCACCGCGAAGGGCGACGGGGTCGTCTACTACGAGACCACGCCGCCGGGAACGCGGGCCAAGCCGGACCCCGGCGGGGACCTGCCGCTCGGCGACGGCACCTCGGGCCACTTCAAGCAGAGCCCTAACGGTCTCATCGGCGTGAGCGGCGTGACCGCGACGGGGATGTGGTACGCCCTGGACTTCGAAGGCGTGTATCCGATCTACGGCGCGTCCGGCTCGACGCTTCAGCCGAACCTCAAAACGGACGGACGGGACCACGAGGTCTTTCCCGACGGGTATGTCTCCGCCACGCAAGAGGATCAGCGGACGAGCATCCCGAATCCCCTTACCGCAGAAGAGGTTCACGCCGCGATCACGGAACGAGGCTTGGGAAAGCTGCTGAGCGCGGTCGGGGTGAATCCGGTGTCGCTCGTTCCTGCGCCGTAGGCCTCTCCTTTTTGAGGGGTCTTCGAACTCGACCAAGCGCGGTCGAGTTCGAAGACCCCGAATGGAGCTTCGAACTCAGCCGTGCCCGGCCCGACGGCCGGTCATACTGAACCATGGCGAATATTCGGCTAGGCGACGTTGCGACCTGGTACGACGTGCACGGCGACGGCGACGGCGATGGGGACCGCGAATCGCTGCTACTGCTCCACAGCGGCTTCGTGGATTCGCGGATGTTCGCACCTGTCATGCCCGTTTTCGTCGACCGCTTCCGCGTCTACACCGTCGACCGGCGCGGCCACGGCCACACCCCCGACGTCGAGGGTCCGCTCACCTACGAGGCGATGGCCGACGACACCATCGCCTTTCTGGACAAGGTGGTACGCGGGCCCGCCCACCTGGTCGGCCACAGCGACGGAGCCAACGTCGCCCTGCTGGTGGCCCTGAAGCGCCCCGACCTGGTCCGGAGACTGGTGCTCATCAGCGGGACCTTCCACTACGACGGCAATCTGCCCGGCACCCTCACCGAGTTCGACGAGCAGACGCTGCGCCGCATGAGCATCCGCCACGGGGAGGTGTCCCCCGACGGAGAGGAACACTTCCCCGTTCTGGCCCGCAAGGTCCTCGACATGGCTGCGACGCAGCCCACTCTCGCCTCTGAAGACCTGCGAGCAGTCGCGGCCCGCACCTTGGTCATAGCCGCCGACGACGACACGGTCTCACTGGAACACACCATCGCGCTCTACCGCGGCATCCCGGATTCCGAACTGGCCGTCGTCCCCGGCACCTCGCATCTGCTGATCATCGAAAAGTCCGACGAGGTGTACTCCCTGACCGCCGAATTCCTCACCGCACCGCCGACGCCGACGTTCATGCCCGTACGCCGAGCCCCGTCGACCTGAGACTCAGACGGCCGGCCTCCAGAACCCTGTCCGAAGAGCCTTCCCGAGACGATGGGAACGATGTTCCAGAATGGTCATGGAACACCGTTCCCGTCGAAGGAAGAGGAAGAAGTGGGCGCGACGACCGACGATCCCGACGCGATCGCCGCGCGCCTCGGCCTGGTTCCGCTGCCGGCCGAGGGCGGGCGCTACCGTCGCACGTGGTCGGGTCCCGAGGACGCGAGCGGGCGTCCGGCGGGCTCGGCCATCCTGATGCTCCTCACCGACGACCCCGACGGCTTCTCCGCCCTGCACCGGCTGCCCATCGACGAGGTCTGGCACTTCTACCGCGGCGACGCGATGGAGCTGTTGCTGCTGCGCCCCGACGGCGGCGACGAACTGCGCCGCCTCGGTGATGGGGACGGCGACTTGGTCCAAACCGTCGTCACCGCGGGAACCTGGATGGGAGCCCGCGTCGCGCCCGGCGGCACGTGGTCGCTGTTCGGCACGACCATGGCGCCCGGCTTCGTCCCCGCCGACTACGAAGGCGGCGACGCCGACGGCCTGGCCCGCCGCCATCCCGGCCGCGAAGCCTTGATCAGGGCTCTGTGCCGTCCCGGTGCGCCGACCCGCATGCCGGAGGACGACGACCGGTGACCCGCACCGACCCCGCCCTCCCCGACCTGACCGGCACCGTGGCCCTCGTCACCGGAGCCAGCGGCACCATCGGCGGCGGGATCGCCACGCGCCTCGCGGCCGCGGGTGCCGACGTCGTCCTGCACCACGGCCGCAATCGTGCCGCGGCCGCCGAGCTGGCCGACAGGATCGGCGCCGCCCGCAGCGAAGGCGGCCAGAGCAGCCAGTTCGGCCAGACCGGCCAAGGCAGCCAGAGCAACCAAGGCGGCCAGACCGGCCAGACCACCATCCTCGGCGCCGACCTCACCGACGAGAACGCCTGCCGCGACCTCGTCGACCGCGCCGCCGCCTGGCGCGGCCGCCTCGACGTCCTGGTGAACAACGCCGGCATCCAACCGGTCCTGCCGCTCGAGCAGATGACCACGGCCGCCTGGCACGAGGTCATGAACGCCAACCTGACCAGCGCGATGTGCTGTACCCACGCGGCCGCCGACGTCATGGCCGAGGGCAGCTCGATCATCCACATCGCCTCCATCGAGGGCAGCCAGCCCGCCGTGGGCCACGCGCACTACAACGCCTCCAAAGCCGCGCTGATCATGTTCGCCCGTTCCGCAGCCCTCGAATACGGGCCGCGCGGCATCCGCGTCAACACCGTCTCCCCTGGCCTGATCCACCGCCCCGGCCTCGAAGAGGACTGGCCCGACGGTGTCGCCCGCTGGCACGCCGCCGCACCCCTGCGACGCCTCGGCCGCCCCGAGGACATCGGCGACGCCTGCGTCTTCCTCGCCTCGCCGATGGCGTCCTGGATCAGCGGCCACGACCTGGTCGTCGACGCCGGGGTGAGTGCGCATCCGACCTGGTGAATCCGAGGTCAGAAAGGGTGTTCCAACGGCGGCCGCGGCGCGTATGATCGCGAATCGTCTGGTGCCACCAGGCTATTGCTCATTGGGGGGAACCAATGAACGGATCCCGGCGGCGTATCGCCCTTGCGGCGATAGCGAGTACGGCGGCGAGCCTGGGCGTCATGGCGCCGACGCCGTCGGCCACGGCAGCCGGCCATGGCGCTCTCGACACCACTCCGGTCACCAAGCTCGCCTTCGCACCCTCCGTGCGCCCGAACCCCAATGTCGGCGCGCCCTATTACCTCGCGGGCTTCACCGGCCGCGACTGCCTGCACGGCGTATGCACGGACCCTGCCGTCCCCGCCGACGCGACCTGGTCGCTCGACTTCCAGGACAGCGCCGCGGGCTCGCCGGTCGTCACCATCGCGAGCGGCACGGGCACCACGGTCAGCGGCGAGTACCCGTTCACCTTCCCCACCGAGGCGCCCGGCACGTCGGGCGCGCTGAAGGTCTGGGTCACCTTCACCTCCGCCTCCACCCAGGCCCAGTGGAGCAACTACGTGCTCGCGGGCTACGGCCCGGACGATCCGGCCCCCTCGGGTCCGACCCGGCTCGACACCGACCTCGACCCGAACGTCGGCTCCGACGTCCCCGTCAACGTGCCGCTGACCGTGACGGCCACCGGCGGCCGCGTCGCCGCCGGCAGCGCGGCCTGGCAGGACGTCTTCGACTGGGGCGACGGTTCCCCGGCCGACTACGTCGACGTCACCGCCCCGGCGGCGGGCGATCAGCCGGTCGTCGGCAAGCAGCACGTGTACGCCCAGCCGGGGACTTACCAGATCTACGTCAGCGTCTTCGACGGCGTGAACCAGTCCGAGCCCTACAGCATCGACATCACGGTCTCCGCCGACGCCGCGAAGTTCACCGCGACCCCGGCCGAGGGCAAGGGCTCCGCGGAATCCCCGTTCGTCGTCACCCTCGACGGCACCGCGTCGACCGCCGGCGCCGGCGCCGCGCTGACCGCCACGAGCTTCGACTTCTCCTGCGACTACCTGGGCGCCAAGGCGGTCCCGGTGCCCGGCGAGATCGGCAAGGCGACCTGCACCTACACCGCGGCCGGCACGTTCACGCCGGAGCTGACCCTGACCGACAGCCTCGGCAACGTCAGCCACGCGCACAGCGCGTTCGTCACCGTCGGCGCGGGGCCCAACCCGCCGAACCTGAACCTGTTCCAGGCCGGCCGCGACTCGGCGCCGCTCACCGGCGTCGCGGACCTGAACGAGGTCCGGGTCGACCCTTCGGCGAACCCTGCGAACGTCACCTACAAGGTCGACTGGGGCGATGGCCACGCCGACTCCTACACGGGCACCACGCTGCCCGCGAGCAAGCACCTGACCCACCTGTACGCCGCCGCCAACCGCTACACGATCACCCTGACCGTGAACGACGGCCTCGGCCTGTCCGGCTCCCGGCAACAGCAGTCCGTGCAGGTGGAGATCACTCCGCCGCCGCCCGGCCCGACGCCGGTCTACCGCGCGGCGGGCACCGACCGCTTCGACACCGGTGTCCTGGTCTCCCACGGACTGTGGGCCTCCGCCACCGACACCAGCGCGCCCGCGTATCAGCACCCTAATGCGGTGGTCCTGGCGACCGGGCAGCAGTTCCCTGACGCGCTGGCCGGCGTCCCGTTCGCGTCCAAGGTCGACGGTGCGCTGTTGTTGACCGAGTCCGCGCGCCTGACACCCGAGGTCGGCGCCGAGATCCAGCGCATCCTGCCGCGCAACGCGGGCAAGACGGTCTACATCCTCGGCGGCACCTCGGCTGTGTCCCCTGCGGTGGCGTCGGCGTTGACCTCGCTGGGCTACCGGGTCCAGCGCATCTCCGGCGCCGACCGCTACGCGACCTCGCTGGCCATCGCGCACGCGATGGGCGATCCGGCCCATGTGATCGTCGCCCGCGGTGACGACTTCGCCGACGCGCTGTCGGCCGGGCCGCTCGCCACCGACTTGTTCGGCACGGGCAGTGGCACGGCCTACACGCCGGCCGCGATCGTCCTCACCGACAACAAGTCTGTGGACTCGGCCACCAAGTCCTATATCCGCGCCAAGCTCGCGGCCCACGGCCTGGACGCGATCGCGGTCGGCGGCGGCGCGGCGGCGGCGCTGGGCACCGTGCCGGGCGTGAGCGACGGCAACGCCGGTGCCGTGGTCGGGACCGACCGCTACGACACCGCGCGGGCCGTCGCGGACATCTTCCGGCAGGTGGACCCGAAGGCGCCGATCGGCGTGGCCACCGGCAGCGCGTTCGCCGACGCGCTGACCGGCGGGGCGTACATGGCGATGAACGGCGGTCCGCTGCTGCTCACGAAGTCGGCCTCGCTGCCCGCGCCGACCGTCCAGGCGGTGCGGTCGGTGTGGTCGACGACGTCGGAGGTGGACGTCTTCGGCGGTCCGAACGCGGTCTCGGCGACCGTGTTCGGCCAGCTGGTCTCGATGGTGCACGGGGTCGCGCGCTCGTTCTGATCCCGGCCTGGCGCGCTCACGACACAACGACGGCTCGGTGCGGTCCTTCCCGAAGAAGGACCGCACCGAGCCGTTAGCGGACAGGGGCCGATCAGGCCTGCATGATCTGGCCGTTCGCGACCTTGATCGCGACCGCGGCGAGGGGCGCCTGCGCGGGCCCGTTCGCCACCGAGCCGTCGGCGATGTGGTAGGCGCTGCCGTGGCAGGGACAGACGATCAGGCCGTTCGAGACGGTGCCGACGACACAGCCCTGGTGCGTGCAGACGGCGGTGAACGCCTTGAAGGTGCCGGCCGCGGGCTGGGTCAGCACGATCTTCTGGTCGGCGAGGACGGTGCCCCCGCCCACCGGCACGGCCGAGGTGGCCGCCAGCGCGCCGCCCCCGGCCCCGGAGGAACCGGAGGAGGAGGCGGACGCCGAGCTGGATCCGGTGTCCGCGGTCGAGGCCGCGGCCGAGGAGCTGGTGCCGGCGGCGGCACCGCTCGACGGGGCGCCGGACGAAGCCGTGCTGCTTTTCGAGGACGAGCACCCCGCGCAGACGGCGCCGACCGCGACCGCCGCCGCGCCGAGGAGCGTCCGGCGGCGCGTGCCGTCGGGGTGCGCGAGACAGGCAGGTTCGTCAGGGGTCTGAGTGGCGGCGAGGTCAACCGTGGTCATCGAGTCCGTCTCCTGTTTGTCTTGAGCGTGTGGCGTTGGCAAGTGCTGTAGCTACACGTTTTCCGGAGACGATCGGTTCAACGGGTTT
>Ga0207671_10003376_pt1 | contig 15988 bp, 9 predicted proteins | sample KBSC24metaG_FD_184352 | JGI IMG/M metagenome (GOLD analysis project Ga0207671, IMG submission 184352) | Corn rhizosphere microbial communities from Kellogg Biological Station, Michigan, USA - KBS C2-4 metaG (SPAdes) (version 2) | ecosystem: Host-associated > Plants > Roots > Rhizosphere > Soil... | reverse complement strand
CAACCTTTGCTGCCGTTGCCGCGGTCGCATCGGCGGCCGGCAACTCGACCCAGAATTCGCTGCCTGCTCCTTCGATGCTTTCGAAGTCGATGCGGCCGTTCATGGCCACCACCAACCGGCGACTGAGGGCAAGACCGATGCCGGTCCCCTCGACGTGGGTGAGCTCGGCGCCGAGGCGATTGAACGGCTGGAAAATCTGGTCGCGAAGCGCGCCAGGGATCCCCGGTCCGGTGTCCCGGACGATGAAGCGGACCATGCTGCCGGCCGGGGTCGCCGAAAGCTGAACCCAGCCGCCCGGGACATTGTACTTGATGGCGTTGCTTCCGAGATTGAGCAGGATTTGGATCAGACGGGTCCGATCGGCGGTGACGAACGGAAGGTTTGCCGAGGTGTCCACCGTGAAGACAATGCCGCTCTTGCGGGCCTGGAGCTCGAGCGTGCGGCTCGCTTCGGTCATGATTTCAAGGCAATCGAGCGTATCGAGTTCGAGCTTGACGTGCCCGGCCTCGAGGCGGGCCATGTCCAATATATCATTGATGATATTTTCGAGGTGCTCGCTCGCCGTCATGATGTTCTCCGTGTAACGGATCCGGCGATCGCGCGCGAGCGCATCTCCGGACCCGTGCAGCAATTGGGCGAAACCGGAAATGGCGCTGAGCGGCGTTCGCAACTCGTGGCTCATCGACGCCAGAAATTCCGACTTCGCGCGATTGGCCTGTTCAGCCACCTGCTTTGCGACCACGGCCTCGCGCGTTTCCGCTTCTCTTTGGATGCGTTCGCGCTCGCGCAGCGCAATCAGGTGCGAGGCTCTCTCCAGCGCCTGGCCGACCTCGTCGATCTCGGTGATGTCGGTGACGGGAATCGACGGCAGTCCCGGTGACCCCAGTGCAAGGGCCGGGCCGCTGAGCTTCCTGATCGAACGGCTGATGCGGGCACCGAACATCGCGGCCGCGAGGCAGCCCATCGCAAGCATGGTGGCGGCAGTCGCAGCGTTGAACGCGATCGACTGCCGGGCATTCGCAGTCAGATCGGCGAGGGGAATGCCCATGCCGACCGTCCAGCCGGATCGGGGAGAGCGGCTGAAGCTGCTGAAAATCGGGATGCCTTCGACCGTCGTGGTTTCGATGCTGCCCTCGTCGACTTCAGTGAAGCGCCGGACGAATTCCGCCGCGCCCTTCTTGCCGACGAACTGGTCCGGGGCATGCGTGCGCGCGACGATGGTGCCGGTGCTGTCGAAAATTGCAGCGACCCAGCTCGGCGGAATGTTCTGCCTGCGCAGGATCCCGCTCAGGCGATCGGGCGTGATGCCCATGGCCAGCGTGTAGATGATCTTGCCGTCCGCGAGCACCGGCACTTCGACCACGATCACCCAGTTGTCGACGACCGGACCAAGGAAGAGATCGGAAATGACGGGTTGGCCGGTTTGAAGGATCCGCCGCACCACGTCGGGCTGTCCATGCCGGGGCAGGGAAGCGCCCGACGGCCGCAGCGTATTGAGGACCTGCTGCGCCGCGGGATTGGTGAGGACGATGTTGCTGCCGGTCAGAGCGGACAGCGCTTCACGCGCCTGCCCATAGAAGCTGTCGAGGTTGCCGGAGGAGAGATGAGGCGACGTTGCGAGCGCCTGCAGCGCGGATTGCACGCCGTACAACTCGGCGTCGACGGCCTGCATCAGCGCACGGGTGGTTGCAACCGTGCTCTGACCGACGAAGGCGGTATTTTGCCGGTAGGAATGTACGATCAGAAAGCCCGCCGCCAGCGTCACCGGCAGAACGCAGGCGATGACAAGGCAGATCAGCCAGAAGCGAATGGTTCTCTGATGCCACATGACGCTCTCGCGCTGGCCCGCAACGATGCCATGTCGTTGCACGCCAGTGGTCCCCCATGGGAGCTTCGACTGTCGCTGACGGCCGAAACAGAGGTCGTCATGACCGGTCTCGACTCACTGGGTCTTGATCCAGCGCAAGTTAGGCCCGATCGGGGGAAAGAGCTATCGCGTGCGCAAAAGGCCGAGTGCGGCAATCAAGGGGGAGTAACGGAGCGCTGCGCAACCTTTGAGATAGAATTTGTCATTCGCGACGAGCGAGCGGGTAGGACGGGTTGAGCTCTTGCGAAGCCCGTCAACAGTCTTGGTGGAAAGATGGGTTTCGCAAGAGCTCAACCCATCCTACGAGCTAGGGGCTGTTCCCTTTGGCATTCGCGTCAGGTGCTGATTTTAGCAAGGAAAACAAGTTTATGATCTTCGCAAGAGCGGCTACCTCCGCCCACGAAATGTCAAGCTGATCATTGTATTCAACATAATTAGGCATCTGGAAGATATGGATCGTTGTCGAAGAGTCTACTATCAGCTCTTCTGCCAAGTTGATTAGAGGCCGCAGATAGTCTTCTGGAAACGAAACGGGGGCCGTGTCCGAATTATCGGGCGCTGCCCTTCTCAGTTGCTCAACGTTGAGCCCCAGTAATTTGGAGGCAACCTTGAGCCCACATTGTTCGTTCAATTTTGCTATTTTGCCGCTAGTGCTGGCACTACTGCCGCCAATTTCGCGTATTGGACGAAGCGCAACGATCGCTGCCGTGAGCGTGGCGGCTTGGATCACGTCATCGTTGGAGTGTGACGGATAAAGGCTTTCATAGGAACTTCGAAGTAGATCGGCGGCCTTGGCAACGAACGCTGATGTGCTGAACATGTTGTCACGAAAAGGCTCTGCCGCTAGGGACTGAGGACTTTCGGCCAACGTTGCGGCGATTGCCTCGTAAACCTCTGGAATTGCCTCCTCAATCTTAGCTACCTCTGCCAAGGAGTCTGAGTCAGGCGTTTTCGTCGAGTTTTGCGGGTTTAGTTCCGAGATACGGCGCTGAGCTGCTTCGAAGCTAATTTGGAAGTGGCTTTGCAGCTTTTCTGTCGATCGATATTTTTCGACAAGATCCGACGGCGCCAAAAATTCAGCGGCGAATATGTGCGCCTCACGCTCTAAGACGTCCTCAGCTGCTCTTCGGTTTCGGAAGGGCCTACCAGGATGCCGTAGAAGCACGTGGCCCAACTCGTGCGCAAAGGTCCAACGGGCGCCAGCGTCGCCTCGCAGCAAGCCATCCGCGATTCCCTGTCTAATCTTGATGATCCAAGATGCGGGATAGGCGCGGGCTTCGCCTCGGGGGGAGACGTTGTCTGGGACGATCCTAAGGCGAAGTTTGGGGAACAGCCTTTGAAGTTGCGCAAATACTTCAAGCAAATTTGGACTGGTCCGATGATGTATCCTAATAAGCTTTCTTATTAGGCGGACAAAGTCGGCAATTTCGGCCCTTGAGAAGGCGCGACGTCTGGCTTTCTTGGAATTTCGCATGCGGGCGTCCCGAAATCCGAATCATCCCATCACTTCAATAATGGCTGATTCGAACACTACCCATTGACGCGAAGGCCAATTTTCCTCAGGTTTTTTTGAGGGCTCTCTACAATATCTAGGAGGGTTGCCGTGGCCGAGGCGGTGTCCCTTCCTCTTGCGGTTTGCGGAGCCCAAATCAAGAGTTAGCGCTGTCCAGACGGTCAGACAGAATAGTTGAAATAACTTCCCTCGCCGTAATCGTATATCTGAACTGAATTGCCGTTAACGCGACCGCTAAAGTGGTGACCGCCATCGTAGTCGTAACCGGAGAAACTGTTGCCGTTTACTTTCAGCGAAACGTGGTTGCCGACGCCATAATGATACAAGCCGGAGCCGGAACCTCTAATGTGAGCTCCCGTCTCATAGTCGTAGTTGGGAGACATGCTGGAGTGTCGGCCTCGATCATAGCTGTAAACGCCTGCAGGATTTCGGTTATTGATCCTAGCCGCTGCGTTGACCGCAATTGCACGTCGAAGTTCTTCCTTCATAACTTCATCTCGCTTGTGAAAGAAAAAGCCCGGGCTCTCGTTGCTGCCCGGGCTTTTTAGTTTTTACGAACACCCCGTCGTGCTGCCGCAAGTATCGCACTTCATGCACGTGCCATTCCGCACCAGCGTGAAGTTGCCGCACTCGCTGCACATCTCGCCTTCGTAGCCCTTGGCCTTGGCTTCCGCGCGGCGCTCGGCCTTGCTGGGGACCGCGACCGTTGCGGCGCTGCCGGCCTTGCTCCACTGGAGCGCCTCGAGCTTCTCCGTGGGGGAGAGGTCGTGGGCCACTTCCTGCTTCAGCGCGACGGCGCCTTCCAGGGCGTCGCCGACCCGGGCGCTCGCGCCGTGCCCGGCGAGAGCTGTGACCTTGCTGCCGCCTGATGGCGCGCTGTCGTTGCCCGAGACCACCGCGGCGGAGCCGCCGCGCATCACGACGAGGTTGTCGGTCCGCGAGCGGGTGAGGCCGCGCGAGACCAGCTTGGTCGCGTGGTGGGCCGAATCGTCCGGCTCCTTGCCTTCCTCGACGCCCTTGCCGAGCGCGTCGAAGCCCGTCTCGTTGGGATCGACGTGGGCGAGATCGAAGCGCGACATGTAGCTCACCGCGAGCTCGCGGAAGACGTAGTCGAGGATCGAGGTCGCGTACTTGATGCTGTCGTTGCCCTGCACGGGGCCCGCCGGCTCGAAGCGGGTGAAGGTGAAGGCATCGACATATTCATCGAGCGGCACGCCGTATTGCAGACCGAGGGAGACCGCGATCGCAAAATTGTTGATGAAGGAGCGGAGTGCTGCGCCTTCCTTGTGCATGTCGATGAAGATCTCGCCGAGACGGCCGTCGTCATATTCGCCGGTGCGGAGATAAACTTTGTGTCCGCCGACAACAGCCTTCTGGGTGTAGCCCTTGCGTCGGTCGGGCATCTTCTCGCGCTCGCGCATCACGATGATGCGTTCGACGAGCTTCTCGACGATCTTCTCCGAGACCTGGGCGGCGCGTGCCGCCATCGGCTTCTCGTAGAGGCTCTCGACCGCATCGTCCTCGTCCTCATCATCGCTGATGAGCTGCGAGTTGAGCGGCTGGCTGAGCTTGGAGCCATCGCGATAGAGCGCGTTGGCTTTCAGTGCCAGCTTCCACGACAGCATGTAGGCGGACTTGCAGTCCTCGACGGTGGCGTCGTTCGGCATGTTGATGGTCTTGGAGATCGCACCCGAGATGAAGGGCTGCGCCGCCGCCATCATGTGGATGTGGCTCTGGACCGACAGATAGCGCTTGCCGATCTTGCCGCATGGATTGGCGCAGTCGAACACGGAATAGTGCTCGGCCTTCAGGTGCGGAGCCCCTTCGACAGTCATCGCGCCGCAGATGTGGATGTTGGCTGCCTCGATCTCGCGCTTGGTGAAGCCCACGGCCTGGAGCAGGTCGAAGCCCGGAGCCGCAATGGCTTCCGCACCGATGCCGAGCTGGTCGCGGATGAAGTCCTCGCCAAAGGTCCACTTGTTGAAGGCGAACTTGATGTCGAAGGCCGACTTCAGCGCCGCGTTCAGCGCCGCGATCTTGTCGTCGGTGAAGCCCTTGGCCTTGAGCGAGGACGGGTTGATGCCGGGCGCCTGGTTTAGGTTGCCGTGGCCGACCGCATAAGCCTCGATCTCGGCGATCTGGCTCTCGGAATAGCCCAGCGTGCGCAGCGCTTCCGGTACGGCGCGGTTGATGATCTTGAAATAGCCGCCGCCGGCGAGCTTCTTGAACTTCACCAGCGCGAAGTCGGGCTCGATGCCGGTGGTGTCGCAATCCATGACCAGGCCGATCGTGCCGGTCGGCGCGATGACGGTGGTCTGGGCGTTGCGATAGCCATGCTTTTCGCCGAGCTCGAGCGCCGCATCCCAGGCAGCCTGCGCGTGGCTGACGAGGTCGGCCTGCGGGCAGGAGACGAGGTCGAGCGGCACCGGGTTGACGCTGAGCGCCTCGTAGCCATTGGACTGGCCATGGGCGGCGCGGCGGTGGTTGCGGATGACGCGCAGCATGTGCTGGGCGTTCTTCTTGTAGCCGGGGAAGGTGCCGAGCTCGGCCGCCATCTCGGCCGAGGTCTTGTAGGTGATGCCGGTCATGATCGCGGTCAGCGCGCCGGCGATAGCACGGCCTTCCTTGCTATCGTAGGAGAGGCCCATGGTCATCAGCAGGCCGCCGATATTGGCATAGCCGAGGCCGAGCGTGCGGAACTCGTAGGAGAGTTCGGCGATCGCGCGCGACGGAAACTGCGCCATCATCACGGAGATTTCGAGCACGATGGTCCAGAGCTGGCAGAGGTGCTCGTAACCCTTGACGTCGAACTGCTTGGTCTCGGTGTTGTAGAAGGTCAGCAGGTTTGCCGACGCCAGGTTACAGGCGGTGTCGTCCAGGAACATGTATTCCGAGCACGGGTTCGACGCGCGGATGTCGCCCGAGGACTTGCAGGTGTGCCAGTCGTTCATGGTGGTGTTGAAGTGCAGGCCGGGGTCGGCCGACGCCCAGGCGGCGTAGCCGATCTTTTCCCAGAGGTCGCGCGCCCTGAGCGTCTTCGTCACCTTCTTGGTGGTGCGTCCGACGAGATTCCAGTCGCCATCGGTTTCGACGGCGCGCAGGAAGTCGTCCCGGAGCGAGACCGAGTTGTTGGAGTTCTGGCCGGAGACCGTGAGATAGGCTTCGCTGTCCCAGTCGGTGTCATAGACGTCGAACTGGATGTCCTTGTAGCCTTGCTTGGCGAACTGGATGACGCGCTTGATGTAGTTGTCAGGCACGAGGCTGCGGCGCGCGAGCTTGATTTCGCGGCGGAGCGCCGGGTTCTTCTCGGGGTCGAAGCAATCGTCGCCCGAGCCTTCGCAGTTCACGCAGGCCTTCAGTACCGCCTTTAGGTGCTTCTGGTTGATCTTGGAGCCGGTGACGAGGGCGGCGACCTTCTGCTCCTCCTTCACCTTCCAGTCGATATAGGTCTCGATATCGGGGTGATCGACGTCGACGACGACCATCTTCGCCGCGCGGCGCGTGGTGCCGCCCGACTTGATGGCGCCGGCCGCGCGGTCGCCGATCTTGAGGAAGCTCATCAGGCCGGACGAGCGGCCGCCACCGGAGAGCTTCTCGCCTTCGCCGCGCAGGCGCGAGAAGTTCGAGCCGGTGCCGGAGCCGTATTTGAACAGGCGGGCTTCGCGGACCCAGAGGTCCATGATGCCGCCTTCGTTGACGAGGTCGTCACCGACGCCCTGGATGAAGCAGGCGTGCGGCTGCGGATGCTCGTAGGAGGATTTCGACCGGGTCAGCTTGCCGGTGAAGGGGTCGACGTAATAATGGCCCTGGCCGGGGCCGTCGATGCCGTAGGCCCAGTGAAGGCCGGTGTTGAACCATTGCGGCGAGTTCGGCGCGACCATCTGCATGGCGAGCATGTAGCGCAGCTCGTCATAGAAGGCCTGCGCGTCTTCGTCGGACGAGAAGTACTTGCCCTTCCAGCCCCAATAGGTCCAGCAGCCGGCGAGCCGGTCGAACACCTGCTTGGCCGAGAGCTCGCTGATGAAGCGCTCTTTCTCGGGCAGAGCAGCAAGGGCGTCGGTGTCGGGCACGGAGCGCCACAGGAAGGAGGGGACGGATTCCTCCTCGACCTTCTTCAGGCGCGCGGCGACGCCCGCCTTGCGGAAGTATTTCTGGGCGAGCACGTCGGAGGCGACCTGCGACCATTCGGTCGGGACCTCGACGCCGTCCATTTTAAACACGACCGAGCCATCGGGATTCCTGATCTCCGACGTGGTCAGGCGGAAATCGATTCCCGCGTAAGGTGATTGTCCCTGGGTGGTGTGGCGCCGCTCAATCCGCATGGTCTTGCCCCGTCCTTATTCTTTGACCAGATACGCCTCTCGTTGGAGGCGTCGGGTCGCTATTTCGTTTCGCGTTTCCTTCAGGGCCTTGTCAGGCCCTTGAGCACCGCAGTTCAGCCGGTGGATCCGGCCCAGTTTCTCCCGGCGATGTCGGGTGCCTGCGCACCTCTCATCCGCCGGCATGTCCAGGCTCATCCGCCCCCAAGGGGATGAGCCCGACATGCGTTCAAACGCCCCACGCCATCACAACGTCTACCGATGCCATCCGAGCCTGTTGTCGGCCCGTTCTGGCGCCCTGGGAGTCCGCATTTCGCGGGCAGACAAGCCCGCTCCCGCTGCCTTTGGCTGGCTGGCGGAGTGGCGATTTGCGAGACCCTTTGGGGGAGTGCCGGCGGGACGCAAACTCACTCGCGCCGAACGGATCGAAAACTAGGACTCTCCATTGCGCCCGTCAAGAACTAGTGCGAGTTCCTGAATCAAATACTAAATATGGTGGATTGCGGGGGATAACAGGGGCAAGGCCACGCCTGTTGTTGAGCCAAGTATCAGTGAGTCCTCAGGGATTCCCAACCGAAAAAATTTGCATCCCGTGACCATACGGAGGCTTCATCCCGCTGTTCACAGGGCAGGTATATTTTTGGGCCATGGGATTGCGTCAGCGGGACTCACGTAGTGGTACGGAAGGTGAGGGCAGGCATGCCCGCCGGGGTGGTGGTGGCGCGGGCGAATCCGGGCGAAGCTGAGTCTCAATTTGCCGGACACCCCCATGCTTGATTCGACAAGACCGGTGCTGCGACCGCGCATCGCTCCGGCCGGCCTGATGTTCCTCGCCATCACCTCGATCGGCTGGGGCTTCAACTGGCCGGTGACGAAATTCCTGATCGGCGAGCTGCCGCCGCTGACCTTGCGCGGGGTGACCGGCGTGCTCGGCGCGGCGCTGCTGGCCGCGCTGGCGCTGGTGCGCGGGGACAGCCTGAAGGTCGCGCGCGCGATCTGGCCGCGGCTGGCGACGGCGGCCGTCCTCAACGTCACCGGCTGGATGGTGCTGATGGGGCTGGCGCTGCTCTGGCTGCCCGCGAGCGAGGCCGCGCTGATCGCCTACACCATGCCGGTCTGGGCCTCGCTGATCGCCTGGCCCGTGCTCGGCGAGCGGCCGACGGTGCTGCGCACGCTCGCCCTGGTGATGGCCTTTGCCGGGCTCGCCGCGATCATGGGCGGCAACGGCATCGCCGCCAGCGCCGAGAAGCTGCCGGGGATCATCATGGCGCTCGGCGGCGCGATCGGCTTTGCCGTCGGCACGGTCTTCTCCAAGAAGTACCCGATCCATCTGCCGCCGGTCACCGCCGCGGCCTGGCAGATCGGCATCGGCTGCCTGCCGATCTCGATCGTCGGCCTCTTGGTCGAGACCTCGCATCTGGACAAGGTGACGCCGGTCGGCTGGCTGCTGCTGGTCTATTCGACTGTGGTGCAGTTCTGCATCGCCTATGTCAGCTGGTTCGCAGCACTCGCGCGCCTGCCGGCCTCGGTCGCCGCGATCGGCACGATGGCCGTGCCCGTGATCGGCGTCGTCGCATCAGCGCTGGCGCTGCACGAGCCGCTGGGGCCGGGCCAGATCGCCTCGCTGATCTTCACGCTGGCAGCCGTGGTGCTGGCGACGCGCTAGCGTTGGGATCGGCGGCCTGCGAAAAGACCGCGTCTATTGGCCTGCAGGAACTCCGCGAACAATCGACTGAGCGGCGGAAGGGTCCGGTGCGCCTTCTTGATCAGCGCGACGGGCCGCGCGAAATTGCTGTCGCTGATCCTGCGGCTTCGCAGCGAGGGTTCTGCAAAGATTTCCCGGGCCGACGTCGGCAGGATGGTCAGGCCGATGCCGGCGCGCACCATGCCGATCGCCGTCATCATATAGGTGGCTTCCGACGCCGGCGCCGGCAGAAGTCCTGCGCGGTTGAAGGCGAGATCGGTGACAGCTCTGACGCTGGTGCCCTGATCCATCATGACGAGCGGATAGTTGGCCAGCACGCGCGCCGTGATGCGATGCTGCTCTCCGATGGGATGAGACTCAGGATAGACCACGCTCATCTCGTCGCGGGCCGTGAACAGGGTCTCGATATCTGGGAATGACACGTCTCCGCCAGTCAGACCGATATCCACCTCTTCCGAGCGAATGAGCGCGAGCACGCGACTGGCAATGACGTCCTTCAATGCGAAGGAAGCACCGGGATTTTGCGCCCGGAAACCGCCGATCACGTCAGGCAGTAGTCCGGCGGCAAAAGACGGCAAGGCCGCGATGCGGACGACGCCCCGTCGCTCGCTCGCGACATCGCGGGCATCGCTGAGAAGCGTTTCAAGATCCTGCAAGGTGCGCTCGAGCGCGGGCAGCAGCTCGCGTCCCATGCGCGTCAACGCCACCGAGCGAGGGTTGCGGTCGAACAGCCGAAGCCCGAGCGATTCCTCCAGCCGCCGGATCTGAACCGAAAGGGTCGGCTGCGACACATGCAGCGCGGATGCGGCCTGGGTGAAGCTGCCGAGCTTTGCGACCGCAACGAAGGAGCGGAGCTGCCTCACATTTATATCCATAGAGTTTTTCTATCGCTGCGATTGAATCATTTCAATTGCCTAATGCCACGGGCCGCGTTCAATTCGCGGCAAGTGTTCGGGAGAGATCCCTCGAAAAGAACAATCAGGCGGGGACATGCACAATCTGGCGTTGCTTGGCGTTGCCACCATTGCGGTGCTGCTTCTGGTCATCATGACCAAGCGCATGTCGCCGCTCATTGCCCTCATCCTCATACCGCTGATTGCGTGTCTGATCGGCGGCTTCGGCTGGGATACGAGCAAGTTCATCGTCAGTGGCCTGCAGAACCTGGCGCCCGTCGTCGGCATGTTCGTGTTCGCGATCCTGTTCTTCGGCGTGGTGACGGATGCGGGCATGCTGGATCCGATCATCGACCGCATCCTGCGCACCGTCGGGACCCGGCCGACGCGGATCGTCATGGGCACCACGCTGCTGGCTTTGCTGATCCATCTCGATGGCTCCGGTGCCGTCACTTTTCTCATCACGATTCCGGCGATGCTTCCCTTGTACGATCGCCTCGGCATCGACAGGCGCATTCTCGCCTGTGCGGCGTCCCTGGCTGCCGGCGTGAACTTCCTGCCCTGGACCGGCCCCATGATCCGGGCCGCCGCTTCGCTCAAGCTGCCGATTCCTGAGATCTTCAACCCGCTGGTGCCGGTTCAGCTGGTTGGTATCGTCTTCATTTTTGCCGTCTCCTACTGGCTGGGTCGCAGGGAGGAGAAACGGCTCGGCCTGCAAGCCGGAGCGTCCGTCGATGTCCTGGCTCAGCGGACCCTGAGCGAAGCTGAACTCAAGCTGAGGCGGCCGCGGAATTTCTGGATCAACATCGTTCTCACCCTGATCGTGCTCGGGACGATGGTCGCTCTCGGGGACAAGCTGGCGCCTGCCATCGTCTTCATGATCGGCACCTGTCTGGCGCTGCTCATCAACTATCCTGATGTCGACGATCAACGTCGGCGCGTGGACGCGCATGCCAGGGCGGCGCTGTTGATGGCCTCGATCCTGCTCGCGGCCGGCGTGTTCACGGGCATCATGCAGGGCTCGGGGATGTTGAAGGCGATGGCGCAGGATGCCGTCGCATTCGTTCCGGCGGGCGCAGCGAAATTCATGCCGATCGCACTTGGTGTCGTTGCAATGCCGCTCAGCCTCTTGTTCGATCCGGACTCGTTCTATTTCGGTGTTCTTCCTGTTCTGGCCGAAGTCGGGGGACAGTTGGGCGTCCCCAAAGTTCAGCTCGCGCAGGCCGCCTTGCTCGGCCAGATGACCACTGGTTTTCCCGTGAGCCCGTTGACGCCGGCGACGTTTCTGGTCGTTGGCCTGACTGGCATCGATCTCGCGGACCATCAGAAGTTCGCGATGCCGTTTCTCTTTGCCGCGTCGGTGGTGATGACTATAGCTTGCGTTTGTCTCGGCATTTTCCCGCTATAGCGAGGTGATGAATGCGTACGATCAGACTGGGAGCAGGCGCCGGCTATTCGGGTGACCGCATCGAACCGGCCGTCGAGCTCGCGGAAAAAGGCAAGCTCGACTATCTGGTGTTCGAATGTCTTGCCGAGCGCACGATCGCACTTGCACAGGCCGCCCGGCTGAAGGATCCGGACGCCGGGTTCGATCCGCTGCTGGAAGCGCGGATGAAGGCCGTGCTGCCGGCCTGCCGCGCCAACAATGTTCGCATCGTCACGAACATGGGCGCCGCCAATCCGGTATCCGCCGCGCGGACCACCACCGCGATCGCACGGCAGCTCGGGCTTCACGGCCTCAAGATCGCAGCCGTCACGGGCGACGATGTCCTGGGCGATCTGAAAAGCTCCGATCGTCCTCTCGACATCGGTTGCACCGTCGACAGTCTTGGCAATCGCATCGCGTCCGCCAACGCCTATCTCGGCGGGGCTTCGATCGCTGGCGCCTTGCGCGATGGAGCCGATGTCGTCATCACCGGGCGGGCCGCCGATCCGTCGCTGTTCCTCGGTCCGTTGATCCACGAGTTCGGCTGGGCGATGGACGATTGGCCGTTGCTGGGCAAAGGCATCCTGGTCGGCCATCTCCTGGAGTGCGCAGGTCAAGTCACGGGCGGGTATTTTGCCGATCCCGGATACAAGGACGTCAGGGATCTTGCCCGTCTCGGCTTTCCGATCGGCGAAGTGCGCGAGGATGGCGATCTGGTCGTCACCAAGGTGCCCGGGTCGGGCGGGCACGTCACGGCCGCGACCGTCAAGGAGCAATTGCTCTACGAGATCCACGATCCCGCTCGCTATTTTCAGCCTGACGTGGTCGCCGACTTCTCCCGCGTCGTGGTGGAGGAAATTGGCGAGGACCGTGTCCATGTCGCCGGCGCGACTGGCGCACCAAAGACTGGCGAACTGAAAGTATCGGTCGGCTATATCGACAGCTACGTCGGTGAAGGCCAGATGTCCTATGCCGGGCCGGGCGCCCTCGAACGCGGACGGCTGGCGCTTGAGATCGTGCGGGAGCGACTTGCGATCGCGGGCGTGGAGACCAGCGAACTGAGGTGCGATCTCATCGGATCGAACGCGCTCCATGGCGAGGGTCTGTCGCAGGGGTCGCAACCCCATGAAGTGCGGGTTCGTGTGATCGGTCGCACCGAAACGCTGGCCGAGGCCAGACGTATCGGCGAGGAGGTCGAGACCCTCTACACCAATGGTCCAGCCGGCGGCGGCGGCGCCTGGAAATCGGCGCGTGAAGTCGTTGCCGTGGCATCGACCCTGATCCCCGAAGCTGCCGTCAGCACGGCCGTCCAATATTTCGACACGTGAGCCGGGAACGCAGCGCCATGAGCAGAGGGTAACAGCATGAAACTGCGGGACATCGCGCACTCGCGCACGGGGGACAAGGGCAATACGTCGAACGTCTCGCTGATTGCATACGACCCGAATGATTACGGCGTGCTCCGCGACTACGTGACGGCCGAGCGGGTCAAGCAATTGTTCGCTGGCATCGTCCACGGCGAGGTGACGCGATACGAATTGCCCGGTATCGGCGCCCTGAACTTCGTCATGGCCGAGGCGCTTGGCGGCGGCGTGACGCGATCTCTTGCCATCGACGCACACGGAAAGTCGCTCAGTTCGGCGTTGCTGAATATGGACCTTCCCGATGACCTCCGATCCGGTTCGAACGAGTAAGCCATGATCAAAACCTTCTGTGTCGTTTCCATCGCTCTGATGCCGATCGGGGTCGCTCGCGCGGGCGAGCTGCCGGCTTGGCTGCACGACGAAAAAGTAAGCCATTATGACGGCGCGGCGGACGACCTCGTCACCGCGGGGATGGGCGCCGAGGCAATGACCGGAGCTGCGCCTCGTTTTGCGGATTCCCTGCATCCCACGGCACAAGAACTCCGCCGTGCTTCACTATTCTACCGGGCGAGCAAGGGGCAGGGATATGGCCGGCTGTTCGGCCCGCAAGTCGATCAGGCAACGGGTAAGTCATTCGAGGATGAGGGCAAGATTGCCGGTGATGAAATTCTTGCCTACGCGGACGACGGAGACGGCCGGCAGAACGTCGCGATGCTGCTGCAGATTCCGTCTGATATCTCGACGGAGCGGCGGTGCCTGATCGCAATTCCGGTTGCGGGCTCGGCGAGCTTGTTTCGTGACATCGTGGACTTCGGTTATTGGGGGCTGCGCCATCGCTGTGCGGTCGTCTACAACGACAAGGGACATGGCAACGGCTTCCATCTTCTGGAGAACGACACCGTCAATTTGATCGACGGACCGCAAGTGCCGGCACAGGCGGCCGGGTCGAAAGCTCACTTTCGTGCCGACCTCGATGACGCAGCGCGAACCTCGTTCCTGGCGGCATGGCCTCATCGTGTTGCATTCAAGGCCGCGCATTCGAAGCAAAATCCCGAGAAGGATTGGGGCGCCGACCTGATCCGGTCGGTGAAGTTCGCATTTGTCGAGCTGGCAAAGCGCGATCCGGCCTTCACGCGTGAGAATACGCTTGTCATTGCGACGGGAAGCTCGAACGGCGGAGGAGCCGTCCTCTATGGAGCGGAAAAGGACGCCGAGCATGTGTTGGACGGCGTCGTCGCGCGCGAGCCGCAAGTCCAGCTCAAGCCCGACGACAGGGTGGTGGTGAAGCGCGGTGCGCTCGAGCGGCGAGGCTCCGGCCGAACATTGCTCGATTATTTCAGCTTCGGGAATCTCTATCAGCCATGCGCGATGCTGGCGGTATCGGATATTCCATTGCGTGACCGCGTGCCCTACGCTTCAAACCGATGCCAGTCCCTTCACGACAAGGGATTGCTGATGTCTGAGACCCTGGCTGACCAGGCGCGCGAAGCGCTTGATCGCATGCATGCCTATGGCTGGGACGATGAGACAGACATCGGTCACGCCTTTGGCTATTTCGTCGCACCTGATGCAACTGCGACCAAGTACGTCAACGATCACGGCCGTTTTGACGTGCGCGACCGTATCTGCGGTTACAGCTATGCCGCAGCGGATGCGGATGGGCGCCCGGTTGCGGTCCCTCCGGATCTGGCCGCATCGATCTTCTCCGTTGCCCCGGGAGGAGCGCCGGCTGGAACGATCGATGTGATCAACGACAACGATCCGACGGGCGCGCGGCGCAGCTGGCTCTCGGTGTCACCGAGCACCGGGCGGCAGGATTTCAACCTGGACGGCGCCATCTGCATTCGCGATCTCGTGACCGGAAAGTCGCCGGAAGCGCAACGCGTGAAGACCGGAATTGACGAGTTCCTGGCATCGGGCCAGTTGCACGGATTGCCGACGATCATCGTGCACGGCCGCAGTGATGATCGCGTTCCCGTCAGCTTCTCGTCTCGCCCGTATCTCGGCCTGAACAATATCGTTGAAGGGGAGAGGTCGAAACTGCGCTATATCGAGGTCACGAACGCCGAGCATTTCGGGACCGATCTGCCGGGCTTCGACACCAGGATGGTTCCGCTCGTCCTCTATCATCTGCGCGCGCTCGATCTGATGTGGGCTCACTTGACCGATAAGACGCCATTGCCGCCGAGCCAGGTGGTTCGGACCACGCCGCGCGGAGGCGAGCCCGGCAAGGCTCCCATGCTTGAGCCCGCGAACGTGCCCTCAATCTCGGCCGCCCCGTCCGAGGGCGACAAGATCTTCGTCGAGCAGGGCCGGGTTGTGATGCCGGATTGAGGATGCGCGGGCAGGGTGGTTTGCACCTGCGCCCTAAGACGCCGCCATCCCGCCGCCAAGCGCCTTCCGGATCATCTCGGCGAGCTGGTTGCGGCGGTAGGGTTTGGTCAGCAGCATCACGCCGTCGTCGAGCTTGCCGTGGTGGACGATCGCGTTGTCGGTGTAGCCGGAGGTGTAGAGCACCTTTACACCCGGCCTGCGTCTGGCGATCTCGTCGGCGAGATCGCGGCCGCTCATGCCGCCGGGGATGACGACGTCGGTGAAGAGCAGGTCGAAGGCCTGACCGGCCTCGATCATCTGCAGCGCGGCCTTGCTGTCGCCGGCGGCGACCGTCTTGTAGCCGAGGCTCTGGAGCTGCGCGGTGACGAAGGTGCGCACCAGATTGTCGTCCTCGACAACGAAAATCGTCTCGGCGCCGCCTTCGGCCTGCGGCGCAAGTGAGGCCGCCGTTTCAGCCGTGCCTTCACCCGGCGGCAGATAGAGCTTGATCGTGGTGCCGTGGCCTTCTTCGCTGTAGATCTTGATGTGGCCGCCGGACTGCTTGACGAAGCCGTAGACCATGGAGAG
>Ga0207671_10003365_pt1 | contig 16037 bp, 14 predicted proteins | sample KBSC24metaG_FD_184352 | JGI IMG/M metagenome (GOLD analysis project Ga0207671, IMG submission 184352) | Corn rhizosphere microbial communities from Kellogg Biological Station, Michigan, USA - KBS C2-4 metaG (SPAdes) (version 2) | ecosystem: Host-associated > Plants > Roots > Rhizosphere > Soil... | reverse complement strand
TTTACACGAGGCTTAGTTTTCGTTTATCCCTGATGAGTATATACAGAAATACCGGGGCGCCGATTAGGGCGGTGATCACGCCAATGGGTAATTCGATCGGGGCTATCAGTGTTCTGGATATGATATCGGCCACAATTAATGTCAGTGCACCAAGCAAAGCAGATGCCGGTATAACATGCTTATTATCAACACCCAATACCAGGCGTACGATATGGGGCACCAACAGGCCCATGAAATTGATGATGCCGGTAAGCGAAACCGCAGCCCCAACAGCCATGGTCGATAACAGGATCACTCTTCGCTTGGTTCGGTTTACATCGAGCCCCAGGTGACCGGCCTGCATTTCACCCAGGGCAAAGGCATTGAGCGCTTTACCCGATGCCGGTAACAGGATAACCGGGATCAATACAAATGGTGCAAGCGTTGCTACAGTTTGCCAGGTGGCACCGCCTAAGCTACCCAGCATCCAAAAAGTGATATTACGTAGTTGCTGCTCGCTGGCTAAATAGGTGATCAAGCCCGTAAGCGCACCCGCAAGGGCATTGATGGCTATGCCAGCCAGTAACATGGTAGCCACATTGGGTTTGCCATTATGTCTTGATATCTGGTAAATAAGTAATGCGGTGATACCTGCGCCAACAAAGGCGCCAAATGCCAAAAGATAATAACCGAAAATGTTACTCAAACCGGTTAACAAAGTAGCCTCCAGGCCAATAATGGCAACAGCCATCAGCGTAGCGCCTGCTGATATACCGATCAGTCCGGGCTCGGCCAATGGGTTCCGGAAAATGCCTTGTACAGCTGCTCCGGAAATGCCGAGCGCAGCACCAACCAGAATGGCCAATAGCAAACGGGGGAGCCTGACAATAAAAATAATAACGTTGTGCTGTTCATTAATCAGCGGCATGTTATAAATGCCCACTTTGTGCATGATCAATAGAAAAACTTCCCCCGCGGGTATGTGTACCGCGCCTATCCCAACAGAAACAATGCCGGCAATTAATATGCTGACGGATAAGATAATATATACGAGTCCTTTGGGCATGTATTTAAATAATTTAACACTAAATTTTGCTGTGTAATTGTAAAATAGCCTGATCAAGTCTTGTGCTGAAATTGATGAGCAGGTCGGCATCCATTTGTATAATACGTTTGTTTTTACCGGCATTGGTTTGCGCCATACCAGGAATTTTGAGGATGCTATCCATGCCGCCCAGGCTGCTAAACCCAAAGTCAAACATCAGAATGACATCGGGATTAGCTTCAACAAGAGCTTCGGTAGTATAGGGCTTAAAATCGTTAAAAGCGGATACCGCGTTTTTGCCGCTGGCAAGATTAATGATAGCATCAATATGGGTGTTTTTACCGGCCACCATCATTACCCCAGGTCCGCGGGCGTAAATAAATAATACTTTGGTATTTTTAGGTTGTTGTTTTACCAATGCCAGGGCTTTAGTCACTTTGTCTTTGGTTTGTTTGATCAGTATATCGCCTTTGGCTGTAGCGTTTACAGCCGCAGCAACATTCTTAATAAACTGATAGGTACCATCTATAGTAAAAACCTGCCTTATACGCACCAGTTTAATACCCGCCGCGGTAATTTGTGATTCAATTTCTTTGGATACAGAACCATCGGGCGCCAACACAATATCTGGATTAAAAGAAATCAATCCCTCGGCTGATACGGAGCGGTTTTTGCTCACCTTAGGCAAGGTATTGACATAGGCAGGGTAGGTGCTGGTCACATCAACGGCAACAATGTTTTTACCCAAACCGAGAGCATCTACAGTTTCGGTTAAAGCCCCATTGAGGGTAACGATACGCTTAGGTTGTGCCTGTGCTTTTGAATGAAATGCCAATCCGGCTATTAACAGCAGGAGATAAAAATATCTTTTCATGTGTTTGTGCTTTACGATTAATTTTCGGGCTCAATAAAAGCGTATTTGAAAGTATAATGGCCCGAATCACCATCACCATTTTTGTAATAGTTCAATATCTCCACCTTAGCATACTTCCCGGAACTGGTATGTACAATAATAATACGTCCTGGTATCGGTGTGATGCTGTGATTGCTCATATCATAAGTATACCAGCCATTGTTGCTACCCCAGGGGATAGCTTTTGTTTTCTGACTATCTTCCAGGTATCCGCTTGCAGGTGCTTTTTGAATTTTATCAAAAGAGGTATCATTTAAGAGTTGAGCGGTTGTATTTCCCTGGCCGCTGGTACCGCTGTTTACTAATATTACAGTCCGGGCAAAAACAAGATCCCAACCTTTACCCGTTGTATCGGCGTTTTCAACCCGTTGCCCTTTGTCAAAGCTGAAATAGGTTTTCTGTTTAACCGCGTCCAGATCATTCATCATTTTGTACTGCCCGGTGCTGGTTTGAGCAATCAAATGACCGCTATATAATACTATATATAAAATCAGGATGAAAATATTCCTGTGGGGCTTGTTGTTTTCCATAGCACAAATGAACCTCTTATTTATAATTATTCCAAATAAGGCAATTCTTATTTATGGAATCGGGCTCTTGGTGTTTTGGGGTTAATATTCGGGACTATAAGTTAGTGTTTATATGGTAGTTAATTGACTATTAGATAATTGTGTTCTGTTTGTGGTAAACTCATCTAACTATATTAATGAATGATAATGCGCTTAAATAATATAATTACGAAAATAATAGTCCCAAAGTCATAAAAAATAATCCGGATTCCGGTAACAAAGTATCAAATAAACTAAGCATTTTTGTCTTGTTCTTATTTAGACTTATTAAAAATAAGAAATTTGAAATCTTTAATGAAATACTTTTTACCACTACTCGTCATGCTGCTACACTTTAATCATATTCAAGCCCAATCATCATCTGCCCAAATACAGGGTACGGTTACTGATGATAAGGGTAATGCAGTGGCGGGAGCGGCGGTTACTGTTATACAAACCGGGCAGGGTGGTGCCACTACCGAAAAGGGTCAATACACTATAAATAATGTAGCTGCTGGTGCTTATCATATCAGGATAAACGCTATCGGATATCATTCAATTGTGGTTAAGGCCACGCTAAAGGCAAATGAGCATTTGGTTTTACCCATCAGAGTAGAATCTGATATGAATATGCTAAATGAGGTAAACATCAATACAAAAAAATACAATCCTGATAACCTGATCGATCTTCAGCGCACACCAATGCCCTCTATGGTGATCACCCGTAAACAAATTGAGCAAATGGGCAGCCGGCGTTTAGACGAGGTGCTGAAAGAGCAAACAGGGCTGGCCATTGTAAATGATATTGGTTCGGGGGCAAGAGCTATTGGTTTGCAGATGCAGGGCTTTGACAGCGGTTATACCATGATACTGATAGACGGTCAACCGATGACGGGCCGTAACTCGGGTAATTTCGATCTGTCGCGTATTACAGTGGCCAATATCGAAAGGATCGAGATCATCAAAGGAGCTTCTTCATGTTTATTTGGTAGCGATGCGATGGCTGGCGTAGTTAATATTGTAACACGTCAGCACGTATCGCAAAGCCAGGGCATGGCCGGGGTACGGTATGGAACCTTTAATACCGTTGATGCAAACCTGGTTGGCGAAAGTCCTTTTGCCAATGGTAAAGGCTCAGGGTACATAGCCGGAAATTATTACCGAACTGATGGCTTTAATGCCAATCCTTATCTATCAGAGGGCAAAACCGCACCACCATATACCAGCTATACCCTACAGGGACGAGCAAAGTATATGCTGAGTACGGTTAACACCCTCAATTTTACAGGCCGGTTTGCATCGCGCCATTCGGTAAATGATAAATCGTACACAGGTAGTCCAACAAAGGATAAACTGGACGAGGATGATCTGAACGGATCAGCCGTACTGAATACTAATTTAGGCAGAGGTTTGCGTATTAAATCGCAATACTATCTTACACGTTACTCCACAGGTCAAAACATTACCGATCTTACTTCTAATGAAATAATACCGGGCAACAATTTTACACAGTACCTGCACCGGGGCGAGGTACAGGCATCTAAAACATGGTTCAATTCCTTAGTGGTTACCAGCGGTATTGGTACCCAGTATGAAACCATGGATAATGATGCTTACCAGGGCGGCAAACATCAGCAAAACTCTTTCTTTTACAGCCAGGGCGATTGGAAGGTTAGCGACAAAGTAGGCATGATCGGTGGCTTCCGGGTAGAGCACCATAGCCGTTATGGCAGCAGTCTTACACCAAGCTTTGGTATCAATTATCAACCTGTAAAAATGCTGGTTTTAAAAGCAGCCGTTGCTACAGGATTCAAAACACCGGACTTCAGGCAGTTATACTTAGTATTTACCAATTTTGCAGGTGGCGGTTATACCGTATTGGGCACCGAACAATTTGCGGCAGAGCTAAAAAAACTGCAGGATGCCGGCGAGATCTCCGCTGTTTTTCCAAATGCTTCAAAGGTAAGTAAATTGAAACCGGAGCGTTCCGTATCATACAGCGCGGGTTTTACGCTTACACCTGCACCTTCATTTAAGATCGATGTGAACGGCTTTTATAACAACGTTCATAATTTCATCAATACCGATCAGGTCGCTTCCAAAAAGGGTGGGCAACAGGTATTCTCTTACTTCAACATTGATAAAGCGTTTCTCTCTGGTCTTGATGTTGGTTTTAGCTGGATAGCTGCCAAAGGCCTGACTATCGCAGGCGGATATCAGCTGCTTTATGCTAAAGACAGGGGCGTTATTGATTCGATAAAGACTGGCACAGGAAACTATGCTAAGGTTTATGACCCTAATCTGGGTGCAGACAGGCGCTCCAAAGTTTCTGATTATTTCGGATTAACCAACCGTTCGCGCCACATGGCCAATATCAGGTTCAGTTATGAATATGAACCTAAAGGTATTACCGGTACGTTCCGGGTAAACTACCGCGGTAAATACGGCTTTCAGGAATCAAACCGATCAAACGGTTTCCTGGATCCCTATGATACTTATGTCGCGGGTTTTTTCCTGCTCAATGCCTCGATTCAGAAAATATTGCTTAATAAACACATGGCCGTACAACTTACGGCAGATAATATACTCAACTATCGTGATATGCTGATGCCCGGTCAGCCCGGGAGAATGATACTGGCGGGATTAAACTACCGGTTTTTTTAATGACAAAGATCTATGAAAATGATAAAATACAATTACTTAAAAACGCTCCTTATTGCTGTTACCTCAACTTTATTGATCAGTTCCTGTACAAAGGATCAGGTAAAGCCTCAGCTGCAGGACGGAAAAAGCACTATAGTAAATGATCTGCCCGGCGATGTTGGCAAAACCATCAACACCGGTTTCAGAACTTTTTATTTCAGCTTTAGCACCAATGCCAAGGTAGATAGCAGTCAGAAGAAAACCTCTCAGTGGGATATCGCTTTTGCCAAAGAGTACAACTCTTATGTATCCATCAACAATGGTACAAACGATGCTAGTTATGGCTTTGGCGGAACGGGCAAAGGCAGTATGGTTGTAGTTAATAAAGCCTATGACCAGGTTACCGAGGCTCCTGCCGATGATGTATTTACAACATCATCGATCACTTCAGCAGGTTGGGATAGTGGCAGTGGCGATGCAAGCGGCTGGTATTTCTACGATTTGAAAACCCACCTGGCTATACCAGTTAAAAACCGCACTTATGTTTTACGCACTGCCGATGGCAAATATGCCAAATTGGAAATGGTGAGCATGTACAAAGGAGCCCCTGCTGTAGTAACCGATTTGAACTGGCCTGCACCTTATTTCACCTTCAGGTATTATGTACAGCAGGATGGAAGCCGCAACCTGTCGACTAAAGATTAATGACTTCAATACACACCAACAAATAATATATCAATCACATGTTATCACCAATGAATAATTTAAGAAATTGGCTTTGCCTGCTTACCATTACCAGCGTTTTATTTACTGCCTGTTCAAAAAATAACGACCCCACACCAACCACTCCCGACCCAACACCCGTTGCCCCCGGATCGGTGTCATTCTATAAACTAACCAGGGTTGAAAACCTTTATGCCCCGGCTGATGACACGAATCCGGCTGCTGCACTGCCACCTTTATATTACAGCCTGGAAAATAAAACCCAGATAACCGCCGATTTTGCAAAAACAGCCTCATGGGATATGGTATTTACGGGCACCTATAACATTTTCATAGGCAGCAATGGTGCAACAGATCATAAAACCGAAGGCGGGATACTTATTTTAAAACAGCCATTTGAACAGGTAACCGACGTGCCAGGTGATGATCAATTCACAACTACCAAATCATTCGGACTTGATGAAGCCGGAAATTTTGGTCAGGGTACCGGCTGGGCCTTGTACGATTTTGATGGTGCCAAAATGGGTGACGGCAGCGCCTCAAAACAACACGTAGTTTATGCCTTACCCGCTACACGCACCCTGATAGTTAGAACAGCAAAAGGAAATTATGCCAAAATCAAGATGATCAGCTGCTATAAAGATGTGTTTACAGCCGATAAATGGTTTATTGATACCCCGCACATGTATTTCACTTTTGAGTATGTAATTGTACCGAAAGGCAGCAAAAAATTCGAAATTAAATAAGCCCGAATAGATGAAACTTAAATTTACACATTTCCTTACGTTCATTTTATTTGCGGCAGTCTTTGCGTCATGCAAAAAAACAGTGGAACTGCCTGCATTGCCTAAAAGCAGTATTACTACTTATAAAGTTGTTAACCTGCCAGATACGGTTATCTATGGTGCTATTGATCAGTTAGATAAATCCATCACCATATACATACCCTATTTTTATAACCTTACGGTGATTGATCCGGAGATATCAGTTTCTGATGGCGCCAGTATAACAGAAAAGGTTGAGCCTTTTTTGATCAGTACCGCAAGCGTAAAATACACGGTGAAAGGAGCAGATGGAACCAGTACCACCTATACTGTTAAGGTAGTGCAACAAAACCCACCGTCATTAACTATTAACTGGGCCGATGAGGAATACACAGAAACCAGTCCGGCCATGTATCTGCCGTCCATCCTTGGCGATTTTCATAGCTCAAACAGTGGAGGAGTTAAAACAACCATTACACATAGTAAAACGGGCAAGGCCATTATACTGCTCAACCCCAGTATTACACCTTCCGGTAACTCATACAGCCTGGGTGCGCAGATCCCAGCCGATGCGGATACAGGTTCTTACAGTGTAAAGGTGGATTTCCTGGAAAATACCGCGACCTTAAAAAAACCATTACATATAAAATATATACAACCAGGCGTGGTAATGACCTATCAGGAAGTAAAACAGGGTGAAAGCATTACGTTTTTAGCCGATCAATCGGTTTTTATCAATCTAAAATCGGTTAAAGTAACGGTGAACAACACTACTTATGATCTGCCTATTCAAAGTTATACCCTTCAGACCATGAAACTTAAAATTCCGGATGATTTCCCGGTAGGTGATTATTTCTACAAAGCAGCTTTCAGTTTTGAATTTGAAGGTTGGGACACAGTAAACAGAATCGGGATGCTGGTAGTGCATGCCAAATAAATCAAGGTTATACTGTCTTGCGTACGGAGACATTTAACATATATACAATTAATCAATTCACACTTTAATTACATTATCATGAAAATCAATTTCTTAAACGGTTTAAAATCAGGTTTGGCAGTAGTTGCCATCGCGGTATTGGCAGTTTCTTGCTCAAAGGATAAGGGTGCTACTCCCGCAGGTTCCAACGCTGCAGCCAATTCAAACCTATCGGTTAATGCTGTGCCGGTTAGTAATACTTACACCATTACCGGCAGATATGGTAACCCGGCTTCGGGTCCCGCTGTTTATGGAACCGTATATGTAAACCTGGCTACAGGCGCACAAGATACGCTAAGCAATACTGTTGGTGCTAACGTGCTCTTCACAGGTACAAACAACTCTGTAATACAGGTACCTGCTACTTATACATTGAAGTATTTGTATAACACCAGCAAAACATTGGCCACCTTAAAAACAAGTGATTTTACATCGGTTGCAGCTGTAACCAGTGTTGGTCGTAATACATCAACAACTGCTACGCCAAACGGTTGGTACAACTATGTTGTCCCTGCAGGTGTAACACCAATTAGCGGTATATACATTTTGGTTACTCCAGCATCTGGAAATAGCTATGCTATACAGATCACCGGTGCTGTTGGCCAGGGTTCTGCTACCAGCAACAGGGGGGTATACACTATCAAAACAGGTGTTATCAACAACCTTTAATTATCCCTTATCAGCAAGCCGGTTACCGGCTTGCTGATATTAACAGGACCTATACTAATATTTAACATTTGAATAATGATCTACTTTAAATCCCGTTCCGGGAGGCATATTATCGGCACTTTAGTCATCATCCTGATAACCGGGCTGGCATTTTCATCATGTAAAAAGGATTATGTAAAATACCCTTATAATGATATTGAGCGTTTTGTGATCAAGGACGCCAATGGCGCCGACTTGAAGGCTAGCATTGAAAATGATAATATCATTGTTTATTATCCTCCTTTCCAAACCGTACCTGATTTTATCAACCCACAGATCACAACATCTGACCGCGCAACTGTTGAGCCTGCTTCCGGAACAAAAGTAGCTTTCAAAACAGGTACAGTTTTTAAAGTAAAAGCGCAGGATGGTACTGTTAAAACCTATACACTTAAAACGTACCAGAGTGCGCCATCTCCAACATTCACCATATCCGATTTGCCTTATCGCCCGGGGGCGGATGTTTATCTGACCGGTGAGTTTATGAATCCGGATACCACCGTATCCAAACTATACATGGTAAACCAAAGTAATAAGGAAATACAGATCCACAGCTCGTCATTTACACAATTTACCGCATCTACTTTGTTTTTCACCATACCGGCAAGTGTAGATACAGGCAGCTATCATATTAAATTAAAAACAGGAAACCAGGTTTTAACAAAAGGGCCTATACATTTAGATCCACCTTTTCTTATCTTGAATGTTCCGGCAAATACTACCACTGTAAAAAGAGGAGCGGAGCTTGTTCTTCAACCGTTTAATGGTTCATTGAAATATTATATTTCGCAGATCAGCAGCCAGGCCGTTTTCTATCAGCCAACGGCCATTACAGTTAATATTACCTCGATCACCAATTCGGAGTTGAAAATAGCCATACCGGCAAATTTCCCGCTGGGCGACATTAGTTTTGTTTCGTTGAAATTTAAAGACGGTACAGAGTATCCGATAAATTTTGATAGCGTTCAGGTTATAGAATAAACACAACACCTACATATATCTATGAAAACATAGCCTGCGTCTTTTGGGGAGCGGGCTATAAAATTAAATCACCTCATGCACATCAAATCAAAGATTGAAGATTTTGAAGACTGGCTGTTTATAGAAGAACTACCTGATAGCTATAACGTGCAAACGCCTCTGGCCGAAAAAAGTATGACCATTAAGCGGCCACCGGTAAATCAGTTTTCAAATCATATGATCAGCTCCGGTGGTTTGTTTCTGATGAATGTGCATATGCAATTCAATGAACCAGCCAGCATATTATTTGAAATAGAAGGTGAAACTGTAACCTCGCAGTTTATATTTTATGAGCATAAGCAGGCCATGGATGATAAACAGCGTACAAAAAAAATGCGGGGCGGTGCGAGGCACAATATTCGTTATATACCATCGCTATCGGGTAAATATGAGTTGCTGCCTGATGTGGTTTACAACTATTTCCTGGTGGTACTGTCAAAAGAGTATTATTTTCATCTCATCAACCAGGACTCCTCGCTGCATGCCGATTTTGTGCAGGAGATCAAGAACGGAAAATATACCTCCATATCGGCCCAGGACTTGCTGGTTTCGCATGAAATGAAGCAAACCATCAATGATATTGTTGAATGTAAAAGAACAGGTGAGTTGAAACGCCTGCATACCGAATCGAAAATATTGGAATTGCTGATGCTCCAGATGGAGCAACTCCAGAATGATCAGCACGATGAGGTACGAAAATATACCAATCTGGAGCAGGAAAAAATAGAGCAAGCTCGGGACATTTTAGATCAGGATTTTGCCAACCCGCCTGTACTGCCGGTTTTGTCACGCATGGTATCGCTGAATGAGTTTAAACTGAAACGTGGTTTTAAAGCCTATTTCGGCACTACTATTTATGGATACGTTACCCGATTAAAAATGGAACGTGCCCGGCACCTGCTCGTTGATCAGAAAATGACCATCAGGGAAGTGACTTATGAGGTTGGCTTTAAACATCAGTCGCATCTTTCTGAAGCTTTCAAAAAGTATTTCGGGATATTGCCAAGTGAAATCAGGAGTTAAATCGATCCATTAGTATTACTCCTTGTAGAGCTATGAGGAATAAAATACCCAAATTTTTATTCGCATGAGCTATTATTAACATGTTATCTCATGGCTTGAATTTTGCCTGACCAGCTTATATTGAGAGCCTATGTTGATTGATTGCATGATTGTTGATGACGATGAGATGGTGCTTTTCCCTCTTCGCATTCTTGTTGACAACACCCCATTCTTAAACCTGTTATCGTATTATATTGATCCTGTCGAAGCGTTGTTGGCTATAGAAAGCCAAAACCCCCAACTTGTTTTTCTGGATATTCATATGCCCGGGCTTAACGGTATTGAATTGGCCGGCATCATTAATGAGCGCATGGGTACCGATGCGCCGCGTATTATTTTTACTACCGGATTTAAGGATTTTGCTATAGATGCTTATAAAGTTAACGCCCTTGATTACCTGCTTAAACCAGTTGAGCATGATGCTTTTATGAAGGCGGTTTATAAGGCTAAAGCAGATATAGAGAACAACAGGCAACTGCAAATCTTAGCTGATTATACGGAGCATGATTTTATTTTTTTACGGGTTGAATATGAATTGGTAAAGGTTTATCTAAAGAACATACTTTACATTGAAGGATTTAAGGATTATGTGAAAGTTTATGTAACCAACAACGATGGTTATATAAAATCATTGACTACCATGAAAAATCTGGAAGAAAAATTAAAGACAGGGGCATTTATGAGAGTACATCGTTCATTTATCGTGTCGCTGGATAAGATCGATAGTGTTACCAAAAGTACTATCCGGTTTGGAAAAATACTCATACCGGTTAGCGAACAATATCGCGAACCTTTTAGAAAGTTTATTGACAAATGGTTTTAACCTTTATCTCCGGGTTTTAAACTTTTGTCGACAGGATGGTGGTATCTGTCGAAACTATTTAATATTAGATTTAAAACTTATTTTATTTGATGTGGATTTGCAATATAACAATGCGTAGCTTTATATAACTATGCACAGGTTATGATATAATTAAACCCATGTTGTAGTTTAACTATCATTTACCTGATCCTTTAACCTAATTTTATAATTCACATGGAAACAAGCACTTTTTCAAAATTTTCGGCCGAGTTTTTCGGCACACTGGTATTGGTTTTGATGGGCTGTGGCAGCGCGGTAATTGCTGGTGCCAACGGCACAAGTGGTGTTGGTTTGTTGGGTATCTCTTTTGCTTTTGGTTTATCGGTTGTGGCAATGGCTTATGCTATTGGCCATATATCAGGTTGCCATATTAATCCGGCCATTTCTATAGGTATGGTTGTTGCCGGCCGTATGAAAGCAAATGAAGCGGTTATTTATATTATTGCCCAGGTATTGGGCGCTATTGCCGGTGCTGGCATCTTATTGCTTATAGCATCCGGAAAAGACGGGTATAGTGTCGCCGCGAATGGTTTAGGGCAAAATGGTTATGACGCCTTTTCGCCGGGTCATTACAATTTAGTATCCGGGTTTATTGCGGAAACAGTTTTTACCTTCATCTTCCTGCTGGTGATTTTTGGTTCAACTTCTACCAAAAATATACATGGTGGTTTCGCGGGTCTGTCAATAGGTTTAAGCCTGGTGCTTATCCATATAGTAGGTATCATGGTAACTGGTGTATCGGTAAATCCTGCACGTAGTATTGGCCCTGCATTGCTTGTAGGTGGAGCAGCCATCAGCCAGTTATGGTTATTTATTGTGGCTCCTATATTAGGTGCCGTATTGAGTGCCGCGGTATGGCGTCTCTTATTAGAAAGGAAATAAAATACAAAATACACAACCAGGTCGGCATGGTTATTCCTGTTTGACCTGGTTGTATCCAAAAGCTAACACCAACTAGAGTTACCTTTTACCGGCTGTTTTTAATAAGGATCATTGATTTTTGTCCTTATTTATTCTCCTGTTATTACCCCGATAGTTAATCACCGGCAAGAGTTGTAGTCATAAATCGGCCACATATGGCATCCTTTTTAATTCTCTGAATTTTCGTTTATGATCTGTATTTTTATCTAATTATTTATATTTTAAACTTATTCTCAAATAAAGTTAAAAATATATGTCCCCGGGCTTTAATAAATGTTATTATTGCCCTTGATTTTGTCAGTTAAATACCGGCATGATACTTGTTTAGCTTATCGCCTTAATGAAATCTACATATACTCAAAAAATCTCGAGGACAATTATGCTGGCGTTTTTAGCATTGATCATTATCCTCGCTATAATCGCGCTTTTTGTACGTAATTCTATCTCCAATAAATTACAGGATCTTTCCAAACTCGCTCATGACGTTGAATATGATCAGGCAAGGCCGCAGCAGGCCTTATTGTTATTACATGAGGCCGAAGATGATTTCCAGGAATCGCTATTAAGTGCCGGCGATGAAAAAAGTAAGGCCTATAAAGCTAAGTTGTCACAGGCATTTAACCTGATCGATACGCTACTGAAGGATCACGCCAATATGCCTGGCTTAACCGACGAACAACATCAAAAAGTGCTGTATTGGCACGTTAAAAAATTAGAATTATCGGGTAAGTTATATGAGCTTAAACACAATTTTGATTCCCTGCTTACCGTTTACGCCGATTTTAATGAAGCTGCCGGTAAAACTCCGGTCAGTATCAGTATGAATAACGGAGCCCGGAAAAAAAATATTGAAAACAAAACAGATACGATAAAGAAAGATATTTTAGGCAAAAAGAAAGGCCTTTTCGGGCGATTAAAAGACGCCATCGTTAATAAGAATGGTAGTACTTCCTCCAGTATCATCGTGGTTAATCATAACCGGACAAACTTATTGGTCGATTCTGCCACCCGTAAAGTAGCTTACCAGGAGAAAAAGAATTATAATCAAAAATTAAAACAGCTGCAGGATCGAAATGTAAAACTGCTGGCTACGCAAAAAGATCTGACAACACTTAACATCCATATCCGCAATGAGCTGGAAAATATTATCAACGGGGTAAAAGATATCAATTACAATATCGCCAATGAGTTTAAAGGGATGACCTTTAAAAGCTACCAGGAAACCACCCGGCTAATAAACAATTTTTATCTGGCTGCACTTTTTCTGGTACTGATATTTGCTGCCTTACTCATTGTATTTATCCTTAAACTGGGCGTATCTGAAACTTTGTTACGACAAGAAAATCAACGCTCGGTAACCATTGCCCAGCAAAAAATGGATCTGTTACAGCATATGAGCCATGAAATACGCAACCCGCTTACCGCAATAAAGGGCTTTCTGTATATATTCAGTCAAACCAACCTGTCACCGCGGCAGGCAGATATGCTGGGTTCTATCAGGCTATCGTCTGATATGTTGTTACGCACATTGAATGATACACTTGATGCCGCCAAAATGGAGAATAGCGAGTTTAAGATCAACCGGGATCCTTTCAATGCCGATTTTGTATTAAAAGAGGTGATAGAAAGTATGGAGTTTAGTGCTACTAAAAAGAAACTCGGCCTGGACTATCATTTTGAAGGGGATAAGAGCGCCCTGGTTTTAGGTGATAGTTTCAGACTTAAACAGGTGATGGTTAACTTGCTAAGTAACGCCATTAAATATACCAGCACAGGCGGTGTTACTGTAAAAGCTTCCCTGGTATCAGTAAATAAGGAAAGCAGGCTGGTGGTTGATATTACCGATACCGGTGCAGGTATCAGTACAGAACAGCAGGCTAATCTATTTTCTAAATACTATCAAACTAATTCAGCAAAAGGTCAAACCGGAACAGGGCTTGGGCTTTATATCTGCAAGCAACTGGTTCAACTGCAAAAGGGGCAGATCAGTGTAAAAAGTACCGCGGGTAAAGGGAGCACCTTTAGTTTTTATATACCTTACGAAGCCGGCAGTCACGCTATTGATAAACAAAAAATAGATGATCCGCTATCATTACTTAGCGGTATCAGTATCCTTGCGGTGGATGATAATGAGCTGAGTTTGATGTTCCTGAAAATGATGACCAGCAAGTGGAACATTAAATTTTACCAGGCACATAACGGAGAGGTGGCGTTAGACATCCTGACTAAAGAAACAATCACGGTTATATTAACAGATATCCAGATGCCTACTATGGATGGTCATGAACTTATCGCGGCTATCCGGCAATTAAAAGCTCCGTTGAATGAAGTTCCTGTTATCGCTATCAGCGGTACCTCAAAACCATCAGATGCCGAAAAGCTTTCGAAAAAGGGTTTTTCTGGCTTTGTGACCAAGCCCTTTGCTGAAGCCGAATTGGTACGACAGATCATCAGCGCGTTGAAATTGTAGGTCTTAGTTAGTATCAAGTATCAAGACATTGATTATTTTCTACTATCGTGATACTTGATACTAACTACTTGATACTTGTACCTTAAAAGTCGTGATATAAATTCCGGAATCCGCTTTTTACACCAAATGTAACCAACGTAGTTTTGTTATCATTTAAGGCATTTTTTTCCTGCCTGTAAAGCCCACCAATTTCAATGCGGAGATTGGTTTTAGGATTTACCAGAAATGATACGGTACCTTCGCCATAGTAAAGCTGTGTGCTGATACCCTGGCCAATAACCGGGGTTGGGTTTGGATTAACCGGATATGGTTTGGTAAGTAACTTTCCGTTATTGTCGGTTGCGTTAGCATCAAGTCCGTATTTGCCATAATCAAGCTGACCCTGAAAATCAAAGCGACCAACTGAGTAGTTGATGATACCTAAAAATTCTCTGAAATTGGCGCCAAATGGATGAGCAAGCGGATCGCCGAAAAAGGTGTAATTGTTAAGCGTTTGCGTGCTGGAGTAGGTGTATGGTTTTACAGTATTAAATTCAAAAAGATAATTTAACCGGTTAACTTTAAATATATCGGCCCCGCGTATACCCAATTGTACACCGTTAGTATTATCGAGATTATTGCCCGAAAAGAAGTTACTGAATTTAAACCTATCGAGCAGTAATTGACCATAAATGGCTGTTTTATCAAATATTTTATACTTGCCTGTAAAGCCCATAAATACATTATCCCTAGGTGATGCCGATGATCCTAAGGCGCTTGAGAATACTAAAGGATTAATAAAGTTTACATCAAAACCTCGCCTGTTTCCCTGTGCATCGGCCTCCGGAGTGATCAGCGCGTTGAAGAAACCTAATGATAAGCGGTTGCTTACGTTCCAGTCTAAATAATGAAACATAGCCCATTTGCGCCTGTTGCTTCCCAACTGGTCAAATTTGGGTGCCTGCAGATCTTCGAGATATGCCCAGGCCATCATGTATTGCACTCTGCCCAAATTTGCAGTAACCCGTAGTAAGGGCATATTCGCGGCATAATCTGATAACAACAGTGATCTGTAGCCGTCGCCTACAAACATTTTATCCTGGCCCAAAGTAATGTTCAACTGTTTTATAGGCGTGTAGGATGCTATAGCAGTAACGTACGACCAATCCTGCGAGTCCTGAGCCTGGCCGTTATAATGGCGGGCATAAGCCTGGCCGGGTATAAAAGCATTGGCGTTTACGACATCGTTATAATAACCCGGGAACTTGGCCTGATCTTCAAATCCGCTGGTGTAAAAGGAGAATTTGGTACCTACCGTACCGCCAAACTGAAAGCCACGGGCATTTAAATAAGTTGATCGTTTACCGGAAAAATCTCTTCCAACCTGTAAATCTGCAATAACATCTCCGTAAAAAGTATAATCT
>Ga0207671_10003364_pt1 | contig 16041 bp, 9 predicted proteins | sample KBSC24metaG_FD_184352 | JGI IMG/M metagenome (GOLD analysis project Ga0207671, IMG submission 184352) | Corn rhizosphere microbial communities from Kellogg Biological Station, Michigan, USA - KBS C2-4 metaG (SPAdes) (version 2) | ecosystem: Host-associated > Plants > Roots > Rhizosphere > Soil... | reverse complement strand
AGTAGACGTACCTTAGGGTATGCTAAAACGATTTAGTAAGATATTGATGTTGCTGCTGGGGCCGGCAGCCGTCATCGGCCAACAACCAGCGACCATCACTCCCCGCGAAAAGACGAGTTTTCAAATATCTGCTCCGTGGAAGGCGGAGTATGATGTCCGCAGTGACATTGCCATGGTCTATGGCGTGAGCAATGATTTTGAGGAAAGAGTAAAGGCGTACAGGGACAATGGCTATAATGTCCAGTTCATGACGGGTATCGCCTGGGGTGAATACCAGGATTATTTTTTGGGCAGGTACGATGGCAAAATGCATCTCGACGAAGGACAGAAGCAGCGGAATGGAGATACGATATGGCACGGGCACTACGTTCCTTATATCGTGCCGACGGATTCTTATCTGGGGTATATGAAATCCATCATCAAGCGGGTGATCGACGCGGGCATCACTGTCATCTACCTCGAGGAGCCGGAGTTCTGGGCCCGGGCCGGCTATAGCGAAGCTTTCCAATCCGAATGGCAGAAATATTATGGCAGTCCCTGGGTGGCTCAGCACGCGTCGCCCGAAGCCACCTATCTTTCTTCCAAGCTGAAGTACCATCTTTATTATAATGCGCTGAACGAGGTATTTACTTATGCCAAGCAATACGGAAAAGAAAAGGGGCTGAGCATACGTTGTTTTGTACCTACGCACAGTCTGATCAATTATTCTTCCTGGCAGATAGTAAGTCCCGAGGCGAGCCTGGCGTCCCTGCCGGCGGTAGATGGCTATATCGCACAGGTATGGACCGGCACCAGCCGGGAACCTGTGTTTTTCAACGGGGTGGAGAAAGAGCGGGTATTTGAGAACGCCTTTTTGGAATATGGCTGTATGAAATCCATGACGGCGCCTACCCACCGGAAGATGTATTTTCTCACCGACCCCATCGAAGACGCCCGTCGCAGCTGGGATGATTACAAACGTAACTACCAGGCAACTTTTACGGCAGAGGTCATGTATCCGAGCGTGGATAATTTCGAGGTTATGCCCTGGCCGAACCGGATATACCTGGGTAAATTCAAGGTGGAAGGTTTTGACAAACCGCAGCCTATTGCGCCCGAATATGCTACCCAGATGCAGGTGATGGTCAACAGTCTGAACGATCTGCCGGCGTCCACCAATACCGTAAAAGGCAGCAAGGGTGTCGGTGTGCTGTTGTCCAACTCTATGATGTTCCAAAGATTCCCCACGCATAAGGATTACAGTGATCCCCGTCTGTCCAACTTTTATGGAATGGCGCTGCCGCTGTTAAAGAGAGGTGTGCCCGTGGAAACCATACATATGGAGAACCTTGGCTTCCCTGAGACATTGAAGGATATCAAAGTGCTGATCATGAGCTATGCGAATATGAAGCCTCCGACGGCGGATGTACACAGGCGGCTTGCGGAGTGGGTGAGGAATGGAGGGATACTTTTATACTATGGCAGGGATGACGATCCTTTCCAGCAGGTGAAGGAATGGTGGAATAGTAACGGGAATAATTTTGGCGCTCCGTCGGAGCATTTGTTTGGCCTGCTGGGTGTGCGTTCCGGGGCCGGCATTCATGTCGTCGGAAAAGGCAAGGTTTATATCGTGCGGGAAGACCCTAAGGAGATCGTCATGACTGCGGGGCAGGATAGCGGGTTTGTGCGAACGGTGCAGCGGGCTTACCTGGCGGGGACGCAACGTCCTTTGCAATTTAAAAACTATTTATACCTGGAGCGAGGGCCCTATACCATTGCGGCTGTGATGGATGAAAGTGTCAGTAATGCACCGCTGATTATAAAAGGGCCGGTGATCGACCTCTTCGATCCCAACCTGCCTGTATTGTCCGAAAAGATCGTGAAGCCTGGTGAGCAGACTTATTTATATGCGCTGGACAGGGTGACCGATAAACGGCAGGCGCGCGTTCTCTGCGCTGCGTCGAGGACCTATGAAGAAAAGCGGAGCCCGGGAACTTTCTCTTTTGTTGCCCGGAGTCCGCTTGGAACCTGGAATGTCATGCGTATACTGCTGCCATCCCCACCGACGGCGATCGAAGTGGGGGGTGTAAAGATGCATATGGCTGATACCATCGCACATGCATGGGATGCCGTATCGCATACCTGTCTGCTGCGATTTATGAACGACAATAAGGGTGTGTCCGTGAAGATCAACTATTGACCCTGCGGTCCAATGGGTGAGATCCTCCATCCGAGCAACTGCTCCAATCTGCGGATACGATGATAGATCACGGGAGTCCTACCATGCAGTATGGTTTGCCAGATATTCACCTGCTGCTCGCCGGTCTGTGCCAGCTTTACCAGGGCATCCCGAAGTCCCCGGCCATAACCCAGGCGATAGGCGAATTCATCCTGGCTGTATTCGCGTTGCCGTAAGAGCAGAAGGTGAAGCCAGAAAAATAACAGATCCAACACGAAGGACGTGACCATGAACCCCCAAACTGCTCCTACCGCGAACGTCAGCGTCATGCTGAAAAATTGCACGATAAAATAAAGAACCGGCATCAATAGGAACCACTTCAATAGCAGTTTGGGCCGGCGCAGGATCTTTGGGAGAAAGCGGGCCGTGGCAAATGCCCAGGTGACTATCGTATCCCTGGTGAGCAAATGTCCCAGCTCGTGCGTCATCACGCCCTTCAGCTCTTCATCCGTCAGCTCGTCCAGCAGGGATGCCGAGATGGCGATGGTGTCGTAGCCAAAGGAGAGGATCTTTTCTTCCTTTTCTTCCACGATGCGCAAGCAAAACTTTTTTTCACAGGAGGCACTTTTTAACACTTCCTGTAAACATGCCCGCAGCCTTATTTCTTCTTCCATGATGGGTGGACGCAGGCGTCCGTGAAAGAAAAGATGGGCGGGTGAAAGAAAGTAAACCGACAACCAGCAGATCAGGATCCAGGACGTCATGGCTATTGCCAATGTCCACCAGGAGATAAAAATACCGCCGACAGCGAGCGAAAGCATGAAAATGAAACCGATGAGGAATACATACAGGGCGACTGCCCCGATGCGAGTGATCTTAGACATAGCAATAAAGTTTAAGTGATAGAAAATTTTTTTGACCGGCAGGCCAAAAAAAAATGACCTCGCAAGTAAGGTCATCTTTTTATTATAAAAAAACGAAGTTCTTTAGTAATCGAGTCCCAGTCTTCGGGAGATGTCGGAGTTGAATTTGCCGGTGGGATCGTATTTCTTTTTGATGGCCATCCACTCCTGGTATTGCGGGTACATATCCTTGAACATCTTTTCATCCAGCATGGCGTCTTTGCCTAAATACAGTCTGCCGCCTGCCGCCAGCACTTTGGCGTCCAGCCTGGGAGTGAAGGTGTGGAGCTTTTTTGTGACCGGAAAGTCGATGGCCAGGGTATATCCTTTAAAGGGGAAGGAGAGGATACCTTGTCCATCGCCCATTCTTTTAAATACGTTCAGGAAGGGGGTGCAGCCGCTGTCGGCGATCATCTCCAGTATCTCTACCAGATGCTGCCGGCCATTCTCCTCAGGAATGACAAACTGGTATTGGATAAATCCTCTTTTGCCGTAGCCTCTGTTCCAATTATTGATGGCATCCAGCGGGAAGAAGAATTTTTCGTAATGGACGAATTGTTTTGGGGAGTTCTGTACAAAGGCAATGACCCTGTTCAATATCCTAACCGTGAGATTGTTCAAGGTGAAGGAGGGGAGAAAGATGGGGACGGAGAGCTTGCCTTTGGAATGCAATTTTAGCGGCTCGCTTTTTAACTTATCGGGTAATTCCTCCAGTTTGGCGGAGTTGCCAAAGGAGATGACACCGCTGCCCAATTTATTTCCCTTTGCCAGCGCATCGATCCAGGCAACGGAATAGTTGAATTCATGATCCAGTTTGTTCAGGGTCTCGAGCATATGATCCAGGTTGCGGATCTTGACGCTTTTTTGTCTGAAGTACATGGTCTCCACCTTCCGCAGCTGGATACGGGCCGTGAGGATAACTCCCAATAATCCAAGGCCGCCGAAGTTGGCCCAGAAGAGATCGGGATTCTCTTCGCGGGAGGCGGTCAAAATGCTACCGTCTGCCAGGAGTATTGTAAATGATAAAACGCAATTGACAAAAGAGCCATCGATGTGATGCGCCTTGCCGTGAATATCGTTGGCGATGGCTCCGCCTATGGTGACGAATTTTGTGCCGGGGCAGATCATGGGAAGCCATCCTTTGGGACCGAAGGCAGAAATGATCTCTTCGAGGCTGGCTCCTGCCTGGCATTCGAGAATACCCTTCTGCTCGTCGAATGCAAGGAAATTATTATAGGCTGTACAGTTGATGACGTAATGCTCCTTATTCAGCGCCTGGTCGGCATAGCTTCTACCCAGTCCCCTGGCTATCAGTCCATCTTTTGGCAGATAATGTTTAAAATCAGCAACATATCGGGGAGATAAAACATACGATTCAGACACGGGGTAGTTGCCCCACCCGGACAACGGCTCTTTTTTGACTGGCATTCGGGAGATTTGGGGGCAAATTTACGGAATATATCCGGCCGGGTGCCGGCTTCGTGGGTAAACACTAATTTAATTAATATCAGGCCGGATGTGGGGGTTAGTGAGTATATTCCGGATATGAAAAAGAATATACTCTTTCTTATCGGAGTTATTCTATATGGCGCAGCCGGCGCACAGGCGCCCGCGGAGCAGTATCCCGTCGACAGCGCCTCGGTGGAACATCCTGGTGTCCCTAAGGGCGAGGTGCTGAAGTTCACATTCGACCAGTCCAAAGTATATCCCGGCACGTGGCGTGAGTATTGGGTATATATTCCCGCGCAGTACCGGCCGGATCAGCCTGCCTGTGTCTATGTCAACCAGGATGGTATTCAATGGAAGGCGCCTACGGTAATGGACAATCTCATTTATAACAAAGAGATACCTGTCACCATCGGTGTCTTTGTCACACCGGGGCGGGTGCGGACCGGGGCGACCGGCCAGGCTGGCGATGCGGCGGGTTCGCTGGACAGATTCAACCGCAGCTATGAATACGATGGGTTGGGAGATGTCTATGCAAGATTTCTGCTGGACGAGCTGCTTCCCGATGTCGAAAAGCAAAAGACGACGGATGGGCGCGCGATCCATCTGTCCGGCCGTGGCAATGACCGCGCCATCGGAGGTTCCAGCAGCGGGGCCATTGCTGCCTTTACGGCGGCCTGGGAGAGACCCGATGCTTTTTCGCGTGTATGGAGCGCCATTGGTACCTATGTGAGTCTCCGGGGCGGGGACCGTTACCCCGGCCTGGTTCGCAAATATGAGCCCAAGCCGTTGCGTATCTTTTTGCAGGATGGTTCCAATGATCTGAATATTTATGGCGGCGACTGGTGGAAGGCCAATGAAACGATGGAACGGGCGCTGGTTTTTTCCGGATATGACGTGAAGCATGTATGGGGTGAGGGCGGACACAGCGGTGCACAGGGTGGTTCGCTGTTCCCTGACGTGCTGCGCTGGTTGTGGAAGGACTGGCCAAAACCTGTGGCCCCGGGTAGTTCACGGAATCAAATGCTGATGGATATATTAATACCGGGCGAAGGATGGGAACTGGTGGGACAGGGATATTCCTTTACGGAGGGGACTGCCGCCAATGCAGCGGGCGAAGTCTTTTTTCAGGATATACCCAATGCGAAGACGTACCGGGTAGGGGGTGATGGGAAACCCATTCCCCTGGCGATAGACTCGAAGAAGGCCAGCGGTACCAGTTTTGGGGTGGATGGCAGACGTTATACCTGTACAGGCAGTCATGAGATACTGGCGTATAGTCCTACCGGTGAGGTTTCGCTTGTGACGGACAATATTTCGGGGAATGATCTTGTGGCCGCACAAAATGGGAATATCTATGTCACGTCTCCGGATGGATCGGAGAAGCCCGGTAAGATCATTCTTGTGACACCGAAAGGAGAAAAGAAAGTGGTGGATGAGGGGATAAAATTCCCGAATGGAGTAGCGCTTACGCCGGACCAGACGCAATTGTACGTCACCGAGAGCGCGTCCCACTGGATATGGCTTTATACTATTATGTCGGATGGCTCGCTGTCGAACAAACAGCGGTATGGCTGGCTGCATGTGCCCGACACCCAGGAAAATGCGTGGCCTGACGGGTTGCGGTGTGATACTGCCGGTCGCGTTTATACTGCTTCCCGTCTGGGGATACAGGTCCTGGATCAGGCCGGCAGGGTGAATGCCATCTTACCTGTGCCATCGGGACAGGCGTCCAATGTCTGTTTTGGGGGAGCTGCGTTTAATATATTGTATGTCACCTGTGGGGATAAGGTGTACCGGCGTAAATTAAAGACGAGGGGGGTGAATAGTTTTGAAAAACCTTATAAACCTGTGACGCCGAGATTGTGATCAATATTCGTCCCCGGTGGTCGGGTGTTTGTGGGACATGGCGGTTTATGTACCTTTAGTCCCTGCAATATAAAAAACCAAGATGTATAAAAAAGGCCTGATTATCGCTGCTGTCATTGTATTGTTCTTTTTTTCGGGATTTGCACAGGAGGCGGGGGGGAAAGCACAGGAGACGGAGCTTAATTCCGGCTGGAAATGTATCAACATCGGCAAGCTAAAGGCGACGGGGGAGAAAATCTCGCAGCCTGCGTATGCGTTGACGGGGTGGATGGAGGCTACGGTGCCGGGTACGGTGCTTACGACGTTGATCAACAATAAGCTCATGCCCGATCCTTTTTACGGGATGAACAATGAGCGGATACCGGATATTTATAATGTGGGGAGGGATTATTATACGTACTGGTTTGTAAAAGATCTTACGGTGCCAAGTGGGGGGCAGGTGTGGCTGGATCTGCGGGGTGTGAACTATAGCTGTAATGTATATCTCAATGGGCACAAGCTAAATGACGAGGTGCATAAGGGGATGTTCTTACGGCAGAGCTATAATATTACTCCTTATCTGAAGGCCGCCAACAGGCTGGCTGTTATCGTCTATCCGCCTGATCCGGTGGGCAATCCAAATGGCGGGCAGGGTGGAGATGGAGAGATCGCGCGGAGTGTGTCGCATCAATATGTGGCGGGTTGGGATTGGATACAGCCTATACGGGATCGGAATACGGGGATATGGGATAAGGTTACTATACGCCGGACGGGGAATGTGCGGATCAGGAACCCTCATGTGGTGACGCTGGTGCCGGGTGTGCGTATGCCGGATGCGGCGGATCAGGCGCCGGCGGTGGTGCGGGTGAGTGCGGAGCTGGAGAATGCGGGTGGGGAGCCTTCTGTGGGTGTTTTGGAATATACGCTGGATGGAAAACGGGTGCATATGGATGTGACGTTGGCGGCACATGAGACAAAGGAGGTGAGGTTGCCGGACCTGGAGCTGGTGCATCCGCGGCTGTGGTGGCCGAATGGATATGGGCAGCAAGAGCTATATAAAATGAAAATGAGGTTTGAGGGAAGCGACTCGGTGGGTATCGATTTTGGCGTGCGGGAGATCAGTACTACCTGGAATACGACGACGCGCAGCCGGCAGGCGTGGGTGAATGGGCAGCCCATCTTTATCAAGGGCGGCAACTGGATCCTATCGGACGAGCTGCTGCGGTTTAGTCCGGAGCGGTATGATGCGGAGGTAAGATTTCACCGGGATATGAATTTGAATCTTATTCGGGTGTGGGGTGGCGCTTTGACGGAGCGACCGGAGTTCTACCACTCCTGTGATAAATATGGGATTCTTGTCTTTCAGGATTTTTGGAATTCGGGAGATTGTAATGGGAGGTGGACGGACCCGAAGAAAAAGGAAGATCAATGGACGAGAAGACAGTATCCCGATGACCATGGACTGTTCCTGGCATCTGTGGCCGACCAGGTGAAGATGATCCGCAACCATCCTTCTCTTGCATTCTGGTGCGGGGGGAATGAGATCACGCCGCCCTGTGATATCCTCCGGGCCATGAAGGATTCTATCATGCCGGCACTGGATGGGACGCGTTATTTTTTCGACTATAGTAACTCCGACAGCATGTCGTACAATTTCCTGGGCGGGAATGGGGATGGTCCTTATGGGGTGCAGCCTATCCATACGTTCTGGGCGGACAGGACCTATCCTTTCAATAGCGAGGTTGGGTCTGTGGGGATGGGGGATATGGAATCGCTGGAGCGCTTCCTGCCGGAGGCCAACAGAGTGGTGCCTGGTATGGGAAGACACCAGGAGGATTCGGTGTGGAACTATCATAAATACATCGGGTATGACTCCACGATATATGCGTATGGACCCGTGAAAGACCTGAAGGATTTTGCTTTTAAGGCGCAGCTCGTGAATTATGATCAGTACAGGGCGCTTATGGAAGGGTTTAGTTCGCATATGTGGGACTGGTATACGGGCACCATTATCTGGAAGACGCAGAATCCCTGGACGGCGTTGCGGGGGCAGATGTATGACTATTATCTGGATGTGAATGCCTGTTTGTATGGATTGCACTCGGGCAGCGAGCCGCTGCATGTCATGTTCGACCCCGTGGAGAATATGGTGATGATCGTGAACAACACGCTGCGTTATCACCGGGATATGATGCTGGAAGTAAAGACCTATGATATGGAAGGGAAGGAGCGAAAGATCACCGATGTATATGAGGAGATCGGGCCGTCTGCTGTGCGGAAGTATTTGCCGATGGGCAGGGGGATCGACCGGATGCGGCGGGAAAAGGGCATGTTCCTTTCGTTGCGGCTGCTGGATGAACATAGGCTGCCTATTAGTGATAATTTTTACTGGCTGCCGGATTCGACGGGGCATTACCCGGGGTTGCAGGAAATGAAGAAGGCGGGGTTGAAGGTGGAGGCAAGGATGGGGGAAACTTCGGCGGGGGGAACTTCCGCAGGGGATACTTCCGCAGGGGCGAGGATCGTGACTGTTACGCTGAGTAATCCGGCGGGCGGGCCTGTGGCCTTCTTTAACCGGCTGTCGCTGGTGGATCCGGCGACGAAGAAGAGGATACTGCCTGTGTTCTACAATGATAATTATGTGTCGGTGCTGCCGGGAGAGAGTAAGACCATCACCATGGAGTATCGGCCGGCGGCTGGTCAGGCTGTGCCGCTGGTGTCGGTGGAAGGTTGGAATGTGGACCTTTATTTTTCAAAGATCCTGGCAAAGTGATTTTCCAGGTGGCTGCGCATACCTGTCCTGAATTCATCGGGTGTGCCATGCTCCAATAATTCCACCAGGTTCTTGTGGCTGACAAAGGTCTTTAGCATCGGCTGTTTTTTTAACAGACCGCTGTTGTGTACATAGTCGAATACGGGGAGTAACATTTTCTGGAACTTTTTCATCGTCTCATTTCCCGTAATCTCATAGAGCTTGCCGTGAAAGGCAATTTCGTGCTCGATGTTGAAAAGATGATATTGGGTGGCCGGGGGCTCGTTGGCCACTATCTTATACAGCTGTGCGATATCTTCCTTTGTGATGCGGTGGTATAACAGGTCCGCCATTCCAATCTCCAACACGAGGCGTATCTCGAATATTTCTTTTAGGGTGCCCTGGTCGAGGACATGCGGGTTCATGCTTTTGCTCATGATACCGAAGATGTCCGGGCTGGTGATGACGGCGCCTTTTTTCTTTTTCGACTCGATCAGACCCATCATCCGGAGCCGGAGCAAAGCTTCTCTTATTACTGTCCGGCTGACCCCCAACATCTCCGCCAGCTCCACTTCCTTTGGGATGCTGTCGCCGACCTTCAATTTCTGCTGCTGGAGCAACTCTACCAGGTTGGCCTCCACCTTGTCTACTAAAGAGCTGGTATCCAGCTCTTTCAGATTATCTTTTATCAAGGATAGCGTCATAATAAGTAATACTTAATCGTAAAAATAATAAAAAATCTCCAATAAGATTTGGTTAAGTCATACATAATACTTTAACTTTATTATGTTATACATAATACACCAAAACAACTTTTTTATGAAATTTGGTTATCTGAAAATGTGGCTCCTTCTCGTCCTGCTGGTGAGCGCCGCACCTGCGTGGGCACAAGTAAAAAGGATCACCGGCAAGGTGACGGCGGACGAGGATGGCAAATCGCTGGCGGGTGTCAATGTCCTTTTAAAGAACAAGAACGTCGGCGTTCAGACCGACGTCAATGGTGAATTTGTCATCCAGGCGGCGCCGGGAGATGTGCTGGTCGTCAGCTATACGGGGTATGGCAGCCAGGAGGTCAAGGTCGGCGGAGCATTGGGCAATGGGCCTGGTCCAATGATCCCGATCTCGTTGAAGGCAGATGCGGGCAAGCTGGGTGAGGTTGTCGTCGTCGGCTATGGCACGCAGATACGGAAGAATCTTACCAGCGCCGTGGCGAAGCTGGACAAGGATGTACTGGCGAACAGTCCCCGATCCAATGTGGGGACTGCGCTGCAGGGTACTGTTTCCGGATTGCAGGTGGTGAATGCCACGGGGCAGCCGGGCGCCAACCCCGTGATACTTTTGCGAGGCGGCGCTTCCATCAATAATCCCGGTGCACCGCTGACGGTGGTGGATGGTACAATTCGGGCTTATAATGACATACCCTCGGAGGACATCGAATCCATCGAACTGTTGAAAGATGCTGCCGCTACCGCTATTTATGGTGCGCGCGCCAACAACGGGGTCATCCTTATCACCACGAAGCACGGCAAGTCGGGTAAGGCGCAGGTATCTTATAAGTACACTGCCGGCTATAACAAGGCCAGGGAAGGCTATCATTTTTTGAATGCGAAGGATTATATCTATTATAACCGGCTGGGGAATTTCAACTCCGGCAGGACGCTGGCCCAGGTGAACTCATCACGCGGATATGGACTGCTTAGCAGCGCCGCCGACCAGGCGACCTTTGACATCCGGCAATATGGCCCCACCACTGCGGGATTGCTGGGTCAGGGCTGGGACACCGTAGGCGATCCCTATGGCGGGACCATCATCTTTAAGGATCATGGCGGCGAAGTGCAGAACCTTGTATTTCGCAATACGCATACGCAGGATCATTATCTGAATGTCATGGGCGGGAATGACAAGGGTACTTATTTTAGCAGCTTTGACTATTATAAGGAGGATGGTATCATCGTGGGGTCGGGATACAAACGATTCACAGGGGATCTTAACGGCAGCTACAGAGTAAGACCCAATGTGGAGATCAGCTCCGGTGTCAGCCTGTCGACGTCATCTCAACTGGGTGTGAATGGCAGCGAGGTCAACAGCATGTACCGCAACCTTGCCTTGTGGCCTACTTTTAATCCCTGGCTGGATTCCGCGAAGACGCTTCCCAATCCGGGGAATGGCATCAATGATGGCAACCCTCTGTACTGGCTGGGCAAGCAAAAGCGCAGTGATGAAGTAAATCGTATCACGATGAATGCCGGTGTGAAATGGGATATCCTGCCGGGGCTGTTTATCAAGGCCACGGGTTCGGGTTATCTTTTTGAGCAATTGGATCAGTCGTTTACCAAGGCCACGCAGACGTATGCGAATGTATTTGCGAATCCGCCCAGCTTTTCCAATGTCAGCAGGCCTTCGGTGGCCACCTGGCAAAGGACATGGCAGCAGCAATACAATGTGATCGCCAATTACAGCCATAGTTTTGGGAACCACAACCTGGGCGCTATGGTGGGATCGGAATACTATGATATAAAATCGTACGCCATGCAGGTGTCGGGTACGCTGGCGCCTACGGATGATATTGCCACGGCGAATGCTTCCACGACCTTTGCCGCGGGGAGTAATTACAGTACTGCCTCTGAATATCGTATCTCCTCTGCTTTTGGCAGGTTGAATTATGACTATGATCAGAAATATCTTTTGAGTCTTGTCTTCCGCAGCGATGGCGTGTCCAGTCTGGCATCGGAACACCGGTGGGGTTTCTTCCCGGGGATGTCGGCGGGATGGAATGTGCAAAAGGAGCGGTTCTTTACCGACGCGGGGCTGGACCGTGTGGTATCCACGCTGAAGCCGCGTGTGAGCTATGGCGTCAATGGGAATGTAGCGGGTCTTGGCAACTATGAAGTACAGGGTACGTATGCATTGCAGGGGCTTTATAACGGCACGGCCGGCTTCCTTAACACCGGCACGATCAATGGCAGTCTCCGGTGGGAGAAGAGTAAGACGCTGGACATCGGCGCCGACATCGGACTACTTCATGACAGGATCAGTCTGCTATTCGACTATTACAAACGTAATACCAGCGACCTGCTGACCAACCTGGCCGTACCGGATTATACGGGTTTTAGCTCCGTGCGTACTAATCTGGGCACTTTTCAGAACAAGGGTTATGAGCTTACCATCAATGCCAATATCCTGAATGAGCCCAGGGGTTTTAAATGGGATGTGGGTTTCAATGCTTCCTTTGTGAAGAACAAGATCCTCAAGCTGCCGTATAATGGGCAGGCGAATAATCGTCAGGGGGGATTGCAGGTGTATGATCCCGGATCGAAGCAGGTGGTCTGGGTGGGCGGCTTGCAGGAAGGGCAGCCGCTGGGTAATATCTATGCTTATAAGCAGGTATCCATTTTCAAAGACGATGCGGATATCGCAAAAGTGGCCGGCAACCGTATAGATGTGGTGGCGGGTATCAGCGGCCCTAATGCCACGTATGGTTCCGGCAAGATCACACCTGGTGATGTGAACTGGCTGGATGTGGATGGGAACGATACCATCGACAGCAGAGACCAGGTTTATGTGGGGAATATCTATCCCAAGTGGACCGGCGGATTCTCTACTACTCTTTCTTACCATGGGTTGAGTCTCTATAGCAGGTTCGAGTTTGCTACGGGGCATACGATCTATAATGACTATGTAGCGAGGATATTGGGGAACTATCAAGGGACATTTAATTATATCGACTGGCAGAAGAGGTCGTGGTCGCCTACCAATACTGTCACGGACATACCCAAGGTATATTATGCCGACCAGGTATCTGCGCCGAACGGGAAGAAGAATTATACGCGAAGTAACAATGCGAATGCGGTGTTGAACAGTAATAACAGCAGATTTTATGAGAAGGGTAATTACCTGGCATGCCGGGAGATCACGCTATCGTATGATATACCTGCCTCGTGGCTTCATTCGACGCGGGTGCTGGCGCGGCCGGCCCGGGTGTTTGTAAGCGGGAATAACCTCTTTTATATAACGAAGTTCAGCGGTGCTTCGCCGGAGCCGCCCGTGACGCCAGGCGGCAGTACCATCAATGGGGTATATATGGGAACCTATCCTACGCCGCGGTCGTTTATCCTGGGTGTTCAAGTATCATTATAAGAAACTATCAAATACAGCAACATGAAATACTTTAGAACCTATACTTTTTTGGGGCTGCTCGTCCTAGTTGGGGCTTGTACCAAACAGCTCGATCTTACGCCGGTGAGCAGCATCAGCGATGCCAGCTACTGGAAGACGGCCGACCAGTTCGACGCGTTTGTCGCGGGTGTTCATACGGCATTCCGCAATAATACTACAGCCTTTGAGTATTTGGGTGAATTGAGGGCGGATATCTTTGGGACGGACCCTGGTTCCAGCTCCGCATTTACAGGGGAGGCTACGCAGGGGGTGGAGCATACGTGGCTTAATACGCTGGACCTGGATAATCCGGGGGTGGGTGATTTTGGAGGATTTTATTTTAATATCAACCAAATTAATTTACTGCTGAGCAAGCTGGGTACCACGACGGTGGTTACGGATGCCAATAAGAAGTACTACACCGGGGTTGCGTATGGTCTGCGTGCATTCTATTATTTTCAATTGTACCGGAGCTGGGATAAGGCGATCATCAAGACGGACCCTACTACTTCCGGAGATTCTGTGATGGCGTTGATCAAGAGCGATATCGATGCGTCTTTAGCGAGCTTTGGCAGCGACTATTCTTTCCGTGCCGTGCGGTCGTACTGGTCAAAGGCTGCTACGCTGATGCTGCAGGCGGAGGTATATCTCTGGACGAGCTACAGGGGTGGAGGGACAGCGGATGCTACCGTGGTGCTGAATGCGCTGAAGGATATACAAACGAATATACCCACGCTGAGCTTGTTACCCTCGTATGCGAGCGTCTTTGCGTCGACGAACCGGGGAAATAACGAGATCATATTCTCTATACACAACCAGCTGAATGAGGCGTCGCTGCCTTTTGCGGGGACTTTCCTGCCGCAGACCGGGCTGATCGCCAATTATTATGATTCTGTGGGGGCGCGGAAGTTCAATGTCACTACGGACAACTGGGGCGGGTTGCTGCGGGCGCCGGTGAAGATCGCTACGTACAGGCAGTTTGATGACAAGGACAGCCGCAAATGGAGTTCTGTCCAGGGGGCGTATAATTTTTCGGGCGGGGTGTATACTATTGCGGGATGTTTTGCGGACAAGTACCAGGGAGAGCAGAATGCGGGCAGCCGGGTGTTTTCCAACGATTACCCTATCTATCGCTATGCCGATCTGCTTTTGTTATTGGCAGAGGCCAAGGCAGCGCTTGGGCAGGACCCAACTGTCGAGCTGAACCTTGTCAGGGCGCGTGCTTATGGTCCCAGTTATGACGCAGCCGTGCAGGGTTATCCCAACCAGGCGGTAGATGCGGATGCCCGGGAGGCCATCTTGCGGGAGCGCTTTTTTGAATTTATCTTCGAGGGGAAAAGATGGTATGATCTGCGGCGGATGGGGGATAATTACGTCTATGAGTATACGAATATTACGCCGGTGAGCGCATACAAGCTGTTGTGGCCCATCGACAGGAATACGTTAACCAATAACAGGCTGCTGGTACAGACGCCCGGCTACCTTCAATATTAATCTCTATGGATCATTTACAAGGAATTATTGCCGCCCCATTTACGCCGATGTACCCGGACGGAAGTCTTCATCTGAACCTGATACCCCGTTATTACAGGCTGTTGAAAGCAAATGGGGTCAACGGCGCATTTATTTGCGGAAGTACGGGGGAGGGGGTTTCCATGACGGCAAGGGAAAAGATGGCTGTTGCGGAGGCCTGGGCGGATGCTACAAAGGACGATGTCTCTTTTAAGGTGATGACGCTGCTGGGCGGCACCTGTCTTACGGAATGTATGGAGCTGGCGAGGCATGCGGAAACGATCGGACTGTATGCCGTCAGCTTTACGGCTCCCTTTTATTTTAAACCTGCGGATGTGGATATGCTGGCGCAGGCTTGTATAGCGGTGGCCGGATCTGTGCCGGATATGCCTTTTTATTATTATCATATTCCCGTACTGACTGGTGTTGACTTTCCCATGATCGAGCTGTTGAAGAGGGTGGATGGAAAGTTGCCTAACTTTAGCGGTATCAAGTACACGCATGAGGATCTTATGGATTTCCTTTCCTGTCTGCATTTTAAAGGAGGGAGATACGATATGCTCTGGGGGCGTGATGAGAATATGCTGCCTGCCTTATCCGTTGGCGCCAAAGCTGCAGTGGGCAGCACGTTTAATTATGCGGCGCCGTTGTATCATCGACTTATCGAAGCTTTTCAAAAGGGCGACCTGGAAAGGGCGCAAGCGCTGCAGCAGCAATCCATCGACATGATCCGTCTGCTGGGGAAGTATGGGGGTATTGCCACGGGGAAGGCCTATATGCGGCGCATCGGTCTGGATTGCGGACAATTCCGGCTGCCGGTGAAAAATATGAGCGAGGCGCAGTGGGCGGCTTTTCTGCGGGATGTCGATGTGTTGGGTTTTGATTCCTTCTCGAGTGCCGAGACTTTATATAAGCAAGCGAAATAATGAAGCGTATTATGTGCTTACTTCTGCTTTGTAGTGTGAGTTCCCCGGCGGGGCATGGGAAGATATCGTGGTCGGAGCCTATCCGGCTGCCAATGGGGCTGGCAGGTCCTTTGGGGGGTGTGGATCATGGGGTGCTGCTTGTGGGGGGCGGGTGCAATTTCCCGGACAGCATGCCGTGGGCGGGCGGGAAAAAGAAATATTATAAGGGGGTGTATGTGGTTGATATGCATCGGCGGGCGGTGATCGCTGTGGATAGTTTGCCGGAGCCTATTGCCTATGGCGCGAGTGTGACGACGCCGCGGGGTGTGGTGTATATAGGGGGCGAGAATGAGGATGGGGTAT